>Ga0302322_100003969_pt1 | contig 12772 bp, 15 predicted proteins | sample Fen_T0_2_FD_203757 | JGI IMG/M metagenome (GOLD analysis project Ga0302322, IMG submission 203757) | Peat permafrost microbial communities from Stordalen Mire near Abisko, Sweden - Fen_T0_2 | ecosystem: Environmental > Terrestrial > Soil > Wetlands > Permafrost | place: Sweden: Abisko...
CCAGCGTCTCGCGGCGCTTCTTCTGGGCGTTGACCGCCCGCTTCACGCGTGCCACGTGATGTCTCCTCGAATCGGCGTGACGGCGGCGCTGGCGCCGGCGTCACGATACAGCTGGGGAAAGGGACGACTCACTTGCCGAGAAGGCGCTTGACCCTCTTGACGTCGGACGGTGCCGTCTCGACGTCCGCCGCCAGACGCCGCGTGCGCGTGGAGGTCTTGCTCTCGAACAGGTGACGGCGGTTGGCCTGCTCGCGCATGACCTTGCCGCTGCCGGTGAGGCGGAAGCGCTTCTTGGCACCGCTGTGCGTCTTGTTCTTCGGCATGGCTGCCGTGCTCTCCTCTTGTCCGGGACCGTGGTGACGATCCCGGGCTGTCGGGACGGTCGCCCGGCTGGGCGACCGCTGGTGCTCGCCGCGGGGCCGGCCGGAGCGGCCGGCCCTCAGCGAGAGGTCTGGTTCCAGGCTCACGCCTGGACGTCGTCCTCGGCGGTCAGGACGGGGGGCGCCTCAGCCGATCCGGCGCTGCCCTCGGGCGCGACGTCGTCCGGCTCGGCGGTCCGCTGCCGCCGCATCTCCGCCTTGGCCTCGGCCTTCTTCTTGTGCGGGCCGATCACCATGATCATGTTACGGCCGTCCTGCTTCGGGTTGCTCTCGATGTACCCGAGCTCCGCGACGTCCGCCGCCATGCGCTGCAGCAGCCGGTAGCCCATCTCGGGACGGGACTGCTCGCGACCACGGAACATGATCATGACTTTGACCTTGTCACCGGCCTTGAGGAACCGCTCGACGTGGCCCTTCTTGGTGCCGTAGTCGTGCGGGTCGATCTTGAGTCGGAGCCGGATCTCCTTCAGGACCGTGTGCGCCTGGTTGCGGCGGGCCTCACGGGCCTTCATGTCCGACTCGTACTTGAACTTGCCGAAGTCCATGAGCTTGCAGACCGGCGGGCGCGCCTGCGGGGCGACCTCGACCAGGTCGAGGTCGGCCTCCTGGGCCAAGGTCAGCGCCTGCTCGATACGGACGATGCCGACCTGCTCCCCGTTGGGGCCGACCAGCCGCACCTCGGGGACGCGGATGCGGTCGTTGATCCGGGGCTCGCTGATGTGGTGCTCCTTCGTGACGTCGATGATGCCTCCGCAGACGAGAAAGGCTCCCGGTGCGGGCGCACGGGAGCCTCGATCCGAACCACCGCCCGCGGCAGGTCGCCGAAGGCAGCCACGTCGCCGCCATGGCGGACGGCGCCGCGGACCCCGGCGCGCCGCAGGCGGCCGGGGCGGACCGGAACCCGGAACCCTTCGCCGGAGCGGGGGGCGCCAGGTGGGAGTGAAACTCCACTTGCGCACCGGACCCGAAGGTCCGGTCGGTCGAACCACGAGAATATCAGCCCTGCGCCCGCGGACACCAATCGCGCTCCCGCAGCGCGACGAGCGGTGACCGTCCTGACCGCCGCCGGGACCACGGAACCACTGATGATCAGCCGCGGTCGGCCACCGGGACCCGCTCCGCGGGGGTCGGGGGGCGGGGCGTGCTGCGCGTCCGGGTCGCCAGGAGGCCCGCCGCCGCCACCAGCATGCCGGCGGCGCCGACCGCAGCGAAACCGCTCCAGGCACCCTCGGTGTCGATCATCCACCCGGCCAGGGGAGCACCGAGCGCCGATCCGACCATCAGGGCCGAGCCGTGCCAGCCCATCGCCTCGCCGCGGGCGGCCTCGGGCACCAGACGGCTGACCCCCTCGGCCGTGGCCGCGATCACCGGGGCGCACAGGGCCGCGGCGGGCAGGATGGTCAGCAGCAGGGTCGCGGGCCCGGGCGCCAGGCCGACCGGCACGGTGAGCAGGGCCAGCACCAGCAGCATCAGGAAGGGCGAGACCCGGCGGTGCACCCCGCCGTAGACCAGCCCGCCGATCATCGACCCGGCACCCCAGGCGACGAAGACGAGGCCCGTCAGCTCGACCGCACCGTGCTCGCGCAGGTGGGCGACCACCGAGACGTCGGTCCCGGCGAGCACGATCGTCGCCCCCGCCGCGACTGCGAGCACCGCCACCAGGCGCGGGGTGAACCAGGCCGCCCGCGCGACGCGCTCCCCGGCGTCCCCGGCCTCACCGGGGGCCGTGCCCTCCGCCGCCGAGCGCGTCGCGGGGTTCATCGCCATCAGCCCCAGGCCCACGAGCAGGGTCGCCGCGCTCAGCCCGAGCAGCGCCACCCCGGTCGAGACCTGCGTGGCGACGATGACGCCGACGGCCGGGCCGACCATGAACGACAGCTCCGTGCCCATGCCGTCGAGCGAGAACGCCGTCCGCCGCTGCTCCTCCGGCACCAGCACCGACAGCGACTGCCGCACCACCGTGAAGACCGGGACGCCGAGGACCCCGCCGACCATCGCCAGCACCACCAGCTGCGCGAACGACGCGAAGGGCGCCAGCGCCCAGCACGCGGTGGCCACCACCACGGACGGCACGAGCGAGCGCCGCAGCCCGACCCGGTCCACCACCCGGCCCCGCCACGGCCCGCCGATCCCCTGACCTGCGGTGACCGCCGTCCCGACCACGCCGGCCGCCGCGTACCCGTGGTGCAGCCCGGTCACCACGTGGAGGGTGAGGACGACGCCGGTGGCGGTGGCAGGCACCCGGGCGAGGACGGCGAACAGGAGCAGCCGGCCGACGCCGGGCAGGGCGAGGACACGGCGGTAGGGGGTGAGGGACACGCCGCCATGCTGTCAGATTCATCCCACGATTCGCGCGCGGGTTTCTGCCGGGCGACCAGCCCCTCAGGCCGGGAGCACCCGCAGCTGGAGGGCGTTGACGCGCTCCGCCACCAGTTCCACCTCCGACACCAGGGCCCGCACGGCGTGCACGACGGCGTCCAGCTCCGCCCGCGACAGCCCCGCCGTCACGTAGATCTCCACCCGCACCCCGGCGTCCCCGTAGGGCTCCAGGTCGAGCCGGTGGACGTCGGGCACCGGGCGGACGGCGGCCTCCAGCGCGGCCCGCAGCTCGCCGTCCAGGGCGGGCGGCGTCCACGGCCTGCCGGCCCCGAGCGCCCACACCGCCGGGCGGGGCACGGTCAGCGCGACCGGCCCGGCGGCGTCCAGCAGCAGGTCCTCGCAGTCCTCGGCGACCGCGGCCTGCGCCGCCCGGCCGGACTCGACCGGCACGGGGCGGGCGGCGGGGTCCCAGCGGGTGAGCGTCTCGACGCTGGAGAACACGGGCAGGACGCGCCGCTGGTCGCGCAGCGTGAGGGTGACCAGGGCCAGGTCGGCGCCGAGGTCGCCGCGCTGGTGGGTCGGTAGCGGGTGCTCGTCACCGACGACGGCGACCAGCGGCACCAGCAGGCGGGCCGGGCCCAGCGCCGCGACGACGTCGGCGAGCGTCCCGGCACCGGCATCGACCGCGGCCAGCGCGGCGGCCAGTCCCGGATCGGGGCGGCCGTCGTCCCCCGCGAACGGCTGCGGGGTGAGGCGGCGGCCCTGCCACGGGATCCCGGCGGAGTCCGCGGGCGGCGTCCCCGTCACCGGGCCGGCGTCCCTCCGGCCACCTGGAGGGCCTCCTCCAGCGAGAACGCCCCCGCGTACAGGGCCTTGCCCACGATGGCGCCCTCGACGCCGTCCGGGACCAGCGCCCGCAGCGCCTCCAGGTCCGCCAGGCTGGACACGCCACCGCTGGCGATCACGGGCCGGTCGGTGCGGGAGCACAGCTCGCGCAGCAGGTCCAGGTTCGGCCCGCGCAGGGTGCCGTCCTTGGTGACGTCGGTGAGGACGTAGCGGGCGCAGCCGTCGGCGTCCAGGCGGGCGAGGACCTCCCACAGGTCGCCGCCCTCCCGAGTCCATCCGCGGGCCGCCAGGGTGGTGCCCCGCACGTCCAGCCCGACGGCGATCCGGTCGCCGTAGGCGTCGATGGCGCGGCGGGTCCACTCGGGGTCCTCCAGGGCGGCGGTGCCGAGGTTGACGCGGCGGCAGCCGGTGGCCATCGCGGCGGCGAGGCTCTCGTCGTCGCGGATCCCGCCGGACAGTTCCACCTGGACGTCGAGGGTCGCGACGACCCCGGCGAGCAGTTCGCGGTTGGAGCCGCGTCCGAAGGCGGCGTCGAGGTCGACGAGGTGGATCCATTCGGCACCGGCGGCCTGCCAGGCGAGCGCCGCGGCGAGCGGCTCCCCGTAGGAGGTCTCGCTGCCCGCCTCGCCCTGCACGAGCCGCACGGCCCGGCCCTCGGCGACGTCGACGGCGGGGAGCAGCTGCAGGCGGTCGGTGGTGGTCGTCACGCCACCAGACGCTAGCGAATCCCCGCCACCCCCGGGCGCGGGGGTCAGTGGTGGTGGCGGTCGAAGGCCAGGACGACGAGCAGCGGCCAGGCCAGCAGCGAGATCGCCGCGGCTCCCCCGCGCACCAGCCAGGAGGGCTCGAACAGCCACAGCACGCCGTTGACGGCGACCAGCCCGGCCAGCAGGGCGCCGTCCTGGCGGGCCCGGGCCCGGCGCAGCGCCGAGTCGGGACGGCGCCGGCCGCCGGTCAACGCACCGGCCAGCGGGCGCACCGGGCGGGCGGCCGCCGCGCGCGCGGCACGCCACCGGGCGCGGCGGGCGACCTTGCGGGCGCGGACGGCGCGCTCGCGGGCCGCCAGCGCCTCCCGCTCGGCCCGGCGGCGTGCCCGTTCCTTGCTCACCGGCCCGCGCCCGTCGCAGGGGCCCCCGGCGCGTTCACGACAGGGTGCCCACCCAGTTGCGCAGCAGCTGGGCACCGGCGTCGCCGGACTTCTCGGGGTGGAACTGGGTGGCCGACAGCGGCCCGTTCTCGACCGCGGCGACGAACCGGGTGCCGTGCTCGGCCCAGGTGACGGCGGGCGGCGCCATCCGGCCGCGCTCACCCGACCGGTCCTGGAAGTCCCAGTGCTGGACGGCGAAGGAGTGCACGAAGTAGAACCGCTCCGCCTCGACGCCCGCGAACAGCAGCGTGCCCTCGGCGGCGTGCACCGTGTTCCAGCCCATGTGCGGCACGACGTCGGCGGGGAGGCGCTCGACGACGCCCGGCCACTCCCCCAGCCCGGCGACGTCCTGCTGGTCGTGCTCGGTGGACTTCTCGAACATGACCTGCAGGCCGACGCAGATCCCCAGCACCGGACGGTCGCCGGCCAGGCGCCGGTCGACGATCTGGTCGCCGCGGACGGCACGCAACCCGGTCACGACGGCGGCGAACGCGCCGACACCCGGGACGACGAGCCCGTCGGCGTTCTCGGCGGCCGACCGGTCGGCCGTGAGGGTGACGTCGGCCCCGACGCGCTCCAGGGCGCGCACCGCCGAGCGGACGTTGCCGAACCCGTAGTCGAGGACGACGACCCGTGGCGCCATCTACAGACTCCCCTTCGTGCTGGGCACGCCGCTGACCCGCGGGTCCGGCTCGACGGCCGCGCGCAGGGCCCGGGCCACCGCCTTGAACTGGGCCTCCACCAGGTGGTGCGGGTCCCGGCCGGAGATCACCCGCACGTGCAGGGCGATGCCCGCCGTCAGGGCGAGGGTCTCGAAGACGTGCCGCGTCAGCGACCCGACGTACGAGCCGCCGATGACGACGTACGCCTGCCCCTCGGGCTCGCCGTCGTGCACGCAGTAGGGCCGCCCGGACACGTCGACGACGGCCTGCACGAGCGCCTCGTCGAGGGGCACGATCGCGTCGCCGAAGCGGCGGATCCCCCGCTTGTCGCCGAGCGCCTCGCGCAGCGCCTGCCCGAGGACGATCGCGACGTCCTCGACGGTGTGGTGGGCGTCGATGTGCGTGTCGCCGGTGGCCTCGACCGTCAGGTCGAACAGGGCGTGCTTGGCCAGGCTGGTGAGCATGTGGTCGTAGAAGCCCACGCCGGTGCTGACCGAGGCCTTGCCGTTCCCGTCCAGCTCCAGCCGGACGGTCACCTTGGACTCGGACGTGACCCGCTCGACGGCGGCGACCCGACGCGCGCTCACGCCTGCGCCTGCAGCGTCGAGGCGGCCTGCAGCGTCGAGGCGGCCTGCAGCGTCGAGCGGAGCGCGTCGAGGAAGGCCGCGGTCTCCTGCGGGGTACCCGCGGTCACGCGCAGGTGGTGCGGGATGCCGACGTCCCGCACGAGCACCTGGTGGTCGAGCAGGCCCTGCCAGACCGCCTTCTCGTCGTCCAGGCCGCCGAACAGCACGAAGTTGGCGTCGCTCGGTGCCGGCGCCAGGCCGAGGGCGGCCAGCGACGCGACGATCCGGTCACGCTGCTCCTTGATCACCTCGACCGTGGACAGCAGGACGTCGGCGTGCCAGAGCGCGGCCCGCGCCGCGGCCTGGGTGAGCGAGGACAGGTGGTACGGCAGCCGGACCAGCCGGAACGCGTCGCACACGGCCGGGTCGGCGGCCAGGTAGCCCAGCCGCGCGCCGGCGAAGGCGAACGCCTTGCTCATCGTGCGGGTCACCACGAGCCGCTCCCGGCCCGGCAGCAGGCTCAGCGCGCTGACCGTCCCGGCGCGGGAGAACTCGGCGTACGCCTCGTCGACCACGACGATCCCCGACGTCGCCCCGTAGACCGCCTCGATCACGTCGGGGCGGAGTGCGGTGCCGGTCGGGTTGTTCGGGGAGCAGAGGAACGTGATGTCGGGGGCGTGCTCGGCGACCTGGCGGACGGCGTGCTCCGCGGTGAGGTCGAACGGGTCGCTCTGCGTGCCGCGCAGCCCGTCGACCCAGGCCGTCCCGACGCCCGCGGAGATCAGCGGGTGCATGGAGTAGGCCGGGGTGAACCCCAGGGCGGTGCGGCCCGGACCCCCGAAGGCGAGGACGACGTGCTGCAGGACCTCGTTACTGCCGTTGCCGGCCCACACCTGGTCGGGGGTGATGTCGTGACCGAGGTAGTCGGCGAGGTCGGCGCGCAGCGCGCTGAACTCGCGATCGGGGTAGCGGTTGAGCGCCGTCGCCTCCTGCTGGACCGCCTCGACGATCGCCTCGACGACCTCAGGCGGCACCGGGTAGGAGTTCTCGTTGGTGTTCAGCTGGACGGCGACGTCGAGCTGCGGCGCGCCGTACGGCGTCCGGCCGCGCAGGTCGTCGCGCAGCGGAAGCCTGGCCAGCACGTCCGTGGAGGTCATCGAGGGCACCCGGCCAGTGTACGGGCGGCCCGCCCGCGCCTCCGGGCCCCGGCGCGGGTGCCGAGGTGGATCCCCGCACGGGTTCCGAGGCGGTTCACAGGTACTGCCCGGGGGCCGGCGACTCGTCGACGACCCGCAGCAGCGGCACCCCCGAGCGGAGGGCGTACAGCTCGGCGAGGGTCGCGCCGTCGCGCGCCACGGCGGGCGTCGCGGGGACATCGCCGAGCCAGGCGAGGGCCTCCGCGGGCGCCAGCGGGCCCAGTTCCAGGTGCGCCAGGCTGCGGCCCGGCCGGGTGACCGCCGGGTGGAGCCGGGCCAGGTCCTCGTTGGTGGTGATCGCCACCAGCACCTTGCGGCCCTGGCCGAGCAGCCCGTCGGTGAGGTTCAGCAGCCGGGACAGGGACTGGCCCGAGGTGCTCTTGGCCTCGGCCCGCACCAGTTCGTCGCAGTCCTCCAGGATGACGAGGCGCCACCGCTCCTCGCCGTCGTGGTCCTCCTCGCCGAGGGCCACCTCCAGCAGGTAGGCCGGGTTGCGGAAGAGCTCCTCGGGGTCGAGGACGCAGTCGACCTGGCACCAGTCCCGCCACTCGCGGGCGAGGGTGCGCAGCAGGGTCGTCTTGCCGGTGCCCGGGGGGCCGTGCAGGAGCATCAGCCGGCCCACGGCCGCCGCCGGGGTCAGGCCGGAGAGCGTGTCCACGGCCTCCGCGGCCCGCCGCGCGTAGTTGGGGCGGATCTGCGGCCAGGTCTCGGCGTCGATCTCCCGCTCCATCCGGCGCGGGCCGTGGCTGGACAGGTGCCAGAAGCCCATCAGGACCCGTTGCGGGGTGGGGGGCCGCTCGTCGAGCGCGCCGCGCCGGGCGGCGTCCAGCACCTGCCGGGCGAGCACCTCGTCGACGGCGGTGGCCGCCAGGGTGGCGTACCGCACCTTCGGCCGGTGGATCGTCAGCAGCGACCAGCCGTCGCCGCAGTACAGGCGGCTCACCGACCCGTCCGCCACGACCTCGCGCACCAGGCGCCCGTCGTCGGGACGCAGCGGCGCGTCCGTACGGACCAGTTCCAGGTCACAGGTGCGGGCGAACGGTTCCCGGCCGGTGACGAACGGATCCAGCGCGAGCATCTCCAGGGCGCGCGACGTCTCGGCCGAGTCGTCGACCAGCCCCGCCACCCACATGGGCGCGTTCGGGGACGGCTCCCGCTGCGCCGGCCTCCCGACGGTCACCGGCTTACCCACGGGCGTCGGATTCTCCACGGTCGTCGTCGGCTTCTCCTCGATCGTCGTCGGATGCTCCACGAAGGGCGTCAGAACCGGGCCGTGACCGCTTGGCCGTGCGCCGGCAGGTCCTCGGCGTCGGCGAGCGCGACCACGTGACCCGCGACGTCGGCCAGGGACTGCCGGTCGTAACGGACCACGTGGATCCCCCGCAGGAAGGTCTGCACGGACAGCCCGCTGGAGTGGCACGCGCACCCGCCGGTGGGCAGGACGTGGTTGGACCCCGCGCAGTAGTCGCCCAGGCTGACCGGCGACCAGGGCCCGACGAAGATCGCCCCGGCGTTCGTCACCCGGGCGGCGACGGCGTCGGCGTCCCGGGTCTGGATCTCCAGGTGCTCGGCGGCGTAGGCGTCGACCACCTGCAGGCCGGCGTCCAGGTCGTCGACGAGCACGATCCCGGACTGCTGGCCCGCCAGCGCCTCGGTGATGCGCTGCACGTGCTTGGTGGCGGCGACGCGCTGGGCTAGTTGGGCCTCGACCGCGGCGGCGAGCGCCTCGGAGTCGGTGACCAGGACCGCCGAGGCCAGGGTGTCGTGCTCGGCCTGGCTGATCAGGTCGGCCGCGACGTGCACCGGGTCGGCGGAGTCGTCGGCGAGGACGGCGATCTCGGTGGGGCCCGCCTCGGAGTCGATGCCGATGACGCCCTTCAGCAGGCGCTTGGCCGCCGCCACCCAGATGTTGCCGGGGCCGGTGACCAGGTCGACCGGCTCGCAGACGAGGGAGCCGTCGGCGTCCCGGGCGCCGTAGGCGAACATCGCCACGGCCCCCGCGCCGCCGACCCCGTAGATCTCGTCGACGCCCAGCAGGGCGCACGCCGCGAGGATCGTCGGGTGGGGCAGCCCCTCGAACCCCGGGGGGTTGTCGCGCTGCGCCGGGGAGCTGACGGCGATCGAGGCCACCCCCGCCACCTGCGCGGGGACGACGTTCATGACGACGCTGCTCGGGTAGACCGCGACGCCGCCGGGCACGTAGAGCCCGACCCGGCCCACCGGCACCCAGCGCTCGGTGACCGTGCCGCCGTCCACGACCGTGGTGGTCGTGTCGGTGCGCCGCTGGTCGGCGTGGACCAGCCGGGCCCGGCGCGCGGACTCCTCCAGGGCGGCCCGCACCGCGGGGTCGAGGCGGGCCAGGGCCCGGGCGGGGGCGTCGGCGGGCACCCGGATCGAGGCGGGCCGGACGCCGTCGAAGCGCTCGGCGAGGTCGAGCAGGGCGGCGACCCCGCCCTCGCGGACCTGGGCCACCAGGGGACGCACCTGCTCCACCGCGTGTTCGACGTCCAGGGCCGCACGCGGCACGACGCCGCGCAGCGCGCGGGCTCGAAGGGTCTGTCCTCGCAGGTCCAGTCGCCGGATCACGAGGTCGATTCTAGGGCGCTCCGCCGTGGCGCGGCCCGTCCCGTCCACAGGCCCGGAACCCGGACGGGTGCGGGCGGATCCGGACAGTGACCGCAGAAGGTGGCTTGTGACCCCGCGGAGTCCCTATCGTGTCTGTCATCAGATCGCCCGCGCACCGGAGCCAGGCGAATCGCGCCGGGGGCCCAGCCGGTGTGCTCGTTCGCGACGTCGGTGGGAACCGGTGCCGCGGAACGATCTGACCGTCCTCGGGTGGCGGCGTGGTGGGACCACGCGGTGGCTCCGCACTCCGAGGATGCCGGACCACTGCAGGGGGACTGACTGCTGTGATCGCGCTGGACCCTCGTTCGTCACTGCCACCGTTCGAACAGCTGCGCACCGGTATCGCGGAGCGGATCCGGGACGGCCGACTTCCGGCCGGCACCCGGTTACCGCCGGTGCGCCGGCTCGCCAAGGAGTTGGATCTCGCACCGAACACCGTCGCGCGGGCGTACCGGGAGCTCGAGATCGCCGGGCTGGTGATCACCGCCGGTCGGCGGGGGACGCTGGTCGCGGCGTCGGGCGACGCCGTCGCCCAGGAGGCGGCGGCCGCGGCTGCCGCCTACGCCGACACCGTCCACCGGCTCGGCGTGGACCTGACCGAGGCGCTGGCCCTCGCCCGCGCGGCGGTGGAGGCCCGTGGCTACCCGGTCTCGGCGTGAGCCGCCCGCGCCCGGCCGTCCGGTGCGCCCCGCCGGGCGCTGTGCCGGGCACCGCGCCAGACGCGGTCCCGGGCACCGTTGCGGGCGCCGTCCGGAGCGCCGGCGCGCACTTCGGGACGACGCACCCGCGTTCCGCCCGCGCCGCGGGGCGCCCGGCACCCTAGCCTTAGCCTGTGCCCGCGCGACTGCCGATCTTCCCCCTGGCCACCGTGCTGGTGCCCGGGCTCGTGCTGCCGCTGCACATCTTCGAGCCCCGCTACCGGCAGATGATCGAGCAGCTGATGGCCCTGCCCGAGGGGACCACGCGGCAGTTCGGCGTCATCGCGGTGCGCAACACGTCCCAGCCCGGGGAGGGCCCGGGCGACCTGCACGCGGTCGGCTGCACGGCCGAGCTGCGCGAGGTGACGCCCTACGCCGACGGCCGGTTCGACATCGTCAGCGTCGGCGAGACCCGGTTCCGCCTGACCGGCTTCGACCCGGACGCGGGGACGCCCTACCACACCGGCATCGTCGAGTTCCTCCCCGAGGACGACGGCGCCGGTGACCTGGGGCGCCTGGCCGCCCGCGTCACCCAGCTGTTCGCCGAGTACCGGCGCGCCCTCGGCGTCGAGGTGACGGCGCTGCCGGACGACCCGCAGGTGGTCTCCTACCTGGTGGCCGCGGCCGTCGTCCTGCACCTGCCGCAGCGCCAGGCCCTGCTCGAACGGCCCACGACCGCCGACCGGCTGCAGACCGAGCGGGAACTGCTCCGCCGGGAGGTCGCACTGATCAAGGAGTTCCGCGCCCTGCCCGGGGTGGAGCTGACCAAGGGACCGGTGAGCTCGAACTGAGCAGGAAGGCCGATCGCGCCGGGGCCGGCACCCCGGCCACCGCGCTGCTGTCCGGCGAGGGCGTCCCCCACGTGGTGCGCCCCTACGAGCACGACCCGCGCGCCGGCCTGTCGTACGGGCCGGAGGCCGCCGCCGCGCTCGGCGTCGACCCGGCACAGGTGTTCAAGACGCTGATCACCGACGTGGACGGCGCGCTCACCGTGGCCGTCGTCCCGGTGGACGCGCAGCTCGACCTCAAGGCCCTGGCCGCCGCAGTCGGCGGGAAGCGGGCCGTCATGGCCGATCCCGCGGCGGCCCAGCGGGCGACCGGCTACGTCGTCGGCGGGATCAGCCCGCTCGGGCAGAAGCGGCGGCTCGCGACGGTGGTCGACGCGTCGGCACTGCTGTTCCCGACGGTCCTGGTGAGCGCCGGGCGCCGCGGGGTGGACGTCGAGCTGGCCCCGGCCGACCTCGTCCGGCTGACCGGCGCACGGACGGCGGACGTCGCGCGCCGCTGACCCGGCGCCTCAGGGGACGGCGGGGCCGACCAGGTCGCGGACGGCCTCGCCGAACAGGGTCGTATGCAGGTCGACGTCGTCGACGGAGGTCTGCGGGCACATCAGCGCCATGTTGTGGAACGGGGTGAGGAGCACGCCCCGGTTCGCCAGGAACAGGTGCAGGTACTCGTCGAGCTCCTCGTCGGCGGCGGCGGCCGACGCCGATCCGGTACGCGGGGCGGGGTCGGCGAACCGGTACTCCACCCGGGCCCCGAGCCGCGACACCGACCACGGCAGGCCGGCGTCCCGGATCACCCCCTCGACCCCGGCGGCGAACCGGGTCGCGAGGGCGGTCATGTGCGCGAACGCGGCGTCGGTGAGGACGTGCTCAAGGGTGGCCCGCATGGCGGCGACCGACAGTGCGTTCCCGGCGAGCGTGCCACCGATCCCGCCGACGTCCACGAGGTCGGCCTCGGGATGCGCCCCGACGCGCTCGGCGACGTCCGCGGCGATCCCGTAGGCCCCGCACGGGACACCCCCGCCGATGCTCTTGCCGATCACCAGGACGTCGGGCTGCAGGCCCCAGGCGGCCGTCGCCCCGCCGGGCCCGGCGGAGAAGGTGTGCGTCTCGTCGATCATGAGCAGGGTGCCGTGCCGGGTGCACAGCCGGCGCACCTCGTCGAGGAAGCCCGGCTCGGGCAGGACGATGCCGATGTTGGTGAGCGCCGGCTCCATCAGGACGGCGGCGACGTCCTCGTGAGCGAGGGCCGCGGCGAGCGCGGCCGGGTCGTTGAAGTCGACGACGCGGGTGGTGAGGTCGAGCGGGACGGGCGGCGCGACGTTCCCGGGCCGGGCGACGGCGCGCCCGTCCGGACCGGGCAGCGCGAACGCCTCGTCGACCGAGCCGTGGTAGCAGTAGGCGAACACCAGGATCCGCGGACGGCCCGTCGCCAGGCGGGCCAGGCGCACGGCCCACCGGTTGGCGTCGGTCGCGCTGAGGGTGAACGACCACAGCGGCAGGCCGAAGCGGCGGGCCAGCTCGGCGGCGACCCACTCGGCGTCCTGC
>Ga0302322_100003970_pt1 | contig 12771 bp, 4 predicted proteins | sample Fen_T0_2_FD_203757 | JGI IMG/M metagenome (GOLD analysis project Ga0302322, IMG submission 203757) | Peat permafrost microbial communities from Stordalen Mire near Abisko, Sweden - Fen_T0_2 | ecosystem: Environmental > Terrestrial > Soil > Wetlands > Permafrost | place: Sweden: Abisko...
GAGGCTGTTCCGCTCGGCGGTGCAATACGCGATCACGAACAAGAGCAAGTCGGTGACGATTGTCCACAAGGGCAACATCATGAAATACACCGAGGGCGCCTTCCGCGACTGGAGTTATGAACTCGCCAAGAGCGAGTTCGGCGCGGTGGACATTGACGGCGGCCCGTGGTGCAAGATCCCCGAAGGCAAACCCGGCGCGGGCATTGTCATCAAAGACGCCATTGCCGACATCACGCTCCAGCAGGTGCTCACGCGCCCGACGGATTTCGACGTCATCGCGACGCTGAACTTGAACGGCGATTATTTGAGCGACGCGCTCGCCGCACAAGTCGGCGGCATCGGGATTGCGCCCGGCGGCAATGTCAACTACGTCACCGGCCACGCGATTTTTGAGGCTACGCACGGCACGGCTCCAAAGTACGCCAACAAAGATGTTGTGAATCCCGGCTCCGTGGTGTTGAGTGGCGAAATGATGTTCCGCTACCTGGGTTGGACGGAAGCGGCGGACTTGATTCTTAAAGGCTTGAACGGCGCCATCGGCAGCAAACGGGTCACTTACGATTTCGCGCGGCAGATGGACGGCGCGACCGAGATCAAATGCTCGGCGTTCGGGGACAACATCATTGCGCACATGTAAGTAGCAGCCGACGTGAGTCGGCTCAAATTTATACGGAAGGCTTAAAGCTTGTCAGAGCGGATTCACATCCGCTGCTACAATTGAAACGAAACGGCGGCTGTTGCGATGACAGCCGCCGTTCTTAATTTGCCATTGTCGTTGCAGCGCAACTTTAGAGATTATTGGCTCAAGACGCGCACAAAACCCTGCTTGGACGGACTGAAAACCGTCAGTGGTATGGGAATCGTCTTCAACAATCCGTCGCCGGTCACATTGGAATACGTCTGCCAGTTGCTTCCCTTGGCCAGGTTTGTCCGGTATTGAACGGCGTGAGTGTAACCGGCTTGAGACAGGAACTGGAACTGGAAGTTGGTGTTGTTGTTTTTGGGGTTCAGCAGCGTGGCCGGCAGGGCGGTGATCCCGCTGACGAGGAAGCCGGCAGTGGCACCGGACTCGTAGGTGACGCTCCCGACGGACCATTCGGGATAAGGCGACCCGACGACAAAGTTAGTGACGTTGTACTTGTCATATTCAACGTTAAAAAAGTTGGTGCCCGGCAAAAGAATGGGGCCGGCGGGCCAGCTGACGCTGGTGACGGGTAGATTGGCATTGGCGTAGTAGTAATTCGTGCCGGAACGCGTCAACCACGCCTGGGTCATGAGATTGCTCCAGTTGTTGGGCCCGGTCCATTGATAGGGTGTGTTGGTGGCAACGGCTGAAGCCCCGTCGAGGGGCGCTATGATTTGAACTGGCGCCAGCGCATTCGATGAAAACGCGAACGCGTTGACGGTGAAAGTGTATAGTTTTTCCTGGGGCGTATCCTTGTTGAGCCAGAGCTTCCAGTTGCCATTCGTGAGGCTGTTGGCCAGCTCGTCAAAAGTGAGCAGGATGCTGGCGCCGGACCCGCCGTTGGTCGGACCGAAATTCGCGCTGCAAGTTCCGTTGGGCGATTCCACACGATGATAACTGATGGGTGTGTCCGAGCCGGATAGGCTTGGGAAGGCGTAGAAAGTTGTCTGGCCGGTGACGAACGGTTGATATGAAGCATACGTCTGCCGGATGACCGTCAGCGAAAAAGTGAGGGGCACGCCCGAGTTCGCAAAACTGACCTGGTCGAGGAAACCGGCCTGAGCCGGGTCGGTGTCCCCCTGGGCATGGGTGGTCCAAGTCAGGGTGTGCTGGCCGGATCCCAATTGGTAGGGGCCGTCTTGAATCCAAGCTGTATCTCCATAAATGTCGTTGGCATAAACGCCGTCGATGTCAAATTCGTAATCGAAGCCGGAATTGGGATCTTCGGCGATGCTGGACCAGTAAAACGTGAGCGTGCCCGGCCCATAGACCGTGACGGAAAGTGTCGAGGACTGACTGCCGGTCACGCTGCCGCTTCGCGCTGCCGACACGTCGTCATGCGTGTTGGTGCTCTCAACAATCCAATTGCGGTCGCCGCCGGTGGCCCAGGCGAGACCGGAGGTGTTCAACGCCGTGTTGAAATCCTCCCCGGCGGTATCGAGGACATTGGAGCCGGGGTTGTCATAAAGATAGGTTACTTCGCTGCCGGTAAGAACTCCGGAATAGATTTGGACATCATCGAGAACGCCCCGGTAGCTGGAAAAATTGGTTCCCGTGCCGTCAAGGACGAAGGGAAAGCCGCCGATGGTCAGGTTGTAATTGTTTCCGTTGAGCGGATCGGTCGTGCCAATCTCGGAAGTTTCAAAGTTGCCGTCCACATACATTTTCTTTTCGCCGGTGGTTTGATCGCGGGTGACCGTAATCAGGTGGTAGTTGCCGTCATTGACGCTGGTGATTGAGTGCAGCGTGTTGTCATTACCGAGGTGGTCCCGGGTCGTGAAGGCGGCTTTGCTGCCCGTGATGGACAGCGGAATCGTGTCGTTGGTATTTCCCTGGTTGTTATAGGCCCAGAATATGACCGCGCCAAAAAAGGCATTATTGTAGTCAGCGCCGTTCGTCACGCTGGTTTTCACCCAGGCTGAAAAGGTGAAGCTGCCGGCCAGCACCGCATTCAAATTGGTCAATGACTGATCGTATGGATAGGGACTGAGATAGCTGGAGCCAAAAAACTGGACGGCGCCGCCACCCGCCGCCGCATCCGCTGCAAACTGATGTTGTGGTCCCCAGTAAGATACGCTGGGCATATCGTTGCCGTTGCCCGAACTATCCTGACCCAGGTTGCCACTGGCGTCAAAAGCGTAATGCGCCACATTTCGATGCCCGCCGGCCAGGCTGGCCCCGACGATGTCGGCCACGTTGGTTCCCGGATGGTTGTAGAGGTAGACCACCTCATTACTCGACAGGACGCCGGAGTAAAACTGAATCTCGTCCCGGTCGCCTGTGAACGGCTGGCCGTTGTTATATCCAATTGTGAGTCCGTCCGAGCCGGTCAACAAGTCGGTGCTGGCATATACCGAGGCATCCAGGATGCCATTGATGTAGATTTTCTTTTCACCGGTAAGCTGGTCGCGCGTGACCACGACGTGGACGTATTGCCCGGTGTTGATGCTCGCCTGGGAGTGAAGCAGGTTCTGGGAGGTTCCGCCGGTGTAGAAGGCCAGCTTGCCGCCCGTCAGCCCCATGGGCATGACATCCGTGCCGGAACCATTAAAGGCCGAGACAATACCGGCGGCGGAGTATTGGCCGTCGAAATCATTGCCATGAACGTCCGAAGTTCTGAGCCACAAAGAAACGGTGAAACTGCCGGCCAGCGTGGCCAGCAAATTGGTGGGCGGATAAAGCCAGCCATCGCCTGCCGAACCGAAGGCGTAAAATCCGGCGGCGGCATCGTTGGTGATGTAAGGCGACATGGAATAGTTGCCGTAGGAATTAATGTCGTTACCATGGCCGGAAAAGTCCTGGGCAAACAGGCTGTTATCCTCAAAGGAGTAATAGGCCAGGTTCGTATGGCCGGAACTTGGTGCCCCAGGTTGGAACACGTCAAAAGACACAGCGGAACCTGATGAAATCACGGCGGTGGATGTCCAGCCTGAGATGGGCGCACCCCCAATGTTGTTGGTGGGCGTCGAGACAATGAAAATATTCGACACGAAATTGGTGATAAAATTAATGTTGAAGCTGTAACCAACGCCCACCGGTGGTGGATCGGATAATGTCCAGTTTGTTGCCGAGGCTGGGAAATTGTTGCCTTCATAATAAAACGGGGACGGGCAGTAAACATAAACGGATCCGCTCACCGGCCAGCTTGCCGGTCCTTGCCAGGTAAAATTAGTCTGGCTGGAGGTGATCCGGCTGCCATCCAGCGGGAAAGTAATGACGGTGGCTGGCAGCATGTTGCTCGAGAAACTGGGCGCGCTCACCCTGAAGGTGTAAAGGTTGGTGCCGACCGAATTGGTGAAGCGAACGGTCCACGGACCATTGGTTATCTGTTTCAACGCCGAATTGAAATCCGCGTAGCCATATTCGGAATCGAACTCGTAGCGATCAATCAAAACGTTGGTGGTCGTCAGCTCGTACCCGCGGCTCGAGCCATTGGTGGGCCAGCCCGGCGAGGTGATGACGTAGGTTCCGACCGCTGCCGCGGGTGCCACGGCATTGGTGGTCAGGGGAGTGTAAAATGCGTAATACTGGCCCTGACTGTAGCGGTACATGTTCAGCTCAAAGTTGAGTCCGCCACGTGCCGCGGGTGAATTGAATAGTAGCGCGAACAGACCCATTAAGCCCAAGCTCAGGTATTGGTGGGCGGATTGATTCAAATTATTTTTCATGGCTTTTGCTTTCTGATAGATGGTTTGAATTCCTTTCTTGATCCCGATTTTTCGACGGATGGTCATGGCGAGCGAACGCGGTAAAAGCGCTTTGAATTGTTCGTGGCCTGCGGATCGACGAACTGAAAATGACCGGCGGAAACCTCGGTGGCGGTCCCCAGCGAGGTCCAGTTGGAAAACGCCAGGGCCAGGTTTGTGGTCGCGAACACGGTGTTGCTGGAGCCGGACGTGTACAGGAAGCTGAATTGAAACGAACCGCCAGGCAGCTTGACCAGGTTGGTCAGAATAAAGGGTGATGGGAGGGTGAAGCTGAAAACCGTGCCCGCGCCCGCACTGCCGCCGCTGTTGGCCGTTCCATACAGGGTGTTGCCGGCTAAAACCAAATCCGCCTCCGGGTCGGCTCCGTCGCTGCCGCCAGAGAAACTGTACAAGCTCCGATAACCTGAACCATCCGTGTTGATGGCAAACAAGGTGCCACTGCTCAAAGCGCCTAAAAGCCCGCCGCCCGAGGTCGTCCCAAACAGTGTGTTTCCCGACAGGGTCAATCCCGAGTGCGGACCATAGTCGCCATTGGTGCCAGTGAAACTATAGAGGTTAGTAAAACCCGAACCGTCAGTGCTGACGGCAAACACGGTGCCATAACCATAACGACCGCCGCCGAACGTCGTCCCATACAAGTTGGTGCCGGACAAAACCAATCCCGCGAACGAATAAGCCCCGTCGCTGTTGGTTCCATTAACCGGGGTCGAGAAATAATGCAGAATGCTGAAACTACCTGGTTGATTGGTGATGATCGAGAACACCGTGCCGCCGCCATAACTACCGCCATTCTCTGCCGTCCCAAACAGGGTGCCGCCCGAGTAGGTCAATTTGGCGGAGGGGAAAAGCCCATCGTAATTGTTGGCATAGGGGTTGTAGGTGGGCGTGTAGAAGGCGTGCAGGATTCCGTTGCTGGCACCATTGGTGGCGACGGAAAACAGCGTGCCGTGGTTATAAGCGCCGCCATACCACGTCGCGCCATAGAGGTTGTTGCCTGCCAACACCAATGGCGCTTGCGGGGAATTTGGGCTGTTGGGATCAACGTTAAAATTCAGGTTATACAGGTTGGTATAACCCGTGCCGTTCGTGCTGATGGCGAACACCGTGCCCCCGCCCCGACTGCCGCCAAAATCCGTCGGTCCATAGAGGGTGCTGCCGGATATGACCACTCCGTTGGGTCGCGCTCCGCTGGTGACAGTGAAACTGAAGTTGTACAGATTGGTGAATCCTGAACCGCTGGTATTGATGGCATACAGCGTCCCGGAATTCGAAGTTCCGCCGGACGAAGTGGTGCCATAGAGGGTGCTGCCCGATAAAGTCAGACCGCCATTAGGATTGGAACCAAAGGCCGGGGAGAAACTGTAAAGGATCCGGAAGGCCGGGTTGGGGGCATTTGTGACGGTGATCGTGCCGGGGCCTGCGACATCGAGGGGCAACGCGCCATAGGTGCTCCGGGCAACCAAACTGGGTGAGAATGAGACAGCGCTGGTGTAAACGTGCGAGGGATTTTGGGAAGTGCTGCTTCCGCCATCGCCAAAAGTCCAGCTCCAATTGGTCACCGTATTGCCGCCGCTATCCACCCCGGGACTGGCAAACTGAACGGTCAGTGGCAGCGGGCCTGCCTGGGGACTGGCAGTGACACTTAGCGTATGGTTGGTGACGGTGATCGTCCCGGGGCCGGTAATGGAAAGGGGTGATGCACCGTAGGTACTGTAGGCTGCCAGACTGGGCGCGAAAGAACCAAAATTGGTGTAAATGTGCGAGGGACTTTGCGCCGTGCTGGTCGTCCCATCGCCAAAATTCCAGTTCCGATTGGTCACGGTATTGCCAAAACTGTCCAAGCTGGGGCTGGTGAACTGAACGGTCAGCGGCAACGGGCCGGTCAGCGGCGAGGCGGTGACGGTGAGCCCGGGAGTGGGAGGAGCCACTGCGTAACTGACCTCGTCGAGGAACCCGGCATCGAGACCGGCGCTGCTGCTAACATCCTTGTTGTATTCCCAGCGGAGTACATCGCCGGCAGAGACTTGGTAAGTTTCCGGGTACCAATCCACATCGCCGGAAATCGCGTCCTGTTCATTTCCATTGATGTAAAAAGTCAGGTAGTCAGCACCGCCCTCCGAGGAAACCTTCCAATTGAACGAAAGCTGCCCGTCGGCCGGCACGGTGGTTTCAAGATAGCTGGACTGGCTGTCGGTGATCGGTCCGCTTTGCGCAGCCAGGCCATCCAACGTCACGTTGGTTTCCGTGAACCACGGCAAATCGCCACCGGTGGCCCAAGTGAGATTGGTGGTGTTGAGCGCGACACTGAAAGCGCTGAACTGAACCGCTTGATTATACGTCTCCACGTCGGCCAGCGCCGGGCCATTGTAATAACCGATCGTGCCGGCATTGCCGCCGGCGACCACCACCTGGCCGTCCGCAACCAATGTGGCGGTGTGGAAAATGCGACCGACGTTCAAGGAGCCGGTGTAAGTCCAGGTATTGTTGGTCGGGTCATACAACTCAGCGCTGGTTTGACCAGGATATCCGCCCAGCACCAGCACCTGGCCATCTGGCAACAGCGTCGCCGAGGGATTGCTGCGCCCGTCGTTCATCGGGGCGACCAGGGTCCACGTGCCGTTGGTGGGATTGAACACCTCCGCACTGTTGTCATAAGCGCCGCCCACCACGAGTACCTGGCCGTTGGGCAGCAAGGTGGCGACGTGCCCGCCACGCGCAACTTTCAGCGGACTGGTGTTCGTCCAGGTGTTGTCAACTGGGTTGTACAAGATTGAGTTGGTGAGGGTCCCGCCGACGCCGTCGCTGCCGCCTGCCACGAGCACCTTGCCATTGGATAGCAACGTGGCGGTCTGCGAATCGGTCGCATAATTCATCGGTGCCGCATTCGTCCATATGGCCGTAACCGGGTCGTAAATTTCCGCGCTCGAAATGTCGCCGCTGCCGCTGTATCCCCCCACGACCAGCACTTTTCCATTGGCCAATAAAGTGGCCGCAAAGGAAGAACGTTCCTTGTTCAGATAGCCGGTATCCGCCCAGGTTCCTGCGTTTGGATCATACAATTCCGCCCGTGAAAGTATACTCCCTCCGTCATTTCTACCACCCGCAACGAGTACCAGTCCATTGGTCAGGAGGATGGCAATGGGGCCGGCCTGGGCGTCGGTCATAAAGCCGGTGGCAGTGGAGGTGCCGGTCGCCGGATCATACAACTCGGAACTGTTGGTTGCCCGGAAAGGATTGTCGGGATATTCGTTGGCAGTTGTTCCACCCGCGATGAGCACCAGTCCATTGGTCAGCAGCGTCGCCGTGTGGCTCCAACGGGCGACCAACATCGGATTGTCTGGGGTGAAAGTTTGTGCTTGAACCGGTTGCAGTTCCAATAAATTGAGCGTCAGTGCGGTCAATGCCAGTGCGAATGGCAGGATTTTGATGGTTTTGATCTTCATGATTTTATAGGCTTCCGAGGTTGATTCATGTCAGCCCGGCGCGGGAGTTAAATGCAGTATTCATGGTGAAAGAATCATTTTTTTCGGGTTCAATTATTCTCCTGCGCATGGGATTAACTCCAATAATCATTAACTACTGGCTTAACCGGTAAAATTTCCGGATGCCTGAAATGGGATTGGTCACTGTGTTCTGGCCGGGAACGGTGATCCAGACCGGTGAAACCAGGTTCGTGGTGGATTGCAAAACGAAACCAGCCGCCAACCACGTCAAAAGGACATTGGTTCCCAAACGATTGATGGTCAGTTGCGGCGCACCGACTGCCGGCTCCAACGAAAGGCTGAACACCGTCCCATTACCTGAATAACCGGAACTACCACCATAAAACGCCGTGCCATAAAGCGTGTTGTTTGTCACAATCACACCACTCATCGGATTGGCGCCATCGTCGCTGCCGGTGAAATTATGAAGGCTCGTAAAACCTGTGCCATTGATGTTGAGGGCGAACACCGTGCCCCAGCCATACATGCCGCCATACACGGCCGTTCCATACAGGGTGTTGCCTGATAAAAATAATTTACCCTGCGGACCAGCTCCATCGCTGTTGGTAAAATAAAGGCCGGACTGGGTCGTAAAACTATACAGGTTCGTAAAACCTGTGCCATCGGTCTGGATCGCGAATACCGAGCCATTGCCATGTGTGCCGCCACCCACGCCCGTTCCATACAGGGTATTGCCTGATACTATCAATTCGGCTCGCGGAGAGGCTCCGTCGGTGGGATTGCCAGTGAAAGTATGCAGATTCGTGAAACCCGTGCCATCGGTATTGACGGCAAACACCGTGCCATCGGCGTACCGGCCGCCAACCGATGTGACCCCATACAAGGTGCTGCCTGATAAAACCACTCCGGCACTCGGTTGGCCTCCGTCGCTGTTGGTCCCATAGGTACTGTCAGTCTGCGTGAAACTATACAGGTTTGTAAAAAGAAATGTGCCATTGGTTTTGATCGCGAACACCGAGCCACCGAAATTCGCGCCGCCAAGACTCGTCGTTCCATACAGGGTGTCGCCGGACAAAAATAATTGACCCCCCGGACCAGATCCATCGGTACCCGAAAAAACATGCAGGATCGAAAAAACCGTGCCATCGGTGGTGATTGAGAAAATCGTGCCATTCCCACCGACGCCACCTGCCGACGCGGTGCCATACAGAGTATTGCCCGATAAAACCATTCCACCTTGTGGAGAATATCCGTCGCTGCTGTAAAGCAAACTATGCAGGTTCGTAAAATCCATGCCATCGGTGTTGACCGCGAACACCGTGCCAGAAAACACGCTGCCGCCTTCAAACGTGGTCGCATACAGGGTGTTGCCCGATAAAATCACCGCATTGGGATTCGCTCCGTCGGTGTTGGTGCCGGTAATGGGATCACGGTCCGTGAAACCATACAGGGTCGTGAAGGTCTGCGCCTGAGCCGGTTGCAGGAGCGATAAATCAAGCGCCAGTGCGGTCATCGCCAGTGCGATTGGCAGAATATTATTGGCCTTGGTTTTTATGATTTTTTTGGCTTTCGAGGTTGATTCATGTCAGCCCGGCCCGGCTGGCAGGGACGCCGGATGAAAACAGGTAGCATCGGGAAACAAGCCATCGAACGCAGAGACGAAGGCACGACTTTTTGATTCGAAATTTCATGAAAAAAAGTTCGTTAAAAGGACAATTATAACATTTCTGACCTCTACCCATTGAAGCGCCGAGCGGACGCAAACATTACAGGGATTTTGCAAAAAACTTGCCGGTGCGTTCCGCCATCTCGAAAATGCATACAAATCATGCTGACCTCCGTTTTTATCAGCGCGCGGCAAAGTTTTTGCCGGTTTTTCAATTTTTGTGCGCGACTGATGGATTACACCTCTTGTGCCATGCATCATGGCCATATATTGGACTCAAAATCAAGAAAAAACCGCCAAACAGTGGATGATGTCTCTGACCAATAATGCGGTTGCCGGCCACAAAGCGGTTCACCGCCGCTCACACCGGCTGCCGCAAACTCGCTGCGCGAAATATCTCCGTCGTTTGAAAACGACAGTATCCCTCCACGCAGAGGGTTTGTATTGCCGGCGGAACCTCCCAATGATCCCAATGAGCATTGACCGCAATTGTGTTTGGCTCCATTTCAGATGCCCACCAACGCCGCGCCAAGCACGCCAGCGGAATCGCCGAGTTGATTTTTCACGATCGGCGTCTCCAGCTCGTCGGTGAAGACATATTTTCGCACGGCGGCGACGCCCTCGGAGTAAATGGCCGAAAAGTTCGAGACACCGCCGCCGATGACCACGATGTCCGGGTCCAAAATGTCAATCAGGTTGGCCAGCGCGCGGCCAAAACGGTCGAAGAACTCCTGCATGAACTCCACGGCCTTGGGTTCGCCGGCAAAATAGTCTCGCTCAATCTCCTTGAGCGGCCGGCGCATGCCGAATTTTTCCGCATAACGGTTCTCCAGTCCGCCGCCGCTGATGAAGGTCTCCACGCAGCCCAGCTGACCGCAGTAGCAGCGCGGGCCGTTGGGATCAATGCCCATGTGGCCCCATTCGCCGGCAATGGCCTGCGCACCCGTGAAAACCTCACCCTGGTAAACAATGCCGCCGCCGCAGCCGGTGCCCAGGATGACGCCGAAAACCAGCTTTTTCCCCTTGCCCGCGCCGAGCAACGCTTCGGCCATCGCGAAACAATTCGCGTCGTTCTGAATCTCGATCTTGCGGTCGAGCAGTTTTTCCAGGTCCGCCTTCACCGGCTGTCCGTTCAAGCAGACGGTGTTGGAATTCTTCAGGAGGCCTGTGCGGGGCGAGAGGGCGCCGGGCGTGCCGATGCCAAACGTCGTCGGCTGGCCAGGAATCGTGGCGACAAGTTCGTCGTGCAGCAATTTGAGCCGGTTTAGGATGTGTTGGTAGCCCCGCTCGCGTTCCGTGGGAATGCGCTTGCGGCTGATGTGGTTACCGGCCGCATCGAGCACCACACCCTCGATTTTTGTGCCGCCCAGATCAATGCCGATGCGAAACATGTTTTGTTCGGCCAAATTTTCAACCAATCATTTGCCGCAGCACTGCTTGTATTTTTTGCCGCTGCCGCAGGGGCAGGGGTCGTTGCGGCCGACTTTCGGGCCGGTGCGGACGGGCCTGGCCTTGGCTTGGGCTTCCGCCGCCGCCGCTGCCTCGCTGACGACGTCGCTGGCCTTGCCCGGCGAGCCGCCGCCGCCGCCAAACGCGCTGGTGTTCTGGTGCAGGGTCTGTTGCGGGACGTTCTTCAGGAAGTTTTCAAACGCGAGCATGGACGAGGCGCTGCGGAAGATGTTGTGGCAGATTTCCGTCTTCACGTTGACCATCAGCTCGTCGAAAATCTTGAACGCCTCGGCCTTGTATTCGATCAGCGGGTCGCGCTGGCCGTGGGCGCGCAGGCCGATGCTGTGGCGCAGGCTGTCCATCTCGTAAAGATGCTCCTGCCACAGCTTGTCAATCGCGCTGAGGATGGTGAAGCGCTCGACCTCCTTCAGTGCGGCGGGATTTTCAAAGCTGATCTTGAGGTCGTAAGCCTTGCGGATGCTGTCGGACAAAAAGTTGCAGACGGCGAATTGCGGGGCGCTCAGGCCGTCGTACAACGAACCGGCCACCGGTTTTTCCTGGCCGGAATCCGCGGCCTTGAGAATTTCCGCCTCGGGCAAACCCAGCGGGAAATTCAAATTCACCCAATCCGACAGCGACCGTACTTTCCAGTCGCTGAACTCGGATTCCGCGTTCGTGAACTGCGTGACCTTGTCCACGACGACCTCCTCCATGATGTCCATCAGGCGGTCGCGCACATCCTCCGCGTTGATGATCTCGTTGCGGAATCCGTAAATGACCCCGCGCTGCTTGTTCATCACGTCGTCGTATTCGAGCGTGCGTTTGCGCTGCTGGAAGTTGTGGGCTTCCACGCGCTTTTGCGCCTGCTGGATCGAGTGGTTCAGCCACGAATGGGTCAGTTCCTGGCCCTCTTCCAGCCCCATTTTTTCCATCATTTTTCCAATGCGGTCCGAGCCGAACAGGCGCATTAGATCGTCCTCCAGCGAAATGAAAAAGTGCGACGAACCCGGATCGCCCTGGCGCGAACAGCGGCCGCGCAACTGGCGGTCAATGCGGCGCGACTCGTGGCGTTCCGTGCCGAGCACGTGCAGGCCGCCGGCTTCCGGCACGCCCGGACTCAATTTGATGTCCGTGCCGCGGCCGGCCATGTTCGTGGCGATGGTGATCGAGCCGCGCTGGCCGGCGCGCGAGACGATCTCGGCTTCCTGCTGGTGAAATTTCGCGTTGAGCACGGAATGGATCAACCCCTCCTTCTTCAACATCCGCGACAACATTTCGCTGGTTTCGACGGAAACCGTGCCGACCAGGATCGGCCGGCCCTGCGCGTGCAGCATCTTGATCTCGGCGACGACGGCGTTGAATTTTTCGCGCCGCGTCTTGTAAACGGAATCGTGCCCGTCCTTGCGAATGTTCGGCTGGTTGGTGGGGATGGTGAGCACGCCGAGCTTGTAGATGTCGAAAAATTCCGCCGCTTCGGTCTCCGCCGTGCCGGTCATGCCGGCCAGCTTGGTGTAAAGGCGGAAATAATTCTGGATCGTGATGGTCGCGAGCGTCTGCGTCTCGCGTTCAATGGCCACGCCTTCCTTCGCCTCGACGGCCTGATGCAAGCCGTCACTCCAGCGGCGGCCGGGCATGAGCCGGCCGGTGTGCGGGTCAACGATGAGAACCTTGTTGTCCTGTACGACATATTCAACGTCGAGCAGGTAAAGGCTGTAGGCCTTGAGCAATTGCGAGATGGCATGGATTTTCTGGGCCTTGGCCTCGAAATCCGCCTGCAACTTCGTCTTCGCCTCCAGCCGTTTCCGCGCGTCGGGTTCCGGC
>Ga0302322_100003971_pt1 | contig 12771 bp, 11 predicted proteins | sample Fen_T0_2_FD_203757 | JGI IMG/M metagenome (GOLD analysis project Ga0302322, IMG submission 203757) | Peat permafrost microbial communities from Stordalen Mire near Abisko, Sweden - Fen_T0_2 | ecosystem: Environmental > Terrestrial > Soil > Wetlands > Permafrost | place: Sweden: Abisko...
TTAATTCCACCGTGTTTCTTTTTAATCGTATCACTAAAGTTTATAGTCCAATAAGTCAATATGTGGTAATGAACCTAACTTATAGTCGCTATTTTTTAACTCTTGAACTACTTTGTTGCGAGGTAATCCGAATTTGTCAGATATATAATGGTAATGAGGCTGTCCATCCTTCCAAGCTTCAGCTCCCTTTAGACTATTAAATGTCGTAAATAAACAATGCCATGTTTCTTCGTTGTCAAGGAACTTAGCAATTGTCACTCTACGATGTTCAACCGCCTGTTTAAGTTGTCCATCTGTAAAATTCGTCTTTCCAATTTTCTTAACGTTGCCGTCCTTGATATTTATCATTGTAGGTAGGTCTTGCCTATTTGTTCCCGTGGGGTGATGCTCTGCTGTGTACTGACTGAATTTGAAACCGAAGTCCGTCCAAGCTTTAAATAAAAAGTTTAGCAATTGGTCTGGGTTAATTTGAACTCCCTTCAATGTCGATACCTGTTCTTTTTTACTCTTCAAGTTCAAAACGGCAACAAGATTTGCAGGCACTTCTGTTTCGATTACTTTTTTATATTGCTCTTCCCACATTTCAACTGAGTTTTTATGAATAATCATTTCAATCAATTCAGGTGGAAACGGAACTCCTTTCAACATAAGAATGTCGCGCTGCATTGTCATGCTGAGGTTTACACTTGATTGTCTATAGTATTCAATAGGGTTCACAAACTCGAAGTCTGTCGCGAAATGGGTAGTATAAAATCCACCGGACTCAGGATCGTATATTCTTTTCGTTTCCACAATTCAATTTTGCGAGGGTTGCTGGCTGTATGCAGATGCATATGCAATATGGCATATATCCTATTAATACCTTTTACAAAGGAAGATGGTTAATAAATATTAAGAACAGATTCTTCAATTTTAGCCCATTTTAATTGTTTTTATACTATTTTATTTAGTAAATATACTAATATAATTAGTATTTGATACATTAGCGCATGAAACAATTCAGGCCATGAAAACAGTAAAATCAGCACTCCTTGGAAACAAGCAATTGATTGACACCAACGCGGATGTCCTCATGATTCAGTTGAAGGATATCATTAAGGAACATCGTGCTCTAGTTATTGCAAGACTGATCACTGACCTTCCAACCTATCTTCAATACAAATTTGATTTAAAAACTAACAGCGAGCTGCGAGCGAAAATCCAGGGAGAGTTGCTTTCGTTGAAAGATGGAAGTGTTGACCTGAAAGTCTACGACAACATTGTCCAACAGTTGCTCGACAGATCAGTTGTTCACTTGACCAACGAACCTTTCTATAAAGAAATCGATGAATGCATGTCAGAGTATGTTGCTGAGCGAGAAATTAAATTTAATTGATGGGGATTTTCTGACGGCAGACACAAACGTCATTACACCTCCAAGAAGATCTGAAATCATAGAGGATCTTCAAACTGATATTTTGCGCCTGCAAGGATTTAAATCATTTAACAATGCCGCAGTAGATGGAGGACTAGGGCCAATAAGGAGTGCATTTCCGAACGCCACTTTTCCTTTAGGTGCTGTGCATGAATTTTTGTCCGAAAAATCTGAAGACGAATCAGCTTCTGGCGGCTTCATTGCAGGCTTGCTTGCCACGTTGATGGGGAGTAGTGGAGCAGCACTGTGGATCAGTTCTTGCAGAAAAATTTTCCCGCCTGCGCTCAAGGCATTTGGTATTCAACCTGACCGGTTCATATTTATCGATCTACAAAAAGAAAAGGAAGTTATCTGGGCGATGGATGAGGCCTTGAAATGCGGTGCTTTAACTGCAGTAGTTGGAGAGATTCAGAATATAAGTTTTACAGAGTCAAGGCGCCTTCAGTTAGCAGTTGAACAAAGTCTGGTAACTGGATTTATTCTTCGTAACAATTTTCGCAAACTGAATACTACGGCTTGCGTCTCACGCTGGAGGATAACTCCATTACCAAGTGAATCCATTGATGAACTCCCCGGCATCGGGTTTCCGAAATGGAGAGTAGAGTTGATGCGAGTACGAAATGGGAGACCAGGTGTCTGGGATATCCAGTGGATAGATGGAAAGTTTCGACCTGTTCACAAACTCTCGACCACTTCAGAAGGGAAACAAAAGAAAGCTGGATGAAATGGAAAAGCGTTTTGTCTCCATCTGGTTCCGTTACTTGAGTACGGACTGGTTCTCTCTCCGCCAGCCCCATTTAAAAAATCTGCCTTTCGTTTTACGAACTCCTTCTCACGGAAGAATGATTATCACAGCCACCAATGCCAGGGCGGAGATGTGCGGCATAACCTGTGGAATGGTCCTCGCAGATGCCAGGGCTATCGTTCCGGAACTGGAAGTGCAGGATGATAAACCGGACCTTACTGATAAATTACTTATCCGTCTTGCCGAATGGTGCATACGTTTTACACCAGTTGCAGCTGTCGATCCTCCGGATGGCATTTTACTGGATGTTACCGGCTGTACACATCTTTGGAGTGGTGATGAATTTTACCTGAAGGAGATTGTCAAAAAATTAAATGAGCGCGGTTATGATGTAAGGGCTGCAATTGCTGATACCATGGGTGCAGCATGGGCCGTGGCACGGTTCGGGAATGAAACTCTTGTTCCAAGTGGTATGCATTCCGAAGCATTGATGAGTTTACCCCCGGAGGCACTTCGCCTTGAAGCTGATACTGTTGCACGTTTACACAAGCTTGGCCTTCGTCAGGTTCGTCAATTTATTTCTATGCCGCGTACGTCTTTGCGTAGGCGATTCGGTGAACATTTCCTTCATCGACTCGACAAAGCTTTAGGTCAAGAAATGGAAATGATTGAACCTGTCCGACCAGTCGAGCCTTACCAGGAGCGGTTGCCATGCCTTGAACCAATTGTGACTTCGACAGGTATTGAGATGGCGTTGCAGCAATTACTTGAAACACTTTGCCATCGCTTGCAACAAGAGCAGAAGGGGCTTCGATCTGCTGTATTTAAAGGTTATCGAGTCGATGGAAAAATCGAACAGATCGGCATTGGAACCAATCGCCCATCGCATCATGTCAAACATCTTTTCAAATTGCTGGAACTTAAGCTCTCGACGATCGAGCCGGCATTGGGCATTGAGTTATTTGTTCTTGAGGCTCCAAAAGTAGAAGATCATTTTGCGAAACAGGAAAAAGTATGGGAAGGCTCAGGTGGTTTGGAAGACGAGCGTTTATCTGAATTATTGGATCGGTTAGCAAGTAAAATCGGAACACAATCCATTCATCGATATGTACCCGATGAGCATTATTGGCCTGAGCGATCTTTTAAACAGACTTCATCGCTTGATGAAAAACTGTCCACCACATGGAGAATTGATAAATCAAGGCCTTTACAACTTTTACCCAACCCCGAGTATATCGAAGTCACTGCACCGATTCCGGATTATCCACCATTGTTGTTTCGTTACAAAGGAAAGCTTCACACCATAGTGAAGGCGGATGGGCCTGAACGAATAGAGCAGGAGTGGTGGCTGCAGCAAGGACAGCATCGCGATTACTACCGGGTAGAAGATGAAGATGGCCATCGCTATTGGTTGTTTCGGTTAGGGCATTATCATGATGAAACCTTTCAATGGTTCATCCATGGCTTTTTTGCTTAGAAGTTTTGTGATATGAGTTATACGGAATTACAGGTCACATCCAATTTTAGTTTTCTTCGGGGAGCTTCACATCCTGAGGAACTGGTTGAGCAGGCAGCAACCTATGGCTATAAAGAAATAGCCATCACAGATCGTAATACTTTTGCTGGAATAGTGCGAGCACATGTAGCAGCGAAGAAATCAGGAATACGAATCATTCCAGCTTGTCGATTGGACTTGTTGGATGGACCGAGTCTGTTGGCACTTCCTACTGATATCAGTGCCTATTCACGGTTATCGACATTACTCTCTACGGGAAATCTTCGCACAGAAAAGGGAAAATGCGAATTATATAAGGCAGATGTATACGGCCATTCAAAAGGATTAAAACTTGTGGTGCTGCCACCGCTTTCATTAAATTCAGTTTTTGACTTCGATGACGTTTTTAAAAAATCGCTGAAAGAATATCGTGACGCTTTCGGGGATCAACTCTGTATCAGTGCATCTCGAACCTACAGTGGCGATGATTCAAAGCAATTATATCGCATCGCACAATTGTCAAAGCAATTAAATACTCCCATGGTGGCCACCAATGATGTTCACTATCATCATCCCTTACGCAGAGAACTACAGGACGTTGTCACGTGTGTGAGAGAGAAATGTACTATTCACAATGCGGGTTTTAAATTACATCCGAATGCTGAACGATACCTGAAACCAGTGGATGAGATGCTACGATTGTTCAGGCAATATCCCGATGCAGTAATGCAGACTCAGGATATTGCCGAAGCCTGCTCGTTTTCACTCGATCAATTAAAATATCAATATCCGAAAGAAATAACCAGTGACGGCCGTACACCTCAGGAAGAACTTATTTTCTTGACATGGAAGGGCGCAAATCAAATTTTCGCAGATCAAATTCCGGATAAAGTTAAAGTCAATATCGAGTATGAATTGAAATTTATTGGAGAAGTAGGATATGCTGAATACTTTCTCACGGTTTATGACATTGTCCGCTATGCACGCGAGCAAAGAATTCTTTGCCAAGGGAGGGGGTCAGCAGCGAATTCCACAGTTTGCTATTGTCTCGGCATAACTTCTGTTGATCCATCAAAATTTGATTTGCTTTTCGAACGCTTTATTTCTTCAGCACGTAGTGAACCCCCTGACATAGATGTAGACTTCGAACACGAGAGACGAGAAGAAGTCATGCAGTATATCTATCAGAAATATGGCCGTGATCGCGCAGCAGTGGTTGCAACAGTTACACAACAACATCACAAAGGAGCGATTCGAGATGTTGGCAAGGCTATGGGACTTTCCGTCGACACAATCAGTCGTCTTTCGGGCTTGATCTGGGATTTCAAAGACGAAGGTTTTGACAAAAACCGGATCATTAGTCAGGGAATAAACCCCGATGACCCTACCATTCAAAAAGTACTGCAGCTCACAGAGCAGTTTATTGGTTTCCCCCGACAACTCGGCCAACACACGGGCGGATTTGTTATTACACAAGGCAAGCTTGCCGATCTCTGTCCAATACTTAATGCCCGGATGGAAGACCGCACCAACATAGAATGGAATAAGGATGACATTGAGACCTTAGGCTTTTTGAAGATAGATGTTTTAGCACTCGGAATGCTCACCTGTATCCGCAAGGCATTTGATCTAGCAAAAATCCATTACGATAAAGATTTTACCCTTGCCAATATTCCACAGGACGACCCTGCAGTCTACGAGATGGTGAGCCATGCAGATACAATTGGAGTTTTTCAGATTGAAAGCCGTGCACAGATGTCGATGCTTCCTCGCCTTCGACCAAAATGTTTTTATGATTTGGTAATTGAAGTGGCAATTGTTCGTCCGGGTCCGATTCAAGGTGACATGGTACATCCATATTTACGCAGACGCAATGGTGAAGAGCCAGTAGAATTTCCCTCGAAGGAACTTGAAGAGATTTTAGGACGCACGCTTGGTGTTCCGTTATTCCAGGAACAAGCAATGAAGATCGCTATCGTTGCTGCAGGCTTTACGCCAAGCGAAGCAGATGAGTTGCGTAGGAGTATGGCAACATTTAAGACCAAAGGCAAAGTATCGTACTTTCATGATAAGCTGATCAATGGAATGTTGAAGAATGGGTACACCCTTGAATATGCACAACGCGTGTTCAGACAACTTGAGGGGTTTGGTAGTTATGGATTTCCCGAAAGCCACGCGGTAAGTTTTGCATTGCTTGTGTATGTCTCTTCCTGGATCAAATGTTATTATCCTGATGTGTTCTCATGCGCTTTGCTCAATAGCATGCCACTCGGTTTTTATCAGCCAGCACAAATTATCATTGATGCCCAAAAGCATGGAGTCGATGTACGCCCAGTTGATATTAATTATTCAGAATGGGATAATGCCCTCGAAGAAAAATCAGGTAAGTATTGTGCTATGCGTTTGGGCTTCCGACAAGTGAAGGGTCTAAAACAAGAGGATGTGATTACACTTATCAGCATTCGAAAAAATGGATTTAGTTCCATCCATCAGTTGCGCGAAGCTGGAATTTCAGAAGCTGCTTTAGAAAAATTAGCTGATGCAGATGCATTCCGTTCAATTGATCAGGACAGGAGAAAGGCCCTCTGGGAAGTATCCACGAAAGATTACCAAGCAAAAGCATTGTACAGGGATCAGGTATCGCAAGAAAATGTAATACTTCCCGAAATGACGCTGTCTGAGCATGTAGTTCAAGACTATGCAAGCATGTCTCTTTCATTGAAGGCGCATCCGGTCAGTTTCATTCGCGAGCAACTCACACAACTTCATGTTCGCTCTCTTGTATCACTAAATCAAGCCAAGAATGGAGATCAGGTAAAAGTAGCTGGTCTGATTCTCGTTCGTCAGCGCCCAGGCACTGCCAGCGGTATTTGTTTTATCACGCTTGAAGACGAAACAGGAAACGGTAATCTCGTTGTATTCAAAAACCTATTCGATAAATACCGCAAAGAAATAATTCAATCGCGATTGCTGATGGTAGAAGGCCAACTGCAGCGAGAAGGTGAAGTAATCCATGTTATAGTCAAACGCTGTTTTAATTTTTCCCCTCTATTGAAGCGGCTTGTTTCATCGGGAGAGAACTCCCTATCAACACTTTCTCGTGCAGATGAACGGACTTCCAATCCTGATCCAAGACAAAATAATCAAGAAAAGATTTTTCACGAAGGGAGGAATTTTAGATAAAAAGATACTTCATGTAGTGGCCAATTGGAAATGACTTTAACACAAAGAGAGTTCAGGACAATTGAGGTTGTGTTTCATGTTCTGATTCCCGTATAAGCTTACTACCGTTTATGGAAAGGAATAATCAACGAGTGTCTTTTAAGGAATGTATTCACTTTAACAACTTTGAAGTTCACTTGAAAAATATTCCTTCGTTTTTGTTTCAATTTCGAAGATCAATTCCTACATTCATCCATGCACATTTTCTGTGTAAAGAATAAAGTGAAGGAAAAACATTTCACTTTTCGAATCGCGTAGTTTTTTTCAAAACACACGCCTCCTAAGTCTTTTTCAGAGGGAAGTCATTTTCACAATTTTGAAGATGAATTAAATTTTTCTCTATGAAACTTAAAGAGAATTTTCCAGAGCTTCTTAAAGAACTCATCAAAGAAAAATCAATGACAACGAGTGAACTTGCAAGAAAGGCTCGCGTAACCGAACGATTTATACACTACCTTAAAAAAGGAAAAAACAAACCTTCATTCAATACTTTGATTCAGATAGGGGTTGGCTTAAACATGAAGTCAGAGGATACGATTGCTCGTTTTACTTATGGGATAGATTCTTAATAAATTGATAAAGAATTTACTGGCTTAATTCGCTCACCAAATCATTTATATCAATTCCTCCGGAGAGGCTTAGTGAGTTTTTTACTGCAGCGTTTAAGTGTAACATGCCAAGAATGAGGAGGCCAACTTTTCGGCTAGCCAGTGGCATGTTATCAATCATCTGCGCGCTTCTTGTTGCGTAGTCGCTCCATTGATTAGGGTCTTTGTCAGGAAAACCAAGAAGCTTGTTTGCATCACAAACTAATACTGAGCAAATATCAACAACTGTTTTTGCATTAGGACATGACGTGCCTTTTTCATACTTGTAATAAGTCTTTTCATCAATGTCTAGCGATTCGCAAATTTTCTCAACAGATATTTCACGGGCGATCCGCAATAACTTAAGCCGCTTCGCAAAATCAGTAGTCTCCATTGAGAGAATTTACATCAATTTAGGAGAGTAATTTACCCCAACTTTCGAGAATGGTCGAATATTTCGAGAATTTTTATTGACCATTCCGATAATTGTACTTTGATTCCTGCCTCATTTCAAAAAAAACAAGCCGCACTGAAGTGGACTTCACTGAAGCACGCTTTATGAAATTGGGGTCGACTTCCGTTTTTTTCTTAATCTAAAATCTCGGTTACTGTTTAAAATCTAGAATCATGATTAGCACAAAAAAAACCGTTGCAGTCTTGAATTATTCCAGGAGTAATTCTGACAATCGAATAGAAGCAGATCGTAACATCATCGCAATGCAAAATGAGTCGGTCAATAAGTTGTTTTACGTCAGCTCGCTCAAAGAGCGAATAGCACAAAGAATTTTTGAAGACCAGAGCTGGCGTTCTTGCGGATTACAGCTGTCGTTGGCGTATGGCGATGGTGGAAATGAACAAGGATTGATTGAAAAAATATTTGAACTAAGAACGCACTTGCTGCTGGAATATATATACGATCTCATCGTAAGGGAGAAGGACGATTATCGGTTAGTGTTCCTTTGCCTTCAGGAGTTACTATATCAGCATAAACTTTTGTATGGCTTCAAGCAATTGATGCGAGATCCACTGAACATGTTAAAGTACTGCATCAAAGAGCATGAGAATCAAAGCGGTCACGAAACATCAATCGAAACGCTGCTTCAACTGTTTTAAAAACATTTACTATGGAAACAAAAGAACAAGAACTTCATGGAATTTGGAAGACGCAGAAATTTTTTCCAATCCACAAGGCTCAAAGCAAAGCTTTGGAATTATATGTCTCAGCCGGCCTACTGGTTAGACGCTTTGGCATAAGCATTAAAACAATCAGAAATGGTATATCGAAATTTAATCGACAACGGAGCAGATACTGGATGTCGTTTTCAGATAGAGAGGCCATAAATATCAACTGGTCTTGGGTGCCAAAAAATGCTAAGGTTAAAACGAAACTTCCGGAGGAGTCTCATAAGGCTTACGAAGTTTTGAAAGCCGAATTCGAAAATGGTGAAGACATCAATGTAGAGGCTGAAGTCCTTCATCTTCAGAAAAATTTTGAGGATGCATATAACAATCGTTGGCCGTCGTATCAAAAGTTCTATGAAAAGATAAGTAATGTTGAGGATCTTATCCTCTGTTCAAAATCACATGCTTTGATTGTTGCAGTTATGGCTGCGCATAAAGAGAAGTGGCCAACCAAAGTAATTTTTTCAGTTTACGAGCGCATTATCCGAAATGAGCTTGATGCACTAGCCACGCCGCGCTTTAGCACAACGAGCCCTGTTTATTTCTGGAGAGTTATTCGCGATTGCCGCAGGCAAGGAATTCCTGCGACACTTATGCATGATTCGCTTGGAGTACCAAGAGAGTACAAAGTAAAGATGACCGGAGTGATCAAAGCATTTATCAGACAACTTCTCAGCGATCCGAAGAATCTGCTCATCTCTGAAATCATTAAACGTGTTAAAACCAAATACGATGTGGAGTTATCACGATCCTCTATAAAATCGTTCAAAGCCGATCGCGAAACAAGGAACGTAGTCGAATACTATTCCAACGGGAAAATCCATAGCCATCAAAATGGAATGCCCAAAATCACACGTCAACTAGCCGAAGCACCTGGGGATCAATACCAGGGTGACTTTTACAAACTACAATTCATTTGTCTCAATGCTGACAAGGTGATTCGGTTATGGGCGCACATGGTGATTGATGTATTCTCCAAGAAGTTTGTTGGTTGGGCACTCGGAGAAAGACCTGACGGTGATTTGGCGGCGAAGGCTTTTAAGATGGCTTTTGTTGACCACTGCTTTCTACCAGAAGAAATAATTGTTGACAACGATAAACTTTACGACCAATCTGTATTTAAAAGATTAATCCGGAGGACCAATAACTTGGGAGTGATCTGGACAAAAGCTTTTCCTAACACGCCAACGTGGAAGGCAGAGATCGAGGGAGCATTTTCGGTGCTCCAGAAATTACATTCGGCCAAGGATTGGTATATCGGCGAGTCGGTGAAAAGTAAAAACGTTGCTGGTAATCCAGCGCAAGAATTGGTGCGGGAAATGTGGAGTAAAAAATCATCCATGCTCTCCAAATCTGAGATGATCACGGCTTTTGGCAAGATGGTGGAAGAATATAACACTGAAACGAATGACAGAAAAAAGGTATCTCGGGCAATTGATTTCGATGTATCCGAAAGGGGCAAACGTACAATCAAATTGGAAGGCTGGATGGAGCCTCTATTGTTCTGGGAAACCATCACGAAAAAACGGATCAAAAGTGACGGAAGGATTGATCTGGAGATCGATACGGTCAAATACACATATCAGATTACTAAACCCGAGATTCTTTGGAAGCACAAAAATTCCGACGTAAGGATGTGTTACAATCCAGACGATCTTTCCAGAATATACATCTACGAGCGTTACACTTTAAAATTTATTAGTGTCATCGAACCACGTATGGTAATGACGAGGGAAAACAAGAATGAAATCAAAAATAGGCAGCGCAGTATTCTTCGCGCAGCAGCCAAGTATCCAAGGGACCGATATAAGTCAGATCAAGCACTAGTGGCCGGAATTACACAACCACAGGTAAACATGGAATCACTTGATAATAAAATCCTCAAACGACAGATGCGCAGGACTAAGTTCGAAAAAGAAGTAGCCGAAATTCCGATTCACCCATAAGAAGGTAACTAGTCAACACCAAATAAATACTCACCATGAATTATTCTCATCACTCGACAGTTTGAATTATCTCTTTACGAAAATCGATTTTGTGTTTCATACGCAACAGTTTTTAATCACGGCTTTAGAGACGGCCCAAAAACGGTCGCAGATGATTGGCGTCCTGGGCCGGGAGGGGATGGGCAAATCTTCAGCCATCGCCAAATACATACATGAACACGAGAAAGTCTACTACGTCCGCATTGGGCAGTCTTACCGGGTTTCCAATTTTCTGGACGAGATGATCTTTCAGGTAGCTGGTGCTTATCCCCAAGTACATGACTCTCTGTTTACCAAGATGAAACTACTAAGTAGTCTTTTGACCAAGGATACAACCAAGAAACTCATCATCATCGATGATGCCGGAAAACTTTCGCCCCGTGGACTTGGATTCTTCCATGAGCTTCGTGACAATACCATTTACTGCACGGGGTTTGTTTTTGTTGGCTTGCCGTATTTTCAAAAGCACTTGTTAACTGCCAAAAAGCACGGCGTGACCGGCATTGCTGAATTTTACAGAAGGACACAGTCTTGGTTCTCAGTTCCAGGTCTAAAGGAAAACGAGATCACCGCGTACGCCCACGCGCACAAATTATCAGAGGATCAAATCCTCCAGTTGAAACAAACTAAGATAGAGACCTTGGCAGACCTGGAGAATAACACACAAAAGCTTTTGCTGGCCGGTGAACTGGGAGCATCTGTGAATTCCAGCGAAGATGAAGACGAAGAAGAAATGGAACACGATTCTAATAAAGAAAGAGCAGCACGCGCACGAAAAGCCAAGGCTACCAAACGCGTTTCATCTGTTTAAAGTACTGTCGTTCGATGGCTTTCCTGGCATATACGAGCGTGCTCTGCATGGAGGTATGCCGAAGCGTTCTTTGAATAAATTCCAGAGGGATACCCTCATCATACAAAAGTTGTCCGGCTGTATGACGAAGGCTGTGCGGCGAGTGCGATGGCGCACCTTCTTTATTCTTTGACAAACGTATCTTTTTAAAGAGCGACTTGATTATTTCGTGGAGCTCTTTGTAAGTAAGAGCGGGGAAGAGTTTTCCTTTTTTGATTTTCGCTTGACGCAAATGCGCTTTCACCTGTCGGGCAACAATTTTGAAAAGAACTATGGACTCTTTGTGAGCGGAGCTGCGACCTTTGCCCCAGACGGCAACGGTGGATTTTCGAAAGTCAAAATCAGGAACGGACAGTCGTTCAACTTCAACCGGACGAAGACCGTTGTAGGCCATGAGTGAAACGATGGCTCGTTCCTTGTCAGTGCGGCAGGCCTTAATGAGTCGCTCACGCTGTTGTTTAGACAAACTCTCTTTGTAATAAAGTTTACGTGCGGCGGTCTTTGTTTTGAGGCTGGTGATATCCCGAAGTGAACGAACGCTAACATCCCCTAATGCTGTTTTGATTTTTCGTTCCTGGGCCGAGAGCTCAGCATCAGGTGTGGTAACATAAACAAGAGCCCACTTGGCAAAGGCTTTCAGTACCGAACCATAAAGTGCAGAAGTAAATTCCGACCTGTTTTTGGAAAAAATAAAACGCTCTGCCGTGATCTTTTCGAAATGCCTGAGTTCTCCAATGAAATTGAAATAGCTGTTGAGAATGGTGGCATAGGTGGAAAGAGTCTTCTTTGATTTAAGACGATCGGTATTGGTGGCGAGAAACAATTTGACATAGACGTTGGAGATCGGGAGCCGGGCTTCCCTGGAATCTTTTTTCAAATCGTTTTCGGTGGACGTGATTTTCTTCTCTTCCAGAAATTTTCGAAAACGGTTCAAGATAGAGCGGCCGGTAATGCTCTTCTTGCCGGCAAAGGTGTCCAGCTGTGATAGGAGAGACCCCTTCTCCCTAAAGCGTTTTAAAAACGATTTGGCGTGGTCGCGATAAGTGCCTACGGAACCGTAGTGAGTTAGCAGCCACTGCTCGTAATCGGAAAGAATTTCCGAGGCAGGGCGGATCGGATCCGGGAGTTGGTGGCGTTTGGATGGGAGGGGACGCGGCATACCGATAAAGGAAAATGGAGTTTATAAAAAACTATAAAGGGTTCTTTAATCTACTATAAATATAAAAGAGAAAAATTCATGAGCATAATCAACTTCCTGATCTTCACCATGTAATCGATGGTCAGTTTAACT
>Ga0302322_100003972_pt1 | contig 12770 bp, 10 predicted proteins | sample Fen_T0_2_FD_203757 | JGI IMG/M metagenome (GOLD analysis project Ga0302322, IMG submission 203757) | Peat permafrost microbial communities from Stordalen Mire near Abisko, Sweden - Fen_T0_2 | ecosystem: Environmental > Terrestrial > Soil > Wetlands > Permafrost | place: Sweden: Abisko...
GCCGGGATCGTGATGGGCGAGCGCCCGGGCGTGCACGCCTACATCGGCATGGTCCTCGCGGTCGGCGGCGTGGTGCTCATCTCGCGAGCGCGCCGTGGCGAGCGCGACCACGTGGCCAGAAAGGCCGTGATCCTCGCCGTCCTGACGGCCGTCTGCTGGGGCTTCATGCTGCTCATCTACGGCACGACCGGCAAGGCGAGCCCGATCTGGACCGTGTTCGACACGCGCATCACGTCGGCCGCGGTGCTGGCGGCCTACGTCCTGCTCACCGGCCGCGGCCTCTCGCTCAAGGGCGAGAACGTGCCGGTGCTCGCCGCCATCGGGCTGCTGCTGGCGGCCGCGAACATCCTGTTCATCTTCGCGGCCCACGTCGGCTTCCTCAGCATCACCAGCATCTTGGGGTCGCTCTCGCCGGTGGTGGTGACGATCTACGCCCAGGCGCTGCTGCACGAGCGGCTGGCGCCGCGACAGTGGGTGGGGTTCGCGGCGGTGTTCACCGGGATCGTGCTCCTATCGGTGTGACGCGCGAGCGCCGGGAGTGAGGCGCTCGGAGGTCGACGACAGACGACCCAACGCCAACGGCAAGAAGCTCCCCACCCAGCAGCCGGTCAGCGCCGCCGTCAAGCGGATCTGCGACATCACCAGCAGCCAGAAGATCGGCCGCGGCTGACGCCGGCCGGGGAGCGGCTGAGGCTCAGGCCTCGGCGCCGTGCTTCTCGAACTTCTTACGCTGCTCGGTGCTCAGGATGTGCTTGCGCACGCGCACGATCTTGGGCGTGACCTCGACGAGCTCGTCGTCGGCGATCCACTCGAGCGCGCTCTCGAGAGTGATCGCGCGCGGGACCTTGAGCCCCGTGTCGATCTCCTTCGTCGACTGCCGGTAGTTGCCCAGCGCCTTGCGCTTGGTGGGGTTGCAGAGCATGTCGTCGGCGCGTGAGTTCTCGCCGACGATCATCCCCTCGTAGACCGGGGTCATGTTGCCGACGAACAGCACGGCACGGTTCTGGAGGTTCTCCAGCGAGTAGCCGGCCGCCTCGCCGCCGGTCTGGCTGACCAGGGAGCCGCGTTCGCGGCCGGGCAGGTCGCCCTTCCAGGGGCCGTAACCCGTGAAGCGCGAGCTCATGACGCCGAGGCCGCGCGTCTCGGTGAGGAAGTCGTTGCGGTAGCCGATCAGGCCGCGCGTCGAGATCTTGAACTCGAGGCGGATGAGGCCGGTGCCTGTGGCCTCGACGCCGACGAGCTCGCCCTTGCGCAGGCTGAGCTCCTGGATCACGGTGCCTTGGTACTCATCCGGGACGTCGATGATCAGCTGCTCCATCGGCTCCAGCAGCTTGCCCTTGGCGTCGCGCCGGGTGATGACCTCGGGGCGGCTGACGCAGAGCTCGAGGCCTTCGCGACGCATCTCCTCGATGAGGATGGCAAGGTGCAGCTCGCCGCGGCCGGAGACCTTGACGCCGTCCGGGCGGCCGAGGTCTTCGACGCGGAGCGCGACATTGACGCGCAGCTCGCGCTCCAGACGGTCCTTGATCTGGCGCAGGGTCGCCGGGCGGCCGTCCTGGCCGGCGAACGGGCCGTTGTTGACGAGGAAGAACATGCTGACCGTCGGCTCTTCGATCTCGAGCGGCGGCAGGGCAGCGCCGGCCGCCTCCAGCTCGGGTGAGGCCAGCGTGTCGCCGAGCGTGATGTCGTCCGGGCCGGCAAGCCAGACGATGTCGCCGGCGGACGCCTCCTGGACCTCGCGGTTCTCGAGGCCGTGGGTCACCCACAGATGTGTGACCCGCGCGGACGATGCGCCGGTGAACTCCCAGCCGGCGTCGGGGTCTCCGACCTCGAGGTGGCGGGTCGTGATGCGCTGCACCTCGTCGCCGACCTTGAGCCCGCCGGCGAGCACGCGCCCGCAGCCGATGCGGCCGATGTAGTCGCTCCAGGCCAGCGTGCTCACCTGCATGAGGAACGGCGCGTCCTGGTCGACCTGCGGCGCGGGGACGCTGGCGATGATGGTCTCGAACAGGTCGGTCATGGCGGCGTCGGCCAGCTCTTTGAGCAGCGCGGGCGAGAGCGTGCCGCCGTCGGCGAGGTGCGCCTCACGCTCGCGCTCCTCCTTCTGGTACTCGTCCAGATCATTGACGATCCAGCCCTCGAGGCCGGAGCCGTAGAGCACCGGGAAGTCGAGCTGCTCGTTGTTGGCGCCGAGCTCGACGAAGAGGTCGAAGGTCTTGTCCAGCGCGCCGGACGGATCCGCGTTGGGCCGGTCGGCCTTGTTGACGATGACGATCGGCCGCAGCCCGAAGCTCAGCGCGCGCATGAGCACGTACCGCGGCGGGGGCATGGGGCCCTCGTTGGCGTCGACCAGGAGGAGCACCGAATCGACCATGCTGAGCACCCGCTCGACCTCGCCACTGAAATCGGCGTGGCCGGGGGTGTCGATGATGTTGATGAGGTAGTCCTTCCACTCCACCGTGCAGTGCTTGGAGCGGATGGTGATGCCGCGCTCGCGCTCGAGGTCGTTGCTGTCCATCACGCGTTCGTCGACGTGCGCGTTCTCCCGGAACACGTGGGCGGCGCGGAAGATGCTGTCGATCAGCGTCGTCTTGCCGTGGTCGATGTGGGCGATGATGGCGAGGTTGCGGATCTTGTCGACGGCGTGCACGAGGGGTTCTCTCTGTCGGGGTGGCTGATGATGGTGGCGGAGCCAGCGGCAGCTGCCTGACGCCCGAACGCCCGGCTGGGCTGCGCCGGCCGGGCGGACAGTTCTAGTGTACACGCGCGCGGCCGCTGCGTCGCCCGCCGCGCCCGTTGCCGTGAAGCAGACGCACGGCGCCGTGCCTGCGGCGCACGCAGTATCATGGGTCCGGCGGTGTGCACGTGACCACCCGCGAGCGACGGCGACGAGGGACTGTCTATGGGCGAGGAGCGGACCATCCGGATCGCGCAATCGTGTGCGCAGGATCCTGCCGCGGCTGTAGGGGAGCTGCACGACGGCCTCCACCGGGACGATGCCTCTCTCGTGCTCTTCTTCTGCTCCAGCGAGTACGACCGCGACGCGCTAGCCGCCGAGATAGCCGACCGCTTCGCCGACGTGCCGGTGGTCGGCTGCACGACGGCAGGGGAGATCGGGCCGCTCGGCTGCCGCGATCACAGCATCGCCGGCGTCAGCTTCTCCGCGGGCGCCTGCACCGCGGTCGTCGGCCGACTGGACCGGTTGAGCTCATTTCACGGCGCGGACGGCGTTGCCTTTGCCCAGGACCTGCTACGGCGCCTCCAGAGCCTCGTCCCCGATGACTGGCACACGTTCGCGCTCCTGCTCGTGGACGGTCTGTTCGGCCACGAGGAGCAGGTGGTCCACGCCCTGCAGCAGGGGCTCGGCGATCTGCCCGTCGTCGGCGGCTCTGCCGGCGACTGCCTCGGCTTCGAGCGTACCGACGTGTACTGGGACGGCCGGTTCACCCCCGACGCGGCCGTCCTCGCGCTGGTCGCGACGCCGCTGCCGTTCCAGGAGTTCAAGACGCAGCACTTCGCGGCCACGGAAGAGCGCCTGGTGGTCACCGCCGCCGATCCGGAGCGGCGGCTCGTGCACGAGATCAACGGCCTTCCGGCAGCGGAGGAGTACGCGCGGCTTCTGGGAGTCGACGCGGCGGCACTAGGGCCGGCGCACTTCGCGGCCTCGCCGGTCGTCGTCCTCATCGACGGGGCCGACTACGTGCGCTCCATCCAGCGCGTCGAACCCGATGGCGGCCTCAAGTTCTACTGCGCCATCGAGCGCGGTGTCGTCCTGCGGGTCGCGAAAGGCGTCGACCTGGTCCAGAACCTCGAGACGGCCCTCGAGCGCGTGAGCGCTCAGATCGGGCCGCCGCAGCTCGTCCTCACGTTCGACTGCATCCTCCGCAAGCTGGAGATCGCGCAGACGGGCCTGCAGGACGCGGTCGGCGAGGTGCTTCTCCGCCACAACGCCGTCGGCTTCAACACGTACGGCGAGCAGTTCTGCGGTGTGCACGTGAACCAGACGCTGACGGCGATCGCTCTCGGCTGGGACGACGGCCCGCCCGGCACGGAGGTCACGGATGGGTGAGCCCGCCCACGACGAGCGCCCCGCCGACGTGACGGCGCTCGAGGCTGAGATCGTCCGCCTGACCAAGGTCGTCGACGCGCTCATGGACCGAGTCGAGGCCAGCACCAACGCGCATGGCTCGGACTTCGGGCTGTTCCAGACGACGATCATGCTGCAGGACCAGGTTCGCCTGCACGCGGCGGAGCTCGAGGCGTCGCTGGGCGAGCAGGAACACGACGAAAGCGACGCGGAGACTGCGGCGGCCGGCGACATGCAGACGCTGCGCCGGACCGCTGCACTGCAGATCCAGCTGCTCGAACTCGTCGTGCGACAGAAGGATGTAGGGGAGCTGGTGGAACGAGTGGCCACCATCCTCGACGTCCCGATCGTGCTCTTCGACCCCGCAGGAGACGTCGTCTGCGCCTCGCATGCCGTCCCTGCGTCGCCCGAGCTCGCGAGCCGGTTGTGGACGGCATACAGGAGTCAGGACGGGGGATCCAACCCCGCGGGGTCTGTCACGAGCGCAGGGGAGCGGGTCTTCTTCCGCGACATCTCTGTCATGGGACGCCTCGAGCGTGTGCTGGCCGCCGTGACCGCGCGAGACCGCGCGTCCGAGTTCGCCGGCGCCTCACTGCTCTACCTGCAGCAGTTGGTGACTCTCAACCTCCTCCGCGGCCGCGACGAGCTGCGCATGCGGCGGCGCCTGCGCCGCGGGCTGCTGCAGGACGCCCTCTCCGGCGACGGGACGCCCGACGAGCTCCGCGTCCGCCTGCAGGCGCAGGGATTCGCCGATGAGGACCTTCTGCGGGTCCTGATCCTGGAACCGCAGGGCCAGTCGCCGGGGGGGCCGGATGACGAGAAGGCAGCGCGGCGTCGCGCAGCGAGCCTGCTGCACGCGATCGACGCCGCACTCAGCGCGCGGCGCGTGCCGTATCTCAGTGCCGCGATCGGGCCGCGCGCTGTGGTACTCACAGTCGTGCCCGACTCCGACCCCGCGACCGCTCGCGGTCTGCTCGTCGACCTGCGCGAGGCGACGATGCACACGACCGCCTCGCGCCAGGTCGTCGCAGGGTGCTCGGGCGCCTTCACGGGAGTCGCCGGCGCCAAGCGGGCCCTGCAGCAGGCCACCGCGGCCTGTATGGCCGCGCGACGGGAGCAGGTGCCGGGAAGCGCCGGAGTCTTCGAGGAGCTGAGCGGCCTGCTCCGCCTGCTCGACGGGCTCGATCAGAACGCCCTGCGACGTATCGTGCGGCGCACGTTCGGTCCGGTCCTCGACTACGACGCGAGCCACCGGACGAGGTTGTTCGAGACGCTTCGCGCCCTCTTCGAACACGGGCTTGCCGTCCAGGAGACGGCCGACGCCCTGCACATCCACCGCAACACCCTGCAGAAGCGTCTGGGGCATGTGGAAGAACTGCTGTCGAGCGAGCTCAGCGACCTCGACACGATCGTCGACATCCGCCTCGGCCTCCACGCAGCCGAGCTGCTCGACGACCCGCTCGCGTAGCTCGTCGCCGCCGCCGAGGCTCCGATCGCCGCGGCGACACCTGCGTTCTCCTCGCTGTGCACGCGACCTGCCGCAGCTCCAAAGAGTGGTCGCGGAGCGACTCGACGTAAGCGGCCCCCCACGGACATCCTGCGAGAGACGAACGGTCCGATGCTCGCCAGGAGACGGCAATGAACCACCTCGTGATCCTCCCGCTCGCGGTGCTCTTCGCCGGGGCAGCGCTTCAACTCGTGCTGGCGCGCGTGCTCTCCGGCCGGGCCAAGGGTTGGCTGGCCTTCTCGGCCGCCGTCGCAGCGTTCGCCGCCACCGCCGCCCTCTGGCCGGCGATCCACGGCGGCGCGGTCCTTGACCTGCACCTCGGGAGTCCCGACGGCCTGCTCGCCCTCACCTACCACGCCGACGGTCTCGGCCTTCTCTTCGCGCTCATGGGCGCGGGCATCGGAGCCGCCATCCTGCTCTATTCGGTCGGCTACATGGCGGACGACCCGGCGGCGACACGCTTCTACGTCCTCATGCAGGTCTTCATCGCCGGACTCATCAACCTGGTCTTCTCCTCCAACCTGCTGCTCATGTACGCGAGCTGGGAGCTGGTCGGCCTCTGCTCGTTCCTGCTCGTCGGTTTCTGGTACACCGAACGCGAGGCCGCCGCAGGCTCACGCAAGGTGCTCGTGATGACCCACATCGCCGGGTACGCCCTGCTGGCGGCGATCCTCATCCTGTACACCCGCACCGGCGCCACCGTCTGGACCGACCCGCGGGTAGGACCAGCGTTCACGACCGGTCTCTTCGCGCTGATGCTGATCGCCTCGCTCGCCAAGTCCGTGCAGTTCCCGCTGCACACGTGGATCCCCTCGGCGATGGCGGCCCCGACGCCGGTCAGCGCACTGCTGCACGCGGCGTGCTACGTCAAGGCGGGCGTCTACCTCGTCGCCCGCATGCACAGCTTCACCGTCTGGCCGGTCGGCTGGCAGACGACCGTCGTCTGGATCGGCACCGTGACGATGGTGGTGGGCGTGTTGTTCGCCATGGTCCAGCACGACGCCAAGCGGCTGCTCGCCTACCACACCGTCAGCCAGATCGGCTACATCATGCTGGGCCTCGGCTTGGGGACGCCGCTCGGCATCATCGCCGCGCTCCTGCACTGCCTCAACCACGGGCTGTTCAAGGGCGGGCTGTTCCTCGGCGCCGGCGCCGTGCAGCACGCCACCGGCACGCGCGACATGGACAAGCTGGGCGGCCTCGCGAAGTACATGCCGCGGACCACGGTGCTGTGGCTGATCTCGGCGGCGAGCATCGCAGGGGTGCCGCTCTTCAACGGCTTCGTGAGCAAGTGGCTGCTGTACGTGGCCGCGCTCGACGCCGGCTTCCCGGTGCCGGCGCTGCTCGCGTGGGTCGTCAGCGTCTTCACCATGTTCTCGTTCATGAAGGCGAGCAGCGGGATGTTCTTCGGCAGCGAGACCGAGGCGTCCGCCGGCGCGCACGAGTCGCCACGGACGATGCTTGCCGGCAGCGCCGTGCTGGCCGCGCTCTGCGTGGTCCTCGGCGTCGCGCCGCAGCTCGCCATCGACGGCGTGATCGCGCCGGCGCTCGCCAGCATGGGCCTGACGTCCGACCTTCACGTCAGCTGGCTCGGCCTCAGCGTGGGCGGCGCCACCTGGTACGCGACCGCCGGCCTGGTCCTGGCACTCGTCGCCGTCGCCGGCGGGTTCCTGCTCTACCGTTTCTCGACGCGACGGCCGCGCCCGGCGTTGGCCGCGGCCGTCGTGAGCGCCCCCGCGGCGCTCGGCAGGCCCGCGCGCGGCGCCGGAGGCCCCGCCGCGACAGCGCTCGCCCCGCTCGCCGCCGTCGCCGTCGGCGCCGGCTCTGCCCCGTTCACCGGCGGCGAACCTCTGCTGCCGCACACACGCCTGCATGCCAGCGACTTCTCGGTCACGATCCGCCATGCCCTCGCGCCCTTCTACGAGTGGGCCGACCCGGACCGGTACTACCTCGCCCTGTGGCACGGGACTCTGCGCGTCTGCGCCGTCGCCGCGCATGCTGGGCAGTGGCTCGAGCGGCGCTCCCTCGCGGCGCTCCCGCTTCTCGCCCTGGCCGTGGCGCTCGTCGCCGGCCTCGGCGCCAGCCAGGCCAGTCGGGCGGTCGGCGCCCCCGCCGTGGCCGTCTGGCCGCTGACGGCGGCCGTCGCCGGCTCCGCGGCCGCGCTCGTTCTGGCCGCCTGCGGCGACGCCCGTCTGCGTCGCCTCGCCTGGCTCGTGGCTCTCATCGGGGCCTTGGCCGCCGGCGCCTGCGCGATGGAACCCGGGCTCGGTCGCCTGCTGCTGCTCGAGGCTGCGGCTGCCGGCGCATTCGTGCTGCTGCTGCTCGCCGGCGTCGGACGCGACGCCCGCGCCGCCTACCTCGTAGCCCTGACGCTCTCCGCCGGCACGCTCATCGCCGGCATGCTCCTGCTCCACGCCGGTCCGCACGCCCTCGTCGTCGCCCTGCTCCTGGCGGGCTTCGCCGTCAAGCTGGCGCTCGTGCCCGCGTATCTCTGGCTGCCCTCCGTCGCCGAACGCACGCCGGCCCTGCTCGTCGGCGTCGTGATCGCCGTCGTCGACGTCACCGCGGTCGCAGAGCTCGTCGCGATGCGCAGCTCCGACCCGTCGCTCTTCTCACCGGCGTGGCCGTGGCTGGCGGTCGCCTTGCTCTCCGCGGTCGGCGGCGCCGGCCTCGCGCTCGCACAGCGCGACGTCAAGCGCCTGCTCGCCTTTTCGTCGGTCACCGACGCCGGCTTCATCGTCCTCGCGGTGACGCTCGCCGGCCGCTTCGGCCTGGCCGGAGCCATCCTCGCCGCCGCCGCGCACGCGCTGGGCAAGACGCTGCTCTTCTCGTGCGTCGCCGGCGCGGAGCGCGACGCGCCCGTGACGCTCGCGTCGCGCGGCCTTGCGGTGCGCCACCCGCTGGCGGCTGCAGGCTTCGTCGCCGGCACGCTCACCGTACTCGGGGTTCCGCCGCTCGTCGGGTTCGCCGGTCACTGGCGAATCTACGAGACCGCGCTCGGCGGCAGCTGGATCTACCTCGCTCTGCTGATCGTCGCCACTGCGCTCGGCGTGCTCGCCTACTCGCGCGTCATCGCCCTCGTGTGGTTCGGCCCGGCGCGCGAGGCTCCGTCCTCGCCGGGCCGCTCCATCTGGCGCAGCGAGCGCTGGCCGCTCGCGGTCGCCATCGTCACCCTCGTCGTGGTGGTACTGGCCACCGGCGTGTGGATGGGAGGTGTCTGAGTCATGACCACCATCCCGCTGCTCGACAGGCTCGTACGCAAGGCCCGGAGCCGGTCGCCCTGGCTGTTCCACCTCAATGCCGGCAGCTGCAACGGCTGCGACATCGAGCTCGTCGCTGCTCTCACGCCGCGGTACGACGTCGAACAGCTGGGCATCCGGCTCGAGGCCAGCCCTCGGCACGCCGACGTCGTCGTCGTCTCCGGGCCGGTCACGCGCACGACCAGGCCCGCGGTCGAGACGATCTACGCCCAGGTGCCCGAGCCCAAGGTCGTGGTCGCCCTCGGCTCGTGCCCGGCGAGCTGCAACGTCTTTGCCGGCAGCCCGACGATCGAGGGCCCGCTCGACCGCATCATCCCAGTGGACGTCTACGTCCCCGGCTGCCCGCCATCCCCCCACGCGATCATCGCCGGGATCGCCCAGGCGGTCGCCATCCTCGCGAACGGAGGCGCGGAATGACCATAGCGCGCGCCCTGTTCCAACTGCTCGTCTTCCCCGGGCTGCTCTTCGCCGTCCCGGCGTCCTGGCTCATGGTGTGGCTGGAGCGCAAGACGGCGGCCCGCCTGCAGAACCGTCTCGGACCGCCCTTCTTGCAGCCCTTCTTCGACTTCGTGAAGCTCCTGGCCAAGAGGTCGCTGCCGCGACCCCGTGGCCAGGCGATGCTCCTGACGGCGCTGCCGGTACTCGCGGTCGCCAGCACGCTCGGCGCCCTCGCGCTCCTGCCTGTGGTCCCCTCGGCCGGCGGCTTCAGCGGCGACCTCATCCTGCTCGTCGCGCTGCTCGAGCTGCCGCCGCTGTGCGCGGTGCTGGCCGGCTTCGCCACTCGCTCGCTGTACGGCGAGCTCGGGGCGACGCGCGAGGCCGTGCTGAGCATCGCCTACAGCCTGCCGTTCCTCGCCGCGCTGTTCGCGCTGGCGACCGCCGCCGACAGCGTCTCGCTCAGCGCGCTGGCCGAGACGCCGGCGTGGCTGGTCCGGGCGCCGGCGCTCATCGCCCTCGCCATCTGCCTGCCGGTCAAACTGCGCGTCAATCCCTTCTCCGTAGCCAACGCGGAGCAAGAGATCTACGCGGGGTCGACCACTGAGTTCGAGGGGATCCGGCTGGCCCTGTGGGAGCTCGCGCACGGTCTCGAGTGGGTCGTGCTCACGGGCCTCTGGGCCACCCTGGCGTTCCCGGTGGTCACCACGTGGCCGGTCCACGTGGCCGTGTTTCTGGTCATCTCGTTCGCGCTCGTGCTGGGCATAGCGACCGTGGCCGCCGCGACGGCGCGCCTCAAGCTGCTGCAGACGGCCCGCGTCTACTGGTCGTGGGGTCTCGGCATCGGTCTGCTCGCCATGGTCGTGGCGATGATCGCCCCGTGAGGAGGCCGCGATGAACATCTGGAACATCATCGGCAGGAACGCGACGCATGGTGCGCAGACCCTGCGGTTCCCCGAGGCGCCGGCGGCGGCGCAGCACTTCCGTGGCCTCGTCCGGATGGACGCCGACAGGTGCCTGACGTGCGGCATCTGCGACTACGTCTGCGTCTCAGGCGCCATCACGGTCGTCAGTCACGAGCACGCGTGCGAGTGGAGCTACGACCCCGGACGGTGCACTTTCTGCGGACGCTGCGTCGACCACTGCCCGGGAAGAGCACTCGAGCAGGCTGAGTACCCGACGCCTGCGTACCGGCGCCCAGGCGCCCTCGACACCGCCATCTCGATCGCCTACCCGGTGTGTCCCCGGTGCGGCCGGCCGGCGCCCCCGTTCGACGAGCGCCTGCTCGCCCGCGCCCACGACCACGTCAGCCAGGAACTCCGCGACAGGGCGAGGCTTTGCGATCGCTGCCGGCGACGCCGCTCACAAGCGGCGCTGCGCAAGGGGTTCGACGGATCAGACGACGACGAAAGGGACAGCGATGGATGCTGAGGCCCTCCTCACGGGACTCGAGACCGAGACCGGCTGGCAACGCCGGCGCGACGGATGCTGGGCCGAGGTCGACGATCTCGATCCCCGGGCGATGACGCGCCTGCTGAGCAAGGCGGAGGCGCGGTGGGTGACGCTCACGGTCATGCCCGCCGGCACGGGCTTTCGGCTCATCTACCACTGGGACCTGGACGGCGAGCTCCTGAACATCGCGACCACCATCGTCGGACCCAGCGTCCGGACGATCGCCGACCTGCTCCCGGCGGCCGAGTGGGTCGAACGCGAGATGCACGACTACTACGCGCTCGAGTTCCTGGGCCGCGACGAGACGCCGCCCCTCATGCTGCGGCCGGACGACGAGCCCGGGCTCTTCAGCCGGACGCAGGACCTCGGCCGGGACGTGGACCCGGCCGAGTACGACGAGCGGCCGACCATCCCCGAAGGAGGCCGGCCGTGAGCCCCGTCATCCCCGTCGGCCCGTATCATCCCGCGCTCGAGGAGCCGTACAAGATCTCCCTCGACTGCGAGGGCGAGACCATCCGGGACGCGGACATCGAGGTCGGCTTCAACTTCCGCGCCATCGAGTGGCTGGCAGAGCGCAAGAACTACGTGCAGGCGCTGACGCTCGTGGAGCGCGTCTGCGGCATCTGCTCCAACGTGCACACGCTGACGTTCTCCCGCGCCGTCGAGACGATCGCCGGCCTCGAGGTCCCGGAGCGCGCCCGCTACATCCGGGTGATCGTCGCCGAGGCCGAGCGCCTGCACTCGCACCTGCTCTGGGCGGGCGTGGCCTGTGAGCTGATCGGCTTCCAGACCCTGTTCATGACCTGCTTCGCCCTCCGCGAGCAGGTGATGGACGTCTTGGAAGCCATCTCCGGCAACCGCGTGAACTACGCGATGAACCGGCCGGGTGGGGTGAACCGCGACATCGCCGACCCGGCCCGTGTCCTCGCCGCCGCGCGCAACGTCCGCACGGCGACCGAACGTCAGCTCATCCCGGTGCTCACCACGGACCGCACCGTCCACGCGCGCTGTGCCGGCGTCGGCCTGCTGACGCGCGAGGACGCCCTGGCGCTGGGCGCCGTAGGTCCGACCGCGCGCGCCTCCGGCCTCGGCCAGGACATCCGCCGGTCGGCCCCGTACGAGATCTACGACCGGCTCGACTTCGACGTGCCGGTCCGCACCGACGGCGACGTCCTGGCCCGTGTGACCGTGCGCGCGCTCGAGATCGTGGAGAGCTGCCGGATCATCGAGCAGGCGGTCGAAGGCATGCCCGAGGGGCCGTGGAGCTCCGGGGACTTCCCCCGCATCCCCGCCGGAGAGGCGTGCGCACGTATCGAGGGCCCGCGCGGCGAGGTCTTCTACTACGTGGCATCAGACGGTTCCGACGTGCCGACACGTGTCCGCATCCGCACGCCGACGTTCCAGAACATGCCGACCGTGCGACCGATGGTCCGCGGCATGACGCTCGCGGACGCCCCCCTGATCCAGGCGTCCATCGACCCGTGCTACTCGTGCACGGACCGCTGACGCGAACCGCGGTGACTTGTGCACGCGACCATTCCGAAAGCGACAAGAGTGGTCACGGGTTGACTCGACGCTCAAGGCGGCCGGCCGCATCCTTCGGGGCGACGGTCTGCCGCCACCATCTGACCGCGACGCGACTCTGCCGTGCCGGCGGCAACGATTCCCCTCATAGGAGGATGCCATGGCCAAGGTCCTGATGATCCATCCCGACAAGTGCACGGGGTGCCGGAACTGCGAACTGGCGTGCTCGTTCGAGCACGAGGGCCAGTTCCGCCCCAGCGCCGCGCGCGTGCAAGCGTACACGTGGGAGCGCGAAGGCATGTCTGTGCCGATGATGTGCCAGCAGTGCGACGACGCGGCCTGCGTCACCGTCTGCCCTACCGGCGCCATGCACCGCAGCAACACGATGGCCAACCTCGTGGACTGGGATGCCGCCACCTGCATCCGCTGCAAGATGTGCACCATCGCCTGCCCGTTCGGCAACGCGCGCTACGACGCGGCCTCGAGCAGCATCTTCAAGTGCGAC
>Ga0302322_100003973_pt1 | contig 12769 bp, 12 predicted proteins | sample Fen_T0_2_FD_203757 | JGI IMG/M metagenome (GOLD analysis project Ga0302322, IMG submission 203757) | Peat permafrost microbial communities from Stordalen Mire near Abisko, Sweden - Fen_T0_2 | ecosystem: Environmental > Terrestrial > Soil > Wetlands > Permafrost | place: Sweden: Abisko...
GTGGCCGAAGAATTCGACAATCTCGGGACCGAAGCGGATGACCAGCAGCGAGAGAACGCAAAAGCGCAGCAGTCGTCCAAAGAAAATAGCGGCCAGGAATTTGGCGAAGCTCATCTCGATAACGCCGGCGGTGAGGACGAAGAGCTTGAAGGGAGTCGGTGGCGGCAGCATGGCGGGCACCATCAGCCCGAGGAATCCGTGGCGCTCGAAGGTGGAATGAATCTTCTTAAAGCGCTCTTCGCCGACGCGCTTGGCGAGCAGGACTTCGCCGCCCTTGTAGCCAATCCAGTAGATGACGATGCTGCCGAGCGTTGAACCGAAAGCTGCCATGGCTGACAGCAGAAGGAATCGTTGGGGCGCGGCGTACACGTAGCCGCCGACGATGGCGTCGAGCGGCATACCGAGGAACGAGGCGTCAACAAAGGCAAACCCTGCGACGCCCCAGATACCCAGCGGGGTAAGGACGGCGAGGATCCAGTGGGTCCATTTGGCTAGTAAGTGCTTCACTTGTCTCCGGGGATGAAACTTTTATTTTACGTGAAGAGGGGCGACACGAGCAGCGGAGGCACTTGCCCGTTGAGTTGTCGCGTGCGTTACGATTTGGGCTGAATCCGAAATGCTGCGCGCCGAGTCAGAAGGCGTCAGTGCTCGGTGATTGAGTGACTTCATCAATGTTCATGCCGATACTTATGGCACTCGTGGCGGCTGTGGGCGGTGCAGTGATAGCTCTGGCAGGTGTCTTGATACTGAGCTACTACTTGTCCCTCGGAGACCTTGGCATCCTTCTGATGTATGTCGTCCCGATTGCAGTCGCAATCTGGACGTTCATCTTTACCCTACGCAGAGTTCGCGCATACATCTCAAACTGAAAGACCCTCGTCACCCTCCTATAATGGCGGCCATGGCTACGAGCACTAAAGACGTGCAGAAGAAACTCGATTCCCTGCGCGACAAGATCCGCTACCACGAGCACCGTTATTACGTTCTCGACGACCCCGAAGTCAGCGACGCTGCGTTCGACAAGCTGATGGACGAGTTGATCGCCCTGGAAGCGAAGCATCCGGAGCTAGTGACGGCTGACTCACCGACGCAGCGCGTGGGCGGCAAGCCGAGCGAAGAGTTCGCCAAGGTACGGCACTCTACCCCCATGCTTTCGCTCGCCAAGACCACCAGCGAGGCGGAACTGCGCGACTGGGAGCGGCGGGTGCATGAGCTCTCCGGCCAGTCGCAGGTGGATTATGTCTGCGAGCTGAAGCTCGATGGCATGTCGCTGGCACTGCGCTTCAAGGATGGGCGACTGGTGCTGGGGCTGACGCGCGGCGACGGTACCACCGGCGAAGATGTGACGCCGAACGTGCGGACCGTGCGCAGCATTCCGCTGATGATTGGCGACAAGACGCTCGACAAGGCCGGCCTGCCTCGCGACTTCGAGGTAAGAGGCGAGTTGCTGATGCCGCTCAAGTCATTCGAGCGGATGAACGAAGAGCGTGAGGAGCAAGGACTGCCGGTGTTTGCGAATCCGCGCAACGCCACGGCAGGCACAGTGCGCACTCTGGAGCCGAACGTGACCGCACAGCGACGGCTCGACTTCTTCGCCTACGGCCTGCTTGCCGACGGCAAAGCGATCTTCGACCGTCATTCGAAGGTGTTGAAGGCGCTGACGGCAGCCGGGTTCAAGGTGAATCCGCGCCACAAGCTGGCGCACGATCTTGAAGAGGTGATGGAGTTCGTCAACGAGACGGACGCGATTCGCGACTCCCTGCCCTACGAAATCGACGGCGTGGTGGTAAAGGTGGACCGCGTAGGACTGCAGGATGAGCTGGGCTTCACCGGCAAGGCCCCGCGCTGGGCGATTGCCTACAAGTTCGCCGCGCGAGCCGGCGAAACGCAGATTGAAGACGTCCTGGTGCAAGTTGGGCGCACCGGCAAGCTGACACCTGTAGCTGCGCTGAAGCCGGTGTCGATCGGCGGCACAACCGTGACCCGCGCCACGCTGCACAACATGGACGAGATTACGCGGCTGGGCGTGAAGATCGGCGACTGGATCGAGATTGTGCGCGGCGGCGACGTGATTCCCAAGGTCGTGCGGGTGCTCGAAGACAAGCCACGCGGCACGCGCGAGTTTCATATGCCGGAGCGCTGCCCGGTATGCGGCGGTCACGTGGTGCGCGCCGAGGGTGAGGCCAATCATCTTTGCGTGAATGCCAACTGCCCCGCGAAGCTGCGCGAGAGCGTGCGCCACTTCGCCTCACGCGGCGTGATGAACATTGAAGGCATGGGCGATGCCCTGGCGAATCAACTTGTCGATGCGGGGCTGGTGAAGAGCGTCGCCGACGTCTACGACCTCACCGAAGATCAACTGACGAACCTCGAGCGCATGGGGAAGAAGTCGGCGGAGAACATCCTGCGCGAAATCGAAGGCTCTACGAAGTTGCCTCTCGAACGCGTAATTTACGGACTCGGGATTCGCATGGTGGGCGAGCGCACGGCGCAGTTCCTGGCCGAACATTTTGGCTCGATGGACGCGTTGATGGCGGCCAGCGAAGAAGAGTTACAGGGAGTGAACGAGATTGGCCCGCGTGTGTCGCAGAGCATCCGAGAGTTCTTCGACGAACCGAAAAACGTCGCTCTGGTCGAGCGGCTACGCAAGGCCGGCCTAACCTTCAAAGGCGAAAAGAAGCAGCGCGGAACAGCGTTGGCGGGCAAAACGTTCGTGCTGACCGGAACGTTGGAGCGCCACACCCGGGATGAAGCGAAAAAGCTGATCGAAGATGCTGGCGGCAAGGTCGCAGGCTCGGTCAGCAAGAAGACAGATTTCGTGGTCGCGGGCGCGGATGCGGGATCGAAGCTGGACAAAGCGAAAGAATTGGGTGTCGCGGTGATTGATGAGAAGGAGATGGAGGAGTTGGTGACGGGGTGAGCTCTAGAACTTCACCTTCAACTTGGCGTATCGCGCTGGGCAAGTGCATGAATCTTTGCGAGTAGTGCCCTACCTTGTTGGACTGTGCAGCCCATTCGGGTGTCAAACTCCCCATCAAGATGGATGCCATTGCACACTTCGTTCAAAGCGTTATTAAGAATTTCAAGCTCTTCTGTTGTGAGGTCGACATTCATGTAGTTAGAACTTCGCTTTCAGCCGCCGGTACGTCTCATCCAACGTTTCCGGAATCATCCGCGTCTCTCCCACCACGGTCATGAAGTTGGAGTCGGCGACCCACCGCGGCAGGATGTGCATGTGAATGTGGCTAGCGATGCCCGCGCCTGCGGCTTTGCCGATGTTCATCCCCAGGTTCACGCCATCCGGCTGATAAATCTCGATGAGCACCTGCTCCAGTCGCCGCGACAGCGCCATCATCTCTGTAGCGGCGGCCTCCGGAAGCCGGTGAAGGCGATCCACGTGCTCGTAGGGCACCACCATGGCGTGTCCCGAGGTATAGGGGTAGGCGTTCAGGATGATGAAGTTAAATTTGCCCCGATGGACGATGAGTGTCTTCTCATCGTCGTTCGCGCGCAGCAAATCGCAGAAGATGCATTCCGTCTTCTTGTGGACGGAGGCAATGTACGTGTAGCGCCACGGGGTCCAGAGGTAATCCATTCTCTTGCAGGGTATCAAAACGCCCGAGTATCCCCCAAGGGTGGGCGGGGCGGAGTACCCGATTACCTCCTGCCGGCGCCTTTGGACACTATGTAAATATTGGGGAAAATCACGTCCTGCTAGGACTTAGGCGGTTTGACACCCCCAAGAAGCGATTGTTATAGTCAAAGAGTCCTGAAAAGTCGGGCCCGCTCTTCAGGAACCGGCCGCTGGGTTGTTCAAATCTCCCTCAAACGGGGAAATCCACAGTAAGACTCGTGCCAGCAGTCCGTGTTAAAGGCTCCCCATCAATTTCCAAAATTGCTGGGTGCGAACGTTAACCAATGTCTCTCGAAGAAACCCTAAACGACACCCCGACCACCTCAACCGAAAATTCAGGCGTAGCCGAGCAACAGCCGACTGGCCCTCATACCGATAACAGCACTTCTACCCCGAGCGCCGAACCGGTCGCTGCGGCTCCTCGCGCCGAAAAAGAACCTTCCATGGACGATTTCGCCAGCGCGCTCGAAGTATTCGAGCAGGAGCAGGCGCAAACCGAAGCTGCTCTCAACGACGAGCAGATTCTTCCGGGCACCATTTTGAAGATCACCGCGCAGTATGTGGTGGTTGACATCGGCTATAAGTCTGAAGGCGTCGTCCCTGTCTCCGAAGTCACTGACTCGGAAGGCAACATCAGCGTGCAACCCGGGCAAGAAATTCCCGTGGTCCGCGACCAGGGACACACCGAAGAAGGCTACATCCACCTGTCGTACCACAAGGCCCTGCGCTTGAAGGCGTGGGACGAAATCGAGAAGGCTTACAACGATAAGGCCTCGGTGAAGGCGCGTGTCATTGACCGCATCAAGGGCGGCCTTACCGTCGACATCCTGGGCGCGCGAGCGTTTCTGCCGGGTTCGCAGGTTGAGTTGCGGCCGGTCCGCAACTTAGATGGGATGAAGGCCACCGAGCTTGACGTCCGTATCATCAAGCTCAACAAGAAACGCGGCAATATCGTGGTCTCGCGCAAGCAGTTGCTCGAAGAGGAACAGGGCGAGAAGCGCGCCAAGACGCTCGACCAGCTGGCCGAAGACTCCATCCTGACGGGCACGGTGAAGAACCTGACCAACTACGGCGCCTTCGTCGACCTGGGCGGCATCGATGGGCTGCTGCACATCACCGACATGTCGTGGGGACGCCTGACGCATCCGCGCGACCTGGTGCAGGTGGGCGACCAGATCCAGGTGAAAGTTCTGAAGTTTGACCGCGAGAAGCAGCGCGTTTCGCTGGGCTTCAAGCAGCTCACGCCTGACCCGTGGCTTGATGCGATGGAGCGCTACCCGATCGGCGCACACGTGAAGGGACGCGTTATCAGCGTCACCGATTACGGTGCGTTCATTGAGCTGGAGCAGGGTATTGAAGGACTGGTGCATGTCAGCGAAATGACCTGGTCGAAGCGGATGAAGCATCCCTCGAAGATGGTCAATGTGAACGACCAGCTCGAGGCCGTTGTGCTCAACGTGAACGTCACCGAGCGCCGCATCAGCCTCGGCCTGAAGCAACTGGAATCAAATCCATGGGAGACGCTGCATGAGAAGTTCCCCATCGGGCAGATCGTGGAAGGTAAGGTTCGCAACCTGACCGACTTCGGCGCATTCATCGAAATCGAGGAAGGCATTGACGGGCTGGTTCACGTGAGCAACCTGAGCTGGACCAAGCGCGTAAAGCATCCTTCGGAAGTGCTGAAGAAGGGCGATAAGGTCAGAGCGATTGTGTTGGCCATTGAGCCTGATCAGCGGCGGCTCTCGCTGGGCGTAAAGCAACTGCAGCCTGATGTGTGGGACACGTTCTTCGATCAGCATCGCGTGGGAGACGTCATCCACGGCAAGGTGCTGCGGTTGGCAAGCTTTGGAGCCTTCGTAGAAATTGCCGACGGAGTCGAGGGTCTGTGCCACAACTCCGAAGCGGTGGATGCGCACGGTACCCAGATAAAGCTCGAGCCAAACTTGGAGTTCGACTTCAAGATCATCAAGATGAATCCGGCCGAAAAGAAAGTGGGACTTAGCATTCGAGCAGTGGGCGAAGAGGCCACGCGCGCCGAGGTTGACTCCTACAAGGGACCCGCGGCAACGGCTTCATCGTCTTCTTCTTCGACTGGCGCCACGATTGGCGAGTTCATGTCGTGGAAGCGCGCCAGCAACGAAAACAACTAAGTTTCAAGTTTCTTGAGACGCAAGCAGGGCCGCCAGCGATGGCGGCCTTTCTGCTGCGTTGCGCGGGATCGCTAGTGCATTTTGCGGCTTGTCTGTTACAGAAATCGCCCTATTGTCACTTATTGAGATTGATACTCAGGTTGACCGTAGGTGTGAAACGTTCATCAAACTGGCTGATGCCTTTAGTGTCGCTCTTCTTTCCGTCTTTTTCGGCCCAGATCTCGTAGTCGGTATTGAGCGCCAGTTGAGGAAAGCGGTAGGTTCCGTCCTGCTGGGTGAAGAAACTCTTGACGACCAGCGACTTTGAGTTCTTCAGGTAAACCACAGCGCCGACGATGGGCTGTTCGCTCTTGTCGGTGACAGTTCCGGTGAGCATCTTCGAAGTCGCACGCGGCTTCTTCGTGCTAGGTCCGCCAAGGCCTCCCAACGGCAGATTCACTTGAGCTACTGCGCAGGTGGCGACTATGGCTGCTAACGCCAGCACTGCGAAAAACTTCTTCATTACAACTCCTAGGAGTTACTTGGACGAGGACACTACTGATTTTAGATGCAGGCCGACGTCTTCGCGCTCGTTATTATCGATCTTTACCGTTATTTCAGGCTTGGACTCGCCTTTGGGCACTTTGATGTCCGCTTGAATAATGTAGTCGTCATGGCCGGGAGGCACGCGTTGAGCGAATTCGCCACGACGATCCGAGACTAGTTTCCACTTGGGCTTGGTGTCGGACGAGCGGCGGATCGTGATGGGGATCCCCGCGGCAGGCCGATCATCTGCGCCCCAGACGGTGCCGTAAATCAGTGCATAATCCTTGGCGGGCGCCTGGCCCTGATGCGCTGATTGAGGCGAGGCTGGAGGCGGCGCGGCGAGCACACAGCAGGCGGTCACCAAGAGCATGCAGAAGGCGCCCAGAGGTTCGCGGCGATGGCGGCAGGGAGCAGTCGCTGTCACGCTACTCCTCTTCCTTCTCGTCTTCGGCTTCGTCCTCGTCGACCTCGTCGCCGTCGACTTTGCTCAGCTCCAGCGGCTCAACGGCCACTACCTCAAAGTCGGTGCCGCACTCCGGGCAGGAGACGACTTCGCCTTCGTCTACCGCTTCTTCCTCGATATCCAGGTCACTTTCGCATTCGGGGCACATTACCATGGTCACTTCCTCCAGTCAGCTTGCGCGCTCCGCACAGAATCACTGCGCTGTCCGCTCTTTTATATTTAGAATCTCTTGCATCGAGCGTCAAGTAATAGACACATATGATGCGTAGAAGTTTTCGAGGATGCCATGTTCAAAATGAAAATGATTTTATTCGCGATGACGATTTTCTGGTTGACAGGTTCAGCAATGAACGGGCAGGGCCGCGTGCAGGCGGGGAGCCTTCCAACGCCAGCATCCGATCCGCAAATTGCCGTCGCGCTGAAAGACGTCTCGCCGCAGCGCATCCAGCAGACCATCGAAAAGCTGGTGAGCTTCCAGTCGCGGCACACGCTCTCGTCGGATGTGCCCGCTTCGACTGGTAAGGGCATCAATGCCGCAGCGGAGTGGATCAAGAGCGAGTTGGAGACGTATTCCAATGCCTGCGGCGGCTGCTTGGAAGTGAAGACAGACGAGTTCACGCAGGAGACGGGAAATCGCATCCCAAAGCCCACGAAGCTTACGAATGTGTACGCAATTCTGAAGGGTAGTGACCCGGCGAACGCTTCGCGCATCATCCTCATATCGGGGCACTATGATTCGCGTAACACGGAAACGAACGACGCGGTCGGCGCCTCTCCGGGCGCCAATGACGACGGCAGCGGCACAGCCGTGAGCATGGAATCCGCGCGAGTCCTGAGCCAGCACAAGTTCCCCGCTACCCTTATTTTTCTAATCGTGGCAGGCGAAGAGCAGGGACTATACGGCAGCGCGCACTTCGCCAACATGGCCAAGACGCAGGGCTGGGACATTGAGGCCGTCCTCAACAACGACATTGTTGGTGGCGACCGCTCTCCGGGACAGGACCCGCATACGGTGCGGGTGTTCTCGGAAGGAATTCCCGCCAATGCCACGGAAGCCGAGCTCAAGCTGATTCGCTCACTGGGGGGCGAGAATGACGGCGCTTCGCGGCAACTGGCCCGCTATGTCGCTTCGGTATCGAAAGAATACATGCCGGCGAATGACTTTCACCCGCTGGCTGTATTCCGCCGTGATCGCTATCTGCGCGGAGGTGATCACACCTCGTTCAACCAGCAGGGATTTGCTGCCGTGCGCTTTACCGAATTCCGCGAAAATTACGATCACCAGCACCAGAACGTTCGCACCGAGAATGGCGTCGAATACGGCGACCTGCCCAAGTTCGTCGATTACACCTACGTCGCGAATGTTGCCCGCCTGAACGCAGCCACGGCAGCTTCGCTGGCTTCGGCGCCCGCTCCTCCAGCCAAGGTCCGCGTGTTGACGAAAGCCCTGGTGAACGATTCCACTCTAGTATGGGAGTCTTCGCCGGGCGGTTTGGCGTCAGGCTACCTTGTTCTTTGGCGCGACACCGGCGCACCTGACTGGGAACACACGCAGGTGTTCGGCAATGTCACGCAGGCGACAATGCCATTATCAAAGGACAACGTAATTTTCGCCGTGCAGGCGACCGATGCCAAGGGGCACCGGAGCATTCCCGTGGTGCCTGCGCCAGAACGTTAGGACCACGGCCAAACATAGAATTGGAGTATCGATGCGACGCGGTTCCACCATGTCTCTGAGCTTTCCTCCGTTCACCCCGGCGGTCAAGCAGCTGCTCATCGCCAACGGTGCGGTCTTCCTGTTGATGGCTGTGCTAGGTGCGTTCTCGCCGGTGGGTGTGGTTGAGGGCTCGGTATTCAAGTACTTCGGTCTCGTACCGGCTCTCGCTGTGTTTCACGGATGGATCTGGCAGTTCGTAACTTACGCCTTCGTGCACGCGGGTCTATTCCACATTCTCTTCAACCTGCTGGCACTGTGGATGTTTGGCGCGCAACTGGAGATGGACTGGGGCTACAACCTGTTCATGCAGTTCTATTTCTTCTGCGTGATTGGAGCCGCAATCTGCACTGCGGTGGTTTCATTTACCGGATTACTGGGCGCGTCGCCATTAGTCCCCACGGTGGGCGCCTCTGGCGGCATTTACGGAATTCTCGTCGCCTTCGGCATACTGCGTGGTGACTCGGAGATCATGCTGTTCCCGATCCCGTTCCTCATCAAGGCGCGCTATTTCGTCATCGGACTGATCCTGCTGGCGATCTATGGGGCGCTCTCGTCGTCTCACAACTTGGGGCAATCCACCGCCTACATGGCTCACCTTGGCGGCGGCCTCTTCGGATATCTGTTCCTGAAGTTCGTGCCCCGCCGCGGCTTCAGATTTCTGTCGTCAGAATATTTCTTCGGTCTTCGCAATTCGTATTACAAGTGGAAGCGCAAACGCGCCGCCCGGAAGTTCGAGGTATACATGCGCAAGCACGACCGCGGCGATTACCGGCACGAAGACTACTTCGACGAAAACGGCAAGATGCGCGATCCTGAAGCCCGCGACATGAAAAAGACAAACGGCGACGCGAGGCCGCCGTGGGTCAACTGATTGTATCCGTCAAGCGCTCGAGGTTCGTCTAGCGAACCCTACCGATCAACTCTGGAACAGCGTCTTCAGGTCCTCATACACGATGGGTATCGTGCACAAGTCCGGCAACATCTGCCAGTAGCGATGCACGTCGGGGTCAGTCTGCGCTTCGCTGCGCGTCTCTGCCGACTTCCAGCGGCGAACGTGAAACAGCCGGTCCCCGCGCTCTCCGTCACGATAAAGCGCGTCCGTACAGTAGCCTTTCGTGTGCATCATCGTGTAAAACTCGGTCAACGTCGCTACCAACTCTGCTTCTTTGCCGGACAAGGGCTCTAAAACCGCGACGGACATCACTTCCTCTGACATGGCGCTCTCCTGGGTCTCAATCTGTTACGCTTGCCGGCTCCGCATTGTCTCGAACTTGAATCAGGCGCATGAAATTCGTGGCGCCGGGAGAATTGCGCGTCCCCGCCACCAGCCCAAAAACATCACCGGCGGCAAGTACGTTCAATCGCCGCAACTCATCCTCAGCAAACTGCGCCATAAGCTCCACTGACAGCTGCGGCGGACACATCAGCGGTGTCGTTCCCCACAGCGCGTTCATGCGGTTCCGTACCGTCTCTGATGACGAGAAGGCGTAGATGTCAGCCGCCGGACGGTATTTCGACAACATGCGCGCCGTCGTCGCTGTTTCCGTAAATACCGCAATGGCTCGGATCTTCAAATCTTGCGCAGCGTGCGCCATCGACTCGCAAATCGTTTCAGCCACTGACAGGTGCGCTGCCTCGCGATGGCCCGGCGTCAGCGGATGGAGTGCGTTCGCTTCCGTCTCGGCGACAATTCGGGCCATCATCTCCACCGCCTCCAGCGGATACTTACCGCTGGCCGTCTCGCCGGACAGCATGACCGCATCGGTGCCGTCGAACACGGCGTTGGCCACGTCGCTGGCCTCGGCGCGCGTAGGACGCGGGTTCTCCGTCATCGACTCCAGCATCTGCGTGGCAGTTATGACTGGACGGCGAAAATCGAGCGCACGGCGAATCACGTATTTCTGAATGAGCGGCACTTTCTCCGGCGCGACTTCCACGCCCAGGTCGCCGCGCGCCACCATCACCCCTACGGCGGTATCCAGAATGCCGTCGAGGTTTTCAATTGCCTGCGGTTTCTCCAGCTTAGCAATCAGTCCCACGTCGCTGCGGTGGGCCGCGATGGCGTTCTTCGCCCGCACCACGTCGTTCACCGTACGAACGAATGAAATGGCCACCAGATCAACGCCTTGCTTGAGGCCAAACTCCAGGTCCGCGAGGTCTTTCTCCGTGAGCGAGGGGATACTGACATTGGTTCCGGGCAGATTGATTCCCTGATTTTCGCCCAGCATGCCACCGTTCAGCACCTCGCATACGACTTCACCGTCGCGCACCTGTTTGACCAGCAATTCGATGCGACCGTCCGACAGCAGAATGCGTTCACCCGGCTTTACGTCGCCAGCCAGGTTCTGGTAGGTGGTCGAGATAACTTCCGTAGAGCCTTCAACGTCTTTCGACGTAATGGTGACGCTCTGGCCCTTCTTCAGCGAGATGGGAGCATGCGATTTAAGGCGCCCAGTGCGGATCTTCGGCCCCTGCAGGTCTTGCAGGATACAAATGCTGCGTTCCAATTCTCCAGCCACTCGGCGCAACCGATCGATCACCAGCGCGTGTTGCTCATGCGTGCCGTGCGAGAAATTGAGGCGCGCCACATCCATGCCGCGGAGCATCAGCGCGCGGATCATCTCTTCGCTATTGCTGGCTGGGCCAATGGTGCACACGATCTTGGCACGTCGACGCAAGGTGCTCGCGCGTTTCAGCGGGCTGTCGCTGGGCTCGGACATCTCGGACTTGGAATTTTGCATCTCGGAAATGCCTTAAACCTCTGCGCCGCGCGTCGAATCTCCGTTGATTTGCGAATGCGCTCCGAACAGGAAGCGCGGGTAACGCACCGCGTTGAATTCGGCGCCGATAATGACCACCATCGAGACCAGGTAAAGCCAGATCAGCAGCGCGATGGCCGTCCCCACCGATCCGTAGATTACGTCGTAATTCGCATAGTGCCGTAAATAGGACCCGAACCCCACTGTCACGCAGACCCACAGCATCGTTGCCACTACCGCTCCGGGCAATACGCGGTGCCACGGCTGGGTTCTGGGGACGCCATGATGATAAACCAATGCGATAACGGCAATGCTAGTGAGAACGGCAATGATCCAGCGTACCGCTGTCCATAGCCCCAGAATGTAAGGCGTCAGCTCGTGGCCGACGTGGAACATCGCCCAGCGCTCGATCAGGTTGCCTGAGACCACGAGGAACGAGGAGAAGCCCATAGGCACGCCCGCCAGCACCACCATCAGAACAGCGATCAGGCGCTCCTTTACCAGGCCCCACACCTTCGGCATCTGATAGGCATGGCGGAAGCCCTCCATCCACGAAATCATGACGCCAGACGCGGTCCACAAGGTCAGAATGCTCGTCCACACCAGAAACCTTGTCTGCACCGGACGGGTTCCGGTGAGATATTGCGTGACGGTCGTGTTGGTGCCTTCGGGGAGAATGCGTCCCACTGCGCGGAAAATCTCGCGCACGAAGACTTCGCTGCTTTGCGAACGCGACAGAATGGAGGCCAATACCAGAATGGCTGGAAAGAACGTCAGGATCGCGGAAAAGGCCGCGCCCTTGGCCACGGCGAAGGCGTCGTGCTGAAAGGCGCGCCAAAAGGCGATTCGTAAATGTCGAAAGAATCGTGACATACCGGCCAGAGCTGGCGGCAGAGTCTCCTTTTACTCGTTCTTAAAGGATAGGGGAACCACGCCGCGCGACCAAGCGAGAGTACGGTAAATCAACTCCTGAGAAAAACGCCGCCCGTGCACTGCACGAGCGGCGCGGTTATGTAGTCGATTACTCGGCTGCGAGTTCTTCCGGTTCGTTCTCGCCCTCGTTGCGCATGAGTTCTAGAGCGCGCTCGGCTTCTTCATATGCGAGCGTGACTTCCTCCTGAACCCTTGCCGCAGCCTGCTCCATCTCCTCCGAAAGCCGGACATTGCGGTAGTACTCCATGCCGGTTCCCGCGGGGATGAGACGGCCCACGATGACATTCTCCTTGAGTCCGCGCAGGTGATCGACCGCGCCCTGGATGGACGCTTCGGTCAGCACGCGCGTAGTCTCCTGAAACGACGCCGCGGAGATGAAGGAGTCCGTCGAGAGCGAGGCCTTAGTGATGCCCAGCAGCAGCGGACGGCCGGTGGCCGGCTTCCCGCCGTTGGCAATCGCCTTCTCGTTTTCTTCGCGGAAGCGGAACTTGTCGATCTGCTGTTCCAGCAGGAACGACGTATCGCCCACGTCTTCGACCTTCACCCAGCGCATCATCTGGCGAACAATCACTTCGATGTGCTTGTCGC
>Ga0302322_100003974_pt1 | contig 12769 bp, 9 predicted proteins | sample Fen_T0_2_FD_203757 | JGI IMG/M metagenome (GOLD analysis project Ga0302322, IMG submission 203757) | Peat permafrost microbial communities from Stordalen Mire near Abisko, Sweden - Fen_T0_2 | ecosystem: Environmental > Terrestrial > Soil > Wetlands > Permafrost | place: Sweden: Abisko...
GTTGAACGGATCAATGCGCTCACCGAAGCTGCCTGTGATCTGACCTTCGACCGGCCAGAGATTGGGAGCGGCGTTGGCACGCATCCAGTCGGCGGTCGTTGAATTCTTGGTGAGGCCCATCGAGATGCCTACGCTCGCAGCACCAGTCAGAGCCGTCGTCTTAAGCGCATAAAGCTGGTTGAGCGAGGAGTTTACCTGGGCCTGCTGGAGGTGCTCGGTCGAGCCCGCAACCATCACGGGATCGGACTTCAAACCGTAGAGAGCGGAGACTTCGCTGGCTAACGAACCCAGCGAGGCGACCTGAATGTCACGTTCTTTGGCGACCTGTTCGAGGCGCGTATAGCGGTCTTTCAACTGGGCATCTTCCGCGCGCAGCGCGTTGTAGCGTGCAACCTTTTGCAGCATCCGGGCGTAGGAACTGGCTATACCCGTGAGACAGAGGGCACCAATGCCAATGCCAGCGACTAAAACATACAGATAATGGACCGGAATCGTGATCTTGCGGAGCTGTCCGGCTTCGTCGCGAGCCACGAAAAAGATGTAGAAGCGTTTACGCAATATTGCCAATCCCTTTAAGAACGAGTTTCGCGTTTCCTTGCTAAGGAAACCTGCCAGAGCTGGAACCGTCAAGCTCAGGCTCGGAATCCTGATTCCACCAGCCGCATCAGGGGCGTCTGGGACTGCACCTCACACTACGGAACCAGGCAGGCCGGAAATTCATGAGGGTAACCGGCCAGGGGTTACGGCTCTACGATCCGGCTAAGTTATCTATTAACGGCGGGTTAAACGTAACAAACCTGATTCCCCCATGTCAACCGCTGTACGTCCCTCCGAGTGGTTACCAAGGGGGCGTATTCCAGCGGCCCGGTCGGCCAGATTACCGGCAGGAAACTGGCGGCTGAGGGTAATTTGGGCAGCCCAACCACAGCCGACCATCCCGAGTTGGATTCTATCGGCTGAAACGTGTTTGCCTAGAGTGAGGGAAAACCGGGGTTATATTGATCGATATGCCCCTGACTGAGAGAAAATTGATCGAACGCGTGCGAAAGATGGCTGGTCGCGGAGCTTCGGTCGTGACAGGCATTGGAGACGACGCGGCTGTACTCCGCATTCCACCCGGGCACGAGATGCTGGTGACCACTGATTTTTCGATCGAGAACGTGCATTTCCGGCGCGAGTGGCATTCGCCCCAGGTGGTCGGGTGGCGATGCCTGACGCGGGGCCTGAGCGATATCGCGGCCATGGGCGGCGAACCGCAGGCTGCGTTCTTGTCCCTGGCTGTTGGCGAAGACGTCCCGCAGCGATGGGTGGATGGGTTTGTGGGAGGCCTGCTGGACCTTTCTCGTAAGTTCAAGGTTCCGTTGGCGGGCGGCGACACAGCGCAATCGGTTGCAGGAATCCAGGCGGACATTGTGGTGGTAGGGTCTGTGCCGCGCGGGAAGGCGGTACTGCGGTCGGGAGCCGAGGCAGGCGAGAGCATCTACGTTACCGGTGACCTAGGCGGTTCGGCGGCGGCGCTGGCTCGTCTGTTTGGTGGGCAACCGGTCAGCCGGAAGCAAGTGAGGCACTTTCGTCCGATGGCGCGAGTTGCAGTTGGACGATGGCTCCGGACTGGTGGGGTAGCGTCGGCAATGATCGACGTGAGTGACGGGCTTTCGACGGATCTGGAACATATTTGCTCGGAGAGCGGCGTGGGAGCGGAGATTGAAGCGGAGTCGATTCCGCGAGGGCCGGGAAACACGGCACAGTCTCGGGTCGAACTCAAGTACGCGCTCCACGGAGGGGACGACTACGAATTGTTGTTTACGAGTTCGGGAGCCGTGCCGTCGAAGATCGCAGGTGTTCCCGTGACAAGAATCGGACAAACGACGAAAAAGCCAGGAATGGTGCTGATCAATTCAAAAGGGAAGGCCCGGAAGTTGAAGGCGGAGGGGTGGCAGCACTTCGGGGGGTAGTGACTTTAGTGATCTGCTGGTAATGAGGGGGAAGGTCTAGAGTAGGGGCATGCGGAAGACTTGGCTGGCAGTTCTGTTTAGCGTTGCGGTCGCTGTGGGGGCGTTCGCGCAGGCATCAACAACGGCTTCTTCAAAAGTGGACAACGATTACGTGCAGCAGCAATTTGGCACGGAATTTACCTACATAGATAAGGTGGGCGCTTCGTTCGGCGACCTGGACGGCGACGGCGTGGAAGACGTTGTGATCGCGGCCAAGTGCAAGAATCCTCTGATTGACCAGGCGGAACACGACTACCAAGTCATCGACCCGATGAACAGCTTCTACGGGTATGGCGACCCGAAGATGACGACCACGTTTTCCGAAGGCGATCCGACGCTGCGCGGACTGGTGATTCTGATCGTTCACGGATCTGGGCCGGAGGCGTGGAAATCGAGCAAGCCGCGGGCTAAGTTTGTCGTGGTGAACCTGCCGTACAGGATGATCTCCGTGAAGAAGATGCGGATGGGGAAAAAGACGATTGAAGCCCTTTACGTGAAGGAAGCTGGGTATCGCGAGGAAAGCTCCGCGGTGTTTTTTGACGGAAAGAAGTTCCGGTACGTGCCGATGGGCGGCGAAATGGAGTAGGTGCTGGCAATGCGCTTTGTGAGGTTTCGAGATTTGCTCCTAGCGCGTTCGCGTTGATTCAGTTTGAGGGTTGAAAGTCCTGTGATTCTTCTCTACCCGTAGTACTTCCCTTTCCAGCCAGATGAATGTAGTAATCTTCGTTTCGAAGTGGACCTCTTCGATTGACACACGAATTGAAATATAGAGTTCTCGACAAACCACTAGCGGTTTGTCGACTCGCTGCTGGCGCACCGATTCCATCGTGGGCGACGGAGGGAGAGTTTTTCTGCGTGGTGCGGACGGAAGAAGAAATGTCGGTGGTTTGCTCGCAAGACATCTTCCCAGCGGGTGGGGGCGAGCATGCTCGTGATGAGATAAAGGTCGAGCACGGTTGGGTCGCGTTAAAGCTGGAAGGGCCATTTCCCTTTGCCATGACCGGCGTGCTGGCTTCGGTTCTTACTCCTTTGGCGGAAGCGAAGATTCCGATCTTTGCGGTTTCGACGTTCGACACGGATTATGTGCTGCTGAAGGCCGTGGATCTTGAGGGCGCGCGAAAGGCGTTAGGTACCGCTGGTCACCGTGAAATTGCCGGTTGAGCCTTCGGCGGGTTGAGGCGGAGAGATCGAAACGGAAGCCGACAATATTCCTTCCATTACGACGGTGTGGCGGAGAAACTGCTTCGCCAGCATACGGTAGCGCCGTCATCGCTATAATTTCCCTAGTGAACTCTCCTCGCCTCGAACGTATCAATCTGCCGGATCGCCGCTCGCTCGCGCTTGACGGGCGCACGTGGGCGGAAGTGTCGCTGACGACGCTGCGAGAAAATTTTCGCGCCGTGCAGCAGCATGTTGGAGAAAAAGTAGCGATTTGCGCTGTGGTGAAAGCGGACGGCTACGGGCACGGCGCCACCGAATGCGCGCTGGCACTGGAAGCCGAGGGCGCTCCGTGGCTGGGAGTGACCGATGCCGCGGAGGGACGCGCGTTGCGCAGTGCCGGCATCTGGACCCGGATTCTGCTCATGACGGGGATATGGAAAGGCGAAGAAGACAGTATCGTGGCGCACAATTTAACGCCGACGATCTGGGAAACGTGGCACATCGAGCGACTGGCAAAGGCGGCGCGCAAACAGCAGATTAACCTTCCGGTTCATCTAAAAGTGGACACAGGAATGAACCGCTTAGGCGTGTCTAAGCGAGGGCTGGCTGAAGTCTGTGCGAAACTCGCCGCTTGCGAAAATTTGCACCTTGAAGGCGTGAGCACGCATTTCGCTTCTGCGGAGGTGCTGGATACCGAAGACGCGCCGCGTCAGGAAAAGCGGTTTGAAGAGGCGCTCGCGATTCTCGCCGAGCACGGACTGCGTCCTCCGTTGGTGCATATGGGAAATTCGGCTGCGGTGAGCGCACGATCCGAGACGTGGAAGACGATGGTGCGGCCGGGGATTCTTCTGTATGGCTATTCGCTGCCTGTCATGCGAGGCGGCGAGATTGTGACTGAGTCTTCCCTGCCCCTGACACCAGTGCTGGCATGGAAAACGCGCGTGCTCACAGTGAAAGATGTTCCCGCCGGCGAAGCTGTGGGTTATATGGGCACGTATGTCACGCAAGAGCACAGCCGGATTGCTGTACTGCCAGTGGGTTATGCGGACGGGTATCCGCGACTGCTCTCGAATCGTGCGCGGGTGATCGTGCGCGGGGAATACGCGCCTGTCGTGGGCCGCGTTTCAATGGACCTGACGACGGTGGATGTGGGAAATATTCCGGGAGTCGCGGTAGGCGACGAAGTCACGCTGATCGGGTCCAATAGTGGCAAGACGGTGGACGCAGTGGAACTGGCGCGGCTCGGAGAAACTGTGCCCTATGAAATCCTTTGCGGCATCTCGCAACGTGTGCCGCGGGTTTACAGCTGAGGCTTTGGGCTTTCGGCTCTGTGCTTTCGGATCAGTTCTCAGTCATTCGACAAACCTTCCATTCGCTTCGCTTGAACTCTGGCGCACTCTACCCAGCGCTTCATGCCGTTGACTGTCGCTCATACAATTCCACGCAGATGTTTTTGTTATAACCATTGTTACGCCTATGTCGTCGCGCTATGACCGTTGGATGTACGAGTGGGAAACCCGGCTCACGTCGGTGGACAACAACCGCGTGGTGCGTCCGCTGGACTGGGGACTGGACTGGACTTCGAGTTGGCCGGAGCGCAATGGCGGGCCGCCGGGCAATGACTCGCGCGCTATGTACGAGTACTTTTCTCACCTGAACGATCGCATTATCCAGACCAGTGATGATTTCTATTCGTATCGCACTCCGACTGATTTTCGAGTGGAGCGGCGTGAGGTAAAAGTATTCAGCACGCGCGAAGTTCCCGACCCGCGACTGGAGGAAAAAGTTCGAGGCACGCACGCGGAGTTTCTTCGGTTTACTTCGCCGGTCAAGACGCGTTTTCCGGAAAACGATCTGGCGAATGCAAGATGGTTCCCAGCGCGTGGACGCCGCGCCGTTGTGTTGTTGCCGCATTGGAACGCGGATGCGCTGCACTACAACAGCTTGTGTCAGGTCTTTAACCGGCTGGGTATTGCGGTGTTGCGGCTTAGCATGCCGTATCACGATATAAGGCGACCGCCTGAGATTGATCGCGCGGACTATGCGGTGTCGGCCAATATCGGGCGCACCCTGGATGCGGTGCGGCAAGGCGTGGTGGATGTTCGCTGCTGTTTAGATTGGCTGGAGACGCAGGGCTACAACCGGCTTGGGATTGTCGGCACAAGTCTGGGGTCTTGTTACGCGTTTATCGCAACGGCGCACGATCCGAGGATCAAGATTGCGGCGTTCAATCACGCTTCCACGTACTTCGCCGATGTGGTGTGGCATGGGCAATCGACGCGGCACATCCGACAGGGGTTGGAATCGCAAATCAACGTAGATGAGTTGCGGCAGGTTTGGCGCGCGGCAAGTCCGATGGTTTATTTTGACAAGTTTTCGCGGTGGCCGCGTCGTTCCCTCATTATTTATGCCAAGTACGATTTGACGTTTCTGCCTGAATTTTCGCGTCAGGTCGTGGCGGAGTTCGAACGGCACAAACTTGACCACAAAGCCATCGTTCTGCCCTGCGGACATTACACATTGGGCGAAACTCCCTACAAATATATGGATGGTTGGCACCTAGCCAGCTTTTTGCGCAATGCCTTTGAGACCGGCGCGTAGGCTGGCTATATACGTTGCGGCGCTGGCGAATCCCCGCATTGCGTTATAGTGATCGTCGGAATTAACCGACCTATGACGACCGCAAGAATTCCCCGACTTTTCTCCGCTCTCTTTCTATTGTTGTTGTGCCTTCCCGCATTCGCGCAGACTCCCAACTGGACGTATTTCCGCGTTGGCAGTAAGGACGACATCCAGACTAAGACCGTGGGCGGTACGGCAATGATGGGTGGCGGCGACGATCTGGATGATGCCTTTCGATGGCTTTGTGAAAAAGGGAATGGGGGAGACTTCCTTGTCCTCCGCGCCACGGGCGACGATGATTACAACCCGTACCTGGCAAAGCTCTGCAAACTGAATTCAGTCGCGACCATGATTATTCCGGACCGCGGCTCGGCGCAGGACGCGGGGGCTGTCGAGATCATCAAGAGGGCTGAAGTGTTGTTTATTTCCGGCGGAGACCAGGCTAACTACATCCGCAACTGGAAAGGCACGGCAGTGGGCGACGCGATCAACGCGCACATTGCGGCCGGCAAGCCGATCGGCGGGACGAGCGCGGGCCTGGCGGTGCAGGGGGAATTTGTTTATGGTGCACTCGGCGATAAACCAGATGACGATGGCTTGAGTTCCCCGGCGGTGCTCGCGAACCCTTACACGGAGCGCGTAACCCTGGTGCGCGATTTCCTGAAAATTCCGCATCTGGAGGGTCTGATCACAGACTCGCACCTAGCGAAACGCGACCGGATGGGACGCACGTTGGGATTTCTGGCGCGCATTATTCAAGATGGCTGGTCGAAATCGCCGCGTGAAGTTGCCGTGGACGAAAAATCGGCAGTCCTGGTGGAGCCAGATGGCAAGGGCACGGTTGTCGGAGACGGTAAAGGTGTCTACTTTCTCCGGCCGACACGGAAGCCGGACGTCTGCACGAAAGACAAGCCGCTGACGTTTCGTGATGTCAGCGTATATCGCGTGACGGCGGGCGGACATTTTGATTTGGCGAGTTGGAAAGGCAGCGGCGGGACGGCGTACTCGTTGTCAGTGGAGGACGGAAAGGTCACGAGCACGCAGGCTAATCATGAGGTTTATTGACTGACATTTCAGTTGTTTTTCGAACCTTTGAAGTCACCGCTTGCTCGAACCCAGCGCAAGCAATAAACTTCTCCCACATTTATTCTTGAGCCTCGTGTGAGCACTGATTTTCATGAATCGGCAATTTAGCGCGGTCAAACATCGATCTAAATCCGTGCGCGATCCGTTCCTGTTGGAAGCCGGCAAACTTGAAGCCGGCTTGTGATTCAAGCGTTTCTGTCCGCACGTTCCCCAACACAAATCTGCAATATGGTTGGCTTTTGGATTAGGAAGCTAGTTCGGAAAGGCGAAAAACCCAATGAAAGCATTCGGTTCATTAGTTGTGACTGTGATCGCGATCTTGCTGGTCGTGCCGGCACTGCAAGCGCAAACCTCACAAGGGCGAATTCTAGGAGCCGTGACAGACCAGTCCGGAGCTGTCGTAGCTCATGCCAAAGTGACCATCACCAACACGGCAACGAATGCGGCCCGCAGCGTGGACACGACCTCCTCTGGAGACTTTTCTATCCCTAATCTCGATCCTGGCATGTATACGGTGTCGGCGGAAGCAAAGGGATTCAAGAAGGTCGTAAGCACGCCCATCCTGCTCGAAGTGTCCCGCGAAGTGCGCGTGGACCTGAAACTGCAGCCGGGCCTGGTCACGGAGACCATGGTAGTGACTGCCGAGGGCGCTCTGGTGGATACGACGGATACGACCCTCAATGGAGTTCTGTCAAATAAAGCGATTAACGAATTGCCGGTGCAGGGGCGCGACTTTCAGAATCTTCTCGAACTCCACCCCGGTGTGCAGCGTACGCCAGGTGGCGGCTTTCATTCTGTCACTTCTAACGGCAATCGTCCTGATGACAACAACTTCTTCATCGACGGCGCCGACGATAACGACGCCTACTATGGCGAAACTGTCGTCAACGACGCCGGTATTCAGGGGACCCCCGCGAGCATTCTGCCTCTCGATGCGATTCAAGAGTTCAATACGCAGGAAGGCCCTGCCGCAGACTACGGAGTAAAGCCGGGCGTGGTGATGAACATCGGAATCAAGTCCGGCACGAACACCGTGCATGGAACGGGCTATTATTTCCACCGCAACGCGGCTTTTGATGCGCGGAACTACTATGATCCAGCGCCATCCCCAATGTCGGCGCTTCTTATGCATGAATTCGGTGCGTCGATTGGCGGACCGATCAAGAAAGACAAGTGGTTTTATTTCGTTAACTACGAAGGCATCCGTGACAAGGTCGGCAATCCCGGCCTGACGGATAGCCCAGTAACCACTTCGATCGGCGATTCTACGTACAGCATTGTTGACGCGATCGCTGATTGCCAATCCGCGGGGACCTGCAATCCGCTGAGTCTTAGCCTCTCGAAGTTGTTTCTGCCGAATCCGGGCTCCACGTTGAATGTGAACGACCCCGCCGGAATCAATTTCGATTTTAATAATAAGAATCGCGGCGATAACCTAGTCGCCAAGTCGGATTACAGTCTGACACCGAATCACGTCATCAGCGCACGCTTCATCTACAGCAACACAGACCAGACCGAACAGGACACCTTGCCACTACGCCCGGAATGGCTTTCGACAACAAGTCCAATCACGCAGGTCTTCGGCGTCAGCCTCGCATCGTCGTTTGGCTCCGCATGGACCAACGAGGTCCGCTTCAGCTACAACCGGTTCAATGAAACCATTTACCCTGGGGACCACAGCGTCAATCCGCTAAAATATGGGCTCAACACTGGGGTTACAGACCCGCGATTGTTCGGCTTCCCGCGTATCAGTCCTGGGGGAGAATTCAACTACATGGGTGGTAACTCGAGTTGGCCGCTCTCTACGGCTCCCAGCAAGACCAACAGCTTTTCAGACACCGCGGCCTATTCGCACGGCAGGCATTCCGTTCGTTTTGGCGGATCGTTTCGCGACGGCAACGTAAATTACTACCGCGCCGGCTACGGGCGTGGGCGTGTGGATTTCCGTCACCTTTCGAATTTCGTCGAGGGCGATGTTCGTCGCTGGCGCTTTCTCTATGGAGATCCGGGCCGCAACGTCAGCCAGAAGTCTTTCGGATTGTTCGTGCAGGACGATTTCCGAATTCGTTCGAACGTAACCCTTAATCTGGGTTTGCGCTATGACGTGACCAATCCGATTAAGGACTCCCATAGCATGCTAGCGAACTACGTCCCAGTGCTTAATGGTCAGCCCGGTGGAATTGTGCAGGTTGGACAGGGCATCAGTTCACCCTATCCCACCAGTCACAACAACATTTCACCGCGCATCGGTGTGGCTTGGGACGTCTTTGGTAAGGGAAGGACCGTGATCCGTTCTGGGTTCGGCATGATTTTCGAGCAGCCTTCAATTCGCACTTTCATGTTTAACGGAGGCGGGCTGAACCTAAATCCGAGCGGTATTCCCTACGCTACTGATCCGAACTCAGGCATTCTGACGCAGCCCAAGGGGACGATTACCTCGTTCCTGCAGATTTCCAGCGATGGAAGTCTGATTAACTGGAGCCCCGAAGGACCGATCTTTCCGAGTGGTGCTGGCGCGAATTTTTGCGATGTTCCCAACAGCGTGCTCGGGGGCACCCAGTGCGACGTGTTTGGAGTGGACCAGCATCTGAGAACACCTTACGTGATGAACTGGAATCTGAACGTGCAGCAGGAACTGGGCAAGAATTCGGTACTGCAAATCGGATACGTGGGAAACCACGGGGTGAAGCTCTATAGCGTGACGGACATTAACCAGGTGAACGCGGCACTCGATGACGGATCAGAGGCGTTCGGGCGTCCCCTCAATACGGCGTGCCCGGTGGAACAAGGCGGTCTCGGACTCGGCGGTCCGTGCTTCCCTTATATCGGATACCTCAATTTCCTGAGCAATCACTCGAATTCAAATTACAACTCGTTGCAAGTAACCTTGACGCACCGCTACGCGCATGGTCTGTACCTGCTGGCGGGATACACGTGGTCGCACGCAATTGACACAGCGACCAGCAACCTTGCTGGCGTGCCACCCGATAGCAATAACTACAACGCACAGCGCGGCAACGGAGACGAAGACATCCGCAACCGGTTCACACTATCCGTCACCTACGATCTTCCTTCGAAGAAAGCAATGTGGCAGATGCTGGAGGGCTGGCAGGCGACCAGTATTGTGAACATTCAAGCGGGAGCGCCCTACACTCTGAGTGATAGCAGTAATGACATCAGCTTCACGGGCGAATTTAATGACCGCTGGAACTTCGCCGGGAATCCCTTCGATATTCACTGGTCACCGACGACCCCGGTGCCGTTTTTCGCGGATGGTACAACGAATCCAGCATGCCTTGCCCAAGCCCATAACGATGAAGGCTTACTCGCTAACCTGGCCTATTACGGATGCTTCCAGCAAGGAAGCGCCGTCATCACACCACCAGCCGATTACACTTTCGGCAATATGCGGCGCAACATTTTCCGTGGACCCGGCTTTGCCAACTGGGATTTCTCACTCTCGAAGCGATGGAAGTTAAACGAACGAGTGAACCTCCAGTTTCGCGGCGAAGTCTTCAACATCCTGAACCATTCAAACTTCGACGGCCAGTTCTTAAACACGGATCTATCGAGTCCCGATATCCTCGGACTGACGGCGTTTACCCCCGACGTCGCCGCCTCCAACCCAGTCATCGGGTCCGGCGGTTCGCGGCATATTCAGTTGGGAGTGAAGGTCATCTGGTGAGGAACTTGTTCCGAGGCTGCGCGCCCCGTGACACGGGCGCGCGGCGAGAACACTAGTACAGCCGGAAGTTAACTTCGACATCCACGACGACCGCGACTGCGTGTCCATCTTTGTAGCCAGGTTGGAAGCGCCATTGGCGAACAGCTTCCATGGCTTTTTCGTCGAGCCCCATGCCTAGCGTTCTCGCTACGCGCATATCCTGGGGAAGGCCGTCGCTTCCCACTATGACTCGCAGAACCACTACTCCTTGATACTTGGCGCGGCGCGCCTCGTCGGAATAGTCGGGCTCGGGATCGTAGATGGCGCGGGGAGCGCTGACTCCCCGGCCTGCTAGATAAGGACCGCCGCCAATACCACCGCCATAGCCGGAGCCGACACCAGGACCAGTTCCCGGGCCGACTCCTCCTCTCGAACCCGCGCCGATGCCGCCACCGCTGCCTGGCCCATTCGAGGAGCGTTCGAGAATGCTTGATAGTGGATCTCCGATTTGAACGGTCCGTGCAAGTGAGAGCTCGGGTGGACCAACGACGGTCGGTTCCGCGCGCAGCTTGTCGGCTTCGTTGTGCACGATGATCGCCGGCGGTGTCATCTGTTCAGGAGCAAACCGCGGCGGGTTGCCCCTCGACGCCGGCTGAGGGCTCCGGTCACCGCCCCCTCCACCGCCGCCGATTCGATCCGCAGCTGCCGGAAGGGGATAGGAACCTAGTTCGGTCATGAGCACCGAGGAGACTCGCGGAACTTCTTTGGGACCTTGTGCGGCAAGGATTCCTACCGTGATCACCAAAACCAAGGCTGCCGCGTGGGCTAGAGCTGAAGCCATGAAGCTGGCACGGTGCACGGGGTAGAATTCCTGCCCGCCAAAGAGTGATGGCAGAATCTGGGAATCGGCGGGACTTCGCACTGATCTTCCGGTTTCGACCAAGAATGGCAAATGCGAAACAACGGGCATATCGGAGCGTTGAGCCGATATAGCTTGATCGAGCAGGTCAGCCTTCAGGCGAGCCTTGAACTCAGGGCTGGGCATCTTCTGCACCGCTTCGGCAACGGCGAACAACTCACCGAGATCGGCATCTGAGTCGAGCACGACGCAATCGGCACCCGCCAACAGTGCTTCGATACGCTCATCGAGGCGGTCAGCTTGGGATTGATTCGACATGGTCACCTCGCATTCTTGCTCTCAGATTTTGCAACGCGCGAAATTGCAATTGTTTAATCGCGCCTTCACTGCGCCGAAGTTCGTCGGCAATCTCACGCACGCTTTTCTGCTCGATAAACCGGCGCTCAATCACGAGACGCTGATCTGGCGGCAGTTCTTCCACCAACTGCGAAAGCATGGCGGACTCTTCGATCTTGGGATCGGTGGTCCGCGCACCAATGGTGGCGGGATCCAGCAGGACGCGATCTGCATCTTCTCCGTTGTTCGCGGAGTCATTGCCGTCGTCGAACACCGTTTGACGCCGGGCTAGGCGACGGTAACGGTCAGCCAGAAGATTCGCTGCAATCCCCATCAGCCACGCGGCAAATGGAAGGCCGCGCCATTCGTATCTTGGCAAGTTGCGCAGGGCTTCGTGAAAGACTTCGGCCGTCAGGTCTTCGGCGTCGTGGCGCTGGGCTACGCGGCGGGCGATATAGCCATACACGCGCGCGAAGTTGCTTTCGTAGAGCTCGGCAAATCGAGACGGATCCTGTTGCGCCGCCGCGACCAGCACTTGCTCGTCAACTGCGTTTTCCAGAACCTTCAAGCCACTCTCCGCCAGCGGACGCTCTACCTGACTAATCGTGGGATGCGGGGAAAAGGTTACGGCGAGCGGGAAAAAGCAGGAATTAAAACCGGGGTGAGAAGCGAGAGATGTAGAAGCAGCCGGACCTGTAAGCCGAATTTTGTCTGCCGTTGCCGGCAGGACGATCATTCCTCTGGGCCACGCATTACTGCGTGGCTCTAGCGACCTACCCGGAGGTTCTGGCGCACCGAGCCAGCACGCGCTCCGGTGCTCTGGAGCTCCCTCCCTATTTGGTCTTGCTCCGTGTGGGGTTTGCCCTGCCCGCTGCATTACTGCCGCGGCGGTGCGCTCTTACCGCACCTTTTCACCCTTACCGCGGTCTTGCGACCGAGGCGGTATGTTTTCTGTGGCACTTTCCGTCCAACCGGCTTGAACCGGCCGTCCCGGACGTTATCCGGCACACTGCTCTGCGGAGTTCGGACTTTCCTCTGCCTTGCGAC
>Ga0302322_100003976_pt1 | contig 12768 bp, 15 predicted proteins | sample Fen_T0_2_FD_203757 | JGI IMG/M metagenome (GOLD analysis project Ga0302322, IMG submission 203757) | Peat permafrost microbial communities from Stordalen Mire near Abisko, Sweden - Fen_T0_2 | ecosystem: Environmental > Terrestrial > Soil > Wetlands > Permafrost | place: Sweden: Abisko...
CGGTGCGCTGCTTGAGCTCGCCCGGCGTCTGCGGGCCGCGGAGCATGAGGACGCAGAGGATCGAGATCTCGTCGTCGACGAGCCCGAGCGTCTCCTGCACGAGCTGCCGGTACTTGACCGAGCGGCTCCCCTGACCGGAGGCGAGCCGTGCCCACTCCTTGCGCCAGAGCCGCTGCAACGCGTCGCGAATCGTCTCCTCGTCGTAGTCGACGACGGGATCGCGGTTCGTCGCCTGATTGCAGGCGAGGCGCAGCGCGTTCAGCGTCAGCGGGTAGGTGTCGGGCGTCGTCCGCTGCTTCTCGATCAGGCAGCCGAGCACCCGGATCTCGACGGCGTCTGCGTCCACGGCGGATAGCCTAGAGGCTTGGATCGCGATCCGGACCGGAACGTCGTCGGCGGCGAGTTGCTGCCGTGCTCGACCGAGCCTCTGACCGGGTTCTATCGCGACGGCTGCTGTGCGACGGGGCCGGAGGACCTCGGCAGTCACACCGTCTGCGCCGTGATGACGGCGGAGTTCCTCGGCTTCAGCAAGCTGGCGGGGAACGACCTCTCGACCCCCCGACCGGAATGGGGCTTCGCCGGCCTGCAGCCCGGCGACCGCTGGTGCGTCTGCGCCTCGCGCTGGCTCGAGGCCTACCGCGCGGGTGTCGCAGCGCCGGTCGTCCTCGGCGCCACGCACGAGCGTGCGCTCGAGGTGGTTCCGATCGATGCGCTGACGGCTCATGTCGCCGCGGGCTAGCCTCTGAATACCTCGGCCGCATGTAAAGCCGACGGGCCGAAACGCCGATGCAGCTGCAATGGCCACTCGTCCGACGGAGGTCGAAGCACGCGGCGTGATCGAGACCGCTCGGTTGCGCCTCGAGCCGTGGGATGACGCCCACTTCGAGCGGTTCACGGTCTTCATGCGCGACCCGGCGGTGATCCGCTACATCCGGGCCGAGCCGCTCGACCGTGAGAGCGCGCTCGAGCAGCACGAGCACTCTCTCACGGAGTGGGACGTCCACGGCTTCGGCAAGCGCGCCATCATCGAGGCAGGCACCGATCGCTGGCTCGGCTTCGTCGAGCTCTCGCTCGTCGGGCCGGGCAAGGGGTCACGCGACGACGACGTCGAGATCGGCTACTTCGTCCGTCCCGATCGCTGGCGTCAGGGCATCGCCACCGAGGCTGCGCTCGCCACCCGGGACGACGCGTTCGGCCGCTGCGGGCTCGAGGAGCTGATCGGCCGCTGCCGCGTCGAGAACGTCGCCTCGGCCCGGGTACTCGCCAAGGTCGGCTTCGAGCGCCTGCGCCTGTTCGAGCTCGGCGACGGGATTGCCGTCGAGATCCATCGACTGCAGCGCGCCGAATGGAGATCGCTCGCCGGCCGCCGGTTGGCGACGATTCCCGAGCCCGGCCCCGCCACCGGAGCGGAGTACCGTGAGACGGGCTAGTGGCGTTGCCCTTGCCGATCGGACGCGCGACGAGCGTGTCCTCTACGACGTCGTGCTGCTCGCGGGCACCCCGAAAAGGCTCACCCTGCGCCTCGCTCCCGAGATCGCGTCCGAGTCGCTGATCGAGGTCGACGGCGAGCAGTGGATGGTGGCCGACGTCCGCCCGGCCGCAGGCGCGCCGGCCCAGCTGATCTGCATCTACGCCGTATAGCTCGAGCCTCGGTCCTACCGGCGAGACTGCCGTCACTGGCTCAGCCCGTGCCACCGTCGAGTCGCGTCGGTAAAGTGCAGCCCGGCGGCGGTGCCATCACCGCTCCGCATCGAGAGAGGCTGAGGGCCCCGGCCCACTGAAGCCTCGGCAACCTGCCACGCGCAAGGTGCCACAGCCGGGGTGATGTCGAGCGAGGAGGACAGAGTGAGCACCACCGAGAGAGCATCGTTCGCCGACCTGCTGGCCGCGCAGCGGGTGCTGATCGCCGACGGGGCAACCGGGACGAACTACCAGATGATGGGCATGGAGCCCGGGCTCGCCCCCGAGGAATGGTTGTTTCAGGCGCCGGAGCGTGTCGTCGAGCTGCACCGAGCCTTCGCCGCCGCAGGCGCCGACATCGTGCTCACGTGCACCTTCGGCGCGACCCCGCCGCGACTCGCCGAGGGGCCGCTGGCCGGACGGACACGTGAGGTCAACTTACGCGCCGCCGCGCTCGCGCGGGAAGGCGCAGGAGCCAACCGGCTCGTCGCGGGATCGCTCGGGCCGACAGGGCAGCTGATCGAGCCGTACGGCCTGCTCAACCGCGAGGACGCGGTCGCTGCCTACGCCGAGCAGGCGCTCGCGCTCGCCGATGGGGGCGTCGACCTGCTCGTGCTCGAGACGATCTTCGCGGTCGAGGAGGCCGTCTGGGCCGTCGAGGGCATCCAGAGCGCGACGAACCTACCGCTCGTCGTGTCGTTCTCGTTCGACATGGGCACGCGCACGATGATGGGCCTGAGCCCGACCGACGCGGTTGCCGCGGTCATCCCCCTCGGGGTGGCCGCCGTCGGGACGAACTGCGGCCGCTCGCTCGCGGACGCCGACCTCGTCGTCGCCGAGATCCTCGCCGCCGCGGGAGACGTCCCCGTCTGGGTGAAGCCGAATGCGGGAGTCCCGAAGGTCGTCGGCGCCGAGGTCGTGTACGAGGCCGGACCGGCAATGCTCGCCGAGCACGTCGCGCAGTACGTCGCGCAGGGCGTGCGAATCGTGGGCGGCTGCTGCGGCTCGACCCCCGAGCACGTGGCGGCAATCGCCCGGGCGCTGGGACGCTGATCGTTGTGCCGGGTCGCGCGCGAACGAGCGGCGTGCTGCTGCATGTCACCTCCCTGCCTTCCGGCAGGCTGGACGAGGACGCGTACCGTTTCGTCGATTGGCTCGTCGCGGCGGGTCAGGCGTGGTGGCAGCTGCTGCCGCTCCACATCCCCGACGCGCACGGCTCGCCTTATGCGTCACGCTCCGCGTTCGCCGGCTTCGAAGGCCTGCTCGCTCCTCCCGGCTCGCCGCACTACGACAGCGGTGAGGGCGAGGAGGGCGCACCGGAGGGAGCCTGGCTCGAGGAGTGGGTGGGCTTCGCCGGAGCGGACGAGCGCCGTGCCCAGACGCGCTTCCAGCGTGAGTGGCACGCGCTGAAGCGGTATGCCAACGAGCGCGGGATCCGGCTGATCGGCGACATCCCGCTCTACGTGGCGGGCGACTCCTGCGACGCCGTCACGCACCCGACCCTGTTCGACCGCTCCGTGGTCGCGGGCGCGGCACCGTCACTGAACCACCCGGAGGGCCAGCGCTGGGGGATGCCCGTCTTCGACTGGCCGGCCCACGCCGCGGAGGGCTTTGCCTGGTGGCTCGCGCGCCTGGAGCGCGAGCTCGAGCTGTTCGACCTGCTGCGCATCGACCACTTCCGCGGCCTCGTCAAGTTCTGGGAGCTCCCGCTCGACGAGACGGATCCCTCGAAGGGCTTCTGGGGCGAGGGGCCCGGGATCGCCTTCTTCGACGCGGCCCGCGAGCGCCTCGGCGGGCTGCCGCTGATCCTCGAGGACCTCGGGCACATCACCCCGGACGTGGTCGAGCTGCGCGAGGCGGTCGGCCTGCCGGGCATGAACGTCGTCGCCCGCGTCTCCGACATCGACTGGCGCACAGATTCCGTGCTGTACACCTCGACGCACGACTCGGACACGCTCGCTGGGTGGTGGCAGCGCTGGGGCAGGGAGAACCAGCCACAGCTCGCCACCGGCGCGACCTCGAGGGAGGGCGAGCACCGCGCGCTGCTCCAGAACGTGCTCGCCGTCGAGAACGAGCTCGTGATCATCCCGGCGCAGGATCTCCTCGGGCTCGGCAGCGGCGCGAGGATGAACCGCCCGGGCACGACCAACGGCCAGAACTGGAAGTGGAAGCTCGAGCGGCCTCTGACCGACGGGCAGGCGGCCACGCTGGCCGAGTGGACGGCGGCGGCAGGCAGGGAGAGCGTCACCCCGGCCCGCGCGGTCGGCGGCGGCAACTGACGCTCGGCTCTTCCCCGGCGCCTCGCGCTCGGCGTTCACCGTCTTGCGCGATACCGGTCGGGGAGCTCGACGGTGCGAGTCAGGCCCGTGAGCCCGCTCTCAGCGGCAGCGACGGCGGCGGCGTCCTCGTCGACCGCCCACCGCAAGGAGCTCCGCGTAGGCGACCCCGATCGCCGACGAGGCTCCGGTCACCGTGGCCAGGCGGCCCATGCTCCACCTCCGTTGTCGACACCCGCCTCGCACTGCAGCCTCGAGGCACACCGCAGTAGGGTCGGCGGATGCCGGCGTCAGCCTTCCTGCTCGCGTTCACCGCGGCCTGGATCCACGGAACGAGCAACGTCTTCGTCGGGCGCCGGCAGGAGCCCGAGGCGGCGTTCGCCTTCATGCTCGTCGTCGGCGTCATCGCCTTCGCGCCCGTGGCGGTGCTGACCTGGGACGTCGACGGAGCCGCCGTCCCGTACATCCTCGCCTCGGCCGCGCTCGAGCTCGGCTACTTCGCGTTCCTCGCGGCCGGGTATCGCCTCTCCGAGGTCAGCCTCGTGTATCCGGTCGCGCGTGGGGTCGCCCCGATCCTCGTCCTCCTCGGGGCGATCGTCGTCCTCCATCACGGGACGAGCCCCGGCCAGATCGTCGGCGTGGTCGCGGTCGGCGCCGGCATCGTGCTCGTCAGAGGAGTCGGGGCGATGGCCCGCAGCGCCGATGCGAAGGGATTCCTGCTCGCACTCGCGGCAGGGGCGTTCATCGCGGGCTACACGCTCGTCGACAAGCAGGGCCTCGCGCACGCGGCGCCGATCCCGTTCATCGAGCTCGTGCTGATCGGCCCGGCCGTCGTCTACTCGCTGGCGATCTGGCGCCTCCGCGGCGCCGGCGCGCTCCGGCAGGAGGCGACGCCGGGCATAGCAATCGTCGGCATCGTGCTCTTCGGCACCTACATCCTCGTCCTGCTCGCGTTGCGGCTCGCACCGGCAGCGAGCGTCTCGGCGGTCAGGGAGACGAGCGTCGTCATCGCCTCGGGCATCGCCGCCCTCGTCGCCCACGAGCACGTCACGCGCACCCGTTTCGCGGGCGCCGTCCTCGTCGCCGCCGGCATCGCCCTCGTGGCGCTGAGCCAGTAGGCGCCGGTCTCAGCCTCGGACGAGGTTGCGTACGATGAAGAGGACGTTCGCCGGCCGCTCGGCGAGTCGCCGCATCAGATACCGGTACCAGTCCGGCCCGTACGGCGTCGCGACGAGAACGTCGTACCCCTGTTGTACGAGGCTCAGCTGCAGCTTGCCGCGCACCCCGTAGAGCATCTGGAACTGGAACCGCGTCGGCGGGATGTCGTTGTCCTCCGCAAAGCCGATCGCCCGGGCGATCAGCGCCTCGTCGTGGGTCGCGATCGCGGTGAAGCCGCCGGCGGTGAGCGAGCGCTCGACGAGGCGCCCGTAGGCCGTGTCGACGTCGCTCTTCGCCGGGTACGCAAGGGTGGGTGGCTCGAGGTAGGCCCCCTTGACGAAGCGCAGGTTCGGCGCGAGGTCGAGGAGCGAGTCGAGGTCGGCCGGCGAGCGGTAGAGGTACGACTGGAGGACGGTTCCGACGTTCTCGTGACCGTCCTCGCGCAGCGATCTGAACACCCGCAGCGTCGCATCGACGAACGCGGACTCCTCCATGTCGAGCCGCACGAAGTTGGCGCGTTCACGCGCATGCGCGACGAGCTCGCCGATGTTGGCGCGGGCCAGCTCCTCGTCGAACGCGAGCCCGAGGTGCGTCAGCTTGAGGGCGACGTTGACCCGCAGCTGCTCCGCGGCGATGCGATCGAGGATCGCCCGGTAGGCAGCGACGACGGCGCGCGTCTCGGCCTCGGTGCTGACCCCTTCGCCGAGCAGGGTCGTGTTGGCCCGGAGCCCCCTGTCGTTGAGCCGTCGCAACACCGTCACCGCCTCGTCGAGCGTCTCGCCGGCTACGAACCTCCCTGCACCGAGACGCATGCCGTGACGTCTCACGGTGCGCCGGAGGCGCGGGCTCTCCGCCGCGGCGAGGATCGCCTTCCTCAGCACGCGACGACCACGCGCCCGGTAGCGAAACCGAGGCGAGCCGGGACCGGGATCTCGTGCACGTTCACGGTGCCCGGACTCTACGGGAGTGCTGCCGACGGGAGTGCGCCGAGCGGGCGACGCGGCCGCCGGCTGCGGCTGCGGATATCCACGGATGGCGGCGAGGCGATGCCTGTGACAATGTGTGCACGTGGCCTTCTCGGTCCGTCCCAGCGAGTACTTCTACGTCAACACCCGCGACGAGGTGGATGCGGCCTACCGGGTGCTCGCCGCCTTTGCCGAGCGCGGGGTCAACCTTCTCGCCTTCACGGCTGTGCCGAGCGGCGCGGAACGCGCCCAGTTCGCGCTCTTCCCCGAGGATCCGACGCAGTTCACGGCCGAGGCGCAGCTCGCACAGATCGAGATCGAAGGCCCCCACTACGCGCTGCTCGTGCAGGGAGACGACGCGCTCGGCCGCCTCGCCGGCGTTCATCAGCAGCTCTTCAACGCCGGCGTGAACGTGTACGCGTCGAGCGGCGTCAGCGACGGCCGCGGCTCCTTCGGCTACATCGTCTACGTGCGCGAGGACCAGTTCCAGCGGGCGGTCGAGGCACTCGAGCTCTAGGTGATGGCCGACACGCCCCGCAGCGCCGTCGTCTTCGGCGCGCGCAACCTCGGCCGGGCCGTGATCGAGGTGCTCGTCGCCGAGGGCTGGGCCGTCGCGGGAGTGGCACGGTCGGCGGAGACGCTCGCGGGCGTCAGCGCTGCGGGCGCGCTCGCCGTGCAGGCGGACGTGACCGATCGGGCGAGCGTACGCGAGGTGCTCGAGCGGGCCGCCGCCGCCCACGGCAGCGTCGATCTCGTCATGAACGCCGCGTCTGCCTATGGCGGCGACCGCAGCGGCCCGTTCGGCGGCGGGCCGATCGCGGATGCTCCCCCCGGCGCGTTCGATGCCTGGGCCGCGGCTCCGGCACGCTCCGCCTTCGCATTTCTCTCGGCCACCGGCTCGTTCTTGCTCGCGCAGGGAACGCCGGCGACCGTGATCCAGGCGACCGGCGGCTCCGCGCGGCGGGCTGCGGCCGGACGTGGCCTCTGGGCCGCGGGAGCCTTCGGCGTGCGGGCGATCACCCAGGCGGCTGCCCTCGAGCTGCGCGAGCACGGGATCCACGTCGCGCTCCTGATCATCGATGCCGGCATCCAACCGCTTTCCGACTCTGGTGCGGTGCGGCCCCAGGCCGCAGATCCGCACGAGCTCGCCGCCGCAGTCCTGTTCCTCGCAAACCAGGGCGTGCGCTCGGCCACCCACGAGCTGCAGGTGACGCCGCTCGCGGAGCGCTGGGTGCCCTAGCCTGCGAGCTCGCGGCCCTCGAGCTTCTGCAGCGGCGAGGGCTCCCCGTGACGGCGCCGCCGGTTGCCGGCGGCGTGCTCCGAGCCGATGATCACCGCCAGCACGACGACGAGGAGCGCCGCCACGACGAGCGCCTGGGCGACGATGCCGAGGACGCCGGCCAGCGCGCAGGCGACGGCACCGCCGAGCCGGCGCTTGCTCAGCGTGCCCGCCATCGCGAGCCTGAAGAGGACGTGGCCGACGAGGTAGATCACCGGGCCGGCGACAACCGCGACGAGCTCGGCGGTCGGCAACACCTCCGTCGGATACTGGATCACGAGCTCGTCCCCCACGGCGGAGACGATGATCCCGGCGACGATGACGGCGTGCAGATACGTGTAACCGTTGCGCGCGAGCGTCGTTCGGTCGGAGGCGAGCTCGAGGCGCCGCTGCGCGATCGTGGCGACGTAGCTGAAGTAGAGCCACCAGAAGGCAGCGGTGATCAGGAAGGCGAGGCCGAATGCGGTCAGGCGGGCGACGCCGAGCGAGAGCTGCGATGTCGTGGCTCCGGTGACGACGATCGACTCGCCGAGCGCGATGATGATGAAGAGCTGAAAGCGCTCGGCGAAGTGCGAGCTCTCGACGTCCCAGGCCGACGGCCCGAGCTTCGGCCGGCCCGGCACCCGGTAGAGGACGAACGGTGCCACGTAGTCGATCCCGAGCGCGACGAGCCACAGCCCGATCCGCGCCGGGCCGGACGCGAAGCCGCCCGCCAGCCAGAACACGCCCGAGAAGCAGAACCAGATCAGGATGTGCAGCGCCGGCTCGCGCTCGGGCGCGTCACGGCCGGTGACGACGAACGTGAGGAATGCGTGCCGGCCGACCTGGATCGCGACGTACGCGCCGACGAAGAGCAGCGCACGGCTCCCGAACGCCTCCGGAATCGCAACCGCCATGACGAGGCTCCCGAACATGATCGCGAGAACGAGCAGCCGAACGACGATCGCATCCGGGTCGAGGATGTTCGTGACCCACGTCGTGTAGTTCCAGGCCCACCAGACGACGAGCAGCACGAGCAGCGAGCGGGCCGCGCCGCGCCACGTGAGATCGCCGAGCAGCAGGTGCGAGATCTGCGTGACGGCGAGCACGAAGACGAGGTCGTAGAAGAGCTCGAGGTTCGAGGCGTGCTGCTCCTCGTCGGGCGATCGCGTGCGGAGGAACCTGCTCATCGTCGCGCCACGTTAGCGACGTGACCGGCGCCCCTATCATGTTGTGTGTGCGCAGCATAGAAACCCTCGTCGACGTGCCGCTCGACGGCGCCCACTGGGACTGGGGCGAGGCACCGCCGACCCACGTCGACCACCTCGGGCGCGCCTGCATCGCCCTGGAGACGCCGATCGCCACCGTAGCCGGGCTCGAGCTCGAGGACGGCGTGATCGAGCTCGATCTCGCAATCGGGGCCGAGCGCGGCTTCCACGGCGTCGTCTGGCGGCTGCTCGACCCGGAGAGCTACGAGTCCTTCTTCGTTCGCCCGCACCAGATGGGCAACCCGGACGCCGTCCAGTACACGCCGGTCTGCAACGACATCTCGGCCTGGCAGCTCTACCACGGCCCGGGCTACTGGGCTCCGATCGTCTTCCCGCTCGGCGAATGGTTCACGATCCGGCTCGCATTCCAGGGCTCGCGGGCGGAGGCGTTCGTGGGCGCGACCGACGAGCCGTCCCTCGTCGTCGCCGGGCTGAAGCGGCCCGTGCTCCCGGGGAAGGTCGGGATCATGGCCGGCAGGCCGACGATCCACGTCGCCCGCTTCGCCTACGGCAGGGAAGCAGCCCTGGGCGCTCCGGGCCCGCCACCCGCCCCGCCGGCAGCCGGCGTCGTGACCCACTGGCACGTTTCCGATGCGTTCCCGGAGGCGCTGCTCCATGGCGCGACGACCCTCCCCGCCGAGCTCGTCGCGCAACGGTCGTGGACGGAGCTCGCGGCAGAGCCGTCGGGGCTCGCCGACCTCGCACGGGTCAACGGCGTGCGAGACGGGCGGAACACGGTGCTGGCCCGCGCGACGCTGCGCGCCGAGCGGGACGAGGTGCGCCCGCTCGAGCTGGGCTTCAGCGACCGGGCCGTCGCGTACCTGAACGGCCGGGCGCTCTATCGCGGCGACGACGGCTACCGCTCACGCGACTACCGCTTCCTCGGCAGCATCGGGTTCTACGACACACTCTTCCTGCCGCTCACGGCAGGGGACAACGACCTCGTCGTCGCCGTGTCCGAGGACTTCGGCGGCTGGGGCGTGCAGGCGCGGCTCGGCAGCCACGGCACCGGCTGAAGCAGGTGACCTCGCGGTGGCCGGGGTGAAGGTAGACGGGGAGCCGCCTGAGGGCGGCTCCCCGGGTCACACCGAACCCCAACGGCTCTAGAAGAACCCCATTGGATTCGGGTCGTAGCTGACGAGCTGGCACTTCGTCTGCGTGTAGTGGTCGAGCATCATCTTGTGGTTCTCTCGCCCCACGCCCGAGCCCTTGTAGCCGCCGAACGCGGCATGGGCCGGATAGAGGTGGTAGCAGTTCGTCCACACGCGCCCGGCCTGGATGCCGCGGCCCATGCGGAACGCCTTGCTCGTGTCCCTCGTCCAGACGCCGGCTCCGAGGCCGTACGGCGTGTCGTTCGCGATCTCGAGCGCCTCTGCCTCGTTCCCGAACGTCGTCACGGCGAGCACCGGGCCGAAGATCTCCTCCTGGAAGATCCTCATGTCGTTCGTGCCCTTGAAGACGGTCGGCTTGAAGTAGTAGCCGCCTTCGAGCTCTCCGCCGAGGTGGTTGCGCTCGCCGCCGATCAGCAGCTCCGCGCCCTCGTCGAGGCCGATCTTGACGTAGCTCTCGATCTTGTCGAGCTGCGCGGTCGAGACCTGCGGGCCGATCTGCGTCTCGATGTCGAGCGGGTGACCTTGCCGGATCATCCGGATCCGCTCCAGGCAGCGCTCCATGAAGGGCTCGTAGATCGACTCCTCGATCAACGCCCTCGACGGGCACGTGCACACCTCGCCCTTGTTGAACGCATAGAGCACGAGGCCCTCGATCGCCTTGTCGAGGAACGCGTCGTCCTCCGCCATCACGTCGGCGAAGAAGATGTTCGGCGACTTGCCGCCCAGCTCCGTCGTCGAGGGGATGATGTTCTCGGCCGCGTACTGCATGATCTTGCGGCCCGTCACCGTCTCACCCGTGAACGCGATCTTCGCGATGCGCTTGCTCGTTGCGAGCGCCATCCCGATGTCCGCGCCGGGGCCGTTGACGATGTTGAGCACGCCGGGCGGGACGATCTCCTCGATCAGCTCGGCCAGCTTCAGGATCGACCACGGTGTCGGGCTCGCCGGCTTGATCACCGTGCAGTTGCCCGCGGCGAGCGCCGGTGCGAGCTTCCAGGCCGCCATCAGGATCGGGAAGTTGAACGGGATGATCTGCCCGACGACGCCGAGGGGCTCACGGAAGTGGTACGCGATCGTGTTCTTGTCGATCTCCGAGATGGATCCCGTCTCGCCGCGGATGACCGAGGCGAAGTACCGGAAGTGATCCGCTGCGAGCGGGATGTCCGCCGCGAGGGTCTCACGCACCGGCTTGCCGTTCTCCCAGCTCTCGGCGACCGCGAGCATCTCGAGGTGCTCCTCGATCGCGTCCGCGATCCTGTTCAGCACCTTGGAGCGCTCCGTCGTCGACATCTCGCCCCAGCCGGTCTTTGCCGCGTGGGCCGCATCGAGCGCGAGCTCGACGTCCGCCTTCGTCGAGCGAGGCACCTCGGTGAACGCCTCGCCCGTCGCGGGCGTCAGGTTCTCGGAGTACTCACCCTCCACGGGCGGCACCCAGTGCCCTCCGATGAAGTTCTCGTAGCGTGATTTCAGCTCGACCGGGCTGTCGTGCTGCCCGGGAGCTGCGTAGGTTGCCATCCTTTCGATGGTCGCCATGGCATCTCCTTGTCCGAGAATCTGCGCCGTTTCGCGCATCACCTCCAAGGCTCGCACCGGGACGGGCCCGGCGCATCGGACGCGACGCTGATCCTGGTCGGTAGTTAGCCCGCACCGGGCCGAGCGCCGCTTCGCGGCCGCGTGCGCTCTACACGCCGGCGGCGAGGCGCTCGCGAAATGCGAGGCGAAGCTCCTCGACAGAGCCCGCAACGAGCGTCCGGTCGGTGAGCTCCTGCTGCTCGACACGGTCGAAGAAGTCGAGAAAGGCGCTGACCTTGCGCTCCGGTCGGGTCGGCCTGCTGCCCGGGCGCCACCCGCAGCGCTCCTCCAGCTGCACGAGATCCGCCCGCTCACCGTCGGTGAGCGTCGGCACGTGCAACGTGAGCAGGCCGGCGAGCTCGGCGTGCAGCTGTTCGACCCGGTCTGCCATCGGTCCGCGTGGTGCTACCGCAGGCGGTAGACGATGCGGCCGCGGTCGAGGTCGTACGGGGAAAGCTCGACCCGCACGCGGTCGCCGGGGAGCATCCGGATCCGGTACCGCTTCATCCGTCCCGCGGTGTACCCGATCATCTCGTGACCGTTGTCGAGCTTGAGCCGGAACATCCGGTTGCGGAGGGCCTCGGTGATCTCGCCCTCCATCTCGATCTTCTCTTCCTTGACGGCGATGGCGCAGCTCCCTTCCGCGAGAGTTCTATGGACGGTGCGGCGCCCGTGGCCGCCGAAGCGGCCACGGGCATCCAGCGACCGGACTACGAGACGACGACGACGTTCGTTGCCTCCGGTCCCTTCGCGCCCTCGCGGGCCTCGAACGTGACCTTCGCTCCCTCGGGGAGCGACTTGAAGCCGTCACCGGCGATGTTGCTGTGATGCACGAACAGGTCCTTCGACCCCTCGGCGGGCTCGATAAAACCGAAACCCTTTGCATCGTTGAACCACTTCACGGTTCCTTCTGCCATATGAAATACACCTCCCACCACTATTTACGAACGCATTGGGAAGGCGCACTCGCGCAGACCGAACTCGCTCTAACTGCTGGCCACAGTAGCAGCAGTCGGAGCGGCACCCCGGATGTGGGAGAAATCCACGCAACGAGGGCAGTTACGAGCGGGAGTCACGAGCGGCCGGCGAGCGCCGCCGCCCGGGCGCTCGAGGCATACCGCGCGAGCTGCCGGGCGGCGACGGCCGTGCGGCGGTCGTCGTCGCCCGCCACCGCCGCGCACCCGGCGGCGACGATCCGCGACGCCACCGCATGGCCGCCGACGGGAAGCCGCGCATCGATCCGACTCACGGCTGCCCTGACCCGTCCGCGGTGCTCGCTGCCGACGAGCGAGCCAGCGCACGCCTCGATCGCGGCGAACCGCTCGGGGTCGAACCGTGGGCTGTGGGGGAAGCGCCGCACGATCGCGACGGCGTCGGCGGCCGTCCAGATCGTCGGCGGGCGAACGAGCAGCGCGATCGCCCGTGCGGGCTCGTCGGCGAAGAGGCCGCCGTCGCAGAGGGCCAGCTCGAGCCGGGAGA
>Ga0302322_100003979_pt1 | contig 12766 bp, 11 predicted proteins | sample Fen_T0_2_FD_203757 | JGI IMG/M metagenome (GOLD analysis project Ga0302322, IMG submission 203757) | Peat permafrost microbial communities from Stordalen Mire near Abisko, Sweden - Fen_T0_2 | ecosystem: Environmental > Terrestrial > Soil > Wetlands > Permafrost | place: Sweden: Abisko...
CGGCCGACACCCACCTCCAGCCGGGGATCCACCTGCGGGTCAGCGCGCACCCGCTGCTCGGCCTGCCGGTGGCGCCCTTCGTCGTCTACCGGGCGATCACCGAGCGGAACCGGGACGCCAAGCTCCGTGCCGACGCGGTGTTCGTCGACAGCACGGGCGCCGTGCTCACGCCGCCGTTCACCCTGGCGCCCGGGAATCCCGTGACCGCGTACCTCGCCCTCCACCCGGGCGACGTGTGCCTGTGGGCGCAGCTCATCGGCGATCCGACCAGCGGCCCCGCGGCCAATCCGAAGGGACCGGCCGAGCCGCCGATCCATCGCCCGCCGATCGTCCTCCCGAGGGGCCCCGGCCGCGTCCCCGCCCGCCTCGACGGGTCGCCGCTGGTGACGCATCTCGTCACCGGCGCCAAGGTCACGTCCGGCATGGTCGTGTCGGCGGCCGTCGGCACGGCGCAGGGCCCGGCGGTGATCGGGACGCGGACGCAGCCGCCGTACAGCTTCACCGGCCCGGGCATCGTCCAGCTCCTGATCGAGGGGTCGGGGGTCGTGACCGGCGTGGCCTGGCTGGAGCAGGCGGATGTGCCGAACCTCAACTGGGTGCCGTGGGCGGTCCTGAACCTCCCGCACGAGGGCGGGCCGCGCTATCTCTCGATCGACGGCGCCCTCGTCCGCGCCCTCGGCCGGGTCATCGGGCAGGCGCCCCGCCGGGCGCCGCTCCAGGAGACGGTGGGCACCGTGCCGCCCGCCGCGGCGCCCGTGGAGAACGCGGCCTACGAGGCGAAGCGCGTCGAATCCCTGGCGAAGCCGATCGCGCCGTCCCTCGACCGGCTGATCACGGATCTCACGGCCCCGGCGCTCGAGCTCACGGAATCGGACACGATCGTCGACCAGGACCGGATCGCGCGCGGCACGTCGACGCAGCGCTGCATCGACCGCGTGCTGGGCGGGCAGCTGGACCCGGGCACGGCCGCGCTGCTCGGGTACAAGGGTCTCGACGGGGAGCTCAAGGATCCCGCGCCGCTCCTCGTCTTCTACTGGGTGAGCGGCTTCTTCCGCGACTTCCCGCCGTCGACGGCGCAGCCACCCGAGCCGCCCGGCGACGTCGCCTTCGACGCGCAGGTCGCGCTCCTCTCGGGCGACAGCCGGGTGGGCGACGCGAAGGCGCTCCAGGTGGCGTTCGAGTCCCTCGTGAAGAGCCTCAACGTCCAGGTCAACCAGGCGACCGTCGGCTCGCTCGAGCAGGTGGGCGACTACATCGGACTGGGGGCGCTGGCGGTGGCCGATCGGTCGGCTCCGCCCGACCCGATGCAGCCGCCATCGATCGACGGGACCACCCACGTGGGCTGGCTGCCGGTCGTGCCGCCCGCCGCCCGCCGCGAGGTCGAGGTCCAGCTCTCCGGCGTCGCGACCGCCGGCATGCTCGCCGCCGAGAAGCAGACGCCCGACGGCGGGGCGACCCGGGAGCAGCTGAACCCTGCCAACGACGACGGCTGGCACCTGCCGCTCGTGCTGGGCATGGACAACGACGACCCGACGCTAGGCCCGGTCTCCGCGCCCGGGACCGGCTTCGTGCGCGACCGGCAGGGGGCGCCGGACTCGATCCGCTACGCCGTCGCGCAGCAGGACCCGTTCGGGCGGTGGTCCGAGTGGGCATCCGCCGCGAACCTTCCGGGACCGCGTCCCGCGCCGCCCCGCCCGGTGCTCCGCGGGATCTACGCGCTCCCGGCGGACCCGGCGACGAGCGGCGGCACGGTGCGCGTCCAGGTGGACGTGCCCGCGCTGGCGACGCTGGCCCCGGGCTCGTTCCCGATCGACGAGCTCGAGGTCACCGCTCACGACGAGACGACCCTCGCCTCGTCCGCGTACGTCCGGAGCGTCGGCGACCCGCTGGCCCCGGCCGCCGTCGTCGACTTCACCTTCACCGGCCCGCTCCTCGCCCCGACGGAGCGGCGAACGCTCACCCTCACCGCCGTCTGGCGCGACACCGCCGGCGCCGCGTCCGTGGCGTCGGAGCCGGTCTCGCTGCGGCTCAACGACCCGCGCCCGCCCGCCCAGCTGACCGTGCCCGACACGCTCCAGTACAGCGGCCGGCCCGACGTGCTCGGGCTGTCGATGGTCGAGTACGGCTGGACACCCGTCGCGGGCCAGGCGAGGTTCGGCGTCTACTACACGGACGAGAACCGGCTCACCGCCTTCCTCGGCGGTGCGGCGGCAGGCTCCGCCGGCGCGACGGTCCGCGACGCGCTCCTCGCGACCACCGACCCCGCGGAGCGGGCGACCCTGTTCCGGGCGAACGCATCGCTGTTCCCGGGCCACCTGTTCGAGCGGCTGAAGGGCGTCGTGTACGACGCGGGCGGCGGGATCCAGGCCATGCGCCACGCGGTGTCGGGCAGCCTCCGCGTGCTCAACCTCTACCGGGTCTCCGCCGAGAGCGAGACGAATGCGCGGGTCGACATCACGACGCTGCCGTTGCTCGTCTTCGCGGTGCCCAACGCCGACCCGCCGGCGCGGCCGGTCATCGCGGTCGTGCCGGACGGCATGGCGGACAACGGGGCCACCTATTCCGTGACGGTCTCCATCACGCTCACGGCCGGCGTGACGGCGGCTGCCGCGTGGCGGGTACGCCGGTCCTCGCTCGGCGCGACCGACATCCTGCGGATGCCGGTGGTGGGCACGGGGTCGATGGGGCCAGTGGGGGACGACGGCAAGCAGCATGGCACCTGCCACGACGCGGGTCCGGTGCTGATCTCGACGTCGGCGACCCTGCGGCCGTGGGTCACTTACACCTGGGTCGCCGAGACGCAGGGCGACTTCGCGCCGGGATCCGTCGCCGCGGGGCGGCCGGTGCCCGGCGCGTGGAGCGGCCCATCCGATCCGGTGAGCGTGATGCTCGTGCCGCCGCGATCGCCCGAGCCGGTGGAGACGCCGGCCGCGTCGGGCACGCCCGTCGGCGGCGGCGAGCACACGGGCGTCACCGTGTCGTTCACGCACCCGCGCGTGCTCTCGGGCGGCATGGCGGGCACCTACCGCGTGCGCGTCGCGCGCCGGGCCCCGGGAGGCTCGCTGGTGCTGCTGGCCGAGGTTGCGCTCGACGGCGGCTCAGGGCCTTACAGCGTGAGCGGGATGCGCGCGGGCGACGCGAGCGACCAGGTCGCGTCGGGCACCGTGTACCGCCTCGTGCTCATCGATCCGCTGGGCCGCGAGAGCACCGCGGCAGAGACCACCCTGCCGTGAGCCCGGAGGCGCCATGGCCACGCTGAACCCCGCCCCGTCCTCGCTCGGCCTCGCGTCGCCGGCGCTCGGCCCGTGGTTCAAGGACGGGACGAACGCGACGCCCACGCTCGCCGTACCCGCCGCCGACCTCTCGGTCGGCCTGTCCCTGCCGGCCGGCATGACCTGGCTGGCGGCAGCCTCCGGCACGGTCTCCTACGCGTTCGCGGCCGACCCGCGGCCGCCCGTGCTGGCGACGCTCCGAGGGGCGAACGGTGAGGCCGCGTTCACCGACGACAATCTCGTCGTGCTCCAGACGCTGCTCCCCGAGGTGGAGCTGCGGCTCGCGGCGCTCACGGGCTCGATCCCGTCGCCGGATGGGAACGCCGTGCCGACGGGCAGGCCTGGCCGGCCGCCCGTCCGCTACCTGGCGCTCGAGATCCCGGCCGCGAGCGCGGGGTCGATCTCGGCGATCGAGCAGCTGCGCGAGGCCAGCCTGCCGTCGTCCGTCACGGCGGATGCGGACAAGGCCCTGTACCTCGGCCTGCGGCTCGAGGCCGGGTCGCTGTCCAACGGCGACGCGCCCGTGACCGAGCTGCACCGGCCCAAGACGGACGCCGTGATCGTGAAGAACCGGACCGGGTCGGCGATCGACGTCAGCCTGTGGGCGTTCGACGACCGCGGGCGGGCCCTGGATCCGGGCGCGGTGGCGGGCTGGTGGGCGTTCCTCGCGGGCTCCGCCGTCTTCGACAACCTGTGGGCGCTCGACGCCACGGCCGACCAGCGCACGGCGACCGTGGACGCCCAGAAGACGGTGCTGTTCTGCACGCCCAACGAGGGGCCGCTGCCGGACGCGCAGCAGGGCCGGGTCCAGGCGACCGGGCTCACCGCCGTGGGCGCGTCGGCGTCGCTGTTCAGCGTCGGCTCGTCGCCGTCGGTGCAGGTCGCTGCCGCGACGGGGACCGACCTGATGCCGATCCCGCGGCTCGCGCTGCTGCCGAACGGGTCGTACGGCGCCGGCGGAGCGCCCGGGACGGCGTTCTTCGCCGGCTGGACGGGGAGCGCATGGCCCGCGGCGATCACCCGCGACTTCGCCCGCATCGCCGTCGCCGACCTCGAGAGCCACCTCGTGGGCGTCGACCGGAGCGACACGACGCAGGCGAACGCGACGCTCCGGGTGACGGTGGCGCGCAACACCGCCGCGACGCCGTTCCTCGCCACGACCGACGCCGCGACCGCCCAGGTCACCGCCGCACTCACGGCCGGCGCGAGCGCGGTCGTCGTGACGCCGGTTGCCGACGCCGCGTGGGGTGCCCTGGGCGCGCCGTCGCTCGGCTCCGGCGCGCTCCCGGACAGCCTTGCCTTCACCGTGCACCCGCTGCGCGGGGAGGGCACCGCGGCGGGCGGCACCGTGGCCGGGCAGAAGGTGGTCGTGCGGTTCCCGGCGGGCAAGCTGCCGGCGAACGCCTGGATCCGCGTGTGGACCCAGGGCCTCGACACCGCGACCGGCCTCCGCTTCCGCCAGGACGGCGGGGGGGCGCGGGCCGACGCGTCGGGGCGGGCGTTCGTCGTGACCGCGATCCCCGATGGCACGGCCGCGCCCGCCAACGCCTCCGACCCGCCGCTCCGGCTCGGCTTCGACGCCCTCGTGGTCACCGACGCCGGCGCCCGCTACTACCTCGAGCAGCGCTTCGACCGGCCGGCGCTCGTCGCAGGTTCGAAGGAGACGCTCCCCGCGCCACCCGCCTCGCTGCCATCCGGCCTCACCGCCTGGATCTGCGAGCAGGGCGCCGCGCTCACCCGCGGCGGAGGCCAGCTCGGCAGCGGCCAGACCGTCCTCGCCGTCCCCGACGACGAGACGGGTGGCACCTACGCGCTGGTGGACCCCGCCACGCTCGTCAACGCCGACATCGCTGCGGGCACCCTGCGCAACGCGGCCGGGGCGGGGGACACCGTCGTCGTCACGACGCCCGCGTGGGTCGGCACGCCCGAGGGCGACACGGTCGACGGCACGGGCCCGGTCGGCGCCAGGGGCGCGACGGTGGTCCATCGCACCCGGCACGCGTTCGTGGACGACGTGGGCGAGTGGGGTCGCCCCCTGCCCACCCAGGAACGGCGTGAGGTGGCGGCGCTGGACCCTGCCGGCGGGACCGGGATCGTGGGCGCGACGCCCGGCCGCGCGGTGAGCCACGAGGCGATCCCGTCGCAGCTGGGCCACCCGGGCGTCCCCGCGACGGCCGAGATCCACGGCACCGGCGCCGCCGTCGCAGGCCCCCTCGCCGGGAGCCTCGCCGCGCTGGTCCGCGAGCGACAGGCGACGACCATCGGGGGGTTCGTCGGCGTCGCCCAGCGGCCCGTCAACACGCCGGCAGACCCGGGCGGCACCACGGCGTTCGGCGCCGTCCTCGAGACCATCGCGCACGGCGTCACGGGCGACGCGGCCGTGCGCACGTTCCTCGTCGCGGTCCCGGCCTGGGCGCCGGGCCAGGCGTGGCTCGACCTCAAGCAGTCGATCGAGACGGCGACCGGCGCGAACCTCGACCCGTTCATCGACACGGCCACGTTCGACGACGACGCCCTCGCCGCCGCGCTCGACCGGGCGATCGCGCGGACCCGCGACGGCGCCGCGCAGGCCGCGGTCGCGCTCAAGGCGGCGATCGCGCGGGCGGAGGACCTCGTCTACCTCGAGACGCCGGCGATCGACTCGCTCACGGCCGCCAACGACGACATCGACCTCGTCGGGGCGCTCACCGCGCGCCTGGCCGAGCGACCCGGGCTTGCCGTCGTGCTGTGCGTGCCCGAGAGGCTGCTCCCCGGCCAGCCCAAGAAGCTCGAGGCGGTCCGGAAGGCGGGAGTGGGAGCCGCGCTCAAGGCGCTGCTCGACGCGGCCCCCGGCCAGGTCGTCCTGTTCACGCCGACCGCCGGCTCGGGGCGCCCTCTCCACATGGCCTCGACCACCGTCATCGTCGACGACGCGATCCTGGTCACGGGTTCCACACACCTGTGGCGCCGCGGCCTCACGTTCGACAGCTCGCTCGCGGTCGCCCTGTTCGACGAGGCGGTTGCCGCCGCCCGCCCCGCCGCCGTCCGGGCGGCCCGCCGGCAGCTGATCGGCGACCGGCTGGCGATCGCGCCCTCGCTGGTGCCGGACGACCCGCGCCATCTCGTCGCGTCGCTCGAGCGGCTCAACGCGGCGGGCGGGCTGATGCGCGTCGCGCCCAACGCCTACCCGGCGGCCGACGACCCCACGACCGATGGCGACCTGGAGGTCTGGAACCCCGACGGCTCGAAGGACGGCACGTCGGACTGGTACCTGTTCCTCGGTGGCCTCGGTGCGACCGTCCACGACGAGGTCGGCAACGCGGCGCGATGAGCCAGGAGGCCTTCTACGGCACGGTGAGCACCGCGAGCTTCACGCTGGTCGGGCTGTGGCTCGTGGTCGTGCAGGCGCGCCCGGCGTGGCGCTTCGACCCGGATCGCCGCCGCATGGCCTATGTCGTCTCGCTCCACTTCCTCCTGCCCGGCGCCATGAGCGTCATCGCCCTCGCGGCGCCCGACCAGGCGGTCGTGTGGCGCGTCTCGTTCGCGGCCGCCGGGGCCATCGGGGTCGCGGGTGTCGCGCTCATGGTGCGGGCGATGCGCGAGGACCACGACGCCCCACGGATCGTCCGCTGGTTGCAGCTCGTCGTGCTGCCCGCCTACCTGCTGGTCACGGCACTCGCGATCGCGCCGGGAATCGTGGCCGCGGCCGGGCTCGTGCTGACGCCGCTCGAGGTCGAGGCGCTCGTCCTGTCGCTCCTCCTGTTCTTCGGCGTGCAGTCCGCCTGGTTCCTGCTCGTCGAGCCGACGCGCGAGGAGCGACGGCGTCACGAGGCGGAGGCCGGCCCGGAATCCTGACGCCGCCTGGCGGGCCGCACCCGGGTCCCATGACCCGCGCGCCGGGGTCCGTGACCGGGCGAGCCAACGGTTCGGTCACCGGACGTTCCGGCCGGGCCACGCCTCGCTCAACCCGTCATCACGCGGCGAAGCCTGGCTCGTCTCCCGCCGGGCACGACCGGCCGCCACGCAGCTCCACGCGTGCGCGATGATGGGTTCGCTCAGGCCGGAGGCAGACGGGAACGACGGGAGGAGACGCGGGTGGTGGATCGAGCGATCTGGGAGCTGGCCGCGGACGTCGAGGACCAAGGGCGGCTCGTGGCGATGACCGGGGCCGTCCCGTGACCGGCGAGCCGGGCAACGGCCGCTATGACCCGGCCGACGACGAGCTGGACGACGACCCGCCGATGGACCCGGCCGAAGAGGTCGCGGCCGCCGCGGAGGCGCTCGCCGAGGCGGACGAGTCGCTCGACGAGCGCGTCGAGGCCGTCGTGGAGGACCTCGATGGCGTGGAGCGGGTGCGGGACGGGGAATCCGTCACCTACCGGGCCGGTGGGGCGCCGTTCGCGGTCCTGCTCCAGGACGTGCTGGAGGTGGCCCTGGATCCGGTCGTCGCGAAGGCGGCGCTCCGCACGGCGAACACGCTGCCCTCGCCGCGCGGCAAGGGCTGGATCGCGTTCACGCCCGAGACGATCGACCGCTTCGCGCTGGACCGCGCCGAGGCCTGGGTCCGGAGCGCGCACCGGCGGGCCACGGGAAGCTGAGGCTCCGAGGCAGCGGCCCCGGCGGGGTGTCGGGGTGCCCACGTGGTGGCGCCCGCCGCCCCGGCCGCCCACCGGGTGGGTCTGCCGGCGCGCGTGGACCGGAGGGATCGGAGGCCTGTCTCTGACTGGACCCCGGACCCGGCGGACACGGAACGACCCCGGTCACGTGGCCGGGGTCGCTTGTCGGCACCGCCTGCCCGCCCATCGCGGGCCGGCGATCAGGCCTCTGGGACGGCCAGCGTGCCCAGGCCGAACGCCTGCTCCAGCTGCTCGAGCGGGCGGAAGCCCACCACGCCCTGGGGCTGCTCGCCGGGCTTGAAGTACGCGATGGTGGGGATGCTCATGATCCCGAACGCCTGGGACAGGCGCGGGTTGGCATCGACGTCAACCTTGACCACGTCCACGACGCCGTCGTACTTGGCCGCGAGCTTCTCCATCTCGGGCGCGACCATCTTGCACGGCCCGCACCAGGCGGCCCAGAAGTCGACCACGACCGGCTTGTCGTTGTTCAGCACCAGCGTCTCGAACGTGTCGTCCGTCGCTGCCTTGATCTCCGCCACGGGGCGGCTCCTTTCTCCCGCCAGGCCGGCGGATCTGTGACTCGGCCCGGTCAGCGGGCGATGGCTTGAAGAATCCGGTACGCCTCGAGCACCTTGGCGTCCGCGAGGCGGTAGTACACCGTGCTGCCGTCCCGGCGTGCCGCGACGAGCCCGGCCGAGCGCAGCACCGCGAGGTGCTGGCTCATGTTCGGCACCTGGCAGCTGACCCGCGACGCGAGCTCGCCCACGGAGGCCTCGCCGCCGGCGAGGGACTCCAGGACGCACAGGCGCTTGGGGTCGCCGAGGGCCCGCGCGACCGCGGCGAAGCGGTTGCGGTCCTCGTCGGTGCTGGCGATGGTGTCGATCACGGAGGCTAGTCTGTCACTGTTTGCGCAAGGACGCAAGTCCATGCGAGGGCCATCCACTCGACGGGTCAGACGTCGCTTGACGACCGCACATGCCACGCGCAGGCTCATGGACGACGGCGTGACGGTCAGGCAGGGCGCGATGAGGTGGCTTCCAATGTCTGGGAAGGCGAGCATGCGATCGGCCCTCGCGAGGATGGGCATCGTCGCGGAGCCGCTTGGGCCGCACGAGTTCGAGAGCGCCATGCACATGCTCTTCGCCCCCGCCGCCCCGAGCCTGGCCTCCGTGCCCAACATCGTCACCCCGGTCGATTCGACGCGGTGCGCGCGCAGCCGGTGCGATCGCCCGCGAGCCGATCCGATCCACGTTCTCCCCGAGGGCTAGCGCTCGTCCGAGGCCCTGCCGCGCGACCGGGCGACGTCTTGACAGGCAAGTCGTGACTTGCATATTGTGCCCCCGTGGGTGACGTGTTCCGGGCCCTGGCCGATCCGACCCGGCGGCTGATCATCGACGAGCTCACGGAGCGGGACGGGCAGACCCTGTTCGAGCTCTGCACGCGTCTCACCGTGCGCCACGGTGTTGCGAGCAGCCGGCAGGCCGTCAGCCAGCACCTGGGCGTCCTGGAGGAGGCCGGCCTGGTCCGGGTCCGCCGCGACGGCCGCTACCGCTTCCACCACCTGGATACGGCACCGATCGCACGGGCCGTGGAGCGCTGGCTCCCGGCGCCCCACAAGGAGGACAAGCCATGAGGATCCGCTTCGCCAGCATCTTCGTCGACGACCAGGAGGCGGCGCTCCGCTTCTACACGGAGGTCCTGGGATTCGAGAACAAGGCCGACATCCCCCTCGGCGAGGGTGTCCGCTGGCTGACGGTGGTGTCGCCGCAGGACCCGGACGGACCTGAGCTCGTGCTGGAGCCCGCGAGCCACCCCGCCGTGGGCCCCTTCAGGGCCGCCCTCCTCGCCGATGGGATCCCGTTCACCGCGTTCGCCGTGGACGACATCGACGCCGAGGTGGATCGCCTCAAGGGCCTCGGCGTGCGCTTCACCCAGGAGCCGCTCGACATGGGTCCGGTGGTCACCGCGGTGCTCGAGGACGGAAGCGGAAACCTGCTCCAGCTCGCCCAGGCGAAGCCGATGGCCTGACGCGGGCACCCTGCTCGCGCATACTCGAGCCATGCGCCAATCCTCCGTCACCCTGGCCGCCATCCGCGAGACGCGCTCCGAGCTCGGCGGCCGCATCCACCACACCCCGATGCTGTCGTCGGCCACGGCCGCGCGGGTCGCCGGGCACCACGCGGGCGCCCGCCTCGCGGACGGCCGGCTCTACCTGAAGGCCGAGCACCTCCAGAAGACGGGCTCGTTCAAGCCGCGTGCGGCGCTCGCGCGGATCTCGTCGCTCACCCCGGACGAGCGCCGCCGGGGCGCCATCACGATCTCCGCGGGCAACGCGGGGCAGGCCTACGCGTGGGCGGCCCGCGAGGCGGGCGTGCCGATGACCGTCGTCATGCCCGAGGCCGCCGTGGAGAGCAAGGTCGCGGCCTGCCTCGAGTACGGCGCGGACGTCGTCCTCCACGGCAGGCACGTCGGTGAGTCGCTGGTCCGCCTCGAGGAGATCCGGCAGGAGCGCGGCCTCACCCTCGTCCACCCCTACGACGACCCCGAGGTCCTCCTGGGGAACGGCTCGTGCGGCCTGGAGATCCTCGAGGACCTGCCGGACGTCGATGTCATCGTGATCGCCGTGGGTGGGGGCGGACTCCTGGGGGGTGTGACGGTCGCCGTCCGCGAGAGCAGGCCCCGGACCCGGATCTACGCCGTGGAGCCGGCGGGCTCGGATGCGCTCCGCCAGGCGATGGCCGCAGGCGAGCCGGTGGGCCTCATCCCGCACAGCGTCGCCGACGGGCTGAATGCGCCGTCCGCGGGTCGCCTTGCGCTGGACGTCGCGCGCCGGTACCTCGAGGACGCGATCGTCATCGAGGACGCGACCATCCTGTCCGGCCTGCGCTTCTCCGTCGAGCGGCTCAAGCAGGTCGTGGAGCCGGCGGGCGCGGCTGCCCTTGCGGCCGTGCTCTCGGGCGCCGTCCCAATCCGGGATGGGGACCGCGTCGCCGTCATCCTGTCCGGGGGCAACGTCGCCCCCGACCGGCTGGGGGCGCTGCTGGCGGACGCCGCTCCGCTCTTCGCACCGCTCTGATGGATCCGCTGGGGGGCTCGCCGGTCGTGGGATCAGCAGACGACCCGCCGCGGCTGCGGGTGCCCGCGGGGCCCGCGACGCCGCTCCCGGACCGCCCACCGCTCCCGGACCGTCCTCCGCCCCCGCCGCCGCCCCGATTCGGCCCGCCGCCGCCACCCCGCCTGGCGGCGCCCGCGTCGGCCCCGATGACTCCCGTGGCGACGCCCGTGAGCGAGGCCGTGCTCGCGATCCCCCTGGGGAGCAGGGAGCTGGTGCGCCAGGCCCTGGACCTCCTCACCCGCCGGGACACCGGGCTGCGCGGCGCGTCGTTCTACATCGGGTTCATGCTCCTCGTGACGGTCGCCCCGATGGCGATCATCCTTGGCCTCGCGGTCACCATCCCGGGCCTTGCCGGGATCCAGGCCTACGACGGGACCCGTGACACGGCGCCGCTCACCGCCACGGACCCTGGGGCCTGGCCGGCCTGGATCCTGCTCGCGGCGATCCCGGCTGTCCTCGGCTACGTCGCCGCCGGGACAGAGGCCCGGTCCATGGCCACCGCCGTCATCGGTGGACGCGCGGAGGGCCGGCCGCTCCGGCTCCACGAGTCCATCGCCGTCGCGCGCCGCGGCTTCTGGTCCATGCTCGGCGCCCAGCTCCTGGTCGGGTTCGTCTCGGGCGGCGCGAGCTTCCTGGCGCAGTTCGCCGTGCTCCTCGCCTTCGGCAACGCGGGGGAGCTGACGTTCGTCGTCTCGCTCCTCGTCTCGCTCCTCGTGACCACGCCCTTCGTCTACGTGCCCGCGGGGATCATCCTGGGCGAGGTCGGGACGACCGAGGCGATCTCCCGCTCGTTCCGGCTCGTCCTGCTGCGAAAGCGGCTCGCCGTGGTCGTGACGCTGTTCGGCGTCCTGAGCCAGTTCATCGTGCTGTTCGGGCTCTCGCAGGGCATCGACCTCATCGCCCGGCTCCTGGTCGGGGCCGGACTTGTCGAGTCGTTCCCGCGGGTGCTCGTCGTGCCCGTCGCGACGGCAGTGGTGTTCGCGCTCGGGACGCTGATCTTCCTCGTCGAGGCGATCGCGGCCGCGCCGGCCGTCCACGCGTTCGCCGCGCTCACGCACTACACGCACGGGCTGCAGGCGGGACGCGACCGGCCCGTCGGCGGGCGCCGGCTGTGGGACCCGTGGGTGACGCCGGGGCTCGCGCTGTGCGCGGCGGCGGGCCTGGTCGCCCTGGCGGGCGCCATCGCCTCCCTCCCGGCCTGACGGCAGCGGCCGCCGGCCTAGTCGATCCCGAGCTCCTCCAGGCGGTCCTCGTTCTCGATTCCCAGGTGATGGGCGAGCTCGTGGAGGATCGTGATCCGGACCTCGTCGGCGAGGTCGTCCGGGTCGGGGAAGTCCCCCTCGAGCGGGAGGCGGAACAGGGTGATCCGGGTGGGCTCCGGGACCCAGTCGCCGCCCCACTCGGACCGCGGCACGCCCTCGTAGAGGCCGTACAGGGTCTCGTCGGGGCCTAGCTCGCAGTCGCGGCGCTGTGCGGGCGAGGGCTCGTCCGCGATGACGAGCGCGACCTCGTCGAGCGCGGCCCGGAACGGCATGGGGATGGCGGCGACGGCACGGTCCACCAGGCGGTCGAACCGCTCGTGGCGGGCGGCGTGCGGGCGCCTGGGGGCTGTCCGGGATCCGCGGCGGCGCTTCGACATGTCGCCCGTATCCTAGCCGCCATGACCCCTGGACCCCCGCCGGCGACGCTGGTGCCCATCGCGCTCGATGCGGGGGAGGCGCCGCCGCCCGATCCTGCCGCGGAACCCGTGGGATTCCTCGTGACCGTGGACGACGGGACGC
>Ga0302322_100003980_pt1 | contig 12765 bp, 13 predicted proteins | sample Fen_T0_2_FD_203757 | JGI IMG/M metagenome (GOLD analysis project Ga0302322, IMG submission 203757) | Peat permafrost microbial communities from Stordalen Mire near Abisko, Sweden - Fen_T0_2 | ecosystem: Environmental > Terrestrial > Soil > Wetlands > Permafrost | place: Sweden: Abisko...
AGGCTTGTAGCCCTCGACCACGCCGGCCTTGGCGGCATCGAGACCGGAGGCCGCGAAATAGTAGGCGGTGTCGGCCTGCGGCCGGTTGCGGGCCTTGTCGAGGGCGACAACCGTCGCGGCGGAGCCCAGGTCGTTATAGACCATCTCGACGCCGGGATAGCGCTTCTGGAACGCCTTGAACTGCGCCGCCCAGTTGGCCCAGGTCGGACCGGTGTCGAACGACACCACGAGGCCTTCCTTCTTGGCGGCATCGAACAGCGCCTGTTCGCCGGGATAGAGCTCGGGCCCGTCGAAAGCGAACGCGCCCGTGGTGAATGTCAGCGCCGCCGCCGTGGTCGCGAGCCCAAGAAATCTGCGTCGGTTCAATCTGCGTCGGTTCATGGCGATGTCCTCGTGGTCGGAAGGCGTGGGTGGAAGAGGAGCCTCAATGCGCCGGCAGCAGCCGCACCGCATCGGGCGGGATCGTGATGCTGGTCACGGCCTCGCGCAGATGGGTTTCGAGCCGGATCAGGCTGTCGCCGATCGCAAGGTCGATGCGTCGGATAGGGCCGAGATAGCGGTCGGCCATCACGGCTCCGGTGAACGGGCCGTTCGCGGCGCCGGACTCTTCGCTGTAGGGCACGATGCGTTCGGGGCGAACGAACACGGTGACGGACGAACCGACCTGATGACCCCCGGTGTCGCAGGCGAGCGCGCCGAAGGCGGTGGTCACGCGGCCATCGCCCGCCACCTGGCCGGGCCACAGATTTGATTGTCCGACGAAACCCGCAACCTCGGCATTGACCGGCGTCTCGTAGAGCTCGCGCGGCGTGCCCACCTGCAGCAGGCGGCCGTTGCGCATCACCGCGACCTTGTCGGCGATCGACAGCGCTTCCTCCTGGTCGTGGGTGACGAGCAGCGTCGCGATGCCGGCCGCGCGCTGCACGCGCAGGATCTCGTCGCGCATCTCGAGCCGCAGCGCGGCGTCGAGCGCCGAGAGCGGTTCGTCGAGCAGCAGGCCGCGCGGCTCGTACACCAATGCGCGCGCCAGCGCCACCCGTTGCTGCTGACCGCCGGACAGCATCGCCGGATGATCGTCGGCGCGATCGGCCATGCCGACCCTCGCCAACATGGCAGCCGCGCGCGCCCGGCGCTCCGATCTGTTGACGCCGCGCACCTTCAGCGGATAGGCGACGTTCTCCCACAGCCGCATATGCGGGAACAGCGCGTAGGACTGGAATACGATTCCAAGCTGACGTGTCTCGGGCAGGCGGTCGCTGACGTCCTGCCCGTCGATCAGCACCCGGCCGGCATCTGGCTTCATGAATCCTGCGAGCAGTTTCAGCACCGTCGACTTGCCGCAGCCGGACGCGCCGATGATCGCCAACAGCTCACCGCGGCCGATCTCCAGCGAGATGTCGAATACCCCGGTGTTGGTTGCCGGATAGGTGTAGGAGACGTTCTCGTAGCGCAGCATCATGCCGTGGTCTTTCCGGCGCCCGCGGCCAGCGCGGTCAAGCTGCTGGTGAGCGAGGCGATCGTCGCGAGCGACAGCAGGACGATGGTTGCCGCGCAGGCAAAGCCGGTCGCGCCGTAGAAGGCCTGCAGCAGCACCACGGGATAGGTGCGGGACAGGAATCCCGATACCAGATTGGAGAGTTGGAATTCGCCGATCGAGAGCGCCGCGACCGTCAGCGTCGTCGACAGCAGGCTGGTGCCGAGCAGCGGCAGGGTAATGTCGCAAAACCGCGCCGCGAACGAGGCGCCGAGCGTGGCGGCGGCATTCTCAAAGGCCTCGAGGTCGAGCTGATCCATGTCCGCGAGCAGCGCGGTCACGGTGTAGGGCAGCGTCAGGACCAGGTGGCCCGCCGCCAGCAGCCAGAAGCTGCCGAGCCAGGGCAGCGCATCGGAGGAGAACACCAGGATGAAGCCGAAGGCGAGCACCAGTTCGGGCACCGCGACCGGCAGGAATGTTACCAGACGTGCCGCGATCCGCAGGCCGCCGCGGGCGCCGGCCTGGATCGCGTACGCAAGCGGCAGGCCGATCAGGACGTTGAGCGCGCAGGTGAGGGCGACGATCTCGAGGCTGGTGCCGAAGGCGCGGCGGAAGCTCGGATCGCTCGCGATCTCGGCGAACCAGCGCCCAGTGAAACCGGTCGGGAGCAGGGTGTTGCTCCAGCTTTCGCCGAAGGAGCCGAGCGCCAGCAACAGCACCGGAGCCGCCAGGAAGATGAGGTAGGCGATCGTGATGAACGGCACGCCGCTCTCCAGAGAATCCGGCCTCGCCAAGGGTTAACGAAGGGCGGGCGAGGGTGCTTAACCGGGTTTCATGATAGATTAGTGACGTATGGAATGTTCCTTACATGCCCAGCAACCGGTCCGCGATCTTCGCCATGGCCTCGTCGACGCCGGCCAGGCGCGGCACGCCGGCGACCTCGGGGGCGTCCGCGAGCGCCAGCACGAGACGATTGAACTGCAGCCCCAGCGCCATTTCCGACAGCGTGCCGACGCCGCCACCGATCGCCACCAGCGCGACGCAGCAGCGCGCGATGATCGCATTCCGGGCCGGGCCGATGCCGGTCGCAATCGGGATAGCGACATAGCGATTGGCTTCCTGCCATTCCCCGTCGGGCAGCAGGCCGATCGGAAAGCCACCTGCGGCCGCATGGCCGCGGCACGCAGCCTCCATGACGCCGCTCTTGCCGCCGCACAGCATCTGCAGGCCGTGCAGCGCCAGCGCGCGGCCCATCTGCTCGGCCAGCGCGTCTTGTGCGGGCGTGGCTTCGCGCGGCCCGATCACGCCGATCGGAACCCGGCGCAGGCGATTGTCTTGGGCGAAGCGGAGCAGGGCCTCGGTCGCGGTGACGGGATCGCCCGGCTGGTTCGAGCTCGGATCGGGCGCGGTGGTCCAGGACAGCGCCGCGGGATCGAAAATCTTGCCGTCCGCGGCGACGGTCTTCGCCGCGGCGAGCCATCTCATCGCTATTGCCACGTTCCGTCTCCCAAATGTTCCTGACAGTTCGATCGCCGTCTTGCCGCGCACCGCCATCCCCGCTATGTAAATTATCTTCCATCGCTGGGGAAGCGGCATGAGCGGCGTTGAAGCACAATCCGATGACATCACGCCGCGGCAGCGCGAGATCGTGCGCATCGTCGGCGAAAACGGCTTCGCCACCATCGATGCCCTGGCCACGCATTTTGCGGTGTCGGCGCAGTCGATCCGCCGCGACATTATTCAGCTCGACCGGCTCGGTATGCTGCAGCGTTTCCACGGCGGCGCCGGCCTGCGCGACACCAGCGTGAGGCTCGGCTATGTCGAGAAACATGGCCGTGCGGCAGAGGGCAAGGCGCGCATCGGCAAGGCCGCCGCCGCCCTGGTGCAGCCGGGCGCGTCGGTGTTCCTCGACGTCGGCACCACGGCGGAAGCGGTCGCGCTCGAACTCCGCCAGCGTGGCGTGGGCTGCCGAATCTTCACCGTGAGCCTGGCGGTGGCGACGATCCTCGCAGGCCATGACGGGACCGCGCTGCATGTCTTCGGCGGCACCTCGCGCGGTCCCGACGGATCGCTGGTCGGCGCAGCGACGGTCGCCGCGATCGGCGCGATCCATTTCGACTGCGCCTTCCTCGGCTATTCCGGATTTGATGAGGACGGCGCGCTGATGGATTTCGATCCGGACAAGATCGCGGTCAAGCAGGCGGCGCTGCGCCGCGCCGACATGACGGTCGCGGTGGGCGATGCCAGCAAGTTCCTGCGCCAGGCCGTCATGCGACTGGCCCCGGTCGATGACATCACCCGCCTCGTCACCGATGCAGCACCGCCGGCGAGTCTCGCGGCCATCTTCAGGGATGCGGGACTCGTCGTGAGCGTCGCGTAGCATGCGGCGGGTAGAGGGCGCTGGCATGAAGCTCGGTTCAGATCGCTTGATCCTGCGGCCATGGCAGGAGTCCGACCGCTCCCCATTTGCCGCGATGTCCGCCGATTCCGCCGTCATGCAGTATCTGCGGGCGCTGCCGACGCGCGAGGCCTGCGACGCCTGGGTCGACTATCAGATCGCGCATCAGAACGAGCACGGCTTCTGCCTATGGGCGGTGGAATTGCGCGGCTCGGCAGCCTTTGTCGGCGCAGTCGGACTCTTGCATGTCTCGTTCTCAGCCTCCTTCACGCCGGCCATCGAGATCGGCTGGCGCCTGGCGCGCGACGCCTGGGGGCAGGGATTGGCCACGGAGGCCGCGCGCGCGGCGCTGGCGTTCGGCTTTGCCGACCTGGCGCTTGACGAGATCGTCGCCTATGCAGCGCCTCCCAATCAGGCTTCGCAGAACGTGATGAAGAAGCTCGGCATGTCGCGTGACGAGGCTGGGGATTTCGACCATCCGCGCGTGGCTCCGGGCGGCGCTTTGCGGCGCCAGGCACTCTACCGCATTGCGCGAAAAAAATGGTTCTCGGCGAGCGATTGACGACGGCCGTCCTACGCCGGCCATACCTCGTCTTCGCTCCAGCCGAGCGTTGCAAATTCCTCCGCCCTGAGCGGCGCTTCGTCGGCTGCGAAGAACTCGTCGAGCTGCGGTGGCGCGACGTTGGTGCTGGACAGCATCGCGTGCGCCTGGCCGCGATGATGGATCTGGTGCTGGAACAGATGCATCAGGAGCCGGTCGCAGCGTTCGCTCTGCACGCGCGTGTCGCGGTTGACCCGCACGATATCGCCGAGCCGCTGTGGCGTCAGCGTGTCGCAGAAGGTGATCAGGCGCCGGTCCATCGCCGCTTGCGCGCGGTGGAGGTCGGCGAGTAGCGGATAAGGGACCTGATTTTCCCAGGCCTTCGGTCCGAGCCAGCCGCCTTCGAGCGCGTCCACATAGAACAGGTCGATGATGTAGATGTGATTCAAGGTGCGCTGCAGGCTGGGAAAGAAGCCGCTCCGTTCGGCTGCGAAATCCTGCTCGCTCAGTGCTTCGCAGGCTATGAGCAGCCGGTGGTTGGCCCAGGCATTGTTGAAGGCAAACGCGCGAAAGGTCTGGACGTGATCGGTCGGCATTCTGCACCCGCGTCGTAGGCATGGCTCGGAATGCGTGATCCTACGCAGGTTCGCAGACAAATTCGATGCGTCGCGATGTCAGGGCGAAGTCGGCACGCCGCCCAGTTCGGGTGTCGAACAGAGTTGCCCGGAGGCGATTTGCGCGGCCATGTCGTTGGTCGCGCGCCTTCGGCTTCGCAGACATAAGGTGCGCCGAAATCGTAATTTTCGTTATTGATTTCAACCTGATTTGGGCTGTCCAGCCCCTTCGCGAAAAATATTCTGCTTTCTTATTTTCGGAAATTGATGTCTATTGCGGCCGTCCCGCCTCGATCAAGAGGGGCGTTTCGCGATCGTCACGAACGTTGGGCGCGGGATGCGATGGCCTGTCCGAGTTGCAGCTTGCTTGCGAGCGGACGAACGACTCGGACAGGACGGCGAAGTCGTATGGTCCTGGCGCCCCGACGCTGGCGCTAAGTTGCTCGAGAGCGATCCGAGCGGCGACGGTGGCTAACAAGCCCGGACACCGGGGAGAGTACGTATAAGACGTAAAGCCATCGCGCAGGGAAGGCCGGGTTGTCTCGGCTGAGCCTGTGGTTCCTACCCCGTGCTTTCTACTCGCACGGGGGCCATGGGTGCGGCCAGCACCCGGTCTTCCCTGCACCCTTCTATTTCAGGAGGGTGGTTTGTTGAATAGCTCGGGCGCATGTGTGCCGCGAGATGGCGAGCGCTTGCCCATGCCGTCAGTGCAAGAAGCCGCAGGCGATGTGTTGGCGCGTGCACGCGTGCTGGATATTGTTTCAGCTAAGACCGGGCTCAGCAATAACCGAACACGCCACAGGCATAAGGCAGCCGCCACATGTAGCTGGTGGTGCCTTCGCCGCCGTAATAGGGGCCCTGATAGTCATAGGAGAAGGCGCGGCCGTAATAGCCGGGCAGCGCCTGTCTGCCGAGCAAGAGCGGCGTCGACGGCAGCATCGGCGAGATCAACGAGTCATCATAGCGCACCACGACCACGGCGGGCGCCGCCCTCACGACGACTCGCGCTTTTCGATGCACCGGCGCAAGATCGGCCGCAATGACCGCGCTGTTTGCGATGACAGCAGCCAGCAGCAACATGATCGTCGATCGCAGCATCATTCGCATTCCCAAGCACGTGACTCTTGGCACGTAGAATGGGCCTCTTATGGTTAACGATGACTTACGCATACGTCCGGCCGCGTGCATTTTGCCGTAGAACAACGGTCATTTTCAGCGTTTGTTAAATTGTGGGGAGCATCCTGGTGTGCGCCCGGCATGTCCTGCCGGGCGAGGGCGCAGGCTGAAGCGGCGCCCCGCGCGCCAAGCCTGCACTTTCTAAACCAGAGTCTCAGACCAGAAGGGTTCGAGTATGTCAGGTATCGTTCTATCGGCGTCCGTACGCCAAAACCTGCTTTCACTACAGTCGACCGCCCAGCTTCTTGCGACCACGCAGAACGACCTTGCCACCGGCAAAAAGGTCAACTCGGCGCTCGACAATCCCACCAACTTCTTCACCGCACAGGGGTTGGACAATCGTGCCAGCGACATTGCCAACCTCTTGGACGGCATCGGCAATGGCGTACAGGTGCTGCAGGCCGCCAACACCGGCATCACCTCGCTGCAGAAGCTGGTCGACAGCGCCAAGTCGATCGCCAACCAGGTGCTGCAAAGCCCGGTCGGCTATTCCACCAAGTCAAGCGTGACCTCGGCCGGGCTCGCCAATGCGACGGCAAGCAATCTGCTGGGTGGATCGACGGCGGCGGTGACGGGCAGCAACGTGCTGAACGACAATACCGGCACGGCCGCGGCCATCACCGGCTCGACCTTGTTGTCGGGGACGGCAGGCGCTTCATCCAACGACCTCGCCTCGGCCATCACGACTGGCGATACGCTGGTCGTCAACGGCACCACCTTCACTTTCGTGGCGGGCTCGACCTCGACCGGCACGTCGATCGGCGTCGGCGACACCGTGACGCATCTGCTGGCTGCGATCAACACCGTGACCGGGGGGGCGTCCTCGATCTCCGCCGCGGGCGCCATCACGCTGACACCGGGCACCGCGCCATTGGCGTTGTCGGGCACTGCGCTGGGCAAGCTTGGTCTTTCCAGTAACGGTTCCGGGCTGAACGGCCAGACGCTGACGATCGGCGCCACTGGAGGCGGCGTGGCAACCACGCTCACCTTCGGCTATGGCAACGGCCAGGTATCATCGCTGAACGGGCTCAACGCGGCTTTGGCTGCCAACAACCTGCTGGCCGCGATCGATTCGTCTACCGGCAAGCTCACCATCACGACGTCCAATGAAGCGGCCTCCGCCACCATCGGCACGATCGCGGGGACTGCGGCGGCAGTCGGGGCGGCCTTCAACGGCCTGACCGCGGCAGCGCCGATCGTCGATTCGGGCTCGCAGGCCCAACGGGCGAGCCTGGTGACCCAGTACAACAACGTGCTGACGCAGATCAGCACGACGGCGGCGGATTCCTCGTTCAACGGCGTCAATCTGCTCAACGGCGACACCTTAAAGCTGGTGTTCAACGAGACCGGAAAATCGGCGCTGTCGATCGCCGGTGTCACTTTCAACGCCGCCGGCCTCGGGCTGACGTCGCTCGCGGCCGGCACCGATTTTCTGGACAACGCATCCGCCAACAAGGTGCTGACATCGTTGAACGCGGCGAGCTCTACCCTGCGCTCGGAGGCCTCGACGTTGGGATCGAATTTGTCTGTCGTGCAGACCCGCCAGGACTTCAACAAGAACCTGATCAACGTGTTGCAGACCGGCTCGTCCAACCTGACGCTCGCCGACACCAACGAGGAAGCGGCCAACAGCCAGGCGCTGTCGACCCGCCAATCGATCGCGGTGTCTGCGCTCGCGCTCGCCAACCAGTCGCAGGCGAGCGTGCTGCAGTTGTTACGTTAGTTCACGAGGGAACGGTCCAAGAAGCCGGCAACGGCCTGACCGAGGGAACGGGAGAGCGCGGTGGCGAAAGCCAACCGCGCTCTTTCGGGTTTGTAAGGCGGTGTTGTTGCGGAATGACAACGGCAGGTTTGGGTGATCGTCATTGCGAGCGCAGCGACGTGTCCGCCATAGCCCGAAGGGCGACGGCGGAAGCAATCCAGGGTCAAGAACGAAGTCTGGATTGCTTCGTCGGTGCCACTCGTATGCTACGCGCCGAGCGCCTGCTCGAGATCGGCGATCAGATCTTCCTTGTCCTCGATGCCAATGGAGAGGCGAACAATGTCGGGGCCGGCGCCGGCCCTGACCTTTGCGGCATCGTCGAGCTGGCTGTGCGTGGTCGAGGCCGGATGGATCACAAGCGAGCGGGTGTCCCCGACATTGGCGAGATGCGAGAACAGTTTCAGGTTCGACACCAGCTTGACGCCGGCATCAAAGCCGCCCTTGAGCGAGAAGGTGAACACGGCGCCGGCGCCCTTCGGGCAGTATTTGTGAGCGAGGTTGTTGTACTTGTCCTCGGGCAGCCCGGCATAGGTCACCGCGTTCACCGCCGGATGGCGGCTCAAGTATTCCGCCACCGCCTTGGCGTTGTCGCAGTGCTTCTGCATCCGCAACGGCAGCGTCTCGATGCCCGTGAGAATCATGAAGGCGTTGAACGGCGACAGCGCAGGCCCAAGGTCGCGCAGGCCGAGCACGCGGCAGGCGATCGCAAAGGCGAAATTGCCGAACGTCTCATGCAGCTTGATGCCGTGATATTCCGGCCGCGGCTGGCTCAGAACGGGATATTTGTCGCTCGCGCCCCAATCGAAGGTGCCGGCATCGACGATGATACCGCCGATCGAGTTGCCGTGCCCGCCCAGGAACTTGGTCAGCGAGTGCACGACGATGTCGGCGCCATGGTCGATCGGGCGGATCAGATAGGGCGTCGCCAGCGTGTTGTCCACGATCAGGGGCACACCGGCCTTGCGCGCCACCGCCGCGACCGCCTCGATGTCGGTGACGCTGCCGCTGGGATTGGCGAGCGACTCGATGAAGATTGCCTTGGTGCGCGGCGTCACCGCGGCCTCGAAGCTCGCGATATCATCGGTGTCGGCCCACACCACGTTCCAGCCGAAGCTCTTGAAGGAGTGTGTGAACTGGTTGATCGAGCCGCCATAGAGTTTTCGCGCGGCGATGAATTCATCGCCCGGCGTCAGCAACTGCTGCAGCGCGACCACCTGCGCGGCGTGGCCCGAGGCCACCGCAAGCGCTGCGGTGCCGCCTTCAAGGGCTGCGACGCGTTCTTCCAGCACTGCGTTGGTCGGGTTGCCGATGCGGGTATAGATGTTGCCGAACGCCTGCAGCCCGAACAGGGATGCGGCGTGATCGGCGTCATTGAAGACAAACGACGTGGTCTGGTAGATCGGCGTTGCGCGAGCGCCGGTGGTCGGATCGGGCTGCGCCCCGGCATGAATGGCGAGGGTGGAAAATCCGGGAATACGATCGGTCATGCTGTTTCCTTTATCCAGATCCGCGCAAAAGTTCGCCGGCACGCGCGCGACGGATCGCTTCATGGCGTTTGTAACAGGGGCGGTGTTGATAGCGCGCGGCGGCGCCGTCCCGCGTCCTCCCATGCAATGACAATCGCTTTCGCCCGTGGCGCCGTCAAGGCACGTGGCCGCGAGAACGCACCGACAGAAACGCCTGCTCCCTGCGGCACGATCGGCGACGTGATCGTTTCGCAGATGCGTCAGGAGGGTTCGTTCCTATTCTTCGCGGCGCGATCGGAGGCGGAGGTCGCAGCACCCCCAAGGCTGGTTCGATTGAGCGACAGGCGCATGCCCTGGGTCGGGATCGGGGCTCGCTTGGCACTGATGGTGCGCGAATTGACGCCCATCCAGGAAATCTCCGATGACAGCCGTCCATATTCGATCTTGGGGCAGCGGTTCATCACCACCTCGAGGCCCGCCGCTTCTGCCTTGGCTGCGGCAGCATCATCGCGTGCGCCGAGCTGCATCCAGATCACCTTCGGCAGCGGTGCAAGCCGCAAGGCCTCGTCGACCACGGGCATGATGTGCTCGGAGCTTCTGAAGATGTCGACCATGTCGATCGGGCGGCCGATGTCGGCAAGGGAGGCCACGAACGGCCGGCCCATCAGGCTCTTGCCGACATGGCCGGGATTGACCGGGATCAGGTCGTAGCCGCGCTGCGCCAGATATTTGAAGGCGAAGTAGCTGGGCCGCACTTCGGATGGCGAGGCGCCGACCATGGCGATCACCTTGACGCCGTTGAGGATGGCGCGGATGTAGTCGTCGGAATAGGCGTCGTGGTTCATGTTGGAGATTCTTTGTTGGCGTCATTCCGGGGCGAGCGAAGCACGAGCCAGGAATCCATACTCCGATCGCGGTTATGGATTCCGGGCTCGCCCTGCGGGCGCCGCGGAATGACGAGGACGCTAGATTATTCGTCCCGCCATGTCGGTTTGCGCTTCTCGATGAAGGCGCCAATACCTTCTTCGGCGTCGCGGGCCAGCATGTTCTCGGTCATCACCTCTGCGGCATAACGGTAGGCGTCCGCAAGGGTCATCTCCGCTTGGCGATAGAAAGCCTCCTTGCCGAGCCTGACGGTATAAGCGGATTTCAGCGCGACCTGCTGCGCGAGCGCGATGGCGGCCGCCCGCTCAGTCCCGTCGGCGACGACGCGGTTGATCAGGCCGATCTCGCGCGCCCGCGACGCGGCGACCGGCTCGCCGGTCAACAGCATTTCCATGGCCTGCTTGCGCGGCACGTTGCGCGACAGCGCCACCATCGGGGTCGAGCAGAACAGCCCGATGTCGACGCCGGGCGTCGCGAAGGCCGCGGTCTCCGTGGCCACGGCAAGGTCGCAGCTCGCAACCAGTTGGCAGCCGGCGGCGGTGGCAATGCCGTGCACCGCGGCGACGACCGGTTTCGGCAAACTGACAATCGCCTGCATCAGCGCGCTGCAGGCATTCATCACTCTCGCGAAAGCGGCGCGGCCGCGGTCGGCATCGGCGCGGTGCGCGGTGAGTTCCTTCAGATCATGACCAGCGCAGAAGGCCGAGCCATTGGCGGCGATGACCACCGCGCGCACGGCCTTGTCTGCGACCAACTCGGCCAGCGCTTCGTGCAGGGCCGCGATCAGCGACTCCGACAGGCTGTTGCGCTGCTTCGGGCGATTCAGTGTCAGAACGGCAACGGGGCCAGCCATCTCGCGCAGCAGGATCGGCGGGTCTGACGCGATGGCACGAACGGCTTCAGTGGCGGGCGCGGGCATTTTGGAAATTCCGGTTGGGCGATCGACGGACGCTAATGTAACAGAACGGAGGTGCGGCCACGAGGGCAGGGGGCGACATGACGGTTGCGAAGATGAGCGTGTCGGAACTGGAAGCGTTTCTGCACGCGGAATTTCCGCAGGCCTTTACGGCGGGTGGCGATATTGCGATCGAACAGGCCGATGGACAAAGCTGCGTGCTGCGCCAGCGCTACAGCGACAGCATGCTGCGCCCAGGCGGCACCGTGTCGGGTCCGACCCTGATGGCACTGGCCGATTTCGCGATGTATGTGGTGCTGCTGTCGGCGATCGGCCCGGTCGGGCTCGCGGTCACCACCAATCTCAAGATCAATTTTCTGCGCAAGGGCAGTCCCGGTCAGGATGTGCTGGCCGCCGCGCGGCTGTTGAAGCTCGGACGGCGGCTCGCGGTCGGAGAAGTGACGCTGTTGTCGGGGGACCAGCCCGAGCCGATCGCCCACGTCACAGCGACCTATTCCATTCCGAACACGTGATGATTTTCAAGGTATTATTATACCGTATTTATAAACCTATGATTTTACGGTGTTATTTTTCGAGATCCGGCGTTGACGCGCGCGCCCGTGTTCTCTAGAAACTGCGACCAGTTCGGTGCGGATCTCGCGCCGCAATCTCCCCTTTCACGGATAGTCCTCATGAAAACCTTTTCGGCAAAGCCAGCCGAGGTGACGAAGAAGTGGGTGCTGATCGACGCCAAGGGTCTGGTGGTCGGCCGGCTCGCTTCGCTGGTCGCCATGCGGCTGCGCGGCAAGCACCTCCCGACCTATACGCCCCATGTCGATTGCGGCGACAACGTCATCATCATCAACGCTGCGCACGCGGTGCTGACCGGGCGCAAGCGCGAGAACAAGCTCTATCACAAGCACACCGGCTATGTCGGTCATGTGAAGACCCACACCGCGCGCGAGATTCTCGAGGGTCGCTTTCCCGAGCGCGTGCTGGAGAAGGCCGTCGAGCGCATGATCCCGCGCGGGCCGCTCGGTCGCGTCCAGATGGGCAATCTGCGCGTCTATGGCGGTTCCGAGCATCCGCACGAAGCCCAGACCCCCGAAATCGTCGATATCGCCAAGATGAACCGCAAGAACATGAGGGCTGCATAAGATGGCCGAGAGCATCCAGTCCCTCGAGCAGCTGTCGCAGTTCAAGGCGACCGCACCTGACGCGCCGACCTACGAGAAGAAGGTCGACAAATTCGGTCGCGCCTATGCCACCGGCAAGCGCAAGGACGCGGTCGCCCGCGTCTGGATCAAGCCAGGCGCCGGCAAGGTCACCGTCAACACCCGCGACGTCGAGATCTATTTCGCCCGTCCGGTGCTGCGCATGATGATCCAGCAGCCGCTGGTCGCGGCCGCGCGTGCCGGCCAGTACGACGTGATCTGCACGGTCGCCGGCGGCGGGCTCTCGGGCCAGGCCGGCGCGGTGCGCCATGGCATCTCCAAGGCGCTCACCAATTTCGAGCCGGAGCTGCGCGGCGTGCTAAAGAAGGGCGGCTTCCTG
>Ga0302322_100003981_pt1 | contig 12764 bp, 15 predicted proteins | sample Fen_T0_2_FD_203757 | JGI IMG/M metagenome (GOLD analysis project Ga0302322, IMG submission 203757) | Peat permafrost microbial communities from Stordalen Mire near Abisko, Sweden - Fen_T0_2 | ecosystem: Environmental > Terrestrial > Soil > Wetlands > Permafrost | place: Sweden: Abisko...
CCACTTCCAGTTAAAGCGTTGCGCGATGAGATCAAGCATGACGTCGGTGGCGATACCCAGGGCCGTGTTGGTCGAGTAGCCGCCTGTGGGCAGCACAGGCGAGAGTTCGCCCATGCTGCTCACATAGTCATTGACCGATTGCACCGTTGTAGTGCTTGATCCCATCGCGCGCTCGCTCTCTATTGCGACTGCCTAATCAGATCGTTCGGCGACAGAGGCTTTCCCAGCGGCGACTGAGCGGGTTGGCTCGCCGTCGCTGGTTTCACCTTCGCCGCCGCCGGTACCGCCGCCGGCTTCACTTCAGCGGTTACTTTTTTTTTGCGAGTGTCGCCGGCGTGCCGGTGTCAAAAGCAATCTTGATGCTTGAGAGAACCGGAGTTCCGCCGCCGCCAGAGAGCGCAACCGTGATGCTCTCCGTGTCGGTGAGCGTGATCGGGTTCCCGTTCACGTCGGTAGCCTCGATCGTTGCGGTGAGGTTGGTAACACCGTTTGCCACTGCCGTCACGGTGTCGGTCGAGTCGTCATTGTCGACGCTGGTTGCAACCGCTCCGGCTGTGTCGTCGATCGAAAAGCTTGCCGGCGGCATGGTGCCGGTAAAAGGCTGGCCAAACTGGTCAAAGCCGAGGATGGATGCGGTCGCCACCTGTCCAAGCGTGGTGAGAGTGACTGGTCCTTGTACTGCACTCATGGGGATTCCTCGTGTTCCTACAACGGTTGAGAGGGTGAATTGCAGCCGGATTCTAGTGAGTCGTGGGGATAGCAAGTCCAAAATCTCTTCATTCTGGTGCTCGATCTTCTCCAGCCGGTGTGTGGTTTCGCGTTCAAATTTCTGTTCGGGCGTCTCGTGGTGGTGGTGCTCTTCGTGGTGCCCGCCTTCGTGATGCTGGTCGTGTTGGCTCATCGGTTAGGCCGCCTCTTCCAAAATCTCGAAGATCTTGCCGCCCGAGGGCGTGTTGTCTGTGGGATAGCTCGCCCAGAGCTTCCACGTCTCCCACATCTCGGCGTAGAGCTTCGGGTCGGTCTTCTTGAGCTTCGCGTCGGGCTTGGGAACTTCCTTCCCGCAGCGGGTACACATGAAAATCATTGCCCCGGTCGGGTAGGTGTTGAGGATGATCGAATAGTCGGGGGCATTGCCGTTGGCAAACTTGTTGTCGCGGCCTCCCTTGCGGTGCTTGCAGACGCGCTGGTTATGGAGCCTCTGGCGTTCCGAGCGCTTGAAGTCCTCAACCTGGGCCAGCCGTTCGGCGCGCAATCGTTCTTTGCGTTCGGCCCTGTCTGAGAGCGTTTGCCGCAGCTCCTCGACCTGAAGCCGCCTATATTCCAGCTCCACGTCTTCGGCGGTGGTCAGTTCCTTTGGTGCTGTTGCTTTGGCCATTGCGGCCTCCTTGATGCGTGAGATTGGGCGCAATCGTTCCGGCTGCGCCCTGGCCGGGTTCGGGTTAGCTGATCAGGGTCGGGGCGTCGATGTAGCGCACGCGGCCTGTGGTGTCGGGCACAACGCCAACCGCAAAGTTGAAGTTGTAAGCCGCGCTGCCGCCAATCATCATCGCCGGATCTGACACGCTGGCATCGTCATACCGCTTGGTGATGACCTTCAGGTTCCGCCAGTCGCCATCGCCCAGTTCGGTGTTTTCCTTGGCTCCCATCGAGATGGTGATGATGCCGTTCTTGCCGTAGATGTAGGTGCGGAAGGCGGTCACGCCAGAGTGGGTGAGATAGTTCGGCGTTTGAGTTACGATCGTGGACTCGTGAAAGCGCACGCCGGCCCATTCCACAACCTGCACATACTCACCTTCGCCGCCGGGCAGCTCCTTCAACAGCTTCACGCCCTCAACCGAGCGCTTCAGCACGTCGGTAAAGCTATTGTTGGCCGTGTCGTTCAACGCATCCCCCCACGCAAACGGGTGGATGATGCCGCAGAAGAAACCTTCTTCAAACGGCTTCACGTTTCTGCCGCGCAGGCTGGCCACGGCTGACGTGATGTTGTTCTTGTTGAAAGGCACGTTGTAGGCGTTCTGCACGCTCACGCTGCTGTCGATCACGCTCAAAGCGTCGGTCGTGTTCTTGATGAGGTAGGCCACGGTCAGAGCGCACTGATAAGCCAGCTCCTTGCCGCCATTCTCAAGAGCCGGGTCGATCGCCAGTTGCAGCGAAAAGCGCGAATAGTTGAGAAAATCGGCATAGTTTCCGATCACGATCTTGTCGGTCAGCACGTTGATCGTCTCGCCAGTGCCCACGGTGCCCTCGGGCGCCTGCGAGAGATCCGGACCAAACGGGACATATTCAAAGAGGTTGAGCGTGTTGCCTGAGTTTTCTGGCAGGGGTCTGCGCTCGACGCATCGGTACTGAGGCGTTTCGGCCTTCAGGTTCTCGATGAAATTGGTGTCGTAATAGTTGACCTGGGCCTGGGTCAGATTGCTGGTGTTATTCGATGCCGGCGAGTAGCCCGCGCCATATCGCGCCGCGCGCGCCAGCGCCCGGCCTTCCAGTTGGATTGTGAAGGCGATCGCTGAGCCCATCATGGCCAGCACATACAAGAGCGGTTGCAGCACATAGGCAACAAGCCAGTCTCTTGATGCAAGAAACTTTTCGTCTCTGATTTTCATGGTCCCGCTCCCTTGGCTCAAGGGCACGCGGGGTTTTAGATCAACTTGCCTTTCGCCGTGGCTGGGAATAAAAATCAACCGCCCGGTTATACTCCGGGTCGTTGATTAGCCGCTTTTTCGTGCTGGCGCTCATGGCGTCGATCTGCTCCCGCGTATACTTCAGCCGGTTCGTGGGCCTCGGCGCGGTTCCGCTCACGTCGCGCGAGCTGATACCTGTCGAGATCCTGGTGGGAGTCTTCGGCTGTGCCGTTCGCGCGGGAGCATTCCGCTCTGGCTCGGTGGCCGATGACTGCGTTTCTTCCTCGTCCTCAGAGGGTGGCCGCTTTTGAAGCAGGTTTGCTGCTGTCAGCTCCTCAAAGGCACGTTGATAGTGGTCTTGCCTGGTCAGATCCCCACGCAGTTGCACATACGCATAGATTGTCTCTGCGTTGTGCTGGGTGAGGTAGTACTCCGGGTTCGCCGCGGCAAAGGCCTGGGCGGCCTCGGTCGCCTTGCGTTCCAATCGTTCCTCGCGTTCCGCGGGCGCGTTGGCGGCCGAGTCGCGCAGGTTTTCGATTGGTCCCACGACAGACTCCATGATCCGGGTCACGGCAGAGTCGACGGTCGAGGGGTTGGCGAGATCTGCCACGGTCTGCATCCTCTCGCCCGCCGACAGGGGTTTTGGCCCGGCTGGCGGCGGGGGCTGGGAAGCCGCTGGTTGGCTATTCCTTTTCAGTTCGGCGATGCGCTGGTTGGCATTCAGTTGAGAATCCGCCAACTGGTCGGAAATCTCATCTCTGGTTCCGTGGAAGACGCTGATCGGCACACCGGGCTCGTCGCTCGTGACCGTCAGTTTCCATTTGCCGTTTCCCTTGTCTTCCCACGTCTTCGCCATAACTCACTCCGCGCTCATTCTACGCCTTGGATTACATCGTTGAGGCTAGGTGGTTCCGATTGATCATCATCGGCCATCCTGCTGTTATAGGCATTTAACACTTGTTTCTGTACATAAGCAAAAAACTGCCACACGCCTTTGGTCAGACAGTGGCCGCCCAGCACGGCCTCTGGATGGCCAATATCGGTGTTAAAGTGGGCCGTTTCTAACTCGATACAGCCGCGCTCCATCACGTCCAGCAAAGCCTGATAATCCGGGTTTCCATAGAGATTCGCAAGCGCCGTGCGTTCCTCCGGTGTAACTGCCAGCTCTGTCACCTTCAGGGTTCGGGTTGTACGTACCTTCAGCTCCATCGCTAGTTTCTCCCGGCCCGTTCTCTGGCTCGCGCTCTCACAAGGTGTTGGATCTTTCCCAGAGTGAGCAGAGTTTCTGGCGGTTGCCGCATCAGCTCTTCAAAGTCTGCCCTGGCCGGCATCTCCAGTTGCAGGGCAAAGCCAAACCGAAGAATCGTTGCACAATAGAAACAGACGGTAAAATCTCCAGCGCTAGGCGCTCCGTCTCCAGTGCAGTTTGTTGCCCCATCCATTACACGCCCGCAGCGCGGGCATTTTGCCTCTTTCATCCGGTAATCTTTGAAGTCAGCCATTCAAGCCCCCGCCGGCGCAAAGACACTCTGGTTAGTAATCTCCCGATCCCACTTCCGTTCATCCCACAACGCGGCCTCGTTGGATGCCTTACCGAGCAAATCCTTAGCCAAATCGGCTTCCTTGGCTTGGTCGATCTCGGCCGATTTTGCTTCATGTCGCGCGCCGATGGCCGCGATCTGTCCCTGAACTTTTTGCATTCCGGGGTTGGCGGCCTGAAACTTCTGCTGCTCTTCGGGCGTCATCTTCCTTATCAGCTCGCGCGCGTTCTTCCATTCGCTCACTTCCATAAACATCTCAAGCAGCATCTTTACATCCACCACGTAGCCGGTGGCGTTGAGCTGCTGGATGAGCGGCGCATTCTCAAAGATCTGCACCATCAGCGGCAGCGCCTGAGCCATCGCTTTCTTCGCAGCCAGGTGAGCGCCGGCCAGACATTCAAACCGGTCTTTGGATGCGTAGAAGTTTTTGGCGTCGAGTTCAAAGGCCTCGCCCAGCTCGTCGCCCAAAATATCCCTGATCTTCTGCGGGCTCATTCTGTCTTTCACGCAAAAATCGATCATCTCGATCACAGGCAGCAAGATGCCTTTCACAAAGTGGCCAACCGGGCCTTGGATCTTGCCGGCGTTCGCGGCTATGATTCCTCCCGCTCCGGTCGCGGTCCTCGCTGCCGAACTGCCGCCCTTGCCAGGTAGCGAACCTTGGGTGAAAGCTTCATCCGCACCAGTGGTCGATTGAGCGCTCTGCCCGGCTGCTTGCAATACCGTAAAGGCTTCTGGTGGGGCTTTGGGGAGTTCGATGATTCCAAAGGCATCGCGCACACTCTGTCCCGGCTTGGTGTCCACGTCGACAATCCCGCCCAGCCGTTGGCGGATCTGCTGCGTCGGTGCGTTGGCGCCTCGATCGCGCGCATACATCGGGTTGACCGCCATGCTCAACAGGTCAAGCAGGGCATCGGTCAGACCTTTCTCAATTCTCTGATCGCTGCCGGCCAGCCTGCCCACGCCAATACCATAGGCCGCATTCGGAATGTTCCAAAAGTTAGCCGAGAAAAACGGGATGAAAGGGAGCCCGTGTTCCTCATTGCGGATCAGCACGCCGTCGACGCCGTTGGCAGTCAGTACGGTGTAGACGTAGGTTTTATCCCACCGCTCAAGCATCTGGATTGGCCGCTCCAGCGGATCCGCGCTGGCTGGCTCCTCGTCATTCTGCGCGTGGTGAATTGCCCAATTCTGACCGCCCAGATTGAGCTGCACCTGGCTGGGGGTGACGGCGTTGGTTTCATGCGCAAAAAAGTAGGCTTTGAGTTCATCTTCCGATGGAATGTCATAGCCGCCAATTTGCTTGCCGTCTTCGTCGACGACGGTTTCATCGCGCAGCTTGTCTAAATCTTTAAAGGTAGGATAGGTCACATGGATGACATACTTGGCCGACTTGTGCAGGGCGTTCGGCTTCTTCCAAGTCGGGTCGACTAACACTGACCCCAGCTCGCAGGTTTCAAAGATCAGCCCCTCGGTCGTGACCTCCGTATCCGTCACTTCCATTTCGTCCGACTCTTTGGTGTGGATCGTGATCTCGCCGCCAAAGGGAAGTTTCTGTTTCACTGGCGCCTGTTTCGGGCTGCGCACCTTCGTTGTGCGCGTGTTCTTGTCCCATACGGCTTTGCAAACCACGGTCCCGAAGTTGACGGCCTGCTCCATCGCCAGCTCGCACTCGGTTTCAAAATCAGCTTCGTCAAGGATCACGCCATAGAGCGCAGTTTTCGCGCGCGCTGTGTTCTGGCTTGTCGCAGGCCTGGGCCTGATCAGAAAGGGCGGCATCTCATAAAAAATCCCGCTCTTCATGGCGGGTACGAGTGAGTTGACGTGCTTGGCAACTGTAAAGCGAGAGATATTCGCCCGCGCAACTGTGCCGCCCTCAAACGCCTGATTGGTGCGTGGGCTTTGGTAAAGAACGTCGGCCTCGCGCCAATGCAGGTTCCATTGTTTCTGGTCAAGGTAGGTGCGGGCCTTTTCCGCGTCTTGGATCACGAGCTCCACCGCGCCGTCGTCGGTGTAGCGCGGATCGAGCAGCGGCCCCATCAGCTTTACATCGCCCGGCTCGATCGTCTGCGCGCCGTTCACCGTGTTTGCCAGCGTGGCCATAGCTTACCTCTCAAACCAGATCCGGGTTAGGTTCACCGCGCCACTTGCGAATCTCGCGCGCCATCGAGCGTACAGCCTTCAGGGTCGGAATCATCAGCCCCGCATGGATCAATTGAATCTCAGCGTCAGGCAGCTCGGCCGGCGGCTCTGGTGGCGTATCACCGGGAAAGACGGGCACGACTTTGGGGAAGTCTTGCTCCATATCAGAGCACCATTCTCAGTGGAAACGCGGTCATCGTGAACTGCGGCGGCCGGGTGGCCAGCAACTCCCGGTCAAACTGCTCCGAGTCGTCGTCTTTGCTGATCGGCAACTCTACAAAAGTGTGTGTCGTTCGCAGGCTCATCCACTCAATCCCGGCATCATCTCGCTCAACCCTGCGGCTGTCGTTGGCTGCCAATCTTCCTCAATCGGGGGGGCTTCCGGCTCTGACTCGGCATAGGCTCCCCGTCCATACACGCGATTGTACATATCTTGCTGAGCATATTTTATCCAGGCCCCCTCATCGGTCGGGTCAAAGTCGTCGGCGGCGATCGATTCTGGCAGGCAGGCGGCCACGCGGCTTACCACACTGGCTATCTCGTCATCTTCAACCATTCCAAAGTGATAGAGCTGCCTAAAAGCCTCCTGCAAGTTCTTGATTCCATCACTGAAAAGCAGCCTTCCCGCCAATAGGTGAGGCTCTGCGCTTTTGATGGCCAGAGCCCGAGCCGTCGGGTCTTGCAAAAACTCGGTCCAAAGGATCTCCAGCCTCCAGCCTTTCTCCAGAGCCTCGTTTCTTATGTGCTGCTCCATCGACCGCGCGCCCGGCGTCTCCTCGATCTGCACCCGATGGCATTCCCATCGCTTTGCCAGGTCTACAACGTTCGCGGCCAGCGTGCTGGGCGTCCATGCTCCGCGCAAGATCTCGGCCACGGTCATGCGCCCATGATGCTCCAGCCCGACCGCTCCGGCCGCGTTCTTGCACTCGGCATATTCAAAGCGCCAGGCGATGTGTACCTCATCCTCGTGAGGCGCATCGTTTTCCTTTACTTTTGCCGCTTCCAGCCGTTCCATGCCAAAGGTGGGCTTGAAACTTCCCTCGGCAATGTTCATGTATTGCGTCCAAAACGAGTTTTCGTCGTCGGCCTTGGTCATTCTCAAAAACTTCCACGGCAATTGCTTCGGAAACTGTAAGATCACGTCGTTTTCATTCAGATTCTCATCCGCGATCTTCAAAGCGTGCTGGCATCTGATATAAGCCGGTTTCCAGAGCACTTTCACTCGATCGTTTACTGTGGCCAGCATCTTCCCATAGCAGTCCATCGGCCCATAGCGCGTGCCGGTGTGCTCTCGATAGGCCCAATCGGCGAGCATTTTGATGTTGATATTGAGATTTGTCCACACCTTTCTCAGGGCAAAGGTGGTCTGCGAGTTTCGGTTATCCTGCACGTCCTCACCCTTGAGTACATCGGGGTGCCAGCCGCTCAAGCTCTGCTCAATCGAGACGCCCTTCACGGTCGGATCGCGGCGAAACTTGGTGCGCGCCGGCGTAATAAACTCCCCAGCCTTGGGCATCTTGTCGAGTACATGTTCGGGAAAGAGCAGATGAAGCGGTTTGAACGGTGCGCCGGATGGATGATAGAAGTGGCTGGCAACCTCGGCCACAAAGGCGTCGGCCAGGGGCGAGTCCGGCGAGTTCGAGGCAGTCATCGTCATCACCGCAACGTCGGGGAAGTCCAGAATCCATTGCACGGTGTCGGCGATGTTGGCGGTGGTCTTGAATGTGCGCCTGGGCATCAGGATGAGCCTGACTTTTACATCATCCTGCTCCTCGATCGGCTTGCGCGGGTCTTTCTTTACGAACATATCGAACATCTCTCGATGGTCGTGTTCGTCAATCAGACCGTACCCCAGCACAAATTTTGCCAGCCAGAGCAGATCGGTCTGGCAGCGCCAGCGCAGCTCTTCTTTGTAAGCCGAGTCGCCCTCGATCCGCGCAATGTCAATAGGTGGGAAAGTCATCGGAAGATAAGTCGTCGGGAGCAAGGAGGGTGATGTGGAAGTTTTCGCCTGCAAGAGGCTTCGCGCCACACTTTGCGATAGATTGAGGCGCTTCTAGATTTTCGTGAAATTGGTGACACGCACCGCAGTAGCATTGTTCTCGGTCGTGCAAGTTCCAGCTCGTCATGCCGCAGCGAAAACAGGTGATCGTTCCACCAAAGATCAAATACCCTGCACTGGCTATGTCCATTCCGGCATCGTAAGCTGCGTTAAAAGCCTCATCTTTGCTTGCAAAGTTCGATACCTGCACCCCGGCTGCGGGCACTCCTCTGTCGTGCAAGACCCAGCGTGATCCGCTCCACGCCTGGCGGTAATCCTCAGCCTTCACAATCACCCAGCGTCCAAACCTGCCGGGGGCAAGATAGCATCGCTCAATCATCGTTCGTCCTTACATTCCGCCTGGTGCTGCGCCTGCGCCGGCTCCTGCCATCTCAGGCGGTGGAGGCGGCGCGGTTGCCTGTGCGGGTTCCATCTCGCCGGCGGCGGGCTGGTCGCCCATGTGTTCGTCAAGATGAGCCTGTGCGGCCTCGGTATCGGGTAGCACATGCTCCTCGGTGTGGTGATGTGCATGGTCAACTCCCGGCTTGCCGGTGTGCCGATGCACGTGCGCGATGACGCCGCCGTTGCCGGCGCGCTCATAATGTACGCCGTGCGTGTGCAGCTTTTCGCCGCCCTCGTGTTCGCTCTTCTCTTTCTCGCGATCGTGCTTGGCGCCCAGCGCCTTTTTTGCTCCTTCGTGCTTCTCGGCCATGACGATCCTCCATTTGGTTGTGATCCCAGGTGCGAGCGGCAACCTGGGATGTGCGCCGCCGCTCCGGCCTTTCGCGGTAAAGCAACTAGAAACCAATCTCAAAGTTCATCAGGTTGGCGACGTTGAGCCCTGCGGTGCCAAAGGTACCGGCCACGGCAAGATAGGCAACTGGATCGGCGGGGGGAACGGTAGTTGCGCCTTGCAGAACTGGAACATTGCTTCCATTGATTCCGGTCAAGGTGGCAGCCAGCGCGGCTCTGGCATCGAACAGGTTATTGACGAGCTGGCTGAACGATCCAGACAGGATGCCGCTTTGCGAGTCAAAGATCAAGTCAGCCTCGATATACCAGCCGCCCCATGTGGTCGCGATCGCGCGTGCGGTTCCTGATCCGAGAGTCGTCCAGTTGGCGGCGGTGAGCGGGGTACCGGGGATGGTGAGCGCTCCAAGCAGTGTTGGTTTGAAGGTGTACGCGCCCACGGTGAGCGCATTGCCTTCGGCGCGAACACTGAATTTCCTGCCCTCGATCGCGAGTTTGCCGGGAACGGCCAGGACGTTGGGGCTGAGCGGGTTTGAAATGTTAGTGAAGACCTGGGCGGTGGCGACACTGCCGGTCAAGGGGTTTGCGGGTACTGCGCGTCTGATAGCCAGACTGCTCATAAGGTGATCTCCTTGGAGCATCCCGCGGCTTGGGTCAATCTGCCGCGGGGCTCATGCTCGGAGCATCTTCTTTTTTACCTGCCTTTGCAAGCCGCAGCTTTTCCGCGCGCTGCAATTTCTCTTCTTCTGTCAGCCTGGGCCGCCCGCGTTCTCTCTTGGGCCGATTGACACTTTTGGCCTTCAAAATCGTCCTCTGCTCAGCGGGCAGGCTTCTACGCCATGCTTTAAACAGCTCTAGCTCTTCGGGGGTTGATGGCCGGTTGCACATCCGGCAGCGTGTGACAGTTCGTTTCTTTCTCCGAGCACTTTTCAGCACGATCGCATGTTCCTCGCGGCAGGTCACGGCCTTGCGCGCAATGCGTTCATCTGAGATAGCCTCGCCGCAAACGACACAGTGAAAAGTTTCAAGTCCATCTTTGTACTTGTCTATCTCTGAGCGGTCAATAATCATGGGCGGTTTCCCTTTGCGCAGTCGCGCAAGCCAGAAACAAACCATGCTCCGAGCAAAATCGCAGTTGGCCAAAACAGCCAGTCATATCCCATCGTTCTCCTCTCAATCCCTGTCCATACGGCGCACATGCACATGCACACATTCAGGCTCACCATAGACCTTATGCAGCTCGTAGCTGACCACCTGGGCGTCGTCTACATACAACACGCCAGTGAGTGCGTCGGCGGTCGACCTGGCCAACTTGTCGAGATCCGGCTTTACTACAGGCATGGTGCGCGATGCCGATACCGATTTAGGCCGCGCAAAAACAAAAGTCACTCCCACATGCACAGCCACGCCAGCCTCGGCAAACACATCATGCACGCCGATTGCGGCTCGCGCCCTCAATGCCTCAAAGCCCACCTGTTTGCGGTAGGGGTGCGTGCGCGGGTTGTCGCTTTTGAAGATGGTTCCGGGCAATCCGTTTTTGCGGGTGATGGCCACGCCGCTCATGCTGCCCTGGGGAGCTGCCTTGCAGTCGACAGTGAAACTAATCGAGCGTGGTTTGCTCTGAGCATCGGTATTGGGCGTGCGTGCTTCCACAAAATCTGTCCACGCCTGCCTGTCTCGCGCCATCCTCCCCATAGATTGTTACCTTCCGTCTTATTCCATGATAATGATATAGTGTAAAACCATGAGAAGCAACAGAAAGATTTCCGCCAAAAAACCAAAGGGAACTGGTCTTGACAAGCTCATCCGGTTTGAAAACAGAGAACAGATCGAGTACATCGAAGAAGCGGCGCGGCGGCGTGGTTTCAGCTTTACCGCGTTTGCTCGTTTAGCTTGCACGGCGGTTGCTGGGCGAGTGATGGCGTTGCCAGTCGATCCGATCTTTGAAACTGTCGCAGACGCCTTAGATGAGGAGACGGCAGCCTGATTTGAGAAAAACTCAATAAGTGAGCAATTTGGAACAAGTCGATATAAGATTGGCGCGTAATGATGATCGTTCCCAGCGTGGCGCTGGAGCGGTTTCTTACGCTTTTTGTTCCCGTTCGCGCTCGCCCTGACGGTCACCGTCACACACTCCGTTCGCACACCATCCCGCTCTCCAACCGCATACCGAGTCACCCACCGCGCACTCATTGCGCGGTACACGTGTCGGTGTACGTGTCGGTGTACGTGTCGGTGTGTGGACGCTACCGTCGCGGCGTAACCAGAAAAACGCGCGTTTGTTCACGCGATGTTATCGACAGAGCGTGTTTTAGAGAGTTTTTTGCTCTTAGAAATGAGGCTGATAAATGCCTGCAAAATGGCAGACCTGGATGCCGCGTCAGATCGACGCTTGGCATGGAAGTACCTTTGTTCAGTTTTCACATCCAGCAGCTCGCGACGGCTATGCCTGGCTGCTCGATAAGCAGTGGCAGTCTGAGGACTGTACAGTGCCTGACGATCAGCAGGAGTTGTCTGAATTGAGTGGTTTAGGGGCCGAGTTATGGGAGATACATGGGCCTAGAATCTTGCGAAAATTTCCTGTTTTTGAGGATGGAAAGAGGCGCAACCAGGTCTGTTATTTGCTTTGGTCGGAAGCCAAGAGAGTCTTTGAATCACGCCAAAAAGCCGCCCACGAAACCAACCTAAAACGTGCGCAAAAATCCGAAGCCGCGCGATTGCGCCGCGCAGAGCGGACGGTGACCGTAACGCCGAGCCCACACACGAACAGGGACAGGTTAAAAGAGCAAGTACAAAAGCTACCCCCCCCAACCCCCCCGCAAAAAAAAGCGGGGGGGCTTGCATCGGTCGACCGTCAGGTGGCGCAGCGATCTGCGGCGAAGCTCGGAGCATCGCAGCTCGCAGCATCTAAAGGAAATGAAAGGCGAAAACGATCAGGAGGCCCTGTAACGGCCTCGGTGGAGGCGGGTGAGGGAAAGGGCCACGGCAAGTCTGGCGAGAGCACCAGCATACCTACAAAAAATGTTGCTCCTAGTGTCAAACAAGGGGTCAGACCCACAAAAGAGCAAAACGGGTTTGATCGCCGGCATGAGGGTTTTCGGAGTGAAGTTTTTGCGTTCTGGCGGGAGTTGAATAAAGAGAGTCCAGAGTGCCCTTGGGGCGGGGGAGATCGAGCGCTGGCTGCGCTGCTCTCGGATGCTCCAAGCATGACGCTGGCAGAGTTCCGGCGGCTGCTCCACAACCGGGCCGCGTCGGAGATCAATTCGGCGGCGATTCCTAGCAGTTGGCTACGCAAGCTCAAGGAGTACTCGGCAGGGCCGCTTGATCGCTTTGGCAAGCCGTTCGGCGGTGGGCGTGTATTGTGATGTTCCAAGCATGGCGGGTGCATTGCAACGTAATAATGCAGTAACGTGCTAGCCTGGACTGGCAGGAGGGGCGCAATGAAGGATGCCGTAGGCAATGAGCTGAAGCTGGGGGATCTGGTGCTCTTGAATCTGGAGCGCCCTCAAACCGTGGGCCGTGTGCTGAGAATAGAAGAGGGCGGCCTGATTACAGGGATGCGCAAGGGTGGCGCTGATGTTCGGCCTTCGCATCTGGTGATCGGGTTCAATCACACGATAGATTGTGATCCACGTAGCCCTGTGCCTTCAGTAATCGCTCTGCGTG
>Ga0302322_100003983_pt1 | contig 12763 bp, 6 predicted proteins | sample Fen_T0_2_FD_203757 | JGI IMG/M metagenome (GOLD analysis project Ga0302322, IMG submission 203757) | Peat permafrost microbial communities from Stordalen Mire near Abisko, Sweden - Fen_T0_2 | ecosystem: Environmental > Terrestrial > Soil > Wetlands > Permafrost | place: Sweden: Abisko...
AGAATAAAACAGAACCCCCGGTTGATCCGTGAAAACAGACATACCGCGTCCGGTTTTTTTATTCGTAGAGTTCTGCAACGATCCGGACTTTGCCGTTGCAGTCTCTTAATATCCAATTATGATCATTGCCCTTTCCACACAGGTACTGCTGATTACGGTCATTGATTCGGAGTCCAATCTGTGCAGGGGAGCGAAAATAAAGAGGTGTATCCTTCACCTCATAATTTCCACTGGTCGGAATAAGTTCCTCGTTCACCTGTGTTATCGCATCAGCATCAAGATGCAACAGATGATCGAGAATGGTATGTGCAAAGGATCCGGTCAGATGAAAATAGGAATAGCGCGTGGGATTGAGTATCGCTCATCGATCTGTTGTTCCCTTGTACTCAATATGCAATTCATTCTTCTCTGAAAGGGGAGAGGTAATGGTGAGAAACACTGTTCCGGGATAACCCTCTCCATATCAGGATTGATCAGGGTATGCAAGAGAGGGGTCGCTCGAATATTCAACTATGTTTACTTCCCAGAGTTTTTTATTAAATCCTAGGATTCCTCCATGGAGAAAGTAATTTGGTACACTTCGCGGCCCTCCGGAAGTGTACCAAAGAGTAATTTATCAATTATAAAATAAGCATATCATCATTGCTGAAGGTGAAAACGGTATTCAGCATCAGCGGAACAATGATAACTCATTTGTCCAGCTTATATATAGTCGTTAATAAATGTTTCAAGCAATTCCTGCTTCCCGCTGATCTGTTTTGGTTCGCCTGATTCTATTGCAATTTTCCGCAGATCTTCGAGAGTCAATTTATTGTTTTCAAATGCCGCTCCGGAAGCTTTATCGAACGAAGCGTATCGTTGTGTGCGCATTTTCTTGTATGGAGATTTTTCCAATATATTGGTGGCAATGAGAAGTGCCCGTGCCATGGTATCCATTCCGGCAATGTGCGCAATGAATAAATCTTCGGGATCGGTTGAATTGCGTCTGATCTTTGCGTCGAAATTAACTCCACCGGATGTAAATCCGCCTGCTTCTAAAATGACCAGCATCGCTTCGGTCATTTCGAAGAGGTTCATAGGAAACTGGTCGGTATCCCAACCGTTCTGGCTGTCGCCTCTATTTGCGTCAACGCTTCCGAGCAGGCCGTTATCTGCGGCTACCTGTAGTTCATGCTGAAACGTATGGCTCGCGAGTGTTGCATGGTTTACTTCAATGTTCAGTTTGAAATCATTCTGTAAATCAAATTCGCGTAAGAAACCGATGACCGTTGCAGTGTCGAAATCATATTGATGCTTCATTGGTTCCATAGGTTTCGGTTCGATAAAGAATGTTCCTTTAAAACCCTGTTTTCTCGCATAGTCACGTGCCAACGTAAGGAAGCGTGCCATATGTTCACGTTCGCGCTTCGTATTGGTATTGAGCAGAGTCATATATCCTTCACGTCCGCCCCAGAATACATAATTGGAACCCCCAAGGGCAATGGTTGCATCCAGTGCATTTTTCACTTGGGCTGCAGCATACGTGACCACTGCGAAATCCGGATTCGTGGCTGCTCCGTTCATATAGCGCGGATTGCCAAAAAGATTTGACGTTCCCCACAGAAGCTTCACACCGGATGCTTTTTGTTTCTCTTTTGCGTACTCAACCATCTTGGATAATCGTTGCTCGGATTCCTTTATTGTTGCACCCTCATCGACCAGATCAAAATCGTGGAAGCAATAGAATGGCGCGCCTAGTTTTGTAATAAACTCGAATGCTGCATCCATTTTTGCTTTTCCGCGTTGGACGGCGTCCGCTGGTTCATTCCAGGGTAAATTTCTCGTTCCAGATCCAAAAGGATCGCCACCAGTTCCGCAGAATGAGTGCCAGTACGCGACAGCGAAACGGAGATATTCTTTCATCGTTTTGCCTGCCACTATTTTATTTTCATCATAGTACTTAAACGCCATTGGATTTTTTGATTTCGATCCTTCGAACTGGATTTTGTCGATTTTTGGGAAATATTCTTTTTTCCCGAGTGTGACTTTTGTGCTCATGTGTGTTATCCTTTCGTTTGTAAAGTGTGTTGCAAGGCAGATAACCAGCGTTGATAGACTTCCTGATACTCTGCTGCATGGGATTTATTCGGTTCAATTACTTTAAGACGTTCAAGACCTTTAAATGCTTCTTGTCTGGACGTGAAATATTTTATTCCTAACGCAGCACCGCGTGCAGCGCCTTGGGCTCCGTCCGTACTGTACAATTCAATACTCACTCCTGCCGTTTGCGCGAGGGTATTCGCAAAAATAGGACTCAGAAATAAATTAGCGAAACCGGCGCGAATCACTGTCGGATTTATTTTCATACTGTGCATAATATCGATTCCATAGTTGATGGAAAAAGCAATTCCTTCCTGCACGGCACGGAGAAGATGATTCTGTGTATGCATGTTGAAATTCAGATTGAGAATGCGCGCACCAATCTCGCGATTCTCCAGCATGCGTTCTGCACCATTGCCAAACGGTAGGACGATAACTCCGCCAGATCCAACAGGCGCTGCCGCTGCTTGTTCATTCAAAAGAGCGTATTCAACTGACTGCTGGCCGGTCATGCGGCGAATCCAGCTGTTGGCGATCCCTGTTCCGTTGATGCAAAGCAAGACACCGATGCGTTGTGTATCTGAAGAGTGGTTGACGTGCGCAAATGAATTCACACGCGATGCTGGATCATACTTGAGCGTGTCGCTTACTCCATAAACAACTCCGGATGTTCCCGCGGTTGCAGCAATTTCACCGGGCTCCATTACGTTTAAAGACAGTGCATTATTGGGCTGATCACCTGCGCGATACGTGACAGGAATTCCTTCGGGTAATCCAAGCTCGTGCGACGCTGATCGGTTGAGGCGGCCCTGTTCTCCAAATGTTGGCGTCAGAGGCGGAACCAAATCAGACGCGATCCCATATTCCTGGAGTAAAAAAGACGCGACTGATTTTGATTGAAAATCCCATAGCATTCCTTCCGATAAACCGGAACGTGTTGTCACAGCTTCTCCGGTGAGTTTGAGAGCAATGTAATCACCCGGAAGCATAAATTTATTAATTCTCTCATACGCCTTGGGCTCGTTTTCTTTCACCCAGCGAAGTTTGGACGCCGTGAAATTACCGGGTGAATTCAAGAGTGACCCGAGGCATTTTTCCGCCCCGATTTTTTTGAATGCATTATTACCGATTTCGACAGCTCTGCTGTCGCACCATATAATAGAGGGGCGTATCACTTCGTTATTCTTGTCGACGATGACAAGTCCATGCATCTGGTAAGAAATACCGATGGCGATGATCCTCTCTTTTGGGACAGGGGAGTGCGAGAGTATTTCAGACGTGGCGAGTTTCAAATTTTCCCACCACATGGTTGGTTCTTGTTCGGCCCAGCCGCTCCGGAGAGCTGTGATGGGCATTTCATTCTTGGGGGAGAATGCACTGGCTTCAACTTTGCCAGTCTCTAAATTGAGAAGAGTCGCTTTTACAGAGGAACTGCCAACATCATACCCGAGTGTATACATAGTTCTCCAGTCGTAATTTTAAAAATGTTTGTATTCGTGAAAAAGAATCGTGCGGCTACTAATTATTTTAATAATGGTCTGTCTCTTCTATCATACCTGAGGAGATTCAGTGAGAGCAGTCTGCTTTTCTTTTATGAGATTTGTGTACACCGGCTGAACTGATTTGGTCGATTGTCTCACAATAAAATCTGCATTAAGAACTACATGCTCAATGGGTAACGTCCTCGGTGATTCTATATTATGGATTAAAATTTCGGCCGCCCTTCGGCCCAACTCCGACATCGGTGCATGAATGGTCGTCAGTGGAACAGGAATATAATTTGAAAAAGGGATATCGTCATTCCCGACAACAGAAATTTGATCCGGTATCTTGATCTGCATTTCATTGAGCGCTGAGATCACGCCGAGAGCGACAAGGTCGTTGTAACAAACGATTGCTGTCGGAAAATCATTCTGATGTCTGCCCTTGAAGTATTCAAAACATTTCTTATACCCATCGACAAGATGTGCGCCGGTCGAAATAATCATGGTGTTGTTAAAGGCAAAATGGCTTTCGCTAAATGCCCGGCGAAATCCGTCAATTCGTTCGTATGTATGAGAAGCATGAGTAGGACCGGCAAAGTGAACGATCTTTGAATGACCCTTGTCCATCAAATATTTAATTGCTTCTTTCATCGCTTTAATATTGTCTATGCTGACAACATTCGCCTGAATGCCTTTCACATTTTCCAAAAGGACAAACGGGAAATTGATCCTCCTTAACGTAAAGAGATGTTCAATTTCAGCCGTTCCTTCCAACACAGGAGCAATGATAGCTCCTTTAATATCTTTTCCTGAAAATCCCTTGATGATTTTTTCTTCAAATGTGTGATCACCTTCTGAACTGGCTATGCTGACTAAATATCCTTTGTTTTTTGCATATTCGATAACACCCATTGCAATTGCTGTATAAAATGGATTATCTAATTCGCGAATAAGTAAACCGATGCTGTCCGAATAGGTGTCTGTATTTTTTAAATTCCGAGCGCTTCCATGAGGACGATAATTCAATTCCTTCATTGCGTTTAAAACAATTTTTCTTGTTTCTGATTTGACTGTATTCTTTTCATTCAATACAGCAGACACCGTCCCAATGGATACTTCGGCTCGTTTGGCAACATCGCCAATGGTCACTTTGTTCACCGATAACCTCCAGGAATGATCGTCAGACGTTTAATAAAACACATGACATTATTTTTAAAGACCAATTATATTGCCACAGTATTGAAACAGTTCAATCTGTTTTCAAACATTCCAATTTATTTCAAAAATATTCTAATGTCAAGGAATCAAGTTTAGGTTTTTAAGAATTGTTGTTGCATCAAGAGAAAATTATTTGGATGTTTATTGCAGAAAAACGCATAGAAACACGAAGAAGAAAGGAAACGAAATACAGGTTGCTCATAATTGTTGTTCATTTCGAGGAAAACCTTGATTTTCAGTCCCGTGTGTCTAAGAGTGTACCTGTTATTTCCTTCCTAAAATAACCTTGTAAAGAGTTGATACAAATTTCTGTTCGTTTGAAAATGTAATGAGGTTATTAAATATTGCAAACGTTTGCGTTCCGCAACGCAAATTTTCAATATTCTTGTTCAACCGTTTTGTTCGTCATAAAATGCCGGGAAAAAAATAAAGTCGATTGTTTTCTTAAGACTTTTCTTTGGTTATTCTGATAGAATGTTCGCTTTGAGAAATCAGAAACGACTTCTGTTTCAATTACTTGAAGTGTGAAACAAGATTTGATTGTAGAGAAAAACCTTCGCCGTTCCCAAAGGGATGCCTTCCGCACAGGCGATAGCAGTTTACTAAACCGTAAGGAGAAATAGGATATGAAACAACTGAAGAAGGAGATCACATACATTCTTCTGCTGACAATTGTATTGACATCTCTGCTCTGGTCAGGAACAACGGGAAAAATTGCAGGTATGATAAAGGATAAAGCCACTGGAGAACCACTCATTGGTGCGAATATTGTTGTGATCGGAACATCCCTGGGTGCAGCGGCTGATATCGAAGGTCAGTATTCCATTTTGTATGTTCCGCCCGGTACCTATAAGGTTCAAGTCTCTTTCATCGGATACGAAACGACTATCGTGAATAATGTCCGCGTGTTTATAGATCAAACGGCACGAATCGATATCATATTGGGACAGCAAACAATAAATGCAGACGAGGTCTTTATTGTGGCCGAACGAAGTACCATGAAACCGGATGTTGCAACAAGTGTTGTTGATGTCTCTCAAGCTGAAGTTTTAAATTTGCCTGCAACCAGTGTGCAGAGTGTCCTTAATATGCAGGCAGGTATTAAGGACGGAAGAATTCGCGGCAGCGATATGAATCAATCCCTCTTCCTCTTGGATGGTATCACCATGAGGGATCCGAGAAATAACGAAGCGGTCAGTAAAGTAGCGCTCAGCAGTATTAAGGAAATTTCCGTGGAACGCGGGGGATTCAACGCGGAATATGGACAGGTTCAATCTGGAATCACGAAAGTGGTAACGTATGAAGGAAAGCCACGAGGATATTCCGGGTCGTTCATTGTGAATATGACCCCGGCAGCCCCAAAATATTATAGAGGGGGGAATATTCCAGATGTGAATGATCCCAATTCCTATTGGTTGAGATCGTATTTGGATCCTGCAGTCTGTTGGACAGGAACAACAACACCTCAGTCGGCCGGTGGATGGGATGAATATACCCGACAAAAGTACCTTACGTTTGTAGGATGGAATCAAATCTCGCAACAATTGATGAGCGATAATGATCCCACGAATGATCTGACACCGTTAGGTGCGCAGAGAGCATTCGAATATGAAACCCGGAAAAAACAAATTAACGATCAACCCGATTATGTGTTTGATGGCGGGTTTGGTGGTCCGGTTCCTCTTGTCTCTGAAGAGCTCGGAGATCTCCGATTCTTTGCATCTTATCGGAAGGAGCGAGATATGCTGTTGTTCCCCATGACAAGGCCTGATTATTCAGAATCTGACGGAAGATTGGTGTTGACTTCAAATCTTTCAAAGTCCATGACACTTCGCGTCTCTGGGTTGATGGGCAATGTTGCAACGATGCAGGATAATTGGAATCGAACGTCCTATCCCCATTATCCCTATGAAATTGCCAACGGCACGGGGGGCGGTTCTCTCTTCAATATGTTTAGTGATTGGACGTACAGTCTCACGGATATCGACCATAAAGCTCTCTCTGCAAAAATAACGCAGGCATTAAGTGCAAAAACGTTGTATGAAATATCGGTCGAATATTTTAGACGCAGTTATTATTCGAGGCCCCCGGAAGCAAGAAATACGTCTCTCATCACCGAGGTGGTTCCCGGTTTCTTTGAATCCACGAATCCGTTTGGGTATTACCCCGGTGCAACAACGTCGGATGGAATTATTATTTATGCGGGGGAACAGCAATCGTTAGCACGTGATAATTCTGTCGTCAGTGCCACAACCATGAAATTTGATTTTACAAGTCAGGTGGACTTCAGCAATGAAATAAAAGCTGGGGCCGAATTCGTGTACAATGATCTAAATTTGGATTACGGATTTATTCAAATGCAAACCAAAGGCCTATCGTATGCCAGCCGTGTTCAAATGGAGGATTATCCTCTCCGTGTCGCAGCATATCTGCAGGACAAATTGGAGACGAAAGGATTTACTCTCAATGCAGGTTTGCGACTTGATTACAGCAATGCGAATACTGATTGGTGGGCATTTGATCCATACAATCCGGCATTCTATGGAACCAATTATAATTCTCAATCATCATTTGCTATGACGAAAGCGAAGGGACAATGGCAGTTGAGTCCTCGCTTGGGTATTTCACATCCTATTACAGAAAATTCAAAACTCTATTTTAACTACGGGCATTTTAAACAAATGCCTCAATATGAAGCCCTCTTCCAAGTCGATCGTCGAACGACAAATTCGTTAGCGAATATCGGCAATCCTAATCTTACTCTTGCAAAAACAATTTCATATGAATTAGGGTACGATCATCAATTGTTTGATGGAGAATTACTGCTTCAATTCACAGCATTTTATCGTGATATTAGCGATCAACAAAATACCACAACGTACTATCCATTATTTGGGCAGAGTTACGGTACAACGACCTCAAACGGTTATTCGGATATTCGTGGATTTGAATTCACCCTGCGAAAATCTCCAGGACGTTGGTTCTATGGTTTTGTTAATTACACGTATCAGGCAACTTCGAACGGCAACTTCGATATCACACGTCAATATGAAGATCCCTATCAACAAACGAGTTATGTCGAGAATATTGCCAACGTAACAAATATTTATCAAACGCATTCTATTCCTGCACCGTTTGCAAGAGCAAACCTCAACTTTTCAACACCCGATGATTTCGGCCCGAGCGTTTTACAACATAACATTCTTGGCAACTGGATGCTGAGTGTGTTGTTGAATTGGAGTGCAGGTGGATGGACAACGTACAACCCGCAAAGCGCAACCGGTGTTGTCAACAATGTCCAATATGTCGATTATATTGATGCATCCTTACGTGCAAGCAAATCCATCGTCTTCAAACATTTCAATTTTCAACTCTTTGTCGACATTTCGAATCTCTTTAATACCATTCGTTTGAATAATACGGGTGATCAGGATTATCGCAGGTCATTGCATTTACCCCAGAGTGACGCATACCCGAATATCCCGGGTGATGATAAACTTGGCGACTATCGGAACCCCGGCGTAGAATGGCAACCTGAGGTATATCAAAAGGACATGTCACAAACGATTCAGGGTGCGGGGAGTACGCGTGCCATTTATTATGAATCAAGCACACAAAAATACTGGCAATATGTTGATGATCCCAGCATTTCGAATATAAAAGACAGATGGAAGCTGGTCGATCAGGCAAAAATTGATCAAATAAATAACGATAAAGCATATATCAATATGCCGAATCCTTCGACGTTTTGGTTCCTTAATCCACGCAATATAACCTATGGTATTCGCGTCTCAATAGATCTCGATTGACTATCGACAACCAACTAAATTATGGGAATTACTAATGAATAATAAAAATATAAAACTTCGACTGCTGTTGGTATCCGGTTTTATACTTGTCACCGGTAGTTTCCAACATGCAGAATCTCAGCAACTCAGATGGCTGCGCGTTGGTCAATTACAATCGTACATCATGGATTATGGGTCTGAGTGTGAACTCGCCGCATTTAATAATAATTTCTTAGCATGGCCAGCACAATACGGCGATAACCAATGGACAACACGCGCGAATCACTTGTGGATGGGTGCTAAAAATTTCTACGATCCTGTAGAGAAAAAAACAAAATCCGTAAAAGTTGTCGGATCCGGACCGCGGTATGATCCGGCAAATCAACCTGGCATGGTTTTTCCTCTCGGGATCAAATTAATTGGAAAATCGTATCCGCCGAAAGTTATTGTGGATGGTCAAATAGGAACGAATAATACACTCTATGATGTCTTGGATGACCAACAAGATAATCTACCGTGTGATCGGATGATTGTAGCACAATTTAACACTTCATTGGGAGTCTCGGTGACCGAAAAGGTACTCGCCTTTTCCTCGCAAAATCATGATAACTATTTTATCCATGATTTTGTGTTCAAAAACACTGGTATAAGTAACGCAGCCGGTGATATCAACAAGCAGACACTCAACGATTTCTGGGTGCATTTCGGTTATCGTTATGCATTTGCCGGAGTTGCCTCGAGCGGTTTCGGTTCAGCTTGGGGTGCTTTTGCCTCTGAGTGGGGAACCAGTACCATCTATCACGATTTTGGACCGTATAAATCAGCGGCCGACAGTGTGCGTGGTTTTTATTCGTTTTATGGTCCATGCAAAGATCGTACAAGCGTCACCTATGCGCAGGACTGGGGTTGTCCCAACCAACAAGGCGGCGGTGTGGGTCTGGATGGCCTTTTAGGTGATGCAAAATATAATGGTGTGACGACACTCTTTGCCTCCAAAAATCCGCAAAACTATGCGACAGATGATAAGGATCAGCCAAAATCGACATCTTATTTTTCTTCCGATGACGCTCCTATGAATGCAACGGTGAGTCAATACGACGAATCATTTATGCAACAGCGATATACCAGAATGGCGGAGGGTCATTTACCGCAGTCGCATTATGAATCGGTCGGTGATCAGTATGTTGCCGACTGGAGAAGTGCACATCCTGAACGTGACGGCGGAGGTGGATCGTCGCAAGGTCAAGGATATGGACCGTATACTCTTGCTTCGGGAGATAGTATTCATATCGTGTTTGCTGAAGGTATCAGCGGTATGAGTTGGGAAAAATGCCGTGAGGTTGGAGCCAATTGGTATCAATATTTTAAAGCAACAGGCTCTCCTACTCTGAATTATCCTGCCGGGTATACGGGCCCCAAAGCAACGTATACGGATTACACGCGGGCTTGGGTTGAGACCGGTAAAGATTCCATTATGAAAACATTGCGCAGTGCTATTAAAAATTATCAATCTGGATATACACTTCATCAGGGACCTCCAGCACCTTCTTCTTTCACGGTGACTTCGGGTGGAGATAAAATAAGTTTAGAATGGGCAAGGAATGCAGAAAGCGATCTACATTTTGGCGGCTACATTATTTGGAGAGCTGAAGGGAGCGTGAAAGATTACCGAACAGTTTATACAAAAGTTTTCGAAACATCTTCTAAAATAGGGAACTGGGATGATGTAACAGCTGTCCGTGGTTTTAATTACTATTATGCCATCCAGGCGAAAGATGATGGAACACAGAACGAACTCCAACCGGGAGTACCGCTCTGTAGCAGTCTGTTCCTGACCTTAACGACGGTATCGGCACATCTATTGAGACCGGCAGGAAATTTGTTAGGGGAAGTACGTGTCGTACCAAATCCTTACGACATTCGATCGCGGGCATGGCAGTTTGGAGATCAATTCCAATATGACCGGATTACCTTCTATGGAATTCCTCCCCAATGCAGGTTAAAGATATTTACTGAAAACGGAACATTGGTGTGGGAAACACTTCACACAAATGGCTCCGGTGATCAGATTTGGGATTCAAAAACTTCTTCCGGCCAGGTGATCGTCAGCGGTATCTATATCCTGCACGTGGAAGTTTTAGAAGATATCTATGCGAATGAACCCAAAGTCGCTAAATATGATGTTTTTGATGAGAACTTAAATAAAATTTATAAACAGGGCGAAACGATGTTTCATCAAGGCGATAAAATATTTACTGCAGGCCAATCTACTTTCCGTAAGTTTGTGGTGATCAGGTAAGGAGTTGATCAATGAAAAATAAAATGAATAACATATTTCTGAGTACTCTTCTGGGATGCCTGTTTCTGAGTAGTGGATTTGCTCAGGACAATCAAAAATTAGCTCAAACAGGGCTTGGGTTCTTAAGTGTTGTATCGGATGCGCGTGCTGCAGGTATGGCCGAGGCGATGACCGGTGTTCAGACGAATTCTAGTTCACTTTTTTTTAATCCGGCAGGAATGTCGAGAATGGAAAATTACATTGAAGTCTCGGCGAGTTCGAACCAATGGATTGCCGATATCAAACACTATACATTTGGTATGGCCATTAATCCGGCACATGGTGATTATGGAGTGATTGGATTGAGTGTCCAATATGTGGATTACGGCAACTTTCTTGGTACACGCGTGAATAAAGCGATTGATAAAGGGTATGATGATGTCGGAATTTTTAAATTGAATGCATTAGCTGTGGGAGTGGGATATGCAAAGTCCTTGACGGACCGATTCAGTGTGGGAGGTCAAATTCGTTGGGCGCGTCAAGATCTTGGCGATAGCTTTATCCCCAATCAGTTCAAATCCGTACCGGTCCTTGATTCGGCAGGACATCCGATTGCCAATTTGTATGCTGATTCAGCAGTGAGCACAACGAACAAGTTAACACCGTTGGTATTTGATTTTGGAACACAATTCAAGACAGGAATTAAAAGCTTGGTGTTTGGCATGTCGGTACGAAATTTTTCTGGTGATATAAAATATGCTCAAGAGGGATTTCAATTACCGCTGGTGTTCACACTCGGCGTTTCTATGAATTTGATGGATCTGATAGGTGATGTTTCTTTGGATCAATCCCTTCTTATGAGTATTGATGCGAGCCATTATCGAGATCACCCGGAACAGCTGAAAATTGGACTGGAATACACAATCATGAATATCCTTTCCCTGCGTGGTGGATATATTAGCAACAATGATGAAAGTGGTATGTCATACGGAGTCGGAGTAGCAAAATTTGGATTTGCATTTGATTACTCCTACACGCCGTTTGGCATATTCAGCAAAGTCCAACGAATGACTGCACGTTTTTCATTTTGAACTGATGAAGGAATAAAATTATGAAAGTCTATCGCTCCTTTTACGCAATGGCGCTGCTTATGGTGGTGCTGTTGATAACGGTTATCTTCGGATGTAAATATGATGTAGCCGAACCGCAGTGGGACAGCCCTGCAGCAAGTTCAACCGAGGTGACCATTACAGGGATTGTTCCAGCTCAGGCAACCCCCGGAGTCAACATCATTACAATTGTTGGGACGAATTTATCGGGTGCATTAGATTCAAATAGAGTGACAAAACATTTTTATTATACGGACTCGTTAAATGTGAAAAGAGATACCATTGTGTACGATTCAACCACGGTCTATAATGGTGTCTACTTTGATCAAGTACAGGCAACGGTTGTCGCTTGCTCTCCAACCATGATCAAAGTGTTACGGCCCAACGTCGCTTCAGATACATGCAAGATAAAAATTGCTTCATCGAAAGCGCTTGCAGTAGTGAAGTACGGTCCCTATAAAGTAAATTCTGTCTTGGCGCCATTCGGTTCCTTTAATGAAAACTATGCATTGAATGCTATTGCGGTCGATCACGCAGAGAATGTTTATGTCGTGAAAGGGACAAGTCCTTATACGGTTTATAAAATCACGCCAAACGGTGATAAAATAAGTCTCGGAGCGGCTGCACGTCAACCCCTCGATGCAAAAATAGGTCCTGATGGAAATCTCTATTATATGGGGAATGGCACCGTCGGTGCCAAACCGATTGGTATGATCAATACGACGACACAAACAGATTCGTTGTGGTTAAATTCAACCAAATACCTTTCATGCTTCGATTTTGCACCCAATGGGTATATGTACACAG
>Ga0302322_100003984_pt1 | contig 12762 bp, 9 predicted proteins | sample Fen_T0_2_FD_203757 | JGI IMG/M metagenome (GOLD analysis project Ga0302322, IMG submission 203757) | Peat permafrost microbial communities from Stordalen Mire near Abisko, Sweden - Fen_T0_2 | ecosystem: Environmental > Terrestrial > Soil > Wetlands > Permafrost | place: Sweden: Abisko...
CCGGCCCGCTCGCAGCACGGGCTCCCCTTCTCGGCATCACTCCGGTCACCCCTGGGGAGCCCGGCGCGAGGTCCGGCGGCCCTGGTGAGCGCCCGGCGGTCAGGAGTCGATCGCCGCCCTGACCGCCCCCGCGCCGGACGCCACGGGGGCGTCCTCCGGCGCCGTCACGGGGCCGGACCGGACGGCGGCCAGGTGGGCGACGTGACGCACCAGCGCGATCCCGGCCGCCAGGGCCACGAGGCCGCACACCCCTGCCCAGCCGAAGGCGAGGTAGGCCCGCACGCCCAGCCAGGAGCCGACGCTGCCCCCGGCGAAGGCGCAGGTCATGTACGCGGTGTTGAGCCGGGCCCGCAGTCCCGGGTCGATGCCGAAGATGCGGGCCTGGTTGGCGACCTGGCCGCTCTGCATCGCGACGTCGAGCAGCAGCATCCCGATGAGGAGCGCCGCCATGCCGGCCACTCCCCCGACCCCGCCGAGGGTGAGCACCGCGGCGGCCGCGAGCGTCGTCACCAGGCAGACGAGGTTGACCGCGTCGGAGCCACGCCGGTCGGCGGCGCGCCCGGCGACGGGGGTGGCGAAGACACTGCCCGCCCCCACGAGGGCGATCAGCCCGACGACCTCGGCGCCCATCCGGTAGGTCGAGCTGTCGATCAGCAACGAGATGCTGGTCCAGGCCGCGCTGAACCCGCCGAAGACCAGGGCCTGGTAGAGGCAGGAGCGGCGCAGGGCGGGCTGGGTCGCGAACAGGCGCACGGCGGTGCCGAGCAACGCAGGGTACGTCTGCGTGCTCGAGGGCGTGGTCCTCGGGACGACGCGGAGCAGGACGACGGCGAGCAGCAGCACAAAGCCGGCCGCGGCGATGTAGGGGGCGCGCCACCCGAGCCACTCGCCCAGCGAACCGCTGAACGTGCGGGCGAGCAGGATCCCGGCGATCAGCCCGCTGAGCAGCGTGCCGGTCACGGCGCCGCGACGGGCCGGGTCGACCAGTCCGGCAGCCATCGGGATGATGATCTGCGGGACCACCGTGGTGAAGCCGGCGAGGCCGCCCGCGACGATGAGGACGGGCAACGACGGGGCGGCCCCGGCCACGAGCAGGCAGAGTCCCGTGAGCACGAGGAGGGTGACGATCAGCGGGCGGTTGCGCACCCGGTCCCCGAGAGGGACGAGCAGGAAGATCCCGGCGGCGTACCCCACCTGGGCGGCGGTGGCGATCAGCGCCGCGGCCGCCGTCGAGACCCTCAGGCCGGAGGCGACGAGCGGGATGAGGGCCTGCGGGAAGTAGATGGTCGACACCCCGACGCCGCAGGCCACGGCCAGCACGGCGATCCTCGCGCGGGCGAGAGGAGGGTGAGAATCGACATCGGACACGAAGCACCCCTTCATCGAACGAACTGATTGGTTCGAAGCTAGCCGACCAAGGTCGGGAGCGTCAATCGAACTGGTTCGTTAACATCGGGGTATGGCTTACGACTCCCAGGCGACGCGGCGGCGGATCCTCCAGGCCGCCTCGGTCGAATTCGCAGAGCGTGGCGTCGCCGGGGCACGGATCGACCGGATCGCCGAGACGGCCCGCGCGAACAAGCGGGCCATCTACGACTACTTCGGCGACAAGAACGCACTGTTCGCCGCAGTCCTGGAGGACCAGCTGGCCGACTGCGCGCAGGAGGTCGCGTTCGCCGGGGACGACCTGCCCGACTACGCGGGCCGGCTCATGGACTACCACGCGGCGCACCCGCAAGCCCTGCGCCTGCTGCTGTGGGAGGCGCTCGAGCTCGGTGACGCCACCGTCCCCGCCGAGCGGGCGCGCGTCGCCAAGTACGCCGTCCGCGTGGAGGCGATCGCCCGCACCGGCACCTACCGGGCCGATCCGCGGCTGTTGCTCCTGCTCACCATGGGCGTCGTCAACTGGATGTCGGCGGTGCCCCAGATCCGCCGCATGATCCTCGGGGACCCCCCGCCCGAGCAGGTCCGCGGCTGGGTGGTCGACGCGGTCGAGGCGCTCACCGCCCTCGGCGGCGGGCCCGGGTCCTCGACGGCCGAGTCAGACCTCACCCACGGGTACCGGACCGGCGAGCCGGTCGACGATCAAGTTCACGATCCCGCCGGTCACCGCTGACGACGCGTCCGCCGGGCTGCGGGGGACACGGCCCGACGGCGTAGCCGGTTCAGGGCGACGACCGCGGGTAGGGTCAGCGCTCATGGCTACGTACGCCTCCCCCGTGCCCGCCCCCTCCGGAACGACCACCCCGTCGGGAACGACGACCCCCTCCGTGACGGCCACCCCCTCGGCGACCACCCCTGCGGGCGACGGGCCGGCCTGGTGGCGTTCAGCCGTCACCTACCAGCTCTACATCCGCAGCTTCGCGGACGGCAACGGCGACGGGCTCGGCGACGTCGCGGGCATCCGCAGCCGCCTGCCCTACCTGGCGGCGCTCGGCGTCGACGCCCTGTGGATCAACCCCTGGTACCCGTCCCCGCAGGCGGACGGCGGGTACGACGTCGCCGACTACCGCGACATCGACCCCGCCTTCGGCACGCTCGCGGACGCGCAGGCCCTGCTCGACGAGGCCCACGCCCTCGGCCTGCGGGTGCTGCTCGACGTCGTCCCGAACCACACCTCCGACGAGCACGCCTGGTTCCGGGCCGCCCTCGCCGCCGGGCCCGGATCGCCCGAACGCGAGCGCTACGTCTTCCGTCCCGGCAGGGGCCCGGACGGCGCGTCGCCCCCCAACGACTGGACCGCTGTCTTCGGCGGGCCGGCCTGGGAGCGGGTGACCGAGCCCGACGGGCGCCCCGGGGAGTGGTACCTGCACCTGTTCGACCCCAAGCAGCCCGACCTGAACTGGGAGAACCCGCAGGTCAGGACCGAGTTCCTGGACATCCTGCGGTTCTGGTTCGACCGCGGCGCGGACGGGTTCCGCATCGACGTCGCGCACGGGCTGATCAAGGACCCGGCGCTGCCCGACCTCGGTGACGACGTGGAGGAGATCCTCGGGACCACCACCCGCGAGGGCCACCCGCACTGGGACCTGCCCGGCGTCCACGAGGTCTACCGGGAGTGGCGGGCCCTCGCCGACACCTACGACCCGCCGAAGGTGTTCGTCGCCGAGGCGTGGGTGGCGAGCCCGGCGCGCCTCGCGGCCTACCTGCGCCCCGACGAGCTGCACACGGCCTTCGACTTCGACTTCGTCCGGGCGCCGTGGGACGCCACGCAGCTGCGCGCGACCGCCGCCGCCAGCCTGGCCGCGCACGACTCGGTGGGCGCACCCGTCATGTGGGTGCTGTCCAACCACGACGTCACCCGGCACGTGACGCGCCTGGGCCGGCTGGAGCAACCGGCCGGGGGTGCGGGCCTGCGCAGCTCGACCAGCCCGGTCGACCTCGACCTCGGACGGCGCCGGGCCCGTGCCCTGCTGCTGCTGGAGCTCGCCCTGCCCGGCGGCGTCTACCTGTACCAGGGCGAGGAGCTGGGCCTGGAGGAGGTCCAGGACCTGCCCGAGGACCTGCTGCAGGACCCGACCTGGGAACGGTCCGGGCACACCGAGCGCGGGCGGGACGGCTGCCGGGTCCCCCTGCCGTGGACGGCGTCCGGCCCCTCGCTCGGGTTCGGGACGGCGCAGGCCTGGCTCCCCCAGCCCGCCGCGTGGGCGGACCTGGCCGTCGACCGGCAGGAGGAGGACCCGTCCTCGATGCTGGCGTTCTACCGGAGGGCTCTGCGCCTGCGCCGCGACGTGCCGGGCCTGGGTGCCGGGGACGCGACGTCCGCGCAGTGGCTGGACCTCGGACCCGACGTGGTCGCGTTCCGCCGGGAGCCCGGTTTCGTCTGCGTCCTCAACGTCGGGACCGCACCGGTGGCGCTGCCCGCGGGCCACGTGCTGCTCGCCAGCGACCCCGCGCTGGACGGCGCCCCCGGCGAGGAGCCGCCGGCCCTGGCCCCGGACGCCGCCGTCTGGCTCCACGTCGCGGACTGACACCCGGCCGGCCGGGTGCCAGTCCGTCGGGCTCACCCGGCCGGCGACCCGACGGGCGTCACGTGGGCGGCAGCCGCCGCCCGCTGGGCGACCACGTGCCCGACGACGACGATCGCGGGCGCCCGCACCTGCTCCCGGGCGAAGGTGCGGGCGGCCTCGCCCAGGGTCGTGACGACGACGCGCTGCGTGGGCAGGGAGCCGTTCTCGACCGCGGCGACGGGGGTGGCCGGATCGCGGCCCCCCTCGACCAGGGCCGCCGCGATGGCGGGGAGGTTCTCCACCCCCATGAGCAGCACGACCGTCCCCGCGAGCCCGCCGAGGGCGGTCCAGTCGACCAGCGAATCCGGATGCCCGGGCGGCAGGTGACCGGACACGATGACGGCCTCGTGCGCGACCCCGCGGTGGGTGAAGGGGATGCCCGCGAGCCCCGGCACCGAGATCGCGCTGGTGATGCCGGGCACGACCGTCACGGGGACCCCGGCGGCGACGCAGGCCGCGACCTCCTCGGAGCCGCGGCCGAAGACGAACGGGTCGCCTCCCTTGAGCCGCACCACGAACCGCCCCTGCCGGGCCCGGTCGACGAGCACCTCGTTGATCGCCTCCTGCGCCATGAAGCGGCCCCGGGGCAGCTTGGCCGCGTCCACGATCTCGACGTCCGGGGCGAGCTCGGCGAGCAGTGCCTGCGGGGCCAGGCGGTCCGCGACGACGACGTCGGCGTGGGCCAGGAGGCGCCGGCCCCGCACCGTGATGAGGTCGGGGTCGCCGGGACCGCCGCCGACGATCGCGACGCCGGGCAGCAGGGCCGCACCGCCGCCGTCGCCCGAACTGCCGCCCGAACTGCCGCCCGAACTGCCGCCCGAGCCGCCGCCCGAGCCGCCGCCCGAGGACCGGCGACGGCGGCGCGGCAGGGTGTCGAGCCGGCCGGTGCGCAGGGCGTCCAGGGCGCCGTCACGGACGGCGGCGGCCCGCTGCGGGTCTCCGCCGCCGAGCACCCCGATGCGCACCGGGCCGTCCACGGCCACGGCCGGGGTGACGGCGGTCCCGCCGGAGGCGTCGTCCGCGCGGACGCAGAACACCCGGGCTGCCTCGGCCTCGGCGGCGACGGCCGCGTTGACGGCGGGGTCGTCGGTGAGGGCGAGCACGTACCAGGCGTCCGCGACGTCGCCGGAGCGGTAGGGACGCCGCTCCCAGGACAGGTCCCCGGCCCCGGCCATCCCCTCCACGGTGGGGGTGACCTGGGGAGCCACCAGCCGCACGGAGGCACCCGCGTCCAGCAGCACGGGCAACCGGCGCTGGGCGACGGCACCGCCGCCCACGACGAGGACCGGGCGGCCGGCGAGCCGCAGGCCGGCGAGATAGGGCTGCGTCACGCCGGCCCGCCGTCCCCCGGAGCGGAGGCGGACGTGTGCGTCACCGCCTTGTCGTTCACGCCTGCCGCGTCGAACGTCGCCATGTCGCGCAGGGCTGCGACGGCCGAGCGGACGGCGGGCAGCGCCAGCAGCGCTCCCGTGCCCTCGCCCAGGCGCAGATCGAGGTCGACGAGCGGGCTCAGGCCCAGGGCGTCCAGCGCCACCGCGTGCCCGGGCTCGGCGGAGCGGTGCCCGGCGATCCAGGCGTCCGCCGCGACGGGGGCGATCGCTCGGGCCGCGAGGGCCGCGGACCCGGCGATGACGCCGTCCAGGACCACCGGGACCCGCAGGGCGGCCGCGCCGACGAGGAAGCCGGCGATGGCCGCGTGCTCCAGCCCGCCGACGGCGGCCAGCACCGCCACGGGATCGGCGTCGCGGCGCTCGATCACCGCGGCGTGCAGGGCCAGCGCCCGTGCCACGACGTCGATCTTGTGGCGGAGGGTGTCGTCGTCGATGCCGGTGCCCCGCCCGGTGACCGTCGCGGCGTCCGTGCCCGTGAACGCGGCGATCAGCGCGGCCGACGCCGTGGTGTTGGCGATGCCCATGTCTCCGGTGAGCAGGCACCGGTAGCCGGCGGCGACCAGGTCGGCGGCGACGGCCACCCCGGCGTCCAGGGCGGCGCGCACCTCCTCGCCGGTCATGGCGGGCCCGGTGGACAGGTCCCGCGACCCGTCCCGCACCCGGTACCTGCGCAGGGACGGCGCGTCGTCGAGGGGCGAGGCCACCCCGACGTCGACGACGACCACGTCGGCCCCCACGACCCCGGCCAGCGCGTTGACGGCGGCACCGCCCGCGAGGAAGTTGGCCACCATCTGCGCGGTGACCTCCTGCGGCCACGGCGTCACGCCCTGGGCGTGCACGCCGTGGTCGGCGGCGAAGACCGCCACCGCGGCCGGGAAGGGCTCCGGCGGAGGGCACTCCCCCGCGAGGCCGGCGAGGCGCACCGACAGGTCCTCCAGGCGGCCGAGCGCACCCGGAGGCTTGGTCAGCCGGGACTGCCGGTCCTGGGCGGCGGCGATCGCCTCGGGGTCGAGGGGGCGCAGTGCGGCCAGCGCCTCGTCGAGCGTGCGCGGACCGGCCGGGAGGCCGTGCGGTGTTGCCATGGTCATGGGTCAGCTCCTGTTGATCCTCGCCGGGGCATGCCCGCCCGGCGCCCGCCACTGTGTCACGCCCGCCGCCGTGAACGCCGGGCCGTCGCCGCCACCCCGGCCCCGGCCCCGGCCCACGCCACCCCCACGGCGAGGGCCGTGGCCGTGACGGTGACCGCACGACCGAGTCGCACGGCCCGGTGCACGTCGGCCACCCGCGGCGGATGCCCGTCACCGAGCGCGGGCCGATCCTCCACATACCCCGGATAGGTGTTGCGCCCGCCCAACGACACCGCGAGCGCGCCCGCCGCGGCCGCCTCGGGACGCCCCGCGTTCGGGCTGGGGTGACGGCCGCCGTCCCGGCGCATGGTGCGCCAGGCCCGCGCCGTCGAACCCCCGACCGTCGGCGCCGCGAGGGACACGAGCGCACCGCACACCCGGGCGGGGACCAGGTTGACCCCGTCGTCCAACCGGGCCGGGACCCGCCCGAACCGCTCGTAGCGGGCGGACCGGTACCCGACCATGGCGTCGAGGGTGTTCACGGCCCGGTACCCGAGCAAGCCCGGCACCCCGGCGACCGCCCCCCAGAGCAACGGCGCGACGACGGCGTCGGAGGCGTTCTCGGCGAGCGACTCCACGGTGGCGCGGGCGAGCTCGTCGGCGGTGAGCTGCGAAGGGTCCCGGGCGCACAGGTGGCTCAGGCGGCGGCGGGCCCCCGTCAGGTCGCCGCCGGGCCGCGCTCCGGCCTCCAGGAGCCCGGCCATGGCCGTGCCCTCCCGGGCGAGGCTGGTGCCGCCGAGCACCGCCCACGTGGCCGCCGCGGTGACGGCGGCGCGTGCCAGGGGGCGGCGCGCCGTCGCCCGCTCGGCCAGCACGCCGAGCGCGACCGGAACCCCCACGGCGACGCCGGTGAACAACGCCCCCCGGCCGACGTCGTCCGCGTACCAGCGCCGTTCCAGCGCGGACGCCGCCCGTCCGAACCCCGCGACGGGGTGGCCGCGGCGCGGATCGGCGAACAGCGCGTCGGCGAGGACTCCGAGGGCGATCCCGGCGGGACGCGCCGCGGCGGCGGGAAGGGCCATCCCCCGATCCTTCCGCAGGCTGCGCACCCGCCGTGAACCGGGGCCCGACCGCCCGTCCTCACGACGACGCCGAGGCGAGCACGCCCGGGCCGTCGGCGGCGGCCCCGCCGAGATCGTCCTCGAACGTCTCGAAGTCGTCGGGCTCGTCGTCCACCTCGGAGACCCGGCCCGCGACCAGCTCGGCGACCGACGGGCGCTGCTCGTCGTCCAGCTGGCGCTGCAGCTGGTCGGCCTGCTCGCCGAGCTGCTCCTCCGGGTCGGGCCGGCGCCGGTGGGGACGCAGGGGCGCCACCCCGAACCTCAGGTCCGGTCCGACGGAGTCGGCCTGGACGTCGACCGCGGTCCGGCGGGCGCCGTCCTGGCCCAGGTAGTCCTTCACGCGCAGCCGGCCGTGCACGATGACCCGGTCGCCCTTGCGCACGCTCGCGTCGACGTTGTGGGCCAGGTCCCCGAAGCAGCTCACCCCCAGCCAGGAACTGTGCACGTCGACCCAGTTCCCCGCGGCGCTGTCGTACTTGCGCTCGTTGCACACCATCCGGAAGCTCAGCAGGTGACGGCCGTTCCAGGCGGCGCGCTTCGGATCGGTGCCGATCACACCCTGGACGGTGACGTAGACGGCGGTCATGGCGCGGGTCCCTCCTCGACTCCCCCGGCGGACGCCGGGACCTGCCTGCCAGGCTGCCGGGCCGGGCGGGCGAGCGGGCCGCGACGCCGGCCGCCTGTGGACGACGGCCCCGATCGCGCGCCTGTGGACGAGTCGAGCAGGGGCGGGGAGAGCAGGGAGCGGAAGCAGGCGGCAGAGGCAGGAGGCAGACCCCGCTCAGCGGCCCCGGGTCAGGGCCAGCCGCGCCGTCCGGTGATCGGCCAGGACGGCGGCGACGGGTGCCTCCACCCGCTCGGCGACGACCGCCCGGATCGCCGCCCGCAACGCGGCCTCGGCCTGCACGACCTGGCGCTGCGCCCCCGCCTGGACCAGCCACCGGGAGGCCACGGCCAGCAGCGCCCCGAGCCCGACGGCGTCCACGAACAGCAGCGACGCCAGCGACACACCGCCCGCGGACGGCGCCGGGACCGCGCCCGTCAGGCCCACCGCCCACCACACCAGCCCGACCGCGGCGGCCACCACGAGCAGCACCTGGACCGCGGCCAGCAGGGGCCACCACAGCGGGCGCCGCGGGGTGAGATCCACCCCCCGCAGGGCGGAGTCGAGGGCAGCGCGCAGCTCCTCGCCCGTCGCCACGGCGGCCGAGCGGACGTCGTCCGCCCACCGCGGCGGCAGTCCCGCGGCGGACGCCGTCGTGATCTCGCGGACGGCCAGCTCCACCCGGTCCCGCTGCGTCGAGGTGTCCGCGGGCGACGTCCCGGCGCCCAGCGCACGGATCTCCGCCTCGGCGTCCGGCGCCAGGCCGACCCGGCTCAGCCCGTCGGCCCGCAGCGTGCGATACCACGTGGCGGGCGGCCAGCCGGTCCAGCGGGACGCGCGGCGCCGGTAGGCCGTGGACGCCGCGCCCGCCGTCGCCGGCACGCCCGCGGCGTCCGCCAGGGCCTCGACGAGGGCCTCGGCACCCGGCAGGTCGCCGGGGTCGGCCTCGGCCGGGGCCACGCCCGCGGCGAGCACGGCGGAGGCGGCGTCCAGGTCGGCCAGGGCCCGGCCCGCGAAGGCACCGCCCCGCCCGACCAGGTCGGAGAGGACCTGGCGCAACTGCGGCACCCCCGCGCCGGTGCGCGCGGACGTCCCGATGAGCGGGACCGGCTCCAGGCCGTCGGAGTCGAGGAGGCGGCGCAGGTCGGCGGCGCAGGTGTGCGCCTCGGTCGGGCTGAGCCGGTCCAGCTGGTTGAGGACCACGAGCATCACCGTCGAGTGCCCGGACAGGCGGCGCAGGTAGGCGTGGAGCGCCTGGTCGGCGTACTTCTGCGGGTCGACCACCCACACGAGCAGGTCGACGAGGTCGACCAGCCGGTCCACCTCGAGGCGGTGGGCGACCTGGGTGGAGTCGTGGTCGGGCAGGTCGAGCAGCACCAGCCCGCGCAGGTCGCTCTGCCGGGACCCGTCGAGCACCGACTCCCGGTTGGTCCGCAGCTCCCGCGGGACGTCGAGCCAGTTCAGCAGCGGATCGGCGCCGTCCCCGGCCCAGATGCACGCCGTCGGCCGCCCGGTCGTCGGGCGGCGCACCCCGACCTCGGCGAGGTCGATGCCGGCGAGCGCGTTGAACAGGCTGGACTTGCCGCTGCCCGTGGCCCCCACGAGCGCCACGACGGTGCGCTCCGAGCCGAGCCGCAGCCGCTCCGCGGTCCGGTGCACCAGCTCCCGGGCGGTCTTCAGGCCGGCGGCGTCCAGGCGCCCGTCCCCCGCGGCCACGGCCGTGGAGAGCGCCTCCAGACGGTGCAGGACGACGTCGTGCAGTGCCAGTGGCGCCATGGTCAGCGTGCCTTCTCCATCTGGGCGAGGTGGCCGCGCAGGGCGTCGACGAGGTCGGGGCGGACCCCGGCGGCGGCGGTGACGGCGTCGAAGCGGCCGCGCTCGGCGGCGAGCAGGTCGTCGAAGCGGGCGTGCAGGGCCCGGCGGGCGGACGTCGCGAGCGCGTCGACGTCGTCGCCGAGAACGGTCGTGAGCAGCCGGTGGGCGACGCGCGTCACCGCGCCCGATCCGTCACCGGCGAGCGCCGAGCCGTCGCCGGCGAGCGCCGAGCCGTCGCCGAAGGCGAGGACGCCGAGGAGCGCGGCGATCCCCTCGACGCCGAAGGCCGCGGCCCGGGCGTTGGGGCGGGCGCCGTGGGTGCGGGCATGGACGACGTCCTGCAGGCCGGACTGCCAGTCGTGCACGATCCGCTCCACCTGGGCGGCCAGCCCGTGCGGCGGCTCGACCCGCGCGATCAGCGCGACGCCCGCGGGACGGGCACGCCACCGGCGCGCGACCGCCTCGGCCGCCGACTCCGCCGCGGTCTCCGCGAGGGCGCTGACCGCCTTGCGCACCGCCTCGGCGAGCGGGCCCGACGGCGAGGGCCGGCCCCGCAGGGACGCGCTCAGCCGGTCGCGCAACCGGCCCGCCGTCCCGTCGAACCCGCGGAACGCCTCGCCGCTGCCGACGTACTCCTGCCAGCGGGCGTGGACGTCGCCCTGCAGCAGGCTGCCGTCGCGCAGCGCCGTCGCGAGGTGCCTCGCGGCGGCGACGAACTCCTCCTGGACGGCGGTGCGCAGCTCACGGTCGGCGACGGCCTGCGCCCGCGCGGCGGCGGTGAGCGTCTGCACCCGCTCGTGCAGGCTGTCGAGAGCGCCGACCAGGGTCCGCCGGACGACGACGTCGCGGGTGCGGCTGTCGCGCGCCAGCCGGCTCAGCCAGCCGTGCAGGGGCCGGACGACGTCCACGGGAAGGAACCCGTCGACGTCCTTGGTCGTCTCCGGGATGGTGAACAGGGGGGCCGTGGACAGGCCCCGGTCGCGCAGCATGGTCGCCAGGTGCACCCGGATCTCGGCCATCGCCTCGACCGGCACCCGGTCCAGCACCACGGCGACCGAGACCCCGCGGTCGACGGCGGACTTCAGCGTGTCCCACGGGACCGCGTCGGAGTAGCGCGCGGCGGTCGTCACGAAGATCCACAGGTCCGCGGCGGCGAAGAGCTGGAGCGCGAGCTCGCGGTTGGTCTCGACGAGCGAGTCGATGTCGGGCGCGTCGATGATCGCCAGTCCGGGCGCCAGGCCGTCGTCGGGCACCAGGCGCAGCGCCGTGACCCGCGGCGCGTCGACGTCGACCGGCTGCAGCGGCTCGGGCGCCTCCGACGTGACCCGGGCGAAACCGGGGAGGATCCGCTGGGTGAGGAACGCCCCGGAGTCGTAGGGGTGGTGGATGAGGACGGGCGAGCGGGTGGTGGGCCGCAACACGCCCGACCGGGTGACGAACCGGCGGACCAGGGAGTTGACCAGCGTCGACTTGCCCGCGCCGGTGGAGCCGCCGACGACGGCGAGCAGCGGCGCGTCGAGCCGGCGCAACCGGGGCAGCAGGTAGTCGTCCAGCTGGGAGACGAGCGTCACCAGCTCGCGGCGGGCCTCGTCGGCGCCGGGCACCTCCAGCGGGAGGCCGAGCAGCGCGACGTCCTCGCGGAGGCGCTCGCACGCGCGGCGCAGTTCCGCGGGCGCACCCAGGTGGACGCCGTCACCCGACCCGCCGTCCGGCGGTGCCTGCCGCCCGCCCTCGGCACCAGCCTGCCCGCTCTCGGCGGCGACCTGCCGGGGCTCGGCGCTGCGCGGCGAGATCGGCGGGCGCGCGGGCGGCCGCCCGGAGACACCGGGCCGGTCCACAGCCCGGGCGGCGGTCGCCGAGGCCGGAACGGCGGCGGGCGACGGCTCGTAGCCGGAGGGCTCGGTGCCCACGACCGCCTCCCTTCGCCACGCTGCACCACCGTGCCGAGGATGGCGACGGTCCTGGACCGCGTCGACACCTGCACCCTCGCGGGGTGTTCACATCTTGCCAGCACGATTGCCGCTCCGATGGCCCTCCGGTATCGCTCCGTGTCCGGATCAGCCCTGCATGCGGCACAAATCCGTCGGCCGGCGGCCCTTCGTGACCGTTCGCGTTCGACGCCTCACAGATAGCGGGCGCTTCCCCATGGTTCCCAGACATCTGCCAAACTTGGCGCCGGACGTCGCGGCCGACGCCCTGCCGTCGGGACGTCACCCGGCGCCCAGGAGTTTGGTCACGGCGCGTGGAGCGCCCGTAGCTCAGCGGACAGAGCGGAGGACTTCTAATCCTACGGTCGCAGGTTCGATCCCTGCCGGGCGCGCCAGGCCAACCGGCCCTCACCTGCACTGCAGCCTCCCCCTCTGGATCTTGCCAGTCCGGCTGACTGCGGCCAGGGCCGGCCCGATACGGCCGTCAGCGGCAAAGGGGCGGCAAAGATTCGGAGGCCCGGCCAGGGGTGTTGCCCCGGACCGGGCCTCGTGCACTCGCCGGGACGACGACCCGTTCCGGCCAGGCGCGGCTTCGGTCTCGTGCGGCAGTGGTCTCGCGCAGTGGTGATCCAACCCACGGGCATGTCGCAGGAGCAGGCCGGCCGGCTCGTGGAGAGGCTGGCCGGGCTCAACTCCCGGCCACCGACGGCCGATCTCGTCCGGGTGGTGATGCGACGCCTCGATGCAACCGCCACAGGGCCGAGGGGAGCCGCTGTGAGTCCTGGGCGGCAACGGGAGCCCTCGCCGTCCATCGCCGCCGAACGCG
>Ga0302322_100003985_pt1 | contig 12758 bp, 8 predicted proteins | sample Fen_T0_2_FD_203757 | JGI IMG/M metagenome (GOLD analysis project Ga0302322, IMG submission 203757) | Peat permafrost microbial communities from Stordalen Mire near Abisko, Sweden - Fen_T0_2 | ecosystem: Environmental > Terrestrial > Soil > Wetlands > Permafrost | place: Sweden: Abisko...
CATCGGGCATCCCTCGGCGATCCTGCAGAACGCGCTCGCGGCCATCACGCCCTTCCACGTGCCGGCGGAGGCGCGCCGGCTGGCGTTCCACAAGCCGCTGCCGTCGCTCCTGCGGTTCACCACCTATGGCGAAAGCTACCACGAGAACCACGCCGCGCACCGCTTCGAGGACGGCCTGTACCCCGGCGGCTGGAGCGAGCTGGTGAGCTACCAGACCGCGGAGTATGCGCTCGGCACAGCGGCGCGACCCTACGTGAACGCCGGCCACTCGGACGCCTTCATGGCCCGGATTCGCCGAAGCACGCCGGTGCGCTCCTGCGCGGATTTCCGTTCCATCTTCGCCCGCGGCGTCTTCAACGACGCCGAGGTCCACCAACCCAACCGGGTGCACGTGACCGGCGGCGCGACTGATGCGAGCTACCTTTACGAGGAGGGACGGACGTTCGCGCTGCAGCACCGCAACCGCGCGCTGATGCTCTACGCACCGAAGGGCGTGGGCCACCGCGGGGTCGCGCGCTTTCGCGTGGACGTGATCTTCTCCCGCGACGCCCCGTTCGACGAGCTGTGGCTCGACGGCCGGCCGGCGGGTCCGCTGCCGCAGTCGCTGCGCGCGGGGAGCCGGATCGTGTTCCGCGATGCGCGCACGCTTGGAATGCTGATCCCGCTTGCGCCGCAGCCCGCGGCGGGCGCGACGCCGGTCACCGTGCGTCTGACGGGAGGCTGTTTCATCGTTTCCATCGCCAACTACGACGGCCCCGCGCGCGACTGGCCGCGCGACGAGCTCCGCGGCTGGCAGAACGGGTTCTATTGCGAGCTTTGGACGACCGCCGACTTTGCCAGCATCGCGGCGTTCGACGCGCACGCCGCGAAGATCAGCCTGACCGACACGCTTGTGCCCGGCGGCCGGCGGCGCGTGGCGCGGGTGCGGAGTGGGGCGGAGACCCTCGAGCTGGCCGTGAATCCGTGGTCGGAGGAAATCGAGCACGCGACCATCAACGGCGCCGACGCCCGGGTGGAACACCTCGAGGCGACCGGCGGTCCGGAGGGCCAGCCGCTGCTGGATCCGCCGACGTTGTACGGCGCCGAGGCCTATGCGGCTTTCCCCGCGCCGCCGCCCCGATGAAAGCCGAGCACCGCCAGGGTTGGCTCTTCGTGTCGCCGTGGGTGATCGGCTTCGCGCTGCTCACGGCGGGACCGATGCTCTATTCACTCTACCTGAGCTTCACCTCGGCCAGCCTGCTGTCGCCGCCGCAGTGGCTCGGCCTCGAGAACTACCGGCGGCTGGCGGCGGACCCGCTGTTCTACCGCAGCCTCGGCAACACGACGGTGTATGCGGCGATGGGCGTGCCCGCCGGCCTGCTGCTCTCGCTCGGGCTGGCGCTGCTGCTCAACGCGCCGGTGCGCGGCCTCGGGTTTTTCCGCACGCTGTTCTTCCTGCCCTCGGTCACGAACACGGTGGCGCTCTCGCTGCTCTGGCTCTGGCTGCTGAACCCCGAGTTCGGCCTGCTCAACGCCGGCCTGCGCGCCTGCGGCCTCGCGGGACCGCTGTGGCTGCAAAGCGAGGCCTGGGCCAAGCCCGCGCTCGTGCTGATGTCGCTGTGGACCGCGGGCGGGCAGGCGGTGATCTTCCTCGCCGCGCTGCAGGGGGTCCCACGCGAGCTGACCGAGGCCGCCGCGATCGACGGCGCCGGCCCGGTGCGGCGGTTCTTCGCGATCACGCTGCCGATGATTTCGCCGGCGCTGCTGTTCAACCTCATCATGGGCCTAATCGGCGCGCTGCAGGTGTTCACCCAGGCGTTTGTGATGACCGGTGGCGTGCAGCCGGGCAGCGAGGGCGGCCCGAACCAGGCCACGCTCTTCATCGTCCTCTACATCTACAAGAAGGCGTTCCAGGAATTTGACTTGGGCTACGCGTCGGCGCTGGCCTGGGCGCTGTTTGTGCTCATCACCGGCTGCAGCGCGCTGGCCTTTCGCTTCTCCCGGGAACGCGTGCACTACGAATCGGAGGCCGCATGAAGGCGCGCGAATCTTTTACCCCGGACACCCCGGCCGGCCCGGCCGGGCCGCTGGTGCGCATCGGGCTGACCTATGCGGCGCTGGTGGCGCTGGGCGCGCTGTTCAGCCTGCCGGTGGTGTGGATGCTGAGCTCGTCGCTGCACGAGCTCTCCGCGGTGTTCGCCCAACCGTACCGCTGGCTGCCGTCACCGCTGCATTGGGAGAACTACGCGCGGGCCGTCACCATTCTCCCGGTGCCGCGCTTCCTCCTCAACACCGTCATTATCACGGCGCCGGTCATGCTCGCCACCGTGTTGTCGTCGGCGCTCGTGGCGTACGGCTTCGCGCGGTTCCGCTTTCCGGGGCGCGACGTGCTCTTCGCCCTGTGCCTCGCGACAATGATGCTGCCGGGGCAGGTCACGATGATCCCGCTGTACCTGGTCTTCGCGAAGCTCGGCTGGGTGGACACCTATCTGCCGCTCATCGTGCCGAGCCTGTTCGGGTCGCCGTTCTACATTTTCCTGCTCCGGCAGTTTTTCCTGACGATCCCGCCGGACAGCGAGGAGGCGGCGCGGATCGACGGCGCCTCGCGGCTGCGGATCTGGTGGAGCGTGGTCCTCCCGCAGGCGCGTCCCGCCGTCGCCACCGTGCTCATTTTCACCTTCATCGGCACGTGGAACGACTTCTTCGGGCCGCTGCTCTACCTCAACTCACCCGAGAAGGCCACGCTCACGCTCGGGCTCAACCTCATGAAGACCCAGGTGCTTGGCTCCGGCGTGGTCGAGTGGAACGTCCTCATGGCCGCCTCGCTGCTCGTGCTCGCGCCCAACGTCATCCTGTTCTTTTTCGCCCAGCGGCACTTCATCCGGGGCATCTCAATGGGGGCGGGCAAATGAGATACTCGAATTGCAACGCAGGGCGGATCTCCGACCCGCCAAGGTGGAGCGCATTGCCCCCAATGCACTTGATCGTGGAGATGCGGCGCCCTCGCCGCGTCTCGGAGCCATCCGCGGCGGTGGCGCCGCGGCTCCAACTCCAAACCAACGCGTTGGGGGCAACGCGTTCCACCCTCGGACGGCAAGCCATCTCCGGAGCAAAATGAAGTTTTCCCACTTGCTCACGCTCGTGGCTACGCTCCCGGCAACCGCCGGACTGGCGCTCCTCCTCGCGGGCTGCGGCCCCCGGGCCGGCGACGACCACACCGTGGTCTACAACTGCGCGGCCAGTACTTCCGACATCACGGCGCTCCAGCGCGAGCAGGCGGTTTTTCTGGTGCGCACCGGCATCCGGGTGAAACTAAACCCGTTCAGCGGCGAGGAGAAACTCTACGCCATGATCGCCGCGGGCCAGGCGCCCGATGTGTTCTATACCAACGGCGCGGTGCGCGACCGCCTCGCCGCCGAGGGCCGGCTGCTCGACCTCCGGCCGTTCGCCGCCGCCGATCCGTTTTTCCAACGGCTGCGGCCCGAGATCCGGGCGGCGGCACCGTCGGTGGATGGCGGGATCTACAGCATCAGCAACTGGACGCATACCTGCGGCGTTTACTACAACCGCGCGGCCTTTGCCGCCGCGGGGCTCGCGCCGCCCCAGCCGGACTGGACTTGGGATGACTTCGTGGCCGCCGCGCGCCAGCTCACGCTGGCGGGCAAGGAGGGCGCGCGACCCGGACGGTACGGGGTATTTATCCCGGCGCATTTCATCGAGGCCCTCGAGCAGATGAACCATGCACCGATTTCCCGCGATGCGCTGCTGCTCAGCATCCCGCCGGAGTCCCGGGAGGTCTACGCCGCGTATCTCGCGCTCATCCGCGAGGGCGTCATGCCCGACATCCGCCGCGTGCAGGCGCTCGGCATGCAGGCGGGGCAGATGCTCGAGTCCGGCCGCGTCGCGATGCTGGTCGAAGCCGTGCCGCATCCCGGGCTGATCGAAACCCTCACCATCGACTGGGGCGTGGCGCCGCTGCCGCGCTTCGGCACCAAAACACCGCGCTATTTCCGCTCGGCCAGCGGCGGGCTTTCGATCAGCGCGGCGACGAAGCATCCGGCCGACGCCTGGCGGACGCTCGCCTGGCTGGTCGGCGAGGCCGCGCCATACCAGCCGAACCCGGTCCTGGGCGACGTCGATTTTGCGCGGGCGTGGGAGGCGAAATACCCGCGGCTGCGCGGCACCGGTTTCCGCGAGGTCTGGGCGCTGAGCGAGGAGCACGCCGGCGGCGATCCGCGTTATTTTGTGCGCTTCGCCAGCTGGTCGATGTCGCCGGTGATGTCGCGGCTGCAGCCCTGGCTCGACCGGCTGTGGGCGGGCGACGCCACGGTGGACGAAGTCGTGGCGGCAGTGCCGGGCATCAACGCCGAGGTCCGCCAGGACTTGGAGCGGCAGCTGCGTTCCCCGGCGCTGCGGCCGACGTGGAAGGCCGCGCTGGAGCGCGAACTGGCGGCGGCCCCGAAATAAACCATGAACCGCGCGCGGACATTTTCCTTTGAGCGCACCGCCCGCGACGGCGGGCGCATCCGGTTGAATGGCCGGCGGGTGGCGGAGGTGCGGAGACTGGCATTGATCGATTTCTTCCCTGCGCCCGGGGCGCCGGCGCTGATTGGCCGCGACGTGGGTGTGCCGCTCTATTGGCGGCAATACGCCAACCACCAGGATCCGGAGCGGAGCCTGGACTCGCATCGCCGTCTGGATGGGTTGGAGGCCGGGCCGGGTTGGCTGCGGCTGCGGGCAACGGGCGCCACGCGTTCGCGCAGCGCGCTCAGTTGTTTTGTGGTGACGTTCCGGGCGGGCGCCAACGGGCGGGTCACGGTGGCGGTGTCGGCGCGGCTGGAAATTCCGCCCGGTCCCGGCTGGCAGGTGACCCCGCAGCCGGACCACGGCGAGCTGGCGTTTTGCACCCTCTGGCCCGCGGGCGTGTTCTCGCCGACCGGGCAGGAGCCGAAGAGGTTTCAGTCGTGCCTCGTGCAGCGCGGCGGCCGTGTGGAAGCGATCGCCCATCACCATCTCGAGAGTCCCGACAAGCAGCGGCTGAGGTTGGGGCCGGGCGACCGGTTCGCGTGGGTGCTGGAAGACGGGAATCCAATGATCACGCTCGGATCCGGCACGCGGGCCGAGGCGGGCATCTGCGCGTACATGTGGGATACGCACTTCGGGCTGCGCGCCTGCCGCGGCGGAAAACCGGTCGTGCTGCGGCCGGGCACGGTGCGCACGGCAGATTACACGCTGGGAGTCTTGGGTCGGGCGACGGCCGCCCGGCTGTTGCGACGCGCCGTCCTCCGCTCGCCGGGAGCCGTGGCAGACATGCCGGTCTACGCGGGAGGCCGTCAGGATTTTCGCGCGACATTCCGGAGCGCCGGAATCGACCGCAACACGGCGTGGCCGTGGCAGCAGTCGGTCATGCGGGGTAACCCGCGCGCCGTCGAATTTGCCCGTGCCGCCCGCGTTGGTTGCGGCGACCGGTATTCGCTGCGGATCCGACATCGCGCGTCGGCGCACTCCGCCTGGCAGGCGACGACCCTCGGACCGGCGTTTGGCGAGCCGGCATTCCGGCGCGGCGGAAGATTGCGGCTCACCGCCAGGGTCCGGACGCGCGGGCTTTGCGGGCGGGTGCGGATCGCCCTGCGCGTGCACCACCCGGGACGCGGCAGCGTGTTCGACGTGGCGGACTACGAGGTGTTCCCGAGCGCCTGGCTTCTCGCCCGCGACCGGGACTGGTGCAAACTGCGCATCGAGACTCCACGGCTTTCGCCTGCGCCGGACCGCGTGCACCTGCTGCTCGAACTCGACGGCACGGGCCGCGCGTGGTTTGACGACGTCGAATTGGAGCGTCTGCCCTGACCATGGCCCGGACCCTCACGTTTCGGAAAACCGCCTCCGGCGAATTTCGGGCGAAAACCGGCCGGCCGGTGCGCCGGGCGGTGCTGGTCGAGGTCGGGCTGGCGCTGCCGCCGGGTTACCTCGAGCGATTCTGCCGGTTTGCCCGGCTCCGGGCGCCGGGCCTGCCGCCGACCTTCCTCAACACGGTTTATGCCGAGAAACCGCCGGGGTTGCGCGTCGGTCCGTGGCCCGGTTGGCGCGGTATTTCCGAACTGCCGGTGCTGCGGCTGCTCACCGGCACGGAGGAAGTCCACGGAAAATATTATTTTCGGGGCGACGAGGAAGTCACCGGCGAGCTTCGCGTGACGTTCGCCTGTGAGCACGGGCTGGGCGAGGTCGTGACATTGAGATCCACCGATTCACGACTGCGGCCGGTGCGCGCCCAAGTGCTGGCCAATCTCCCGGCCCGGGCCGTTCCGCAGCCAGTGAGGCTGCGTACGGCATTGCGCGGTGTGCATCCCCGGCTGGTGGTTTCGGCCGCAGAGGTTACGGCGCTGCGCGAACAGCTGCGCGGCCCGCTGGCCCCGCACTGGCGGCGAGTGCAGGCGCTGGTAAAGTCATCGTGGGGCCGGCGCTACCAGACGACGCCCGAGGGCAAGGTGCTGCCCGGGCCCGAGCGGCTGACCGGAGCGGACCGGGCGCTCATCGCGGCGGGCTGCGCGCTGCTCCAGCCAGAGCGGAAGACGATGGCGTGGGCGCAGCGCACCTTTTTCGCGTACCTGCGCGAGACGGCGCGGCCGGACTTCGGTCCACTGAGCATCGACACGCAGAGCGGCGAAGTGCTCTACGTGCTCTGCGCCGCCTACGACTGGCTGCAGCCGACGCTTTCTCCGGCGCAGCGGACCCGGGCAAAAAAGCTGCTCTGGGAGATTGCCGCCATCTGCCGGCGGCACCTGAACCCGGAGCGACGCGACTACGCGCAGGCGCATTACCTCGGGTGCGGACTCGGGCTGCTGGCCTTCTCGTTCCTGTTCTGGGACGAGCATCCGGACGCGCCGGCTTGGGCGGCGGAATTGCGCGGGGCCCTTGCGCGGGTGCTGGCGATGCTGCCGGCGGATGGATTTTTCCCGCACGGGATCAACCTGTGGATCTACGAACACGGTTTCCTGCTGCGCTGGCTGGAACTCTTCCGGCAGTGCACAGGCGAGGATCTGTGGCGGGCCACGCCGTATTTTGCCGCGGCGTCACGGTTTCGCGCGGCGGCGACCTCGCCCGACGGGCGCAATGGCGTGACCTTCGGCGACCCGCAGTACCGGGTGACGGGCGACAGTTGGTGTCACCTGCTCATCGCGCGCCACACCGGTTCGGCGGAGGCGCAGGCGCTCGGCGAGCAGCTGCTGGCGCCATCACCCGAGGGCACCGACCACCGGCATGCGCCGCCGCGCCGAAGGATTTACGAGCTGCTGTGGCACGACGTCAGCCGGCAGGCGCGCGCACCCGGCGAAGGCGTGACGATTTTTCCCGATGGCGGGCAGATTTTTGTGAGAAGGGGCGACATGCTGTTCACGCTGCGGGCCGGGGCGCCGCTCGGCCGGCAGCGCCGCGCGGCGGGCGAGGTGGGAGGTTACGGTCACTCCGATCCCTGCAACGGTGCGGTGCTGGTGTGGCGCGGCGGCACGTTTGTGGGCAGCGGTCCGGGTCCGCTCTACCGGCGGGACACGGCGTTGCGCAATCTCGTCACGATCGACGGACGCGGCCAGGTGGGCGACGGCTGCGTGTGGTATCCGGATTTTCTCGCGGAGGGATTCATTCCGCCGGAGCCGCGGGTGACCGTGCGGGGGAGGATCGTGACGCTCCGCACCGAGTTGGCCGCGGCGTATCTGCCGCATATCGGCGTGCGGCGGCACACCCGGATGCTGACGATCGCCGCGGATGGCTCGTTGCGCGGCGAGGACATCGTCGAACTCGCGCAGTCGGCGGAGATTGCGTGGCGCTGGCACACCTGGGCGAAGGTCGGTACTAGCGGCGGAGAATTCACATTACGTGGGCCAGGTTGCACCGCGCAGTTGAGCGTCGCAGCCGAAGCCGGCACGAAAATCCGCGTGCAGCCGGAACAATTTGTCGCCGCCTACCCGCACGCGGGCACCGTCGGCACCGAGATTGTGGTGGCACGCGTGAGCAACCGGACAACCTACCGCTGGCAGCTGGCGTGGCTGGACGCCTAGATTTCTCTTTTGAGGTCACTCATGGTGAAGAGGCTGGTCAGGGCCAGTCCTTCTTTCGCCAAGGCTGCGACACCGCCGGCTTCGCGGTCGATGACGCAGACCACATCGGAGATAACAGCGCCTTCAATGCGCAGGGCGCGGGCGGACTCGATGATCTGGCCGCCCGAGGTCACGACGTCCTCCACCAGCAATAGCCGCCGGCCCTTGACCTCACCGCCTTCGGCGAAGCGGCAGGTACCATAATCCTTCGCCTTCTTTCGGATGAAGAGCGCCGGCTTTCCGGTAACTTGAGATAGCATGGTGGCGATCGGGATGCCGCCCATCTCGAGGCCGGCCAAGGCGTCAAAATTTCCCGGCAGGCGCTGCGCCAGCGCGGTCGCGATTTCCCGCAGCAGCACCGGGTCGCCCTCGAACCGGTACTTGTCGAAATACTCAGAGCTCGTCGCACCCGAGCGCAGCCGGAAGGTGCCAGTGAGATGCGCGGCTTGAAATACCTTCTGCGCGAGTGAGGAGGGCGCTGGCATAGTTCGATTATTATCAGCGTCCGAGCATGACCCGGCGCGGATGGGTGGATTTTGCGCCGAGCAGACGGAAGGTGGCGACCTCGCCGGATTGAACGGAGCCGAGGCGGATGTTTTTGCCGCCAAGACGCAGCACGGGGCGGCGGGGCGAGGTGGCGTAGCTTTTCACGCGCAGTTCGAGGCCGCGTCCGTTGGGGCCGGACTTAAGGGCGAGCAGTTGCACATCGGGGGACGTCAGCGAGGCGAGTGAACCGGAGAGGGGCAGGGTGCCGGTGCGGTTTTCCCAAGCCATCGTGATGATCGGCGGCTGGGTCAGCAGCTCGGCGGCTTCCCCGACGGGGGCGGAGAATGGGAGCAGGGTGAGTTTTTCGCGGAGTTCGCCGCGATCGGTGGCCGGGCGCCACCAGGCCTTGGATTGGTCGAGGTTCTCGGCGCGGGCGTAGCGCGTGGCGCGGGCGAGGGTGACGCGCAGGTCGCCGCCCTCGAGGTCGTAGTTGGCGAGCACATCGCTCACGACGGCGAAACCGTTGCGCCCATTCCGGGCGCGCAGCCAGCGGAGCACGGGGATTTCGCCCTCGACCGAGCGTTTCACGCGCTCGGCGGGCACCTCGCACTCGACGGTGCGGGCGCCGGGCAGCACGAGCTTGATGCGCGCGGCCTCGAGATCGGTGAACACGCGGGCCTCGATCGCGACCTCCTCGACCCCGGCGGTCAGGCGAAAGGTCAGGTCGGCGTGGGCGCGGTGGGTCGTGAGGCGGACCACGAGTGCGGCGCGGAGGGGGCCGCTCTCAGTCACGGCGACACGGGCGATTTTCCAGCGGCCGATTTTTCCGGTGAGGCGGACGCCGGGCGCGGACTCGTTCATCGAGCCCCACGAGCCCCAGTTGTCGGCGAGCGTGTCGAGTTGCAGGCCGCGAGGGCCGAAGAGCGAGCGGCCGCGATGCCGCACTTGAATGCCGGTCGCGCCGGGCTTGGCCGAGACTTGATAGAACTCATTGCGGATGGACGTGCCGCGTCCGGTTGCCGTGTTGGGGGAGCTCGGCGACTTGGAGCCCTCGACCCAGCCGACGGTGGCGAGATTCCAACCGGCGGCGGGGAGGGTGATCGGCACGACCACGCGCTTGCGCCACGCGAGGTCGCCGAAGGACTCGTGCTCCGTCTCGATGACCTGGAAGGACACGCGTTTTTGGCCGACTCGCACCTCGAGCGGCAGCTTTTCGGCGCGGTTCTGATACTGGGCGATCGGCCGGTGATCGAGGCAGGCCTCGATCTCGACGAAGGTCTGCACGGGACGAAGGTGCGGATTCCAGACGAGGAAGGGCACGGCCTTCGGGTGGTCGGAGCCGACGGCGGGCAAGGCGATGCGGACGCGGCCGATCAGATGGTTGAGCGCCTGGAAGGTCTGGTGGCGCACAGCGTGGCGTGCGCCGCCGACCTCGTCGATCTGCTCGTCGAAGGCGCGTTCGACGCTCGAGCCGGGAAGGATGTCATGGAACGAGTTGAAGAGCACAGACTCCCAGGGCTTCGAAAGATCCGTCGCGGGGGCGATCCCGGCGTGCGCCAGCAGCGCGGTCGTGCGCTCGCCACGCAGCAGCTCGTGCTCGGCGCGGCGGTAGCCGTGCTTGAAGCGGGCGACCGCGGAGTAGCAGCCGCGCTGGCAAAAGTTCATCTCGCCGTGCACCGCGTCGATTTTCGGCGCCCCGGGGGCGGAAATTTCGCGGCGGAGCGCGGCAAACAAACTGTTGAGTCCGCCGAAACGCACCTCGAAGTCCGGATGCGTCGCGGCCCATTTCTTAATGTCGGCCACGATCCGGCGGCTCGGGCCGCCACCGTGGTTGCCGAGCCCGACAAACATGCCGACGTTGCGCAGCGGGGATTTCCTGGCGTAGGGCACGAGTTCGTCGAAGCGGCGTTTCACCTCGTCGCGCTCGCAGCCATACCAGCCGATGGGTGCGCGATAGCCCAAAATCTTCGCGCCGCTGCGGCCGTGCCACCAGAAGGCGGGCGTCTTGATGATGAAATCCTCCCGGTTCGGGCGCGTGAACGCGAAGTTCTCCAGCCCGCCCGCGGCGAGCACGTCGGGCAGCCCGGCGGTGTGGCCGAAGGAGTCGGCCTGCCAGCCGCTCTTCACCGCGATGCCGAGTTTTTGCCGGAAATACCGCAGGCCCACCTCGTAGTGCCGGCAGAGGACCTCGCTCTCGAGCAGGTTCGTGTCGGGCTGGATCCACGTGCCACCGACGACCTCCCAGCGACCGGTGCGGATCATCTTCCGGATGCGCGCAAACGTCGCGGGATCGGTGCGGCGCACGTGCTCGTAGATCGCCGCCTCGCCGCGGATGAAGGTGAGGTCCGGCTCGGCGTCCAGCAGGTCAAGCATCGCCCGGCAGGTGGCCACGCCCTCGTTGAGGCCCTCGCGAAAATCCCAGAGCCAGACGGGATCGAGATGGGCGTTGGGGATGACGTGGACGACGGTCTTTTTCATGAAGAAGGGAAGCCGGGCGCAGTCAGCGCGGCGGGGCGACGAGTTTTTCCGCGTTGCGCCAGTAGATCTTCTCCACGACGTCGGCGCCGAGCGGCTGGGCCTGCAGGAACGTGTGCAGCTCGGTGCCGTAGTAATCGCGGCCGAACAGCAGCCGGTCCGCGTTGCGCGTGAGGAACTGCACGGCGTGGGCCGGATCGCGGGCGAGGGCGTTGCGCCCCGAGCCGGCGGAGAGGTCGGCGGAGAGGTTGGGATGCCGGTCGAACAGCGGCTGCAGGCGGCCGCCGGGCGTCACGGGGGTGTGCGGGTAGGGGTTGGCGCTGGCGTCGGCATCGCCGCTGATCTCGCGCCAGAAGCCGGGCGCGTGGCCGATGAAGCTGGTCTCGGGGCACGCGGTCAGCGCGCGGTCGAGGGCGCCGACGTTGCCACCGTACCATTGCGGCTGGTAGGTGGGCGCGCCGGTCGCGGCATCGGGCAGGTACGGCACGTCGAGGTGCAGCACCACCGGCAACTTGAGTTTTCCAGCCATGCGGAACAGCGCGAGGCAGCGCGGGTCGTCGAACGGCACGCGGAACTTCCATTCGCCGCAGATGCGCACGTCGTGCATGGCGTGGGCGGCCTCGAGCAGCTGCGGGGCGCTGGGCCACAGCGGGTGCGGGCAGTAGCCGACGACGAAGCGCTGCGGGTAGATCTCCCGCACGGCCAGCAGCTCGGACAGCGGAATGCCCGGGTGCGAGCCGTCGGGCAGGGTGAGCGCCGGGTTGAGGTAGGAGGCGTGCGAGGGCGACTGCTCGACGGGGCCGAGCTGCCAGGTAAGCAGCCACGCGTAGCCGATGCCATGGGCATCGAGGTCGGCGACAAGCCCGTGTTCGTCGCGCTGGTGCCAGCGGGCGTGCTGGTGGGAGTCAACGATGCGCGTGGGGGCGGGCATGGCGGGAGCGTGCAGGTGGCGCGGGATTGCGCAAAAACAAAACCCGGCGGATTTTCGCGCGGCGCTTTTCCGTTGTCACCTTCCGCGGTTGGCCGATGGTTTTCCCTCGGCCATGCCTCCTTCCCCTGCGAGATCTTTCTCCGCGGACCGGCTGCCGGTCCAGATATTTGCCGCGCGGGCCGCCCGCGGCCGCGCCACCCGGCAAAAGGCAAAAGATGAAACATGACCCCTGCGATGGGCTCATGAACCGCGAGTCTCCCGCCCTGGGTGCCGGCAACGGGTTTGCCAACCGCCCGGGAAACCCCGCCGAGGAGCAGTCGCTGCATAGCTGGGACACGGCGGTGGCAAAGTCTTTTTCCGCCGCCCTCGTTGCCCCGGCTCCGGGCCGAAAGGTCTGGGCGATCGGGGTCCCGGTGAAATCCAACCGGGCCACGATGCTGATGGTCGACGTGGTTTTTGACTGCTCGGCCGGGGCGGATGAGCCGGTCGCCCTGGGTTACCGGACCAGCTTTGTCGTCGAGTGGTCGGGCTGGAACACGATGTATTTCACCGCCTCGTCGCTGCAGCCGATTGGCCGTCCGGCCGGATTGCATGACGTCAAAAGCCTCCGCCTCTCAGCCGGCACGACCACGTTCAACGGCACGGTGCTGGCCCTGGGGTTGGTGACATGGCCGGGTGACTCGCCCCTCGTCCCAGTCACGCCCGGCGAGGACATGGTGGTGAATTTTCTCCATCCGCGGATGTGGGACCGGAGTGATTGGAAGCACACCGGCCCGAAGGCGCTGCCCGACGGCGAG
>Ga0302322_100003988_pt1 | contig 12754 bp, 10 predicted proteins | sample Fen_T0_2_FD_203757 | JGI IMG/M metagenome (GOLD analysis project Ga0302322, IMG submission 203757) | Peat permafrost microbial communities from Stordalen Mire near Abisko, Sweden - Fen_T0_2 | ecosystem: Environmental > Terrestrial > Soil > Wetlands > Permafrost | place: Sweden: Abisko...
TAGCGCTGGATTTGGCACCGGACTGCAAAAAGTCAAATTCCCTGCGGACTGCCCATAGTGTGTGTTGCCCATGGACAGATAAAAATCTGGTCCAGCATCCCCGGCACCAGAGATTCCTGAACTGAGGCTGCCGCAGGTGGAGCAACTTTGCGCATGCGCGTGTATTTCCATGCCTGCTAGCGCCAAAACACCCAGAAACCGAACCAGATTCGAAGGCAAATGACGGCCGATAAATTGTTGAATTTTCATAAAATGCGTTCGTTATTTTGCGCCCATGTTGCCACCGTGATGCGGCCCGCCGTGACCGGGACCTCCACCACCGCCGCCGCCGCCGTCACCACTGTCGGGAAATTTTACATCGGTCACAACCGGACTTGTCTCGGTTATGGTCGATGGATCACCTGGCACTTCAACAATTTGGACATCTCCCATCACTGGGTTAACCGGGTCCCCAGTCCCAGTAATTTTAATACTTTTCGGCGCCGCGCTGCCAATGCCGTCGACCGTTGTAATTTGACTCCACTCAACCGTATAAATGGCATCCTTAATGGTGCATGGCACCTGCACAAAATATTTCATGCGCCCGCATGAGACGTCGCTGCCGTCACTACCCCGATCGTAAAATGCCTTCCCTCCAGTTCCGCTGGGCCACTCCGCGAGCGGAATGTTCGGATAGGGTGGAATAACACCTATCACATGTTCCTTAAGCTGAGATTCGGTGTATGGAGATTCCAGTTTGCTACGAACCATTTCTGAAATCTTCATAACATTATCGGTGTAATTATAAGTTGAAACAGTATTTTTACACGTATTTAAAATTTGAATCGCACCGCCGTTAATTTGGAAAACCGAGGATTTCGTATAGGAGCCACTGGTTCCGCTATTAACATTAAATGCCACGATAGTCCAAGTTCCATCGACTACGTTTTTGTTTCCTGTGGTAATCACGTAAGGGCTACTACTTCCACATTCACCAGCCCCATTAATTGTCGTAGACAAAGCAGAATACTGCGCTTCCGATATGTTATAATTATCAGGCTGGCCATTACTTAATGTTTCAGGTGAGATTGTGCTAATGGTTCCGTCATCGTGACCGGATTCTGAATAATCACTTGAAGTGCCGCTTTGCGATCTGGACCATTGCGCTATGCCGGAAGTTGATTTTAGATACCATATGGATGTACCCGTATCGGTGCACTTATTGCCTGGATTTGGGCGTCCGTTGCTTTCGGCTAAGTATTTCATCTCGGCCGAAGCACAACCTTGCCCGTAAACTGTGCCAATCACATCGCCATTTAAAATCAGCAGTGCAATGCAGGCGACAAACAAACATTTTCTATTAAAGTTTCTCATAAGCTGAAAATTTTTTGGGGCGTTTGATCTATTTTAAGGGTGTAAACACGGACAAATTATTCCCAGTGGACAGACCATTAAATTGACTGATGCCCCAGTTGCTCAAATCACCCTCGTCAAAAAGCCCGTTGCCGTTGGCATCTTCCAGATAATCCGGCAGGCCATCACCGTCCGTGTCCACCGGTTTGCCATTGGCATCCGTCGCCACGTAATGATAGCCGATGTCCACCGTGGAAGTGGCTTCTTTAACCTGGTTCGTTTGTGTCGTGAAGTGATACAACCCGGCCTGATCGGCAGTCGTGCTGCCAGCATTAATGAGGGGACTGTTGGCCGGCAAATAGTAGCGGCCAAGCGTTCCCTTCTGAAAAACCGGCGAAGCACTGAGAATGATATCGCTGGCGAAAGCCGGCAGCCGCGCGCAGTTCGTAACATACGCATTGTGCCCGCCGACATAGGTCAAGCCATCCGTGCCAAATATGCTGTCAATGGTAGTATGGTCAAACAAGTTGTCCGTGACCACCGCATTGCTCACCGTCTCCGGATAATATTGAAAATTTCCGCCATGGACCAAATTGTTCCGAAACACCGGCACATTCGTGCTATCTGCTAAAAACATAAATCCTACGCGCTCAAACAAACAATTGACAATATTCATCGTCGAACTCAACGCCCCATCCAAGCTGTTTACTGCGCCGCCAAAAAACTGGCAATGCTGCAAATTCAACTTCACACTGACTTCCGCCTCAATCAGCGTTGCGTCATGCGCAAAACACGACCAATCCGTGAATCGGCTGTTCAGTTGACACAAAGCCGTGCCATAAAACCGAGCCATCAAACCATAAGACGGCGTAAGCCAGTTTGTTGGCGTTTGCTCCTGTACCAGGTTATAAACCAGCATCTGCACCCGCCGGTCAGCTTCCCCCAGGCAATTAAGATTACCACCGTCGGATAAGGCGATACCGTACGTGTAATTGCCCCCACTGCTGTTCGTACCGTAAAATCCTACGGCCGTACCGGGATGGATGGTGATCGTGGCGTTCGTCACGAAAACTGGACTGAAAATGTAGTCCAGCGGCGTATAATGATAACCCAGGTCCGGCACGGCGTTCGTGTCGCGCGGCACCAGGGGGAAAAGGTTGGTACTCATGCCAAAATAGAACCCGGGCGTGTAAACATAAATGGGGGCGCTCGTGGTTTTGGTCGCCAGACTGGCCAGGACGGCCGGACCGACAGCCGCGCTGCCGGCCCCCCGGTAGGGGCTGTTGGTCGGCAGATAATAATGACCACCGCCCACGGTTTGAAAAATTTGCGAGGCATCGCCAGTGACGCGCGCCGTGTGGTCAGTGGTCACCGTTGCCGTTCCGTTTACCCCGGCATTAACCAGCAGACTGTTTATGAAGGTCACCGTGCTCGACCCGGCACTCTGATATTCCGTCGTCAATGGATTGTTGGTGGCACCAACAATCGTCACCTGATACGCCGTCACCTGGTAGCCAGCCCCGTAAAACGTGCTCCCCACGTTCGCCATTAATAGATTCGTCAAGCAAGCAGGTCCAAACTCAATCAAAATGGGATGCAAGCAATTGTAAAATTTACTGTCGCTAACTTGCAGACTATTCATCCCTTGGATCGCATAATCGGCATATTTGACGGTTAAATCGTGCCAAGCCGCGTTGCATCTGTCGCCCGCCAGCGCCTCATGATAATTTATGGGTGTTCCCGACCCAATGGATTCACCAACCGTATTGTCATCCAGCGCGGTAAAGATGGCAGGCCGATAAGCGGACGTATTGCAAATGACGGTTCCCAAAAGCCGCATGTACATCGACGGGACTGGACTGTATTTTAGAACGGTGCCGCCTTCAAAGGTAACCACACCCGACATGTTAAGGATGGCGGATATTTTGTACGTTGTGTCGCCTTGAAAAGTATAATCATTTGTAGCTGTATTTAATTGAATATAGTCCAGCACATAACCTTGATTTGCGGGAGTAGTAGCAGCCAGATGGATCGGTTTTTGTTCGGTTGCCGCCAGCGGCGTGGCTGGCAGGTCCAGGGTTTTAGCGGCTAGGGCGGGCAGCTTGGTCTTGCGGCTGGATTGGAGCGGCAATTTTTCGAGATTGGCCTGAACATTTTTGACCGGCACGATTTCCAACAGAATATCACGGCCGTTCATTTTTTCGTAGCGCCGCTGAACGGACACCGGCTGCTGGGAATCTTGCGCTTCATTCAAATCAAATGCCTTGCCATGTCCCAGCCGCATCGCGCCCCACGACACCTCCTGATCCGCCTCTTCCGCGTCCGCCCCCACCAGACCCGCTTTCTGCGCTCTGCGCTCTTTCACGGTCGCTGCGGGCGCATTTAGGAATTCTGTAATCACGACCAATTCAGTCGTCTCAGAACTCATTCCATACGCTTCCGGATCCGCCGGTTTTTCGCCCAAAATCACATCCTGCTCAAAACTTCCTATCTTGTAAGTGTATTTAACCGAAGCACTTACGCCTTTGAACGCATCAGGATAAAGCACCTGATTCGAGGAAATCAATTGCCCTTGCGAATCCTGAATCTCCGCGATCAACACACTCTCGCCCGTCGCCTTGTCCATATAGCCAAGCCCCAACACATTGCTGCGCAGTCGTTTGCCATCCGGCGTCTGCATGTCAATCGCCCCGTAGGAATTCAAATTGTTCGCAAAAATCACCTGATGCTGCCCTTGCCGCGCCACCGCCCCGCCCGGAGCCGTCTCAATCTCCTCCTTGGCTTCCTGCCATTCGTTTTGGCTGTTCAAGAAATGCATTCCACTAGCTAATTCTGTGTATTTGTGAGTCTTCATCACCACCGTGCCATCCGGCCCCCGCTCGTAGGTTTCCCGCTGCCACACCTTGTGATTCGCCCCACGCTCCACCTCCCGGTAGGCCGTCGCCACCGGCACGGACGCCTGGCTGGCCACCGCTGTTTTGTCCGCTGCCGTGGCCGACAGCGACGCTATCGTTAAAGCCAGACCTACGGCCATAAAACTTGAAGTGTTCATAAAAGGAAATTTCCGAAAAAGTTTTTGCGCCAAAGAACTCGCCAGAGGCAGATGAAATGCGCCTGACAGTCTGATATGCTTATCAGCCGTTTGCCCATATCCGTCAAAATTTGCCGCCCTACCCATAAATTAAATCAGCCCAATACATTCCAATGTGCCACAGAAATCATACCAACCATCATTTTTTACACTGGTAATCAATAACTTGCAATTGTTATAGTAGTAAAACAATAGTTTTCATATTCTCTTATACAATCAATTACCCACCAGCGAAACTTTCCAATGGTTTTGCTTTTCAATGAGCCTGCTACGGCTATGAGATGGTTTTCCTCTCCACTTGTCTTCTGCTGATTTGTGGCGAAAACAAGAATTAGCAACCAGGTCTGGTCAATCAGTTTTCATTCCATTCCAGCGCAAAATAGAATTGGAGTTGCGGCGCGTTTCAGATTTCGAGCTGCTTTTTCTACCGCGAGTGCTGCGGCTTGATCTCCGGGATATATTTTCAAGACAGGTGCATTTAAAAACAATTGGGCCGATGTTTCAAAGAGGGGGGAAAAAGAGTGGAAAGCGGAGCGCTACTTTCCCGGCTCCTGGAGACAAATAAAAGCATCTTCACGCTTTTTTATGGCGAGGCAAACAAAGGGAACACTCCCCTGCCCTGTGATTTCAGTCTTTGCATAATTATTTCCAACGGAGCAGCTCGAGAAGAGCAGAACCCTTGGTTTTACGAGCGTTTCGAGCGAGCTTGAATCTGCTCCTTGGCGGCAAGGTCAATCAATTCTGACGCGGCAATGCCAAGCCCAGCGGCCAGTTTCAGAAGCTCGTAGTCGGTAACGCACCGAATTTGCGATTCAATCTTTGAAAAAGTCCCGCGACTCAAATCCCAGCCAGCCAGATTCAACTTGGCGACAAGTTGCGCCTGCGTCAGCCCTTTCTTTGCACGCAGTCTGCGGACGGTGGTTCCAATGATATTTTGCTGTTCGGCCATTTGCTCTAAAATCAGAACTTGACCGTAACGGAAAATGTGGCAGCTTAAGCTCCGATATTGGAGCACATATGAAAATCACATTTACTCGACGTTTGGGAGAAAATGGACAGCCACAATGTTCGTACGGACACAACTGTCCGCAGATTCTTGAAATAGCCGATGGCGATTTTGCTGCTGTCGGGCTCGATATTACTGACGATGCCTTGTCGGCAATGCCTCCCGGCCCCGGTATTGGCCCGAAAGAAAGAGCGGTTCGGATTCCTCGGCAGGTAATGGTGGCCGCTCGCGCCGAACTGCCTGCCACATAAGGCAGGCTTGCAAACAAACACCCCTCCGTTTTAAAACAGAGGGGTGTCGCAGCCTCTTCCTTGGGATTCGTCAACTGTCCTCCAAAACACCGGAATTATCGTCGGGCTTTGGTTTACTGCTCGATCCTTCCATCAAAACAGCAAGGATCTCCAGGTTTCCAACTTGTTGAAGATGGCTGACCGCAGCGACGCCTTGTGGGAAAAAGTCGAAAACAACCCAAAGTTGCAAAGAGTTTTGGCCTACAAAGCTGATATGACTCAGCCAGCCACCCTCGCCGAAGTGGAAGCGCTGACCAAGATTTTCAAGCTATTCCAAGACGGTTGGCGCGTGGCCAGTGCGACTGATAAAGAGGAACTGGAATTGCTGGCGTATGACATAGCCGATTTTCTCCAACGGCCCTTGCCCCGCGTAATTTGGGAGCAGAAAAAGGTTTTCAGGAATCGGCGGTTTGTCAGGTTCGTTAAGCAAGCCCTTGAGGCAGCCGAGCCCTTGTAAAAATTATCAAATGTTAAAAACTGGCGGTGCCAATTCTAATCGGTTTTTTGGCGAGGTTAGCGAAACAAAAACGCATACGTTTTTGTTTCATTATGGCGAACAAAGATAATCTGAATCCAATTGATTCTGCTGTATCAAATTGCATTTATCGCCGTGGGATTACTTGCTGTAGGCGGCAGTAGTAAAGAAATTCTTTACTACTAAAATTTCCATAAGATGTTTGCATTTTGCCGAACAGTTCAAACATGGCTTTGACTATCCGCTACAAACCATGTGTACAGGCTTTGAGCTAAATCGAGATGCTGCCTCCACTTCACGGGAAATCTCGCGTTTGCCATCCAAACGAACTATCCGGGATTCCCGGATAGTTGAATTGTTACCGAACAGGAATATATCCGACGATTCCAGCAATTATTGTCGCATTGTTCCCGCTCGGGAACAGGGTTGTTCACCAAATCGAGGATTTGCTCGAAATGATTGCGCTAACCTGGTTGACTGGCAAACCGGATGCGCAGTTCATCAGCCTGTTGCGCGAACTTCTTCGGGTTAGATTTCTTCAGGCGGGCAAGATTTTGAAGTTTCCATTGGATTGCTGACAGTTTCTGAAGGTGTAGGCATTTCATCAACCGCCAGTCGGGTTCGCCGGATACCAAGCTGATTAAAAATTGCCGTTGGTTGGTGGTTAATTTGGCAGGCAGTTCCTTTTTGAGCTTGGCGCGGACTTTTTGTAGTTCCGCCAATGAGATTGGTGTTTGCGCCATGCCGACGAATTCATTTTCAAAGGGTGCCGATAAATCTGTGTCGTTGGAAAACAACACTTCATGCACGGGCCGGTTGTGGCCGGCGAGGTAACAAACAAAACATTCGATGACGTCGGCTGTCAGGCCGGTGGTGTCATATAGCCCGCGAACATCAAAAATGTCTCGCGGATGCTGGCGATCCATCGCCGCAACCAGTTTGCTGCCGTAAAGCTCGGCAGGGGCAAGCACCGGGGCGGATAAATTCGTGGTAAAAATGTGCTGGGCTTCGGCATTCAACGCCCGTATTTCAACCGGCAACACCGTTCCCCGAAATACATGATTCACTTCCACCTTCACCTGAACGCGGTTGCGCCTGATGAAAAGTTTGATTTCGTCTCCAGCCTGCGTGGCTGAAACCTCGGCTTCCAACCCGAGTTTCAAAAGCTGTGCGCGGGCTTGGTCGAGGCCGGCGGAAATGGCCTTTAGAGCAACCGGGCGCGGCGCGGTGTGGTCGGCATACACCACGTCAATATCCACCGACAGACGGGGCATGTTTTGGACAAACAGATTGATCGCCGTGCCACCCTTCATGGCAAAGTGTGGGTGCCCGAAAATGGCGGGGACGCTTTCCAGCAAGAGCCGGACGGTTTCAATGTAGGATTTGTCCATCATGGTTTGATATTCAAAACTGTTCCGTTCTTGAGCCGGGCTGTCCACCGGCTTTGACCTTTCCGTGTGGCCGTGGCCTTTCGCGCAGCGGAGGCCCAGGACAAATTAAATTCCTCGGCCCACTGAACGCAGAGCAACCGCACCTTGACCCGCTGACAGTGTTTCAGCAAAGTTGCCAGCACGTCGGCTCTCAATGATCTCGCCCCTTCCATGATATTGCGGGCTTCCTCAACTCCCTGATGAACCCCTACCTCGCACAACATTTCCAGCAAGGCCCTTTCAGGTTCCGAAACCAGCACTCCGTTTGGGGTCTCTGGCAGCGGATTCAAACCAAATCCCTTGGGCAATCTTGGGGAAAATAAATTGGTGGCGGTATAGCGTGCCGGAAAGCGTTCGGTGAACCACGTCGGCAAGAGGGCTCTTCTTTCGCCCCATAGCGCGAGCGGTTCGCGGGCGGGAAGATTATGGCGGATACCACGCCAAGCCAGGGCGGTTTTACCGCCCACATGAAAACCCACCACGGAGCGGGACTGGAATTTCAATGAGTCCTCCCGGTTAAGCGTGTCCTTGGGAAACATGAAAACACCCCGGCCTAACCGTGTCAGCCAGTCCGACTTCAAATAATGATGCGCCAGCGCCGATGACACGCCCACTTTCTGCAACTGTTGGCTGTCAAACGGGGTTCCCCGCGGGAACGCTCCTTGCAGAGTTTTGATTGAATTATGTCGCGCAGTTAAAGCCATGCTTGAACTATTCGACACAAATCAATCATTTGGCAAGACTAATCTTTCTGAAATCAACGAGGCAAAAAACACCAGAGTGTGTATTGTCACAAACCCCGGCTTTAATTTCCCACGGAAGCATCTACCACCGGCTCAGCAGTTTTAGGTCGGGTGACGTTTTCTGCCGGCGGTGGGGTTGGCTCGGCATTGCCATTTTGTGTGGCATTGGAAAATCGAACCTTCTTCGCCATCTGCTGGCTGTGCTCGTTGCTTAAATGCCCATACGTTTTCATAGCGAGTGCGCCTCCGTCCTTGTGGCCCAGCCACTTTGAAACTGTTGGGATGTCCACTCCAGACTCGATGCTACGGGTGGCAAACAAGTGCCGCAGGTCATGATGGGTGATTCGTTTTAGACCCAAAATCTTTGACGCCCGGTCAATGGACTTTTGACACTCCCAAACGCGCATGACGGGCGCTGCCTGGTTTTCATCCGGACGCTCGCCTCTGATTTTTTCCAAAAGCTTGCGCATATCAGGAATCATCGGAACCCGCCGGATTTCGCTGTTCTTGGTACCGGTTTCCGGATGCCCCCTGACGATAATCTCCCCACGAATGAAGTCACAGTCCCCCCAGGTGATAAATCTTGATTCCCCAATTCTAAATCCACCATACGCCAGAAACTGCACCAGTTCGGCGGCGGGTTTCGCAAATCCGTTCACTGGCCTCCCCACCTCGGCAACGAGTTTTCCAAACTGATCGTACTCCGGCAGGACGATGTTCTTTCGCGTGCGTTGTTTGACGCGTTGGGCGGCCAGCGCTGGATTGTCGTAACGAGCGCCGGATTCCATGGCGATGGCAAACACCCGGCGGAGAATGCTGACGGTGTAGTTGTGCGACGATGAACTGCTTTTGCTGGCGTTCTTCACGCTCCAGTCGAGGCATTCCGCATTGGTGATCCGACTCACATCCTTGTCCGACAAACCGGGCCATGATTTAAGCAGGGCAGCTATGCGATAGGCGCAATATTCCTTGGAGCGAGGCTTGAGGGCGGGGCTGGCTTCCACGCGCCCCTTGAACACCGTCAGCGCGTCACCGAAGGTCATTTTGCCGTTGGTAACGGCTTGGACATGCTGGGCTTTCTGTTGTTCGCATTTTTCCAGGTCGGCCAACCGCATTTTGGCGACGGTGATCACATTCGTCTTAAGACTGCGACGAATCAGCTTGCCCCGCACCCGGATTCTGGCAAAATAAACTTGTGACGGCTTGTAACGAATCAGGTTCGCGTATGGGGTTTTTTGCCATACCGAGTCTTTTTCAGGTTGGTCGTCAGCGGCGAGCACGTAGACAGTATCGGATTTCAGTATCAGATTGTCAAACTGACCGCCGGGAAAGCTCTGTAAGTCTTTGAATTTATTGTGTCGGGGCGTAGCGTAGTTTGGCTAGCGCGCTTGTTTCGGGTACAAGAGGTCGTGAGTTCAAATCTCACCGCCCCGACCATTTTTTCACGGTTTTTCCCAACTTCTTTCCAGCCAACGGGCAAATTCCCGGCCCCAGCCGTTGTCCTCATTCGCCACCGCAGTTGTTCCCAGAAATTAACTTCTGGCGGGCCCGCGAAAAATACCCCACCTTGGCCGCCGGATGGGTTAAACTCTGCCTACCATGCTATCACTGGAACACCTTGCCGACTTGCTGGCGAACCACCGCGTGGCGGCGACCGCCCGGGTAAAGGAATTTCCCATCAATGGCCGGCCCTTCCCTTTCAATACGCAGCCCGCCATCATGGGCGTGGTGAACCTCTCGGCGGATTCGTGGTATCGCGAAAGCGTTTGCCTCACTGCCGATGCCGCCATCCAGCGCGGCAAGATTCAAGCCGCCCAGGGCGCCGCCATCATTGATGTGGGGGCGGAATCCACGCTGGCCAATGCGGCGCGGGCCGATGCCGCCATGCAAAATTCCAGACTGCTGCCCGTCATCAAGGGCCTGCGGGCGGAAAACATTTTAGTCTCCGTGGAAACTTATTCGCCCGCGGTCACCCGCGCCGCGCTCGCCGCCGGCGCCAATGTTTTGAACCTCACCGGCACGGAAGCTTCGGAAGAAATTTTCCACCTCGTCGCCGCCCACGATGCCGCCGTCATCATCTGCTATGTCGCCGGCCATAACGTCCGCGAGGTGGGTGATTTCGACCTGGGTGCCGATCCGCTTCCCCTGCTGCAGCATTATTTTTCCCGCCAGATTGAAACCGCGCAGCGCTGCGGCGTGGAAAAAATCTTCATTGATCCCGGCCTCGGGTTTTATTACCGCAACCTGCAGGACAGCGCTGTCCGCGTGCGCCATCAGATGAATATCTTCCTGAATACGTTCCGGTTGCGCGAACTTGGCTTTCCCGTCTGCCACGCCCTGCCCCACGCGTTCGAATTTTTCGGCGAGCAGGTACGCTCTGCTGAGCCGCTCTTCGCCGTGCTCGCCGCCCTGGGAAAAACCGACCTGTTCCGCACCCACGAAGTCCCCCGCATCCAGGCAGTGCTGGATACGCTGAAAGCTTTTTGAGCCGACAATTTAGCGCGTTTGCAGAAATCCTTTAGTGCCGACGGCAAAGAAATACGCCCTCCTCGGCCGAAGCCGCGATCCACTGTTCTTGCACCGCCAAACCGTGCTGCCCCAGCAAAGTCCGCACGCGCTCCGGCGTGTACCGGTATGAATAAAACAGCCGGATCACTTCGCCCGCAGTAAAATCAAACGGCTCGCCCCCCACCTTGATCTGTCGCGAGCACGTGAAATAAAAATCAGCCGCCACCCGTTGCAGGCCGCTCGCGGTGTCCGCTTCGATTTGAAACCGCAATTCCCCGTCGCCGCGCTCCACGCCCAGATCCAGCAGAAATGTCAACAGCCAGTCCTGCGTCTGCGGATTATCATATTGCAGCAAAATCTTGCGCATGCCCGCACCGTAATCAGTGCCCGGCGCAAGGTTGGCGCTAAATAACAGCCAGTCCGAAGGACCAATCAAGGTCACCAGTTTCGGCAAAATCACCTGCGGCTCAAAATTCGGGATCATGCCGAAAAACGTGACCAGTGAGGGGTGAAGTATTGGTAGCGATTCCCGCAAGTCATCCGCCGTGGTCAGATCGCAGACGAAGGGAAAACATTTCTCCGCCGACACCACCGTGAGCGCCGCCGCGCGTGCCACCAGCACCATCGCCACGCTCACATCGCCCGGAGCATAAGCAACTTCCCGGCCCGTCGCTGCCAGCAGTTGCAGCAATTGTACATCCTTTTGCCCGCCGCCGCAGCCTAGGCTGGTGATTTGGAGGGGGCCGGGGGGGAGGTGGGCGGAGGTGTGCGCAAAGGCGCGAACGTAGGTGGCCTGGCAGTCGGGATCGTAGCGGGCGGGGGAGTGCGCTTCGTGCAGGGCCAGCCATTTTTGCGTTTGTTTGTGGCTGTCGTAGTGGAACTTGTGATTTATGCGGCGGGTGCGCAGGGAGGTCAGCAGATCGCGCTGGACTTGGTCGGGGAACTGGCTGGGGTGGATCGCGACTGAAACGCTGGAGCTCATAGGGCGCTATTTCTGCGGAAAGATTTGATAGAGAAGGACGTAAATCACTACGCCGGTCACGGAGACGTAAAGCCACAGGGGCCAGGTCCAACGGGCGATTTTTTTGTGGGCGTCAAACTGTTGCTGGCGGGCCCGCCAGAGGGTGACCAAGATCAGGGGCACGATGACCACGGCCAGAATGGTGTGGGTCAGCAAAATTGTCAGGTAGATGGGTTTGAACCAAGCGGGGTCCACAAAATGCGTAACTGTCTTGACCATGGCGTGATAGGTCAGATAACAAGCGAGGAACACGACGGAGGTGCAAAACGCCGCGATCATGCAGTTGCGGTGGGCGATTTTTTGGCCGCGTTTGATGAACACATAGCCGAGCCCCAGGAAAACGGCGCTCAAGCCGTTGAGGGTGGCGTTGACGGCGGGGAGATCGTGAATGGTCATGGCTCAAGTTCCAGTTGCCGGACGGCTTGCAGTATCTTGGTCTGCACGACATTGGTCCAGTCAATGCCGTCGCCGCCGGTTTCAAAATAGCCGCGCAGGCGGGCGTGTTTGTCGACGACCACGAAGAGGGTGGCGTGGATGAATAAATCGGCGTCGCCGGTGCGCTCGGCGGGTTTGACGGGCTGGGCGCTCAATTTCAAGCTGTCGCTGGCGAGGGCGGCGATCTCGTTTTTCGTGCCGGTGAGGAACGTCCAGCGGTTCGCGTCGGCGCCGAAGCGTTCACCGTATTTCGTCAGGACAGCGGGGGAATCAAAATCGGGATCGGTGGTGAGGGTGACGAGTTTGGCGGTGCTGGCTGGCGGCAGCGCGTCTTGCAAGGTCTTCATCTGGCCGGTCATACGCGGACAGGGGCCGGCGCAGCGGGTGAAGATGATGTCGGCCACCCAGACCTGATTGGTGAGG
>Ga0302322_100003989_pt1 | contig 12754 bp, 11 predicted proteins | sample Fen_T0_2_FD_203757 | JGI IMG/M metagenome (GOLD analysis project Ga0302322, IMG submission 203757) | Peat permafrost microbial communities from Stordalen Mire near Abisko, Sweden - Fen_T0_2 | ecosystem: Environmental > Terrestrial > Soil > Wetlands > Permafrost | place: Sweden: Abisko...
TTGCCGGTTACAATTAAATCTTCAAATACCTTTCTTGAATAACCCGAGTGTCCAATTAAAGCAGATACCAAAATGTTTGTATCAATTACCGCCAGATCGCTTTTCAAGCCTGTATTGTTTTATTTCATCATTGATTTCATCCATAGTGATGTCTTTTAAATCAGTAGATGATGCAATTTTATTTATATTATTTAAAGCTGCTTTAAAAGCGTTTAAATCATCCATATAATCAACCGATTCAATAAAATCCATTGATTTAAGTAACTCAACAAGCATATTCGCCTTTTGCCTTTCGTTTACTTTAATTAGTAAGGTTTCCATAGCACTTAATTTATATAAAGTTACAAGTTTTTAAGGACATCCATGAATGTTTCCGGGCACCGGGTACAAACAATCTGCTTAAACGTTAAATTTTGTTAATTCTATTAACTTATTCCTATTTCCATTGTCCTAGTTTAAAAGTATAAACTACTATAAATTATTTTGTCAAAAACGCCGTTATTTGCCGATATGAAGAAACGCTTTTTCCCCTTGTTCGCATTTGTTATTATCAGTACGTTCGTTGCCAATGCTCAAAATTCAATCAGCCGGTCACTTATTACCTTTAAAATTAAAAACCTGGGTATTTATACCAATGGTACCATTGGCGGCTTACAGGCTGATATCCATTTCAATGCTGCCGACCTCCCATCCAGCACCATAAAGGCCACCGTTGACGTAAACACATTGAATAGTGATAATTCGAGCCGCGACGAGCATGTTAAAAGTGCAGATTTTTTCGATGTGGCGCATTACCCGACCATCACCCTCAAATCGGTTTCCATTAAACATAAAAGCGGCAACAATTATTCGGGGCAGTTTAATCTTACCATTAAAGATAAAACCAAACTAATTGAAATACCGTTTGCCTGCGTTGATAAAGGCAATGCTTTAGCCTTCAGCGGAACCTTTAAACTAAAGCGTCAGGATTATGGGATAGGCAGCGGCAGCATGATCCTTTCGGATGAAGTGATCATTTCGATTGATGCAGAGGTTGCTAAGTAGAGATTAGGGGATAGAGACCAGTGATTAGATGTAAAATTTAAGAATTTGAACATTTCGTCCACTGTCTAAAAAACTAACGGCTAATTAACCCATCTCTAACCGCTAAACATTAACTTTACAAGTATGAAATTCAGGATACTTGTATTGATCAATGCCGCTGCGGTGGCCATAACCCTTTCGGCAGTAAATTATTATTTCCAGCATAGCTGGTATTATATGGGCGTAACATTTTTTGTTACGATTGTTACCAGTTTTATTGTTTTTTACTACCTGATTGAAAAATATGTTTATTCAAAAATAAAAATTATTTATAAGCTTATCCATAATTTAAAGCTTGGCCGCGACCTGCGGGATGCGTTAGGCGAACAATTAAGCGCTGACCCAATTAATGATGTTGAAAAAGAAGTAAAAGAATGGGCACGGGAAAAGAAAACTGAAATTGATGAGTTGAGAAAACAGGAAAAATTCCGGAGGGATTTTCTCTCCAATATTTCACACGAATTTAAAACGCCGCTTTTTGCTATCCAGGGCTATATTGAAGCCTTGCAGGACGACGAGTTTGAAGACAAAGACCTGGCGCGCGATTTTTTGGCGAAAGCCGCCAAAAATGTCGACAGGTTAAGTTACCTCATTCAGGATCTCGACGAAATATCAAAACTGGAGTCAGGTGAGATCCCAATTAACCTTACCAGGTTTAAGATAAATGACCTCATTAAAGAGGTTTTTGAGTCGATGGAAATCAAGGCCAAACAACATAACATTAAATTAATATTCAAACAAAAATATGACGAGCCTATACTGGTAAATGCCGACCGCGAAAAGATCCGCCAGGTACTGGTAAATCTGATCGATAATTCTTTTAAATACGGAAATGAGGAGGGAAACACCTTCGTGAGCTTGTTTGAATTGTATGACCAGGTGCTGGTTGAAGTGACCGATAATGGTATCGGGATTGAAGAAAAATACCTCCCACGGCTATTTGAGCGGTTTTTCAGGACAGACAGCAGCCGGTCGAGACAGATTGGGGGCTCAGGTTTAGGCCTCGCTATCGTGAAGCATATTATTGAGGCACATGAACAAACGATTAACGTACGCAGTACAGAAGGCCTGGGGTCCACTTTTGGTTTCACCCTCCAAAAATCCAAACAGAGTTTACCTTTCCCTAACATACCCGTTCTGAAAACTTAACATTAACTTAACATTGCAACGTTACCTTTGCCGGAAATCACGCCAAAAATGTCACTTAACAGCATCTTTCAATACTTCGTCCCGAAGGATAAAAAAGTTTTTTTTCCCTTGTTTGAGCAAGCCGCAAATAATGCTGTAGTGATGGCAACCAAATTGGTTGAAGCTGTTAACACAACCGATCCGGCTATCCGCGAGGAACTGATACGGCAGATAGATAAACTGGAAAATAAAGGCGATGAGATAACGCACCAATTATACCTGGAACTGGGAAAAAACTTTATCACACCTTTTGACCGTGAAGATATCCACCAGCTCGCCTCGGCGATTGACGATGTTGCCGACAATATACAAGGCGCGGCAAACAGGATGAGCCTGTACCGGATAGATGATTTTAACGAGCATATAAAAAAGCTTTCGGATTTAATCCTTCAGGGCAGTATCGAGCTGGAAAAGGCTGTAAAAGAATTAAGGGACCTGAAAAACAAACGCAACATTGCGGATTCATGTATCAGGATCAATAGTGTTGAAAACCAGGCCGACCATATTTTCGACCGTGCAGTTGCCGATTTATTTTTATACGAAACTGATGCTATCCGACTGATTAAATACAAAGAGATTCTTTCATCACTGGAGACGGCTACCGATATGTGCGAAGATGCGGCAAACGTTATGGAATCAATTTTGGTTAAAAACGCATAAGCATAAACGATGACGCCCATATTGATTGTTGTTATTTGCCTTGCCCTGCTGTTTGATTATACCAATGGCTTTCATGATGCTGCCAATTCAATAGCCACTATCGTTTCTACCAAAGTACTTACGCCGTTCCAGGCGGTGATGTGGGCGGCAGCGTTTAATTTTCTGGTTTATTTTTTTGTAAAAGACCATAAAGTAGCCAACACGATTTCAAAAATTGTTAATGCACATTATGTAACCATGACTGTGATCCTGGCCGGATTGATAGCAGCCATCAGCTGGAACCTAATTACCTGGTGGTTTGGCATCCCCTCAAGTTCGTCACACACGCTTATCGGCGGATTTGCCGGCGCCGGTATTACGAACGCCCTTTATATGGGTTCAGGGGCATTAAGCGGTGTAAATATGAGTTATATTTTAACTATTCTTGCTTATATTGTATTAGCGCCTGTAATAGGTTTAATAATAGCCTACCTGGTAACGATTTTGATATTGCACATATGTAAAAATGCCAGGCCGGCTACAGCCGAGCGATGGTTTAAGCGACTTCAGTTGGTATCATCAGCCGCATTAAGCTATGCCCATGGCGGCAATGATGCCCAAAAAGTAATGGGGATACTTTATGTGGCTGTATTCACCGCGCATATTATCAAACAAGGCGATCCCATGCCAAACTGGATTCCCCTTGCCTGCTATTCGGCCATCGCTTTAGGTACGATGAGCGGGGGCTGGAAAATAGTAAAAACAATGGGCTCAAGGATTACCAAGATAACGCCCCTTGAAGGTGTAAGCGCCGAAACTGCCGGTGCATTAACGCTATTTTTTACCCAATACTTTGGCATCCCAGTTTCAACTACCCATACCATTACCGGCTCAATTATCGGCGTCGGTTTAACAAAACGATTGTCGGCAGTGCGCTGGGGGCTCACATTAAATATTATTTGGGCATGGGTGATCACCATCCCTGTTTCGGCAATTATTGCGGCAATAGTTTTTGCCATTTTAAGGGCTTTCTGATTCAGGTGACAATCCTTTTGACGAGCGAAATTGATTGGTTTGATATAACCAATCAAACCAAATCACTATTATTGTCGTTAGATAAATAATTTATCCGCTACCCATGAAGACACTGCTACTATTTGTTCCCGCCCTTTTTTTTTCGTTTACTTTTTCCGGTAATACCAAAATCCGAAATGCCCCGGACAAATACCAGTTGCAATTACCTTCAACCTCCGAGATCGGTAAAGGGTTGAAAGATGCCTTGCTTCAGGGCACCTCGAAAAGCACTGATCAGCTTTCGGCTGTAAATGGTTTTTTTGGCAACGCCGCAATAAAGATCGTCTTTCCGCCCGAGGCAAAAAACGCTGAGAAAACGCTGCGCAGGCTCGGCTTTAATAAATTGTGTGATAATGTTATCCTCTCATTAAACCGGGCGGCTGAAGACGCCGCCAGACAGGCGAAACCAATATTTATCGATGCGATAAAAAAAATGACCTTACAGGACGTTGACAAAATTTTGTTTGGCCCGCAGGATGCCGCAACGCAATATTTTAAGCAGGCTACTTCGGCACAATTAGTTTTGGCTTTTAAACCGGTGATAAATGCCTGTTTAACTAAAGCAGGCGCCACAAAATACTACGGCGACGCCGCGGGAGAATATAATAAATTGCCCTTTGTAAAAAGGCTAAACCCGGACCTTAGCGACTATGCCACGCAAAAAGCAATTGATGGTTTATTTTACCAGATTGCCCTGGAAGAATTGAATATCCGGAAAAATATCGGCGCACGCTCAACTCCCTTATTGCAAAAAGTATTTGCTTTTGCCGACAGTAAGAAACACTAAAAAAACTTAGTTAACAAACCTGATTCGTAAATAAACCAGTTCGGGTTTTTTGATCGAATTTGGCATCCAATTCGGTCCGTCTTTAAGCAGATCGGTCGCTTTTTTATCTGTTGCCGGGCTAATCCCTTTTATCACTTTAATAGCGGTAATGCTGCCATAGCTGTTGACCATAAAGGAAAGTTTTACCACGCCATTTTTGTGATCAGGGGAAACAGCATTTGCTTTTAAGTATTTTTTAAATTCAGCCCAGCCATTTTTTGGGTGAGCGTTCACCACTGTTGTTTCCCCGCCAGCTTCTTTATTTTGCGGGATATGGTCAGCGACTACTACCTCACTTAAAGCACTGCCGCTTGGCGCCAATGAAATGTCTTTAACAGAATCACGGCGATTGGCGCTTACCTGGCGTGTTTGGTAGCCAATGCCGGCAATAACCAGCTTATCGCGGCCACTATCGGCCTTTAGCTGAAAACGACCATCCGCATCAGTTTGCGTAACTTTATTGGTGCCGGCAATTTTAACCGAAGCACCCTGGATAGGCAAGCCGTCGTCCTGCGCAATTACCCTGCCCTGTATATTTTGATTGCTTAAAAGCTGGTTCATTATCAACTGCCCCGCATTTCCCTGTCCTGCCAGTTTACTCAGATCGTTAACCTTTGGGCTATTGCTCTGAATGGTTACGCCTGGCGCTTTCCCCTGTAGCTGTTGCACCTGCGGGCTTAAATACCCAACGTTGGGCGATGCAGCTTTTCTTGCAAACAAGGATGTGTCCGCCTGCTTTTTTGCCTTATATTCCGTCACGATCATTTCGTCAACCGGGGTACTATCGGGAGTGGCGGGGGCAACGCTTTTGTCGGCGTTTGCTTGCGCAACTGCCAATTCCCGAAGTGCCTGCGGCTTTTCAGTAACGGTTTTGTCCGCCGCCGTTCGTGACTGAATTGTATATGCAGGCCGTTTATATTGTGTAACTATTTTATCTTTCTCCGCCGGTTTTATAACGACGGGTGGGGCTTTCTCCAGGTTGGCCGGCACTGCTGCCGGCTTTTGTAAAACCACGTTGGTTATCTTTACCTTAGCTTTATATGAATAGGAATTGTCCTTGTAAAACCACCATACACCGGCAGAACACACTATTAATACCGATGCTGCAATACTTAAAACCCTGAAAGGGATGATCCGGCCTTTCTTCGGTTCGATACGGTTTTTTAACCACGCAGCCAGCTCACCAAGCTGCTTTTGCTGGTCAGTCTTTGCTGACCCATAGCCTTCAAGCGCATCCATTAAAAACGGATCGTCCTGCGCCCGCCGTTCAAGCAGGTGCATGGCTTTGGCATCAAGCTCCCCGTTCAGGTACTTCCTTATTTGCGATATGTCTGCTTCTTTATTATGCACTATTCTTCTCCAGGCAAATTTTAAGGTTGCGCTTTCCGTTTTGGATATAGCTTTTTACATCATGTAAACTAAATCCTGTATTCTCCGCGATTTCCTTATAACACTTTTCACTTAAATAAAATAAAGTAATACTTTGTTTTTGATTTTCGGGCAGTTTATCCATACAAAGTTCCAATGCCTTCAGGGCTGCTTCGCGGTTATCAGTATCAGGATGCAAAACAGCCGTAAATTCCATAAAGTCATCCAGATTAACTGTCTGCATCTTCTTCCCCGACCGCAATTGCATCAAACAATAATTACGGCTCAGCACATACAGCCAACTGCGGAATGCTTTAATTTCATGTTGTTTGGCTTTTACGATTAACTCCTCAAATATCCCCATCACCGCGTCTTTGGCTAATTCCTCATCTTTCAGATATTTAAGGCAAACACCGTAAATCACGGTCATTTGTTTCTCAAATAATTGACCCAAAACCGAAAGGTCACCACTTCCGCGGTAAAGTTTCAGCAGTTTGGCATCGTCTGCGTTATGCAGGTTTTTTGGCGTTGTAAAAAAAATCATCTATTGGGGGCGACAAAAATAAATTTTTTAAATGGTTTATGGAAATACTGATACGAGGTAAAAAAGGGAGATAATTCCCCAATTTAACGGCGCGTTTTCATGTTAAATAATAGTATCACTTTAAATATGAGGGCCTGCCGGTGCCGTGTTGTATATTTTCCCGATTTGAAACTTTTTTTCCCCACGAATTGCTTCACGGAGTACACAACCCGATATTTTATTAACCATAAATATAAATTTCGACACTGAATGCAATATTTATGCATTAATTGTTACTCAAAAAAACAATATGGCACAAGTATTGCATTTAATATTTCCAACGGGCCTGTATTATTTTTTTAATGAAAAAATAGTTAATTTTAACAACAGATAAAAACCCAAAGTTTAAAACCCCTGATTAGCCATGTGCAAACTTGTAGTAATTGATGATAACCCCACAGATCACTATATCATGCAGCGGTTATTGCATAACAATTACAACTGTGAGCAAGCCACCTATACTTACGATGGCCGCCTGGTGTTAGATTACCTGGAACAAAACAAAGAGACGGGCTCATTGCCTGATGTGATTTTGCTGGATTTGGATATGCCCGAACTTACTGGCTGGGAATTCCTGGATGAGCTGGAAACGTTTAACAGCGGCGCGAAAAAAAGCGTGCAGGTGCATATCATGAGTTCCTCTATCCGGTCAGCTGACGTTTTTCATTCAAAAAAATATGCCTGCGTAAATTCATTTATGACCAAGCCCTTATCAAGAGACCTGGTGAATAAAATTTGCGAAGATGCATCGCCGGGCCGTAACGTAGCCTGACCGTTAACGTAGAAAATTATTTTTGAGCAATACCTTAAGCAAGGAAGGCTGTACTAAGCCTTCCTTTTGCTGTTTTTGGGAGAGAACCAGGAGGCAAGAACCAAGCGTTAAGACAAAAGTGAAGGGCTAAATTAACCAGCATTTAATAGCGTTTTGCGCGTGCGCATAGTTGTTTACTAACTATTTTCCCGTCCTGGCTCCTGCTTCCTGACACTTGATTCTCAGCTCTTCGTTCCTTCCTCTTGATTCCCAATTCTTTTCCCTTATTTTTACCCCCGCAATGGCCATCCGAAATAAACTATACTTTGCCTCCGACTTTCATTTAGGTACCGGCACTTATCAGCAATCCCGCGAACGCGAAGCCCGTTTGGTGCGCTGGCTCGATAGCATCAAACACGATGCAGCGGAAGTGTTTTTAATGGGCGATGTATTTGATTTTTGGTTCGAATATAAAACGGTAGTGCCCAAAGGATATATCCGCTTTTTGGGCAAACTGGCCGAACTGGCCGACGCCGGTGTAAAACTCTACTTTTTTAAGGGCAACCACGATATGTGGATGTTTGATTATTTTGAAAAAGAGCTGGGCGCAACCATTATCAGCAATGAGCTGGAAATTGAGCGCAGGGGCAAGAAGTTTTACCTGCACCACGGCGACGGCCTTGGCCCGGGCGATAACTTTTACAAAATGCTGAAGAAGATCTTCCGCAGCGGGCTTTGCCAATGGCTTTTTGCCAGGATCCACCCCAACCTGGGCGTGGGGATCGCCAATTACTGGTCGCAGCACAGCAGGATAGCTAACGAAAAAAAGGAGGACAATAAGCCGGGCCAGCAGGAATGGCTGGTAGTGTACTGTCGTGAAGTATTGCAAACCCGTTCGTTCGATTACATGATCTTCGGGCACCGGCACATGCCGCTGGACATTCAGCTAAATCCTGAGTCGCGCTACATCAACCTGGGCGAGTGGGTATTTACCAATTCCTACGCTGTTTTTGATGGTGAAGCGGTGACGCTGCATTACTTTGAAAAATGAGTTAGCTGCCCACGGAATCACCTTTATACCCTGGTGTTCCCCCCTGAATAGTATGAACACCAGGGAACAGCAGGGAACACCAGGGAACACCAGTGAACAGTTAAAAAAACTTGATTAACTATCTGTAAATCAATAGCATTAACTAAATCATAAATCTGCATTCACCCGTAAATAAAATTATTTACCTTTCGCCATAAATAAACTTTATCGGCGTGTTGGTTAAAACTTTTGGCAGTGCAGTTTACGGTGTCGAAGCGATTACGATCACCATCGAGCTAAATATTAGCGGTGGCGGCAAACCATTCTATTTGATTGTGGGTTTGCCGGACAATGCCGTCCGAGAATCTATGCAGCGGGTTGAAGCCGCGCTGCAAACCAATAACTTCCGCATGCCACGGCAAAAAATAATCGTAAATATGGCCCCGGCCGATATCAGGAAAGAAGGTTCCGCCTACAACCTCCCCATAGCCCTCGCCATTCTCGCAGGCTCAGGGCAGATGGAATGGAGATCACTAAGATCCACATTCTGTAGCCGGCAAGCTGGAAACTCTCCGGGTCCCCCATGTTCCAATACGACAAACAAACAACAAATATTTATTAATTTATCTTTGTACTAAGAGCGTTCACTGTCCGGCTAAACCGATACACCTCATGTTGCGTTGCACTACACATGCAACACCTTGCAACAAAGTGATAAATAATTGATAGTCAATTACCTGAGTGCTGACAAAATATTGTCAGCAGTTTTTCCGGTTTTCCAGGCAATTCTCCGAACCGCCACGGTGTTTGCGTGTTGGCTTTGGCTCCAATTGACGTAGTAATTGGAAGGCAAATTGTCCGGTTGAAGCCTGCTCCGATAAATTTATCGGATTCGGTTGGCTGATGACAATCGCAATAGAGAATTTATGTTATTTTTAGACAGTTTCTGAAATTTTTGATTTTTTCAAATTTATTTATGGAAAACTACCCCTGCCTGCATCTTTTATTCAGAATCAATGTTGTTCACTTAAGGGAAAGAATATTTAGTTTTTCCCTTAAACGTTCCACCCCTCACCCCGCCCTCTCCAAAGGATAGGGTTTTAATATGTAGCTAAAGTCCTCTCCTTTGGAGAGGATTTAGGTGAGGCAAAATTGCCATGGAACCCTTAAGTAAACGACATTTAATTCAGAATTGTAAACAATTAAAAAAATACACGTTATTAAATAACATTAACCTGAGTAATGATGTCTTCAAACCTCCTCAAAATATACAAATACCTGCTTGTTTTTAGTTTGCTGTTTTGTTTTTATACAGCAAAGGCACAGGTAAAATATGATGCCATCCGTTTCCGGATCGATTCGCTGGCTAATATTGGTCTGCCGAAATCGGCATTAAAAGAAGTTGATCGACTGGATGAACTGGCGCGAAAAAATGATAACGCGCCGCAACAGGTGAGGGCGGTAATTTACCGCATGACTTTTCAATCCTACCTGGAAGAAGATGCTTTGGCGGCCATCATCAGCAGGCTGCGGACAGATATTGCGAGGGCCGCTTACCCTGTTAAGCCCGTATTGCAATCGCTATTGGGGCAAATGTACTGGAACTACTATCAGCAAAACCGCTACCAGTTTGGCCAGCGTACCCGGCTGGAAAAACCCGATACCGATTTCACTAAATGGGATTTGCAAACCATCATCATCCAAACCAGCCTTTTATATGATCTTTCATTAACGGATGCCGCCAAAGAGCAAAATACGCCTATTGAAGTGCTGAATGGCGTTTTGGAGGGCGACAGCACCACCCGCTACCTGCGCCCGACCTTATACGATCTGCTGGTGCAACGTGCTTTTGATTTTTTCCTGACGGATGAGGCCGGGCTAAACAAGCCGAAACTGCCGTTCTCGTTAGATGACCCGCGTTTTTTTAGCGATAGCCGCGTATTTGCAAGCCTGGTGGTTAAAACAAGCGATACTGCTTCAACCGAATATAAAGGCATCCGCTATTTACAGCAGGCAAGTAAATTTCACCTGGAGCGCCGGGATGAACAAGCTTTGGCCGATTTGGACATGCAGCGGCTAAGGTTTTTGTATTCCCGGTCCAATCTGCAGCATAAAGATTCGTTGTATCTGGTGGCCCTAAAACAAATAGCGGACAATTTTTCGGCAAAGCCGATCAGCAGCGAAGCGCTGGTAATGGAAGGGCAGTATTACCAGGGGCTGGATAGCCTGACAATGGCTTATGAATATTTTAAGAAAGCTGTGGCAGTTTATCCTAAAAGCATGGGCGGTAAAAATGCAGCTGTTTTAATGAAGCAGATTGAAGAGAAGGAATTATCGGCTACGGTGGAGAACGAGAATATACCGGGTAAACCTATATTAGCCCTGCTTAATTATAAAAGACTTAATGCGGCAAATATTGCCGTTTACCGGCTAAGCGAATCACAATTAAATAGTTATACAACCGGTTTTGGGGCCCAAGATTCCAAGTTGAACCGATCTGAGTACCAGCTTGAGTTTTTAAAAAAACTGGCTCCGGTAAAAACTAAAACGCTTACATGGAATACTCCTGAAGATTATAAAAGGCACAGCGCAGAATTTAAGATCGACGCATTAGACCAGGGGAACTACGTGTTAATGCTTAAGGATACCGTCACGAATGACGAAACGCTCACACGCACAGTCAACTTTAGGGTAAGCGGTTTGGCTTACAGTTCAAGGGCAAACCCTGATGGTGGTATTGAAGTGAGGGTGATGGATAGGGAAACCGGGAAACCGCTAAACGGGGTAAAAATAAATTTACATAGCCGGAACAATAATTATAATAATAAAACCAATAAAAGCGAATGGGCGGATATTGATGTAAACGGCACTTCGGATAAATATGGGTTATTTCGGTCCGATAAATTTCCGTCGGGTTACGGTCTTTCGGTTGGGTTAACAATTAAGGGTGATACGTTAACAGATAAGGCGAAATATGTAAACGGCGCCCGTGACGCGCAGGATGATGACGACCCCGATGATAAAACCGTTTTGTTTACAGACAGGCAGATCTATCGCCCGGGGCAAACCATTTATTTTAAAGCACTGCAATTGCAAATCCTGAAACAAAAAAACAAAATAATGCCGGGGAAACAAGTTGAGGTCCGGTTTTTGGACGTAAATGATAAACAGGTTTCCTCTTTAAAGTTAATCACCAATAATTTTGGGACGGTTAGCGGCAGTTTTATAATCCCGCAAAGTATGCTGGATGGAGATGTGACTTTGAAAACTGCGGACGGTGAAATAAGTGTTAAGGTTGAAGAATACAAACGACCAACTTTCCAGGTGGAGTTTCTGCCGGTGAAGGAGAGTTATAAATTAAACGATTCGGTCATTGTAAACGGGACCGTGACAGCTTTTTCGGGCTATGGCTTGTCGCAGGCAAGGGTTGCTTATCATATTGTCAGGTCGCTAAACAACCGGGTATTTTATGGTAAATCTAACCGCACACCATACCGGCCAATGTACAACAACGTTGAAACCGAAATCCAAACGGATACCATTACAACCGACGACCAGGGCCGGTTTAAGATAAAATTCAAGGCCATCCCGGCCGATTCCACAAACGGCAGGGATATAAATTGCAACTATGCCATAAATGCAGATGTAACCGATGCCAGCGGAGAAACGCATTCAGGACAAACAGCCGTTATCATCGGCAATAATGATATCCGGATAGAAAACTATTTACCGGCGCAGGTGTTTGCCAAAGACACCGTGCGGTTGCCGGTAAAAATTACCAACCTGAACGGACAGCCGCAAAAAGGTGAAATTAGGATTGAAGTGTATGCCTTAAAAAATGCAGCACGCGTTTTTAAAAACCGCTTATGGCAAATCCCGGATCAATACTTCATCAGCAAAGGGGATTTTAAAAACGATTTTCCCGATTACGCCTATAAGAATGAAGATGTTGTATCATCATGGCCAAGGCTTAACATGGTAATTACGCAGGACATAAAAGTTGACGGAGACAAAGCGGGAACGATTGATCTTTCGGCCCTGCGCAAACAGCCATCAGGAATGTACCAGGTGGTGGTTAGCGCACGTAATGAAAAGGGCGATACCACGTCGTTAACCGGGTATATTAATCTGATCGGAGAAAATCCCGTGCCGTTAAATTTTGAAAATTGGGTGATCCCGGAGCTGAACTACGTAAAACCCGGAGATACTGCC
>Ga0302322_100003991_pt1 | contig 12752 bp, 11 predicted proteins | sample Fen_T0_2_FD_203757 | JGI IMG/M metagenome (GOLD analysis project Ga0302322, IMG submission 203757) | Peat permafrost microbial communities from Stordalen Mire near Abisko, Sweden - Fen_T0_2 | ecosystem: Environmental > Terrestrial > Soil > Wetlands > Permafrost | place: Sweden: Abisko...
CTGGCAATCATCAAACGTGTGGCATACCTGGAGGATAGTTGCCGGTTTGAAATGCCCAGGGACTTGCCCTGAGGTACCGAGTTGAAGAAATCGGACGAGGCAGGGAAAGGCCCCATGGCTGCGGTCGCGGCATCAGGGTATCTTCCGCCCATGAATCCTATTCTCCTTATCCTTATCCTTATTCTCTTGTTCGGTGGTGGCGGTTTCTATTTCGGCGGCCCGATGATCGGTGGTGGCGGCCTAGGTCTGATTCTCGTGATAGCACTTATCGTTTATCTCATGGGTGGGTGGCGTACCAAAAGCTAACGGCGGTCCCGACTATAAACACCTATGACCACATCGCTCGCACTCCGTCCTGCAGCCGCTGAAAAACCAACGGCACAACCTAAAGCCTACCAGAGCGTCAATCCTTTCAACGGCAAAACGCTCAAGACGTTTAAGGAACTCACCGACAAACAGCTCGAGACAGCGATCAAAGCCGCAGCGACCTGTTTCGAGGCGTGGCGGCAAACGACGTTTGCCGAGCGGGCAGTCGTGGCGGCAAAAGCTGCCGCGATCATGCGCGCACGCCCCGATGAGTTTGCCCGCCCGGTTACCCTCGAAATGGGTAAACGCTTCGAGGAATCCCTCGGTGAAGTCGCGCTCAGTGCCGACATCATCGACTACTACGCGACGAATGCCGAACGTTTCTTAACGCCACAAAAGCTTACGCCAACATCTGGCGAAGCTGTGATCGAAAACGCGCCCATGGGTGTGCTCTTCGGTGTGCAGCCATGGAATTTCCCGTATTACCAGCTCGCGCGTTTTGCCGCACCCAACCTGATGGCAGGCAATGTGGTGTTGGTGAAACACGCGGGCTGCGTCCCTCAATGCGCGATCGCCTTTGAAAAACTCTGGGTAGAGGCGGGTGCGCCGGTTGGTGCTTACACAAATCTGCTGATCTCGCATGATCAGGTTAACCAGGTAATCGACGATCCTCGGATCAAGGGCGTGGCGTTGACCGGTGGTGTCGACGCAGCGAAAGGCATCGCGGCCCGAGCTGGAAAAAATTTGAAGAAGTCGACGATGGAGCTTGGCGGTAGTGATGCGTTTATCGTGCTTGAAGACGCCAATCTCGAGCAGACAGTTAAATGGGCGGTTTGGGCGAAGATGAACAACACCGGCCAGTGTTGCGTTGCGGCGAAGCGATTCATCGTTGTCGACGCGCTGGCCGACTCTTTTCTGAAACTATTCACGACGGCACTGGCGGCGCTCAAGCCTGGCGATCCAATGGACAAGGCGACGACGCTCGCGCCGCTTTCCACCGAAGCGGCCTTGGAAAAATTACTGGCTCAGGTCAAACGAGCGGTCGACAACGGTGCGGTAGTGGTGATGGGCGGAAAACGAATTGATCGGCCGGGCTACTTCATGCAACCGACCATTCTCAAGAACATCAAACCCTCCAATCCCGCTTACCGGGAGGAGTTCTTCGGGCCCGTTGCGCTGGTCTTCCGTGTTAAGAGCGAGGACGAAGCCGTGGCGCTCGCCAATGACTCTGACTTCGGGTTAGGTGGTTCGGTTTTTACCGCTGATATCGAGCGGGGCAAACGGGTGGCCCGCCGTATCGACACCGGTATGGTGTTCATCAACCACCCGACTTGGACAGCATCCGACCTGCCGTTTGGGGGCGTCAAAAATTCCGGTTATGGGCGTGAGCTCTCCAGCTTGGGCATCCAAGAGTTCGTTAACAAGAAACTGATCCGCACGGCCGCGATCGACGCACCGGCTTGAGCTGTATTAAAGGCAGGAATGTGCTATCCGTTGTGGCGAACAGCACATTCAAAATGAAGATTAATTTAAAAGATTTCCGTGTTTCAGGTGGAGATAACGTCAGGTTGAAGAAATGGGCGACCGATATAAAACCGCTCTATAAGTCAACGAAGCAGTATCAGGAGTGCCTCACGGCCGACGTCGAAGAACTGAGCAGCCTGCAGCGCCTCCTCTATGCATCCAACAACTATTCGGTCCTCCTGATTTTCCAGGCGATGGACGCGGCTGGGAAGGATGGCGCGATTAGCCACGTGTTGAGCGGCGTGAATCCGCAAGGTTGCGATGTCTACAGTTTCAAACATCCGAGCGCCGAGGAACTGCAGCATGATTTTCTCTGGCGCACGACGCGCTGCCTGCCGGCGCGCGGACGGATCGGAGTCTTTAACCGCTCCTATTACGAGGAGGTGCTGATCGCCCGCGTGCATCCGGAGATTTTGCGCAGTGAAAAGATCCCCGTTGAACAAGCCGATGAAAAAACGATCTGGGAGGGCCGGTACCGATCCATCGTCGATCTGGAAAAACACCTGCATCGTAACGGCACCGTGGTGCTCAAGTTCTTCTTACACCTCTCGAAGGAGGAACAACGAAAGCGTTTCCTCGAGCGCATCGATCAGCCCGACAAAAACTGGAAATTCAGCGAGGCCGATATCGTCGAACGTAAATTCTGGGATCATTACATGGAGGCCTATGAGGACTGCTTGAGTGCCACCGGTACAAAGCACGCACCCTGGTACGTGGTTCCTGCTGACGATAAACATAACGCACGTTTGATCATTTCACGTGTGGTGATCGACGCACTAAAAGAGCTCAAGATGAGCTACCCGGCAGTGAATTCCGCACGGCGCAGTGAACTCGCGAAAATCCGCGAGCAGCTGATAAAGTAAGCGTACGCGCTTGCTGGGAGCTTACAAAAAAATAGCCGCCTTTCAGCGTCGATTGGTCTAGGCGGCCATAGGGTGTGATGGTGATTGCGCGCCGTCTTCCGTCGGTGCGCCCAATCGCCTGGTGAAACAAAGGAATCTCCCCGCCCCAGCGCGCCGATTTCGGGCGCATGGGGTGGACACCTAATGGTCCGTGCACGCGTACTCGTGTATCGTCGACGCACCAGAATCCTTTCGACGCAAACCTCGGCTGATGATCACAGAAGCACACCTCGTTCGGTTAAACTGCGCTGATGCGCCACGGCATTTACCAGCCCTGACGCGAGGGCTTGCAGATCGGAAGAAATAAAATCCTATGACGATTGAAGATCCTACTGTCCTGCTCGTGGACGACCTCGACGACGCCGCAGAACTCATGCGCATCGTTTTCGAACGCGCGGGTTATGTGCAACCGCTCCGGACTGCCAGCGATGGCGAACAGGCGATTGCCTATTTACGTGGAGATATTGGTTCGCCTAATTACAAACAAGACGGGATGCCGACAGTGGTATTGCTTGACTTGAACATGCCACGGAAAAACGGCTTCGAGGTCTTGACTTGGATTCGCGAGCAACCAGACCTCAACCAGCTCTACGTGTGCATCCTGAGCGCGTCGAGCCTGCCAGCGGACATCGCGCGAGCCTATGACCTGGGCGCGAATGCTTACCTAGTAAAACCCGGCAATCTGGCCGGTCTGATGCAGCTAGCCGCGAGTCTGCTCGCTTGGGTCAGGCTCGTTCAGTTTGCGCCGCCGGAGAGGACTGAAGCTGCCCAAGTGCCAGCCGTGGCCGTCATCGCCCATAAAGAGGATTCCGGCTTTCATGACGCACTAGAACGACTGCCCGTGGCCCGCATCCAGTTTTCTTAACTGGCGAGTATCGCCGATTGTATCAAGCCTGCGGTTCTGGCCCGTGGGACCGTATTACAAAAATGAACCGAGCCACCCCCAAGATGCGGAATTTTGCCAATCGACTCATCACGCTTGAGGCGAAGAGGAATGGTTCGACAGCGCCAAAAAATGCATCGGCTTTTCCCGTTCCTGAAAAACTGCGTCCGACGTTGTCGATGTTGGTGGGAAACGCTGGGTTTCGGACGCTGCTGGCTCGCGCGCTCACGCTGGCCACCGCGGAAATTCCCTGGCTGCGGGGGGTGAAGGTGAATGCGGATGGGGCCTTGGAAGGCTGGGAGGAACCTTACGTACAACTTGGCCCGGACAAGTTTCTCGAAGGCCGTGTCGTTTTGCTTGCCCAGTTGCTCGGCTTGCTCGTCGCCTTCATCGGCGAAAGTTTGACGGTGCGCTTGGTTCGGGAGGTGTGGCCGAAACTAACGATCAGTGACTTGAACTTGGAAAAAGGAGAAGAAAATGAAGAAGACAGCAAAGTTGGTTAAGCACAAACAGCCGAGAAACGCCGGGACAAAACCGGGAAAGGTCACGATCCATAAATTGCCGTCTGGCGTGCGCGGCCTCGACGAGATCTTGGGCGGTGGCATACCGGAGTTTTCTTTCAATATTATCGCGGGCACCCCGGGCTGTGGGAAAACCACACTGGCGCACCAAATCGTTTTCGCGAATGCCACGGTGAAGAAACCTGCACTCTATTTTACCGTGCTTGGCGAACCCGGCCTCAAAATGCTACGCCACCAGCAGCAATATTCTTTCTTCGACGAAGCCAAACTGGGCCGGGCGGTCCGCTTCATCAACCTGAGCGATGTCGCGCTGGAACAGGATTTGAACGCGGTGCTGGAGGAAATCATCAAACAAGTCACAACCGTCGCACCAGGTCTCGTGGTGGTGGATTCGTTTCGCACCGTGATCCGCAAAGCGATCGCGAGTGCCCAGGAACTGGACATGCAATTGTTCATCCAGCGGCTCGCGCAGTTTCTGACCTGTTCGGAAGCCACGACGTTTTTGGTCGGCGAATACTCTCCGGAAGAGATGCGCGACAATCCGGTATTCACCGTCGCTGATAGTCTCTTCTGGCTTTCGCAGATGACGGAGAGGAATTCCGTGGTGCGAAAACTACAGGTCATGAAGCTGCGCGGGCAGGCTTCGGTGCCGGGTTTGCACACCTTCCGAATCAATAGCGGTGGGCTCCAGGCTTTCTCCCGCACGTTGGGCTTGGGTAGCGCAAAATTAGATTTGTCGCATCGGCGGCGGCGACTTTCCCTAGGCATTCCCGAGTTGGATAAAATGATGAACGGTGGCCTGCTTGAAGGCGACAGCCTGCTTGTGGCCGGACCTTCCGGCACCGGCAAATCGGCGTTGGCCACGCATTTCATCGCCGAAGGATTGCGTCAAGGGGAAGCGGCGATCATGGCGCTCTTTGAAGAACGTCCCCGGGGCTACATAGATCGCGCTGCCAGTCTGGGGCTGCATTTCAAGAAGCCGCAGGACCAGGGGAAACTGGAACTTCTCTACCTGCGACCGCTCGATCTCTCCGTCGATGAAATCACGCAGGAGATCCTCGATGCTGTCAAAAAAGTTGGCGCGAAGCGACTGGTGATTGATTCGCTGGTCGGGTTCGAGATGGCGCTGGCGCCTGGTTTCCGCGAGGACTTCCGCGAATCGCTCTACCGCATGATCGTGGCGCTGACCGGAGCCGGGGTCACGATCCTCACAACGGTCGAAGTGGAGGACGATTTTTCCGCGCTGCAGTTCAGTCATTACGCGATATCGTTTCTCACGGACGATATCATCCGGCTGCGTTACGTGGAGATCGACGGCCAGCTGAGAAAGGTGATGGTCGTGATCAAAATGCGCGGCGGCAATCACAGCAAAGACATCCGCGAGTATGTCATCACGGATAAAGGCGTGGTTGTTATCAGTCCGCGCTCCACGGACTACAACGGGCTGATCACCGGAATACCTACGCGTACTGGCCCACGCATGGCGCAGGTTGAAGAGGCCGCGCCGGAACCGAAGGCGACGAAGTAGTGACTATCACAAAACAAAACTACCAACTATGATCACAAATCAAACCTCAGCCGAAGAGCACGTTTCGGCCATCCTGACCGGTATAAGCCTGGCGATTACTGAACACGCTCCTTTGCCGATGGCGACCGTCGAGGGCGAGAGCCACATCGTGCGTTACGCTAACCCGGCTTTCTGCCGCATAATGGATAAACGGAGAGAAGACATCGTTGGGAATCCGTTCGCCCAACTAGTTTCGGACAATGGTGGCTGCCTCAAGCAGCTGGATCGGGTTTATCGCACGGGAAAACTGGCGAGCCATACGGAGAAGGAACATGCTGCGTTTCGAACCGTTTTCTGGTCCTATTCGCTGTGGCCGGTGATGGTTGATGAACGTGCGGTGGGCGTCATGATTCAAGTGACCGAGACCACCACGCTCCATGATCAAACGGTTTCGATGAACGAGGAGTTGATGCTCGGGTCGGTGCGGCAGCATGAACTCACTGAAACGAGCGAGAAGCTGAACGCTCAACTGCGTGAAGAGATCGATGAACGCGCAAAGACGCAAAAAGCGCTGGCCGAAAAATTGCGGCTGATCGATCTAAGCAATGATGCTATCATCGTCGTCGATTGTGAGCATATAATCCAGTTCTGGAATCGTGGGGCCGAAGAGCTTTATGGTTGGTCCAGGGAAGAGGTTTTGGGCAAAATGAGCCATGCGTTATTCCAAACCAAGTTTACACAGCCCGTTGAACAGATCAGTGAGGAGCTTTTTCGAGATAACCGATGGATAGGTGAGATGACCCATACCAAGCGAGATGGTCAGAGCATCACCGTGTTGGTTCGCAAGGTGCTGGACCGCGACAACCGAGGGAAAGCTGTCGCGATCCTGGAATCGATGACGGATATCACCGAACGTACGAAGGCGGAGGAGGCGTTGCGAAGTGCTCAGGCGTTGTTGGCCGACCGTGCCAGTCATCTAGAGGAACTGGTGGTTGAGCGTACGGCCGAGCTGACCGCAACTAACAAACAGATGGAGACGTTCGTCTATTCCATTGCTCATGATCTGCGCGCGCCGCTGCATTCCATGCAGGGTTTTTCGGAGTTATTAGTCGGCGACGCCGGGACAACCTTGAGCGAAAAAGGCAGGGACTTCGCTAATCGCATCAACAAATCGGCGCAATTCATGGACTCGCTGTTGAGCGACTTGCTCGCTTTCAGTCGCGTCAGCCAGCGGCAGGTCGAACTCACGTCGGTGAGCCTGAACACGGTTGTGGCGTCCGTAGTTTCCCGTCTGGAAAAGGATGTTCAGGAGAAGAAAGCGTGCCTGGAGAATTTGGGGCCTTGGCCGAGCGTGCTGGCCCATGCGCCGACGTTGGCCCAAGTGTTGTTTAACTTGACGAGCAACGCCTTGAAATTTGTTACGGCTGGTGTGCCGCCGGTGGTTCGGTTGCGCACAGAGGAACGGGCAGAATTCATTCGGGTCTGGGTCGAGGACAATGGCCCAGGAATCGCGCCGCAATATCAGGACCAGATCTTCCGGCTCTTCGCTCGCCTGGAAGGCGAGAAGTATCCGGGGACGGGACTCGGGTTGACGATTGTCCAAAAAGGCGTTGAGCGCATGGGCGGACGGGTTGGCGTAGAATCCTCCCCCGGCAAGGGCAGCCGTTTTTGGGTCGAGCTCCGGAAAGGGTGAACACGGTCTCGGCCGCTCAACAGATGGCGAGAGTGGGGCGGTCGATGACCTCGCGAACCATCCGGATCAGGGTTTGCGCCGAGAACGGTTTGGCCAGAAAATCCTGGATGTTTGCTTTGGTGTCGTTCGGAACGTCGAGGCCGCTGACCACGATGATCTTGGCGGATGGATTGGCGCGTTTGATCAAGGGAATGGCGGCAGCGCCGTCCATGACCGGCATCATCATGTCGGTGAGTACAACGGCGATCTGCTGCGACTGTGTGCGGTAGAGCTCGACGGCTTCGGCTCCATTGTTGGCGGTTAGCACGCGGTAACCGAAGGACTCGAGGGTCCGCTGGGTGATATCGCGGATAGAAAATTCATCATCGACCACCAGCACGAGTTCGTTGTGCCCATGTGGTAGTTCGGCTTGGAAGGGAGGTACGGAAGCAACAATCCGGAGCGCCGGATCAGCCGGCAGGTAGATTTTGAAGGTCGTGCCGTGACCGACTTCACTCTCGACCTCCAAGAAACCGCCATGGCCCTTGACGATGGTATGCACGGTTGCGAGACCGAAGCCCGTGCCTTCACCAACCTCCTTGGTGGTAAAGAATGGTTCGAATATGCGCTCGCGGATTTCTGGCGGAATGCCCAAACCTGTGTCGCTGACCTGAAGCAGCACGTGCCGACCGCTGGCGTGACCGTTTCCTCTAGCGGCTTGACTATCAAGGGTGACGTTGGCTGCGGACATGGTGAGCGTGCCGCCCTGAGGCATGGCATCACGGGCGTTGACCGCGAGATTGAGCAACACCTGATGAAGCTGGGTTGGGTCGCCGGACACGGGCCAGAGGTCATAGGGCATCCGGGTGACGATTTCGATATTGCTGGGGAAAGTGTGGCCGATGATGCCTTGAAATTCGTCGATCAGGTGCCGCAGGCGGAGGGAGGTACGCTTGCCGTCAAGGCCCTTGGCGAAGGAGAGCACCTGACGCACCAAGTCGGCTCCGCGACGGCAGCTTACTTGAATGGTATTGAGGATATCGTTACGATCAGGGTCATTGCCTGAATCAAATTTGAGCAGTTCGATCGACATCATGATTGGCGCTAGGACATTGTTTAGGTCATGGGCAATACCGCCGGCGAGAGTACCGATGCTCTCCATGCGTTGGGCGCGCAGGTGCAGCGTTTCGGCTTGTTTCTGCTCGGTGAGGTCGCGCATGCCACCCACCATCCGGACGCCCTTGCCGGTTGCGTCGCGAACAATATAGCCGTTGTCTTGGATGAAAGCATAGCTTCCGTCCTTGCGCCGGAAGCGATACTCCGCCGTCCACGATTCAGCGCCCGCATCGATGGCTTGGTAGAGACTATCGATGGTGCGGCGCACGTCATCGGGATGAAGGCGGCTTTCCCAGGCTGCGATGTTAGGTTCGATTTCATTGGCGCCATATCCGAAGGTGGCAAGGAAGCCTTCGCTCAGCCAAAGGCTGTTGGGTGCGAATTTCCAGTCCCAGACCACATCGCTCACGGCGTGGACGACGAGTTTGAACCGTTCCTCGCTCTGACGCAGCGCTGCGTCGGCGCGTTTGCGGGCAGAGATGTCGCGAATGTTACACTGAATCACCTGCTGGTCGCCTTCCTGATAGAGGTTGCTGACGAATTCCACCGGGATCTGCCGACCGTCCTTGGTCTTGAGCGGTAGATCGTCGTAGCGAATGTACCCGTTTGCCTGAAGTTCACGGAAGGCCTCCTGGTTTGCGATCTCATCCTTGAGCAGGCCGATTTCGAATAGTTCTTTGCCGATGAAGTCCTCGTAGGAGCGACCAAGCAGCTCGACGAGGTATGGGTTGACGTCAACAATCTGACGCGTCTCAGGGTCGACAATGAGGATGCCGTCGCGCGCGGCCTCAAACAGACGGCGATAGCGTAGTTCCGAGTTCGAGAATTCCGCGGTGATCATGTGGTTGTGCTTCGCAAGACCTAAGTCCCGCGCGTTTAAGCTACCCGTTTATGGGCGCGCTGGACAGTAGGTGACCACCCCAGGAGGCGGAAAGTTGGTAGGATCTGCGGGGTAACGAGTTCCGTTTTCCTCCCATAGCTTTGCTAAACGGTGATCACGTCATTTAGGACGAGTGATAGAGTCGTTTCCGCTGCGGCGTTGACTGGCGAGCTTGTAATTAACTTCAAACGGGCGCGCTTTCCAAACTAATCGGGCAGTTTCCGTGAAGGGCGAGGCTGTTGCATTTGGCGCGGTGGAGGAGCGCGGCCTGAGCCGCGGCATAGTTGGCGGTAGCGCCTTGCCAAGTTTTCATGGCGGCATCCTGCAATGCGCGTCCGAAAGAAAAGCTAAGCGTCCACGGAACCTCGCCCGCCGCACAAATGGCGTTCAAGTGCTCCGTCGCGACCACGTCGCTTTGGCCACCCGAAAGAAACACAATGCCCGGAACCGCAGCGGGCACAGCGCGACGCAAACAGCGGATCGTCGCTTCGGCGACCGCTGCACTGTCGGCCTGTTGCGCGTATTTTGCCCCAGATAAAACCATTCCCGTCTTAAGCAGCATGCGCTCTAACGCTACCTGGTGTTCAAAGAGTGCGCCGAACACACATTCGAGGGTTGTGCAGGTAACTTCTTCGCAACGCGCTAGGGAGTGGTTCCCGTCCATCAGGACTTCGGGCTCCACGATCGGCACCAATCCCGCTTCCTGACTTAGCGCGGCAAAACGCGCCAACGTGTCGGCGTTCTCCTCGATGCAGCGATTGCTGGGGATGGTCTTTCCGATGGCGATCACTGCGCGCCACTTGGTAAAACGTGCACCGAGTTTACGGTATTCTTCGAGTCGCTCGCGGAGCCCGTCGAGTCCTTCGGTGATTTTTTCGTTGGCGAAATTTGCGAACGGAACCGTGCCTTTGTCCACTTTGATGCCGGGAACGATTCCCTGCGCCGTGAGCAATTTAGTCATGGGCGCGCCCTTGGAATCCTTCTGGCGAATAGTTTCGTCGAACAGGATCACGCCGCTGATAAAGTCGCTCAGGCCTGGAGTCGTGAACAAGAGCTCCCGATACGATCGGCGATTCTCCTCGGTCGACGGGATATTGAGCGCGGCGAAGCGTTTTCCAATCGTCGGAAAACTTTCGTCAGCCGCGAGAATGCCTTTGCCCGAGGTCAGCAGCGCTGCGACGGTAGATTCTAGTGTATAGTTAGCCATGAAATTGTTGGTTCGCAGTCAGGCCAGTTTCACCACCATTTTGCCCATGTTTTGGCCCTGAAAAAGGCCGAGGAACGCGCCGACTGCGTAGTCGATTCCCTCCACCACCGTCTCTTCGTTTTTCAGTGTGCCGTCCCGGATATATCCGCCCAACTCCTCTTCAAATTCGAACTGACGATCGAGCCAATCGCTCACGATCAGCCCCTTTATCGTCAGGCGTCGGGTGATAACGTTGAACAGATTGGATGGGCCGGGGCGCGGTTTCTCCTCGTTATAACCCGAGATGCTGCCACAAGCGATGATCCGCCCGCGTATCCGCAAAACGGATAGCGCAGCTTCGAGCGATTCCCCTCCGACATTATCGAAATAGACATCGATTCCTTCCGGTGCCGCCAGGTTGAGTTGTTCGACGGAAGGGCCGGCCTTGTAATTGAACGCCTGGTCAAAGCCGCATTCGTTCTGCAGGAACTGCACCTTTTCAGCTGAACCCGCTGATCCGATAACCCGGCATCCGCGCAATTTTGCCAACTGCCCGGCAACGTTGCCAACGGCTCCGGCGGCACCAGAAATGAAAATTACGTCACCGCTTTTCACGTCGACCAGATTCAATCCAGCCCACGCGGTCATGCCGGTCATCCCAAGCGCGCCGAGGTAAACCGATAGCGGCTGGATCTCGCGATTGACGGGATGCAGCTCTTTGGGCGAAGCCTTGAAGTATTCTCGCCAGCCAAAATTGGAAGTGACGATATCGCCTTGCTTGAATCCGCTGGCGCGCGACTCAATCACTTCGCCGACGGCGCCGCCTTCGAGCGCTTTGCCCAACTCGAAGGGCGGGACATAAGATTTACCATCGTTCATGCGCCCACGCATGTATGGGTCAACTGACATGAAGAGATTGCGCACGAATACCTGCCCGTCTTGCAGCGGCTCCAGTTCGACTCGGGCCAGCGTAAAGTTGGCGGCGGTTGGGAGTCCTTGGGGGCGGGAAGCCAGGCGAATCTCGCGACTTGAAATGTTAGGCATAAATATATTTTGGCGCGTTGGTGCGATGCTGACGTGAACTCAAATCTGAGTGGTAGCTCATGGTTCGGAGCTACGACCACAGCACGCCAGCAAGAGGCATCCGACTATCGGTAGAATTGTTGCTAGGAAAGGCTCAGCGATCTCGCTTGTTTTTTTGCGCCGCTTCGATCGCGGCTTGGAGCACTTGCTCGCGTTCGGCATTTTCGACACCCGTTTCGGCGAGCTGCTCACTTTCGCTTCGCCCCTCGTCATCTTCTTCTTCGCTCGGTGATTCTGGCGCCTGTTGCCCGGTTGAGTCTGGTGTAGGATCGTTGCGTTTGTCCTCCGGTATCGCGTCGAGCATCGCCTCTTGCCGATCGAGTTCTGACTCGCCCGTGAGTTCACGCTTTGCCTGTTCATAGTCAGCCTGCGACACGTTGGGTGGCGTGCGACCATCGATCAATGCCAGTTCGCGTGCGCGGACGTGGATGTCTTCCCGGGTCAATGGGTCACTATCAGTCGAGGAGGTCTTGTTGAGAGGTTGTTTTGCCATTTGATAAAAGAATAAGAGGGACGTGGTGGTAGTGTTTCGATTTGTAGGATAGGTGCGATGAGCCGGGATTGGCGTGGTGGGTCGATAGCTCATACTCTGGAAGACGATTCCCCGAACACGCCGACTCCGGCCTTCGCGACTTCGTTTTCGCCGGAGCGTTGGAGGTCGGCCTTGGACAGGTTCACGTATACTGTTGATTCCTCATAACTGATCCGCTCGACCTTGCTGGGTGAGATCAATATCTCCTTGCCCGAATACCAGTGCCCGGTTTCGACCACCAGTTTGTGGATGGCCCAGTTTTTGTCGTCCACCAGGAAACCGCTCACCTGACCGATCGTCTCGTCGGCGGCTTGGATATGGTAGCCAGTTACGGCCCGAGTGCTCTGGAGGTGTTTGTCAGCCGGGTGGGGGTGAAGTTCCTCTTCCATTTCATCTTTCGAAGGAGGCATTACTACCGGAGAGCCGCCGAGGCCCCAGATCGCACTGCCGTTCCAGTAGACTGGCCAACCGTAATAGCGATGGTACTCGATCTCGTATTGGCGAGAAACGGGTTTGTGTGACTCGATCGAAGGACTGTTTTCGATCTGCTTGATCGGCAGTTTTAGATGCAGAACTCTGTCGAACTGGTCCCAATTCCCAAAAGCGTGGGGCGAGAGCAGGACGAGGCGTCCCGTTAACC
>Ga0302322_100003992_pt1 | contig 12752 bp, 17 predicted proteins | sample Fen_T0_2_FD_203757 | JGI IMG/M metagenome (GOLD analysis project Ga0302322, IMG submission 203757) | Peat permafrost microbial communities from Stordalen Mire near Abisko, Sweden - Fen_T0_2 | ecosystem: Environmental > Terrestrial > Soil > Wetlands > Permafrost | place: Sweden: Abisko...
GTCATGGCCACGCCTCTGACCAGGACACCCGGGGGCCGGGAGCTTCAGTTTGCCACCAACCACCTGGGTCATTTCGCCCTGACCCTAGGCCTCCACGCCGCCCTGGCCGCCGCGGGCCAAGCCCGGGTCGTGGTGGTGAGCTCGGCGGGGCACCTTCGGTCGCCGGTGGTCTTCGACGACATCGACTTCCAGAGGCGGCCCTACGACCCCTTCCTCGCCTACGGCCAATCGAAAACGGCCAACGTGCTGTTTGCCGTAGAGGCCGCCCGCCGGTGGGCCCCGGACGGGATCACCGTCAATGCCTTGATGCCCGGGGCCGTTCGAACCGAGGGCGTGGCCAACCTAAAAATCACCCCGGAGCAGGTGGCCCAGCAGTCGGCGGGAAGGGATTGGTTCTGGAAGACCCCGGCCCAAGGGGCGGCGACCTCGGTTTTGTTGGCGGCCTCGCCGCTTCTCGAAGGCATCAGCGGACGCTATTTCGAGGACTGCCAAGAAGCCGCCCCTCACCTGCCCGGGGGCTCGTCGGGGGTGGCGGCGTACGCCCTAGATCCCGTGGCGGCGGCGCGGCTGTGGCAGTTGTCTGTTGAAGCCCTGGGCTAGTTCCATGGGGAGAGCAACGGCAGTTCCGGCCCCCGCAAAAGGCCTCCCGGGGGTGCCAAACTGACCTCCGGGCGTGGCAAAATGCCTTCCGGGCCTGACTGCGGGCCTTCCGGTGATGGCAAACTGAGTCCATTTTGTCGGTCCCCGCACCCGCGCCGTCGTCCCCGGCACCCACGGAGCCGGGCCCGGAACCCAATTCGTCGCCCCCGGCACCTCGTTCGTCGCTCCCGGATCTCCTTTTCCGAGAGCCAGAACAACCGTTGGAACGCCCCGGTCCCCAAACAGTCCATCCCGTTCATCCGCGTTCATCCTGTTGCCTCCCAAAAAAAAGGCAACAGGATAAACAGGATGAACACAGATACCTAAGGTTCAGGCCTTGGCAGTTGCCGCGATTCAACCGCGCACGGGGCCCTGGTCACCGAGAAGCGCCATCCCATTCATCTGCGTTCATCCTGTTTGCTCCCAAAAAAAGAGACAACAGGATAAACGGGATGAACACAGATACCAAAGGTTCGGGCCTTGGCAGTTGCCGCGATTCAACTGCACCAGACCTTCGACGCGGCCATCGAGGCCTACCGCAAGGTGACGGCCTAGTCGGGTCGTCCCATCACAAGAATCGAGGGGGAGTCCTGGGGGCTCCCCATTTTCTGGGCCCGGGCGGCCTGGAGGCGCAGGTGGTCCCTCTCGGGGAGGCTGGGGGTCTTCTCCGAGGCGCTTTGATAGAACCCCGCGGCCACGCCTGGGTTGCCGGCCTTTTCCCACAGGAAGCCCCGGACGGCGTCGAGGCGAAAGTGGCCGGTCAGGGCCGGGATGGAGTCGAGGAGGGCCACCAGCCTGAGTCCTTCGTGGGGCCCGTGGACCATGGCCGCCGCCACGGCGTGGTTGAGCCTGACCATGGGGTTGTCGGTCAGGGACATCAGCAACCCGTAGAGCGTCAGGATCTGGGCCCAGTCGGTCTGGGCCGCGGTGACGGCGGTGCCGTGGACGGCCGCGATGGCGGCCTGAAGCTGGTAGACGCCCACCCTGCCCCGGCCCAGGGTCTTGGTCAACAGGGCCTCGCCCTCGGCCATGAGCCGGGGGTCCCAGTGGCTTCGGTCTTGGTCCAGCAGGGGGACGAGGTTTCCCGCCGGGTCGATCCGGGCGGGCGCCCTGGCCTGGGTGAGCAGCATGAGGGCCAGCAGGCCGGCGGTCTCCGCATCGTCGGGCAGGCTTCCCAGCGCCAGGCGGGTGAGGCGGATGGCCTCGGCCGTCAGGTCGTTGCGCTGAAGCTGGGGACCGCCGCCGGCGTAACCTTCGTTGAACATCAGGTACAGCACTTGAAGGACGCAGTTCAGCCTCAGAGCCTTTTCGGCCTCGCTGGGCGGTGAAAAGGGAACTCCCCCCTCGCGGATTTTCTGCTTGGCCCTCAGGATACGCTGGGCCACCGTCGCTTCGGGGACCAGCAGGGCCCGGGCGATCTGCGCCGTGGTCAGGCCTCCCACCGCCCTGAGGGTCAGCGGGATGGCCGCCGACGGGGCCAACCCCGGAGGGCAACACAGAAACAGGAGAAGAAGAGGGTCGTCAGGGTGGGGTTCGTCTTCATCGAACCAATGGTCCTTGTCGAACCAAGAGGAGTCGCCTTGGCGGGTCCATTGGGCCTCCCTCCGCCGCCGGGCCGACTCCTGGCGGATGTGGTCGATCATCCGCCTCCCGGCCACCCGGGTCAGCCAGCCACCCGGGTTCGATGGCACCCCCTGGGCCGGCCACTGGACCGACGCGGCCTCGAGAGCCTCCTGGACGGCGTCTTCGGCGGCCGGGAAGTCCCCGAAGCGCCGGAGCACCGCCCCCAGAACCTGGGGAACCAGGTCGGCGATAGTCCGGGGGTCCCCGAGGCCTTCCACGGGACTAGGCCACCCCGGGGACTGAGACCCGGGCCGTGAGGATTTGACCCGTCCTGCCTGTCGAGGAAGGGGCCGCCCCGGTCCACTGGGAGGCGGCCAGGAACAGGGTCTTTCCGTCGGGGCCCCCCAAGGCACAATCGAAGCATCCTCTGTCCAGGGTGATGGTCTCCAGGACTTTTCCTCCTTCGGCCACCCGGGTGCAGGTCTGGGCCCCGACGTCGGCGTACCAAAGGGCCCCCGAGGCGTCGAGGCACAGGCCGTCGGGGTGGCCATCCACCTCGGCCCAAACCCTCCGGCGGGACAGCTCGCCCGAGGGCTCGATGCGGAACGCGGTCAGCTTCTCTCCGTACGATTCGGCCACAATCAGCGTCTTCCCGTCCGGTGTGACCACCATTCCGTTGGGGAAGGCGACCCCGTCGGCGACTGGGTGGACCGCCCCGTCGGGCCGGACCAGCGCGATGATCCCCGGAGCGTAGGAGCTGCCCGGGAAATCAAAGCCAATGTTATTGACGTAGGTGTGTTCCCCCGAAACCACGATTTCATTCCAGGGATGAGGCGAGAGGGCCGCCAAATCGACCCAAGGGCGAACCGCGCCGTCCGACTCCTGGCGCAGAAGTTTTCCCCGGCGACCCGAGACAATCACGAGGCGGTCGGAGAGCCAGTCAAAGCAAAACGGGAAATCCTCCACCGAAGTCATGAGTTCCAGCCGGCCGTCCGGGTTGACGGCCAGAACTTTCCCGGCTCCCCAGTCCGAGAACCAGAGCCGGCCCCCGTGCCATCGGACGGACTCGGGGAACACCAAATCGGGGACGAGGACCTGGGGCGGGACCACTTCAGGCCTCCCCGAAGGCCCGGTGGTCCATCACCTGCCTGACCTCGATGGGCAGGTTGGCCGCGACCCCGCCCTGACCGGGAAGGGTCGACAACCGGGCCGCCACTTCGTAGGCCCTGTCTGGGCCGTCGACGTCGATCATCCAGAAGCCACCGACGAACTCCTTGGTCTCGGGAAAGGGACCGTCGGAGATGACAGGAGGGGCCCCGTTCCTGGCGGTCACCAGCCGGGCCTGCCCGGGATGGACGAGGGGGACGGTCTGGACCAGCTCTCCGGCCTCGGTGAGTTCCTGATGGAACTTCTTGAGGAACGCCTGGTTCCCCTGGACGTCTTCGGGGGTCCAGGCCGGCACTCCTTTGGTGTTTAGATCCTGGATCGCATACTGCATGAGCAGGATGTACTTCATAGCCACTCCTTGGTACCCTCGGTCTGGGGGTACGCCCTTAGTCGGAGCCGAGGGCGGTTTCACGACAACGGATTTTCAGCCTAGACGGAGGGAACCGGGTTGTCGAGGGTTTGGGTTCAGAAGACCTGTCGGCTTCTCGGATGTTCATCAATCACTAGTCCGCCCGGGACAGACTGACTCCACTGCGACCACGGACTCCCCAGGAATATCCCTGCCCACGGCCGGGTTGCTGCTCGAACAGCCCAATCCAAATCGAACCGATACGGGGTATCGCCCATTCCATCCTGATCCAAGTCGGTTCCGGTCCAGCTATCCCAGTAGTTCCTGTCAAACTGGGGACGAGTGTGGAGCGTTGTTGGGGCTACTGTGGGGGTGAGTTTCACTACCGCGCCATGATGGTGCGCGTCGGTACCGACCAGGGCTTTTTCCGAGGGCTCTTGTCCCGCAAAATCCATCAGGTTCCCTCGATGGACGTTGTCTCGGGCCACCGTTCCCGAATTGTCGCCTCCCCAGGTCCAGGCGATGCCGTTCTCGGAGATCTGGTTGCCCTGGAACCGTCCGTCTCGGACGTCAAGCAATTCGATGCCCGAAGCCTGACGGGCGATCTGGGTTCGGAACACGCCCACTTCCTTGGTTCGCACTTCCCTCACCCCCGCCGACCCCGTCCGGTATCCATCCACGAGGCGGCTGTCGCGAATAGTCCACTGGCTCGACTCCATCACCATCACTCCCACCACTGTCTGAGAGGTCTCGAAACGGCTTGCCTCACCCTCGGAGGAAAACATCACGTGCAATCCGTAGCGGCCGTCTTGCACAAAGCAATCGTTCACCGAGAGCGCTGCGGACCGTTCCGCATAGATTCCGTCGGCCACTGACCTGAGTCGGAGCCCCTGAATTCGGATGTTCTTCCCCTGGGTGACCCGAACCCCCTCCCCTCGTTGCCAAAACGGGAAGTCTTTTAGTCCCGAAATGCTCAAATTGTTGACGGACACGTCGTCGCAATGGTCGAGCCACACCCCCGACCAAACTTGTTCGATGCGGAGGCCCGACAGGTTGACCCGTGAGCCGGTGACTATCACAGCGGTGTGGTCTCGGCGGGTCCCTTCACCCGAACCCTGGATCTCCAGCCCTTGGACGGTGACGTCGGAACTCTGGATCCACAGAGTGGGGTCCCCTGTTCCTGGGGTATGGACGAGCTTGGCCCCCGGTTGCCCCCTGAGAATCACCGGGTGACGGACCAGGAGTTCCCCTTGGTAGGTGCCGGCAGGAATGACCACGGTCTGGCCGTTCGGGGCCCTGTCGATCAGGCCTTGAAGGTCATCCGGCGAGAGAGACCAGGCGGTGGAGGCGATTCCCAGTCCCAGAATCAGAACCATGACAGCCTTCACGGTTCGACCTGAATCCACTCGACGAGGTTCTGTCTTCGGGTCGACGAATCCAAAATCCGCCAAACGGCGGCTTCTTCTTGGGCGACAATCTTTCCACCGGCGAAGATGCACAGCTTGTCAGCCTTCTCCACGGCAAAATCGAGCCAATGGGTGGAGAAAATCACTGTTTTGCCTTCGGCCCGCAGGCGGTCCAATTCCCCCTCCAGTCGGACCGTCCACTCCGGGTCGAGGCCTCCCTCGGGTTCGTCAAGCAGGATGAGGTCGGCCGGCGTGAGCCGGGTTTGGGCGTAGAGAAGCCTGCGCACCATTCCTTGGCTGAAGGCGGCGACCGACTTGTTGCGAGCGTCATCCAGACCTGCTTCGGCCAGGACTTCCCTGACCCTAGACCTTGGGGCCTTCTTCCACGCGGCGACCATGGCCAGCCAATCGGCGGCGGTCCACCCCCTTGAGAACGCCAAGCGGTCGGGCATGGAAGCCATCGTGAATTCGTCCAACCCCTCGATGGACCCGGCGTCGGGTTGGATCACGCCCGACAGCATCTTGAGAAGGGTGGACTTTCCTCCGCCATTGGCCCCGACAAGAGCCACGATGGCGCCTTCCTCCCAGTGGGCTGTGGCCCCCGAAAGGGCGGGTTTCGTCCCGTAGGTTTTGGTCACATGGTGCAACCCGAGGCGGCGGCTCATCGGCTGCGCCTCTTCCAACCAAGAATGGAGAGGCCCGTGGGGACCACGAGGTGGATGGCGGCGGCGAAGGAGAACAGAGCCCAACCCGGAGGCGTTGCCAGAAATTCGCGCACCGGTGCAAAGGCCGGACCGTAGGCCCAGCCCTGCCCCCGGAAGAACACCGAGGAAACCCTGACAAACTGCGAGGGATCGGCCACCAGGAAGGTTCCCAAGACGGGGAAAGTCCAGCGGGCCGGCAACACCCCCAGCAAGGCGGTGATCAAGGCTTCCAGAGCAAACACCGTGAGGAGCCAAAAAATCAGGGCTCCCGCCACGGCAGACCACCGGGACCTCAACCAACTCCCCATGGCTAGTCCCCAGGCTCCATGGACAGCCGTCGAAAGCAAGGCGAGCCCCAGGCTGGTGGCAAACGAGCTGGTCAACAAGACCGACGGGGTGACCAGCGCTAGGCTGAAGACCAAGGCCACCACCAAAGCCATGCCCATGACGCTCAATTGTCCGATCAGCGTTCCCATCACCTGGGTTGTCGGGCTGATCCGGCACGAGCGGTAGAAGTCTCCCATGCCGTCTTCCCGATCTCCGGACGAGAGCAGGGCCCCCGCAAACAGGGTGGGCAACGAAGTCAGGGTCAGAAGGAGGAGGTCGGCTTCGGCCGCCCGGCGGTCGAAGGCATCACCGAAGGGAGTGGGGCCGGCGAGCCAGAATCCCGTCAACAGCAGGGTCTCCAGGACAACCAGACCAACCAGCCAGCCCCCACGGATGAGAAGCCGGGCGACGGCCGTGGCTAGGGCTTCCATCGCCTGTCCTTCAGGTCGTCCACCAGGGTGGCCAGGGCCTCACCGGTCGCCACATGGGCGCCTTGGTGGTTGGCGGCAAAGGTCCGGGCCCGGGTATCGTTGGAAAATCCGTGCCACCCATAGTTCATGGGGCTGGGCACGTCGTCAGCCCGGACGAAGACTGCTTTGTCCCAGGCGACCCAGCCCTTGGTCTCGGCATCTTGGACGAAAAACGAGGCGTCGTGGAACTGGTCAGCATGGTCGTGGACGTACAGGGCCAAGCAACCCGGATCGTCGAAGACCAGCACCGTCCCCTCGCCATCCACCGATTCGGCGGCGTGGCCCTCGGGGATGACCGTCATCCGGCATTCCGGGCAAACATCGGATTCGGGCCTGACGGCCCGGGGTTCCCGGGGAACAGGGCCGCAGGATGAGAAAAGCAACAGCAGAAGGGCACCCGCGCCCCAGAAACGGAACATCACATCTTACCCATGCTGTCTGATCCCATTCCCATGGAATCGGGGACCTGTTTCTGGACGTCGGCCCAAGCCACCACCTGGGCCATTTTGTGCGCCTTCACGAAGACCTCGGCGGCTTTCTTGTCGACGAAGGCATGGAAGCCGTAGCCCATGGGCGTGCGAACGTCCTTGGTGGTGACCCAGACGGCCTTCTCTGCCAAGAGCCAGGCATCGCCGGCCACAGACCGAACGTACCGAGCCTTGACGGCCTCCGGGATAATCTTGCCTTGGCGTTCGTACTGGACAAGGCAGCCGATGTCGTCGAAGAACAGGGGTTTTCCGTCGTTCACAATTTGGGCGGCGTAGCTCTTGCTGGTCACGGCCATCTTGCATACGACGCAGATGTCGCTCTTGAAGTCGGTGGTCGCCGGCGGGGGGGCGGTCTGGGCCCAGGCGACCGAAGCGAGGAGCCCGAGGGCCCCGAGGAGGATGAGTCTTTTCATAGGGATACTCCTTGTGTTTAACCTAATTGGCTTTTCGGCGGCGAACCAGCGCGACAATGCCGACGACCAGGGCCACGACGGAAACCAACAAGGCGATGTTCGCCGTCGGGGATTCGGCGGCTGGTTTGGCACTGAGGTCATCGATGACCTTCGTCACCGAGAAGGGACCCTTGCCTGTCTTCTCCAAAGCTTCCGCATCTTTGGCCGACGGATCGGTCGGGTCTACGTCCCAGCTCATCACCACCCCACCCTGGTAGGTTTGGTAAGCCTTCCAGTCGAGGTTGATGGGCCTCGCAGGGACTTGGGCGCTGAACGTAAAGTCATCGCGGAACTCGGAAGGCAGGTTGCCGTTCGACCAGACGATGGCATTGGGACTTCCATTCGCATCTTTTTCGACGGTGATCTTCCAACCCGGCTTCACCGTGGGGGAGACCGAGTCGAGGCCCTCCGGGAGGACCAGTTTTAACTGGGTGTTGGCGACATCTTTTTCATTGGGAACGGAAACGTTGAAGGTGACCCAGCTGCCCACCCCCGCTTTCGAAGGGGTGACAACGACGTGGGCCCAGGAGGGTGCGGAAATCAAGTGGAGGGCAACCGTGGCGACCACGGTGCGAAGCGAGTTTTTCATGGTGTTCTCGGAGCAAGGACCGTTCTAGGCGGCCCGGGATACCGGCGTCCACGACGCCGGGGGCGGCAGTTCGGGAACGGAAGGGGGCCCGCGGATCGACGGTGGCGCAGAAAATGAACCTTGGGACGGAAGAGAGGAGTCGTTCACGGGAATCCGGGAGGCCACCAGCAGTCGAGTTGGCGCTTCGGTCTTCGTGGGCTCGGTGCTCTGGGCCATGGTGCAACAGACCGGCGGGAGCGTCGGCGAAGCCGAACCCGGTAAGGGGTCAACGTGATGATGCAACAACAGGAGCATCGACGCCACGGGCAACAGGCGGCGGAACCGGAACAGGGCCACGAACCCGAGGGGAACGAGGAACAACAGCAGATGGCCCGAATGTTCGGCCATCATGACGACTTCCTCCGGGGACGAGGACGAAGCCCCCACCACAGAATGAGCCCGGCCACCAGGACGCCTCCGGTCAATACGAGGGCGTGGTCGATGAGCCAGCTTTTCGGCCCGGAGGTGCCGTCGGCCGAGGCCGGGTCACCGGCTTCGACCCTCACGGCGAACTGCAAGAGGAAGGGCTGGAAGCTGGCCTTGCCCATCGGGTACCCGTTGACCCGAACCGTGTAGACTCCGGGTTTCGCGAAGGTCACTTCGTGGACCGAGACCAACCCGGAGTCCTGGCGGGCAAACAGGGGCTGACTGGTGACCATCCAGTCGTTCAGCGCAACGCTGAAGGTTCCTTTGCAAAGAGCGGGGTCGAGGTGACCCGTAGTGTCTTTGAACCAGAAATTGAAACGACTTGGCTTACCAGTGATAGGGGCGTCGTCGGGGTCGATGTGCATGGTGACACCGATGGTTCCATCGGTGAGGACCACATGGCCCCAGGCAGGAACACTGAACATCCCCAGGACGGTGAGGAGGAGGATGGACCGCCTCATGGTTTGGCCCCAGGGGTTGCGGCGGGGCCAGGAAGGACCATGCCGTGGTGGCCCGTCACCCAACGGACACCGGCTCCCGAGGTCGCGGTTTCCGAGTGGGACGAAGTCCAGAACCAGGCCGAGGTGATCAGCACGACGGCGAGAAGGGCCGCAGGGCCGAACCTCCGATCTTGCGGGAACCGTCTGGCCCACCACTGATCGATCCGAAGCGCCTCGAGGAAGACCAGAAACCCGACAGCGGCGAGGCTCCAGAAGGTCCAGGGCGAGTGGGGGTCGCCGTAATGGGTTCCTATCAGCAGCAGGTGGACGAGGACCAACACCCCCGCCAAGTAAACCATCCGGTGAAGGAGCTTCCATCGCCCCTGGCCCAGCCGCCGGACGGCTCCATCCCAGGCTGTACTCCCCAAGACTGTCAGAATGACCAAAGCTACCAACCCCAGGACCAAGGCCCAACCCGAATAGGGGTCGAGAAAGGGAATTCCAGCGATCCCACCGAGGGGGCCGAAGAACGAAACCAAGGCATGAGGGAGGGCAAAAACCAGGCTGGAAAGGCCTAATCCCCGGCGGGCCAGGAACCAAGTCTGCTTGGAGGGCAATTTCGGGAAGGCCAACGCCAAGGGAGAAATCAGAAGGGTCAGGTAGAGGAAGGCGGCCGCCAGCAACCCGTAGGCATCCCCCAGTCCTACGAGAACAAGCAGATCGTCTTTCCCCGTGTACCCCGCCGTCAGCGTGAGCATCACCAAGGCGACGAGGTCTAGCCCGAGGATCATGCTGGTCAACCGGTGACGTAAAGCAGAGGAGGTCTGATCAACCTTGGGATGGGGTCGGCCAACGCGAGGCATAGATACCTGAATACTACAGTCAGAAAAGGGGAGTGGCTATGGTTTTTTGAGAAGCTACTTGATCCTCAAGAGTCCCTTCGATGGTCGCCGCCGTCTGGCTCAGTGATGAGGCCTCCACGAGAGGGACTGGATGTTGAAGCTCATTGCAAAAAGTCTGAGACCTCACAATGGGATTGTGTCCCACCCTCCTGACCTGCGTTCATTCTGTCTCTTCCCTCCCCCTTCTTGCGCCCCGGGGCCCAGCCGTGCCACGCTGGTTCGACGGAGTACACCATGGATGACGTCCCATGACGAGAACTCGAGTCGATACCCGCGAGCTGTCTCTCCCCGAGGAACTCGGACCCTTCCTGGCCGATTCGGAAGTCTACGACAGCAGTTCGTCGCCTTCGGCGAAGACCTACTACCTGGCCCAAGGGTCAGCTTCGTATTTTCTCAAGATCCATTCCCGGGGCCGTTTGGCCCGCGAACGCGGGATGTCCCACTATCTCTCCCCATTCGATCTGGCACCGAGGGTCGTTTTCTTTGAAAGTCTTGGCGGCAAAGACTACCTCGTCACCGAAGCTCTGGAGGGTCAGGACGGCATCTCGAAGGAACACCTCGACCGCCCCGAAGAGCTGGCCCGGATCTTCGGCAAGTCTTTGGCGGTGCTCCACTCCCTTCCTGCCCAGGACTGCCCCTACCAAGACCGCAAGACAGAGATGACCGACCTCGCCCGCCGGAACATCGCGGCCGGAAAGTTCGACTTGTCCCTGATCCCCGAGGGATTCGACGCCGGACGCAAGAGGTTTGAGAGCCTGCTTCCCCTCACCCAGGCCGATGCTCTCATCCACGGCGACTACTGCCTCCCGAACATCCTCCTCCGGGACTTCCACCTCCGAGGTTTCGTCGACCTCGGCAACGGCGGTTGGGGGGACAGCCACTACGACCTCTTTTGGGGCCTCTGGACCCTGAACTTCAACTTGGGGACGACAAAATACAACGACGCTTTCTTGGAAGGGTACGGGGCAGGACCTCTGGATGGCGATCGAATCGAGTTCAACCGGCTCCTTTCGGGATTCACATAACCTAGACTGGCTGCGGACTGAGAACTCCCTTTTATTGACTGTGCATGCATTGTGCAGTACGATCCTGGTGAGGTGTGACCATGGCGCTGTTGCAAGTCAGGGATGTTCCCGATGAACTCTATGAACGACTCTCTCGAGTTGCCGAATCCGAACATCGAAGCATTTCCCAGGAAACCATCGTGCTTCTCAAAAAGGCGCTGGAATTTCAGCAAGAACGAAGGAGCCGTAGGAAATCGGTTCTGGCTCAAATCAAGGCCACCAAGCTTCCCAACACCCACACGTTTCCAGATCCTGCCCAGCTCCTCCGCGAGGACCGAGAGAGATGATCGTGGTCTTGGACGCCAACGCCGGGATTGAGATTGCGCTGGACCTTCCCCGGGCTGAGCAATTTCATAGCTTTGTCGAGTCGGCGGAGAAGGTCATCAGTTCCAGTTTGTACAAGGCAGAGGTGGCCAATGTAGTTTGGAAGTATGTGAAGGCTGGGCTCCTCTCCAAGGACATGGCCAGTGAGAAACTGGACCTTGCCCAAGGGCTTGTCGACGAATTTGTCGACTGCTCAGAGAATAACGAAGAGTCCCTGAATGAGTCCATTCGAACCAATCATTCGGTCTACGACCTGTTGTATCTCACTCTGGCCCGGCGCACCGGGGCTAAGTTGCTGACTGTTGACAAGAAACTGAGGGAAATTTGCGAGAAATCCGGCGTTGATGTCCTGGGTTAGGACCTGAAGGGTAGCCTCACCACGAACTCGCTCCCCTGCCCCGGCCCCGGGCTCGTAGCCTCGATGCTGCCGTGGTGGAGCTCGATGATCTTCTTCGCTACCGCTAGACCCAGGCCGTTGCCGCCCAGGGCCCGGGATCTTGACGGGTCGGCCTTGAAAAACCTGTCGAAGACCCGGGGCAGATCGTCGCCGGCCATGCCGATGCCGTTGTCCGAGAACCTCACCTCGACGCCGTCAGACGCCGACAGGCGCACCCCGACCCGGCCGTCTTGGGGAGTGAACTTCAGGGCGTTCTGGAACAGGTTCAACCAGACCTGGCCCAGCAGTTCCTGGTCCCCGGTGATGGTCACGGGGTCGAGGTCGACGACCACCTCCCGGGCGGCCCACTGCACTTCCAGGGACAGCACCACGGCCCGGATCTGGGCGTCGAGCCTATAGGTCTGGGCCACGACGGTCCGGGCCTCGGCGTCGAGGGAGCTCAGGCGCAATAGGTGTTCGGCCAGGTGGGAGAGCCTGTGGGCCTCGTCCTGGACGATGCCCAGGTACCTCAGGCGGGTGGCCTCGTCCAGCGAGCCGTCCTTCAGGGCTTCGGCGTACCCGGCGATGTTCGTCAGCGGGGTCTGGAACTCGTGGGAAACGTTGGCCACGAACTCCTGGCGCATGAGCTCCATGGCCTTGAGCGATTCGGTCATCTTGTTGACGCCCACGATGAGCTTGTCGAAATGGGTGCCGGCGTCCTGGGTGACCCAGGGGAGGTTCACCGAAAAGTCCCCCTGGGCTATCCTCTCCACGGCCTGGTTGAGCATGGCGCTGAACTGCTGAAGCCTGGTCCCCGTCAGCCAGCCTATGGGCAGCAGAATTCCGTAGGCCACAAACAGGCAGCACACGAAGGTCAGCAGGGGGTGCCAGTATCCGTTCGGGGAGCCTGGAAAGAGCCCCAACTGGCCGAACAGCAGGTAGACGAACGACCAGCTGACAATGAACAGCACCACCACGGCGGCCATGCCCAGGGCCAACTGCCCCAGGGGCACGGCAAACCTCTTGG
>Ga0302322_100003995_pt1 | contig 12749 bp, 7 predicted proteins | sample Fen_T0_2_FD_203757 | JGI IMG/M metagenome (GOLD analysis project Ga0302322, IMG submission 203757) | Peat permafrost microbial communities from Stordalen Mire near Abisko, Sweden - Fen_T0_2 | ecosystem: Environmental > Terrestrial > Soil > Wetlands > Permafrost | place: Sweden: Abisko...
GATCGAGCGTGCGCGGCCCGTTGCGCACTTCGTTCTCGCGCACGCGGCCCGCCTCGCGCTCGAGGCGCTGCAGCTCCGCGAGCAACTCGCGCGCTCCGAGCCTCGTCGCAAGCTGGACGACTCCATTCCGAAAGCGCGGTTGTCCCGCGGGCCCGCCGACCGGCTCGGTCTCGATCCAGCTCGAGCGCGCCACGACGCGTGTGCGCGGCAATTTCACGAGCTTCAGCAGCGCGCGATCGAGCTCCGCCGCCGGATCCCCGAGGTTCGAGCCCAGCGCGACCGTGGCGAGCACCTCCCCCGCCTCCCTCACGCGTCGGGCTCCGGTTCCGGCACCGGCGGCGTGCGCCTCGCGAGCGCGAGCACGAGGCCCAGGAACACGTAGACATTGCAGACGAGGAAGAGCGCGATCACGTGCTCGATGTAGAAGCAGATCCCGCCCACGACGAGCACCACCAGCGTCACGAACTGGCTGCGCCCCGAAAGGAACGAGGTCGTGTGCACGTAGCGCACGCGGCTCACCATCAGCAACCCGAGCAGCGGCAGCATCCACGCCAGCGCGGGCATGAACCAGTACAGGAACGGCTTCTGCACGATCCAGGGGAACTGCTGCTGCAGCTCGCCCACGAGGCCCTCGGGCCGCGGATCCTTGAGCGCGAGATACATCAGCATCGTCGCGCACATCGCCGCGGCGGCGCCCGGCGAGGGCAGGCCCTTGAAGTACTGGTGCGAGGACTCGTCGGGCTCGGTCTCCAGGTTGAAACGCGCCAGGCGCAGGATCGCCATCGTGGCGAATACCGCCGCGGCGACGAAGTGGATGCGCGGGTAGACCGAGTAGCCCAGGCCAGCGCCCTCGTGCTCGATCAGGATCTTCGCCAGCATCGCCGGCGCGACGCCGAACGAGAGCATGTCGCTGAACGAGTCGAGCTGCGCCCCGAAGGCCGACGAGCCGCCGACCATGCGCGCGACCTTGCCGTCGAAGGCGTCGAAGAGCATCCCGACGAAGATCAGCCAGCAGGCGCTCTCCATCTTCGTGTAGAAGATCGCCGGGTCGGTCTGGGAGTAGACCAGGGCGTCGATGCCCTTGGCGATCGCGAGGAGGCCGCAGAACGCGTTCCCGAGCGTCAGGAGGTTGGGTAGGAGGTGGATCTTGCGCACGGCGGTGGCCTGGAGCTTGGGGACGGGCAGGCCTGGAGCGCGTAGGCTACCGATTGGGGGCTCTGGACGCCTGCTTGGGCGGGTTCGGAGGCCAGAAGGGGTGGCTCTTTCGCGAGCTTCCCAACGCCGCAAGTGCACCGCTTGCGGGCGTGGGCGATCGAGGTAAGCTCGGTAGGCCGAAGGTGCACGGGATTCTCGACCCGACCAGCCGCGACCGCTCTTCCCCGAGTCGCCCGTGCACGAATGTCGACGGAGGCCCCTTCGATGCTCGTTGCGCTAGCACTTAACCTCCTGCCCTGCGCCCTCCCGCAGCAGCCGATCATCCAGACGCTGGTCTCGTCCTACACGCCGGGTGACCAGCTCTGCCTTGAGGTCGCAGACGATCCGGTTCTCAATGTGAGGCGAGGGTTCCTGGCGGAGGGTGCCACGATCGTCGTGCTCAACCTGGACGTCACGCCGCCTACGGTGATCGCCACGCACCCGATGCCGGACTGCCAGCCGCTTGCGATGCGCTACTACAAGGACCAATGGGGGGCGAGGTACCTCTTCATCGCGGGTGGAGCGTTCGGGGTCTATCGGCTGACGCTGTGCTCGAGTCTCTTCCAGCCTCCGCTGGGTACTTGCACAGCAGGCTTCGGCGACCTTCGCATCGAGGCAGCGCTCCCGACTGGTTCGTTCGAGCGCAAGCGCTGCGTCGACGTGGATGTCCTCCCAACGGCGAACGGCCCGGTGCTGTTCGCGTTATTCGCTGCGAGCAGCAACCCTTCGCAGTCGAGTGTCGGCCCGACCGAGTTGCACGCCTACAAGTGGGATCAGACGGGAACGACCACCCACATCGCCGGCTTTCAGTTTGCCTGGAGCTCGCTCACGAGCCCTGTAGAGGTCGGCACCTGCCTGGCCGTTGATCCGAACGACAATGACTCCATCTACGTGGGCATGGGAAAGGGCGGAATCCGGCGTATTGATCTTGGTCCGCCCGCAAATCCGACGCTCACACAGGTGCAGCCGTATACATGGACATGCCCGACAGGCACCAACTATCCTCAGCACGTTCGCGACATCGCCATCGTGAGCGTACCGACCGTGCCCGTTCAGTCGGTGCTCTACGCCGCGCTCAACTACAATGAGCTGCTCGAGATCACCAACCTTGGCGCAGGGACTCAAGCGTACAGCAGGACCGTCCTGGACTCCGCTGGGCCTCCAGCGCGGCCCCCGGGCTACGCAGAGCGCGTTGCGGCCATCGTGAGCGGGACCAGCACGTTCGTAGCCGTGACGGCGCAGAAGAACGCAGGGAAGTGGGATGACGCCATCGCTCCCTACACAGTGAACGGCTTCTGGTCGGACATCTGCCTGACGATCGGCGCGGCCGACCCCGACGATCCTGGATTGACCGGCACACACGACCAGGTGCAGTTCTTCCGGCACGACTTCCCGGCCGGGCAACCCACCTTCAAGTCCCTGATCGACTACACGGCCCTGCATAGCGTGGGTGCGCCAGGGACGGAGTCCGCCATCCTGAAGCCAGGCCCGGGTCTCTTCACGTATCGGCTGTTCATGTGCTCGCGCACGGCCGGGACGGAGATCTACGACATCGACCCCACTGCGGGAAGTTGGAGCTCGCTCGGGGTACCGTTCGTCGGAGAAACCTACGGCGGACAGGAAGGGACGATCTCGCTACGCAACCCGAGCGTGATCGAGTTCGTCGCCGAATCGACGGGAGTGAGCCTGCCCACGAATTCGATGGCCTACATCGACCAGCTTCAACCGCCTGGAATTAGCACCGTCTCGAAGACCGACCACTCGCCCTGCGACAACCCCGCGCCCGCTCCTCCTCCCGGCTCGCCCGATTGCGCCTACGAGGGCCGTGACCCGGGCCTGTACGGCTCAAACATCTTCGAGGAGGCGCACTGGCTCGATACGAACCCTGCCAATCCGTGGGGCGAATACTTCGTTGCGGGTAGGCGACTGCTTGAGCGGTTCAGTCTTCAGGGGGTCCCCCCCCCCAGTTGCGCTGTGGATGCGGATTGCTCCTCCGCCTCGAGCTTCTGCTACGGGAATGGGGACCCACGGTGGTGGCTCAGGAAGCGGAACTACCAGACGAACCCGCTCGGGGATCCGATCTACCGCACCGGCTGGAGAGTGATCAACCTGGCGATCCCGCCCACCGTGAAGCCGGCGAGTGGCCCGTCGATGTCTCCTCGCTGGTGGGAGATCAACCTCCCCGACGACACCGGGACTACCACAACCGACCCCGCGGAGGTTGCAGCGCCGGGGGACGACCGTCTCTCGACCATCACGGACACAAGGATGACGGCCGGCCTGCCCAACGTCGTCTATCTAACTCGGTCCGGAACGACTCACGGCGTGAAAGTCCTCAAGACGGGGGATATCGTGACCCGGGCTGAGAATTCGTGCTCGCCCGGTTCTTCCCGCGGGATCGGGGAGTACTTGCCGTTCAGTGTCAGCGATTACCGGTCGGTACTGACGCATGTCGAACTGCAGATCAACCCTTCAACAGGACTAGGATGTGCGGAGTGGGTCTCGTGCAATGCGCAGTGGTTCAACAACCCCCACCAGCTTGCCAATAATCGGAGCGTGCTTTACACAACAAAGGACCTCAGTGGCGCGACGATGTACGTACTGGCCGTCGCTTCGGGGTTTCCAGCTTCATTTGTTGACGGCCAACACACCCAAAACTCATCGTGCCTGTGGACCCCTTACGCTGGTCAGCCAATGCTGATTCTAATGGATGTGACGAAGACCGGGCAGGTGACAGGCGCAGGTGCGTTCGGGAGGCCCAAGGTGCTAAGGGTCGCACTGGGTTCCATCCCCAACGCCCCCGCGCCCCAGGGACACGCAATCTCGGTCTGCACAATGGCCTCGGGGCCGAGCACCTACGCGTTCGTCGGCGACATCATGGGAATGATCTGGGTCTTTGACGTCACCGGCAGCAAACTCCTGCCAGCGCCTACCGGCGCGTACCTTCCCGGCAATCAGCCCCTGAAGCCTGTCGCCCGCATCCCACTCCCGAGGGACCCGTACGATGGGTACGCGGCTAATTGCATCGACCTTCTCATCGTCGACAAGTTTCTCTACTGCGCACTTGGCCGCCAGGGGATTGGCGTCGTAGACATCTCGAATCCGCTTGCCCCAGTACTACTGGACGTCATGGACACTCCTGGGCTGGCACTTGGCTTGACTCGCCGAATCGTCTCCACGCCGCAGGGGCAGCGGAATCAGCTCATCGTCGGCGACTCTCGTTGCGGAATAAGGGTATACCAAGACTGAGGGCATGCGATTGAAGAACTCTTCGAGGTCATTCGTTCAACGGCCCCTGCTGCGCGTCGCTGGAGTCCAGAGGGTCCTCATTGCCGGTAGCCTCCTCTTCTCCTTGGTAACAAGGTCCGCATCAGCGCAATGCATGCGATGGGAAGCAGTCGGTACCGGCAACGGAGGTGCCACGGACCTCACGGTCGAAGATGCCGGCAGTGGGCTGCAACTATTCGTCGCCTACGATCAGGCTGTCAGGTTCTGGACGGGTACCTACTGGGCCCTTTCTGGCGGCCAGGGATTCGACAATCAGGTGTATTGTGTGGGTGCCTACGACAGCCCCGGTTCGCCCGGTCCCACCCTGTACGCGGGGGGAAACTTTGAGCACACAAGCCAGTCCCAGAACCAAGTGCATTCAATCGCGAAGCTGGTCAATAACGCTTGGGTGTCGGTCGGGAGCGGACTCCCCGCAGTGACTGGGGATGTCTATGCGCTCACCGTGTTTGATGACGGTGCGGGCCCAAAGCTGTTCGTTGCTGGGTCTTTTGCCACCTCCGCATCCAGCGGCTTGAACTCGAACGGGATCGTGAGGTGGGATGGGACCACGTGGACCGGCGTGGGTGGCGGACTGACGGCGTTCGGACCGTACCCTCCAGGCGTCAGCAAGATGTGCGTGTTTGACGATGGCACCGGTCCAGCCCTGTTCGTCGTTGGCGGGTTCTCCCTAGCTGGTGGCACTGTTGCGAATTCAATCGCGAAGTGGAACGGAAGCAACTGGGCGGCCCTGGGCTCGGGCCTGAGCTTTCAAGGTGGATCGACTGGAGCCAGTGGTCTCGCCGTTTTCGACGATGGAGCAGGGCCGCAGTTGTACGTTGCGGGGTCATTCGACCAAGCTGGGGGCGTGGCAGCCAACGGCGTCGCAAGATGGAATGGAAGCGGCTGGTCAGCATTGCCTGGCACGCAATTGAATCCCTTCTCTTTCGCACGGTCGCTCATCGTGCACGACGACGGATTCGGTCCCGCCCTCTACCTCGGGTTCACAACGGCCTTTCTTGGGTCGTCGCTGATACACGGCGTAGCGCGCTGGGATGGCCAAGCCTGGACAGCCCTGGGCGGTGGATATCACAGCACGGTGTGGGGATTGGCCTCCTTCGACGATGGACTAGGTGGAGGTGCTGCGCTCTGGGCCTGCAGCACCCCCCCCGGCATCATTGGAGGAAATCTCCCGGCAGAAAACGTCGCCCGCTGGTACGGCGGGTGCGTGCACCGGATCGATTCCATGTGTTTCGGCGACGGCACATTTGCCCCTTGCCCGTGCGCGAACTACGGAGCCTCTGAGCACGGCTGCAGCAACTCTGCCTCGAGCCAAGGCGCCCATCTCACGAGCACCGGGACCCTAAGCCCCGATACGCTCGTGCTGCAGTCTGCGTTCGAGCCCGCAACGAGTCCCTCGCTTTTCCTGCAGGCTAGTTCGCTCGCTCCGGTGCAGGCCGCATTTGGCGATGGGATCCTTTGCCTTGGAGGCCAGATCCTGCGCATGTACGTGAAGACAGCCTCGGGCGGCGTCGCGCAGGCGCCGGCGCCCACTGATCCCTCGATCACGCAGCGCTCGAGCGCGCTCGGCGATCCGCTCGCACCGGGATCCGTCCGCCTCTACCAGGTCTTCTACCGCGACCCTGCCTCCGGCTGGTGCGCTCCGAACACCTTCAACCTCTCCAACGGCCTCCGCGTCGTCTGGTAGCCCGCACGCGTCGAATCCGACACCTTCAGCCCACCCCGATCGGAGAGAGTCATGACCCAATTCCAGTCGATGCTCCTGCGCGGCGGCGCCGTCCTCCTGCTCTCCTGCGCGGTCGTGATGAGCGCGCTCTACCTGCATCCGGTCCATGCCGCCTCCGACGACCCGACCACGACGAGAAGAGTCAGCGTGGGGAGCAGCGGAGCCGAGGCGAGCGGCGAGAGTTCCTATCCCGTGCTTTCCGCCGACGGGCGCTTCGTTGCCTTCGCGAGCGCCGCGGCCAACCTCGTCGCCTCTGACACGAACGACGCCGGCGACGTGTTCGTGAAAGACAGCACCAGCGGCGCGCTCGTCTGCGTGAGCGTGTCGCTCGCCGGCACGCCCGGCGCCGGCGGAAGCTTCGCCCCATCGATCAGTTCCGACGGCCAGCGCGTGGTCTTCGTCAGCGAGGCTCCGGACCTCGTCGCGGGAGACACCAACGGCGTGGCCGACGTGTTCATGAGGGATCTGGTCGCGGGGGTCACAACCCGCATCAGCGTCTCTGGCAATGGGGAGGAGGCGAACGGCACGAGTTCGGCGCCCCGGATCTCTGCCGACGGTCGCTACGTCGCCTTCGCGAGCCAGGCCACGAACCTTGTGGCAGGGGACACGAACGAGGAGTCGGATGTCTTCGTGCGCGACCTGCAGTCCAACACCCTGGAGTGCATCAGTCACAGCGCCGCAGGCGGGCCGACGAATGGGCCGAGCGAGGGCGCCTCCATCTCGGCTGACGGGCGATTCGTCGCCTTCGCGAGCAGCGCTCTCAATCTGATCGCCGGCGAGACCGGCGAAGGTGCCGTGCAGGTCTGGGACGTCTATCTCCGAGACCGGTCGAACGGCACGACGGTGCGCGTGAGCACGAGCACCAGCGGCGGCAAGGGCAACGGGCACAGCTTCGTGCCCGTGATCTCCGCCGACGGGCGCTACGTGGCATTCACCAGCGAGGCCAGCAACGTCGTCTCGAGCGATCTCAACCAACTCGCCGACGTCTTCGTGCGCGACATGCTCTCGGGAACTACCGTCCGAGTGAGTGCCGGTCTCGGTGGAGCTGAGGCCGCAGGCGCGAGCATCCGCCCTTCGATCTCGGCAGATGGCCGCTACGTGGTCTTCGAGAGCAGCGCCGCGAACCTCGTCTCCGAACCGGCACCGGAACAGAGCACATGGACGTATCTGCGCGATCTGCAGAGCGGCCTCACGACGCGCGTCGTCGCCGCCGCGCCCGAGCCGCGGCCGGGTGGCGGCGCACTGCGTCCTGCCATCAGCGCCGACGGACACTGGATCGCCTTCTCCTCGTCCGAACCGGACCTAGTGACCGGGGACGGCAACGACCTCGAGGACGTCTTCCTGCGCGGGCCGATCCACTGACGAATCCCCCGGCGCCAATCGGGTCTGCGCGAGCGAGGCGCCGCTTCGCCCTCTTACCCGTTCCCAGCCCCCTCCCGGGTCCGTAGGATCACCCCCGATGAGCGCCATCCTCAACATCCAGGGCCGTGAGATCCTCGACTCGCGCGGCAACCCCACTCTCGAGGTCGACCTCACGCTCGAAAGTGGCGCGCGGGGCAGCGCCTGCGTCCCCTCCGGCGCCTCCACCGGCGCCTACGAAGCCCACGAGCTGCGCGACGGCGGCAAGCGCTACGGCGGCAAGGGCGTCGAGAAGGCGGTCGGCCACGTCAACGAGGAGCTCGCGCACGAGCTCGTCGGCCTCGATGGCCTGGACCAGGCCGCGGTCGACCACGCGATGATCGACCTCGACGGCACGCCCGAGAAGAAGCGCCTCGGAGCCAACGCGATCCTGGGCGTCTCGCTCGCCCTCGCGAAGGCCGGCGCCGAAGAGACCGGCGTGCCGCTCTACCGCTACATCGGGGGCGCCGCAGCGCACGTGCTGCCGGTCCCGATGCTCAACATCCTGAACGGCGGCAAGCACGCCGACAACAACGTCGACGTGCAGGAGTTCATGGTGCTGCCCTTCGGCGCGCCGAGCTTCCGCGAGGGCCTGCGCATGGGCGCCGAGGTCTACCACGCGCTGAAAAGCGTCTGCAAACAGAAGGGCCTCAACACCTCGGTCGGCGACGAGGGCGGCATCGCGCCTTCGCTCGGCTCGAACGAGGAGGCCATCACGCTGATCCTGACCGCGATCGAGAAGGCCGGCTACAAGCCGGGCGAGGAGGTGCGTCTGGCGCTCGACGTGGCCGCCTCGGAGCTCTTCGCGGAGGGCAAGTACCGCTTCGAGGGCAAGCAGAAGACCTCCAAGGAGATGGTCCAGTACTACGTCGGCCTGTGCGAGCGCTACCCGATCTTCTCGATCGAGGACGGTCTGGACCAGGACGACTGGGACGGCTGGCGCGAGCTCACGGCGGCCTTCACCAACCCCGGCCGCTCGCGCGTCCAGCTGGTCGGGGACGACCTGTTCGTGACCAACGTGAAGCGCCTCGCCGAAGGGATCGAGACGAAGGCGGCGAATGCCATCTTGATCAAGGTCAATCAGATCGGCACGCTGACCGAGACCTTGGACACGATCGCCATGGCGCACCGCAACGGCTACCGCAGCGTCACCTCGCACCGCTCGGGTGAAACCGAGGACACGACCATCGCCGACCTGGCGGTGGCGACCAACTGCGGCCAGATCAAGACCGGCGCTCCGTGCCGCAGCGATCGCGTCGCGAAGTACAACCGCTTGCTGCGCATCGAAGAGGATCTCGGACGCCACGCGCTCTACGCGGGCAAGGAGCTCTCGGGCGCGTGAGCGAGCCGATCGAAGTCCCGCCGCCGCTCACCGAGGCTCCCGCACCCGCGGAGCCGCAGGTCGAAACGAAGCAGGAAAACCCGCTCGTTCCGATCGGCCGGCGCCTGCGCTACTGGTCGCCGGTGATCGTGCTGATGCTGCTCTTTGGAGAGATGGCCTTCCTCGGCCTGCGGCCTGCGCTGGCCGAGAGCCGGCGCCTCGACGCCGCGACGCCGGCCGTCGACGAACGCTTCGCGCGCGCGCAGGAGACGCGCGACAAGATCGACCTGCAGCTGCGCGCGCGCAAGGATCCGATCTACCAGGAACGCCTGCGCCGCCTGCGCCTCTACCCCGCGGACGGCCGCTGAGCCGCGCGCCTTGGGCGCCATGATCGCGGCCGTTTTCGTGCTCGCGCTGGCGCAGGAGCCGCGGCGCGCGAGCGATTTGCCGCTGCACAACGACGCGACGCTCGGCCTCGTCAAGGAGCTCGGCGAGGAGTTCGCGCGCGGCGACGCGCTCCCGAGTGGCTCGGCGCAGGCCTTCGACGCCTGGCAGCGTGCGCTGCGCATCGGTGCGCTCGATCCGAGCTCGCTCGCGCCCTTGCCCGACGCCCAAGGCGGCGTCGGACGCGGCGGTGAATGCGCCGAGCTCGCGCTCTTGCGACGGCTGAGAGCGCTCGGCGAGAACGGCTGGCGCGACTGGCGCGCGCGCTTCGAGGAATCGGCGCGCAGCGAATTCGGGAGCGTTTTTCCCGAGGAATCCGCGCTCGAGCGCTTCGTCGCGGCGCACGCGGGCACGCAGACGGCGCAGCGCGCGGCCTTGCGCCTCTCCGACCTCGCGCGCGAGCGCGGCGACGAGCAGGGCGCGCGTGCGGCGCTCGAGCGAGCGCGCACCCAAGGTCCGCTCGCGAAGGCACTCGACGCGGCGCTCGCGGCGCGCGCCTTTGCGCCCTCCGCCTCGAAGCCGCGCACGGCGCCGAAGCTCGAGCGGCTCTTCCGCGCCGAACTCCGGCCCGAGGAGACGCGCGACGACTGGGTCCTCTCACGTCGCGCTGGTCCCGCGCTTGCGGAGTTAGAGGATGGAAGCATCCTTTGGTGGGCAGCGGGCGCGCTGCGCACCGTCGACGCCCGGGGGGAGGTCCACACGGTCGATCTCCCGGCGCTCTCGAGCCTCCCGGATTGGATCTTCATCCCCCCCTTCCGCGACGCGCCCTCGCCCTGGGCGCCGACGCTGCTTGCGCGCGGGAAGCGGGCGGTGGCGCTCCTCGGTCGTGCCCGCGGAAGCGACGGCAACCTATTGGCAGCTATGGACTTCGGTCCGAACGAGGCGGCGACGTTGGCCTGGGCCTGGGGCGCTCCGGGAGTGCGCCTTGGCGACCCCGAATCCGCGCGCGTGCTCCCGGTCGGAATGTGGGAGTACCAACCCGGTGCCTGCGAGAGCGCGGGCCGCGTCTACGTGCTCGCCCGGCGCTATGCGTCGGCGCCCGACGCCAAGCCGCAGGTGGACGAATTGCACGCCGAGACCTGGTGCCTGTGCCTCGAGTTCGCGACCGGGGAGCTCGTCTGGCAGCGGCGCCTGGGCGTCGGCGCCGATCCGGCGACGCGCGATCCCGCACGCCGGCCCGAGCCGCGTGGATTTTGTGCACCGGCGGACCCGATCGCGCTCCAAAACGGTCGCCTCAGCTGCTCGACCGGCCTGGGCTGGCTGTCGATCCTCGACCTGCCCGCAGGGCGGGTGCTCGGCTCCTGGCGCGCGGGCCTGGAGGCGGAGGCCGTGGGCGAGCGCGCGCTGCTCGTCCCGCCGGTTTTCTGGCAGCCCGCGGCGAGTACCTGGAGCTACCGCGTCGAACCCGGTGGATCGTTCGAGTTCGAACCCGCGGACGGTTCGCTGCGCGTCGCCGGCGAGGCCGGCAGGACATGGTCGATTCGTCACGCCGACGGCGTGCAGCGGCTCGAGACGCGGCTTGCCGAGGCGGGCGCCGCGCGGCTTTCGGTGGCGCTGCCGCGCGGCGAGCACGCGCAGGCCGGCGCGGCGCTCGGGCCGGAGTTGCTGGCGCTGCTCAGCGAACGCGCCTTGTACATCTTCGATGACCGCGATCCCGCGCGGCTCGTGGAGCGCGTCGAAATGCCCAAGGGTGCAGTCGGAGCGGGTGCAATCCTCGCGAGCGGAGAACGCCTCGTGTGCGCGGTCGGATCCGTGCTCGTCGTGTTCCGCGTGCGGGACTGAGCCGCTTGTCGGGGGCCGTTGCCTGCCCCTTGCGCACCATGGCCTCAGTGTTACGGTGGAGCGAGCCACCCGCTTGTGGATCGGAGCCATCCCGGCCCGCTCTGCGCGCTGAGGGTTCCTCGCTCGCACATGCTCGCTACCCGGAGAGGACTGATGTCGCACACCGTTCCCGCCTACACCCCGCGGCCCTGGAGCTTGAGCCCGTTCCGAGCACTGCAGGCGCTCTGCCTGCCGCTCTTTGCCCTCGCCTTGTGTTCAGAAGCGAGCGCGCAGTGCATGCATTGGGATTCGTCGGTTGGAATGTCTGGATACGGCCCTGGCACCATCTACTCGTTCGAGAACTTCGATGATGGAACCGGTCCGAAGCTCTATGCGGCGATCGACACGGGCGTGGTGCGCTGGAATGGCACGTACTGGCCCATCGTCATCGGGTTCGACGACAACGTCTACACGCTGTATGCGTACGACGATGGGTCCGGCCCCGCTCTGTACGCTGGTGGCGTCTTCCAGTCCATCCCCGGGTACTCCACTTCCTACTGGAGCATCGCCAAACGCGTAGGCACGAATTGGCTCCCGGTGGGCGGCGGCATTCCGTTGCAAATGCCCTACGGGGAAGTCAGGTCCTTGACCTCATTCGACGACGGCTCAGGGCCCAAGCTCTTTGCAGCCGGTGCTTTTCAAACCACACCCGCCGTGGGCTCCAACTCCATTGTCAGCTGGGACGGAACAGCGTGGACCGGCGTCGGCGGAGGGCTGTCCCATGGGAGCTTGGTCGGACAGGCTCTTTGCATGTGCGTGTTCGATGGCGGGACGGGCCCTGCGCTGTACGTCGGCGGCTCGTTCACCGCGGCTGGCGGAACTCCCGCAGTGGCAATCGCCAGGTGGGATGGATCCGCATGGTCGGCACTTGGCTCAGGGCTCCCCTCTGGTAGCGGCGTCACCTGCATGACGGTGTTCGACGATGGGAGCGGCCCGGCGCTGTATGTCGGCGGCGTGTTCAACCATGCGGGTGGCATCGCCGTGAACAACATCGCCAAGTGGAACGGGACGGCTTGGTCTGCCCTGTCCACATCCACAGCTGTCAGCGCCCCTCGAGCCATGACCACCTACACGGACGCCAATGGGCCAGCGCTCTACGTTGCCACCTATGCAGGAATCAACGGCATCAGGCGCTGGGATGGCACGACCTGGTCGGGACTTGGCGAGTGCATTTCAGGGCCCGATGTGCATGCGCTCGCTCCCTACGATGACGGCATGGGCGGCGGTCTTGCACTGTATGTTGGCGGCTATTTCAGCTACACGCTGGGAAGCCTGAGTTACTGGAGCGCCGCCCGCTGGGAGGGCGACTGCACCCACCGGATCGACCCGTTCTGCTTCGGCGACGGCACATTCGCCCCCTGCCCCTGCGCCAACTATGGCTCGAGCCAGCACGGCTGCGCCAATTCCGCTTCCGCGAGCGGCGCGCTGCTCTCCCATTCCGGGACCCTGAGCCCCGACACGCTCGTGCTCCAGGCGACGTCCGAGCTAGCATCCAGCGTCTCGCTGTTCTTGCAAGCTCAAGGGATGTCCTCGAATCAGGTCACCTTCGGCGACGGCCTC
>Ga0302322_100003996_pt1 | contig 12748 bp, 11 predicted proteins | sample Fen_T0_2_FD_203757 | JGI IMG/M metagenome (GOLD analysis project Ga0302322, IMG submission 203757) | Peat permafrost microbial communities from Stordalen Mire near Abisko, Sweden - Fen_T0_2 | ecosystem: Environmental > Terrestrial > Soil > Wetlands > Permafrost | place: Sweden: Abisko...
CGACCGGGGGAGTGATCACGTGGTCGATGTGGGCGATGTGCTTGTCCGGGCCGCCCTTGCGGGCGCCGGCAACGCGGCAGACGAAGCGCGGGTTGCGGTGCGCGAGCAGTTGCTGGAGTTTGTCGTACATGAAGGATCCTGGTGTATGTAGTTCGGCGGCTGGCGAACCGCAATCCCGCCATTGTGGAATCAGGCGCCCTCCTGGCTGGCGGCCTGTTTGGCGGTGGCGAATGCAGCCACGTGTTTTGCCACTTTGTCCTTGTCGCAGAACCGGCACAGCACCTTGGTCCCCTTGCCGGTGAGCATCACCTTGGCGTCCTGTTTGCATGCCTGGCAAAGGCCCATGCCGGAGCCCGACAGGTCCAGGTAGGGGTTGAACCAGCGGCACTCGGTATTGGGCAGCTTGGCGGCCAGCCAGGCGTACTCTTGCATCGGCAGATTGCCGCCCAGGCCCAGGCTTTGCAGCCTGGTCAGGCTGGCGAGCGGGCGCAGGCTCTTGACACTGGCGGTGTCGATGGCAAGGGACTTGAGCCAGGTCATTTGCGCGAATGGTGCTAGCGAGGCCACCTTCTGCCGCGTCCACATGCTGCCGGTGACAGCAAGCACTTCGAGCTGGTCGAGCGCAAGCAGGGGCGAGAAGTCCTCGATCAGCTTGAAGTTCTCGATCTCGAGCATGCGCAGGCTGCTCAAAGTGGTGAGCGGCTGCAGCGATTGCACCTTGGTGGAGCTGCCGATGTGCAGGTAGCGCAACTGCTGCATGCCCGCAATGGCGTCGAGCTGCGTGAGGTTGCTCCACTTGAGCTGCAGGCATTCCAGTTGCGGCATCCTGCAGGCGGCCTCGAACAGCGGCGGCGTGACGTGGGACCAGATGCTCAGCCAGCGTACCTGCCGGTATTCGGGCAATCTGGCGCACCATTCGGCGATGACGCGCTTCCTGTCCTTTTCCGGCAGGTCGCCGGGGTCGCAACTGAAGCGCAGGCGCTCTGCGCCATCGTAATCGGCGGGCTGGCGGATGATGCGGGGCCACTGCGACACGTGGAAGGGATGCCACGTCATCAGGTCGGGGTCGGTAGTTGTCACTTATCGCTTGCAAGCATGGAAATTGCAGCAAGGGTAACAAAGACGCACCGGGATTCGCACGCACTCCGACCAACACTTTGAGCCCGATGAGCATAGGCGTACATGCTCAGGGTGAAGGCGCAGCAATTTCACCCATCGCTGGCGTCATGCGATCACATTCCCTGAGCATGGGCTCGGCGTCGCCCTTTTCCATCGGTTCGAGGCGCAGTTGGTTCGGCTCGTTTTGCACCGGGGGGACGATGGAGAAGATGAAAAACGCCCGGCCGAGGGCCTCCACCGCCGCCGGCGCGCGCTCGAAGCCCCGGCCCATCCAGAAGCCCAGGTAGAGCGTCTGCCCCGCTTCGGCCTTGACCCGGAAGGAAGCACGCCACAGCGCCGACCCGCCGGCGCCCGGCTCCAAGGTGAAGGCGTGCAACCCGGGCTGAAGTTGTACCGAGATGTATTTTCCGGTCGGGAACGCGGCAAGCGGCTGGCCATTGGCGCGCAGCACCGGTGCATGCGAGTAGAACGGCTGGTCGGTGAACGCGGGCCGGAAGATGTACATGCGTGCCAGCCCCGGGGCCGGCGCCTGCGACGAGACGAAATCGGGCCGGTCGGTGTGGTCGGGGGCAGCGCAGCCGGACAGCGCGAGCAGCGCAGCGATCAGCAGAAGCGCGAAGAAAACAATGGACGGGGATCGGAGGCCTTTCACAGCGCATCCCGCACTATTGTTCTTCGCTCCTGAAGAAAGCCGGCAATCGCCTGTATGCATACATACAACGCCACGCCGGGATAAACAACCAGGCCACAGGCCAGATACACGGCGAATACGCGAGACTCGACGTCGGTGGTCTCCGGATAGGTAAACGCGAACCCGCCCAGTACAAGCAACAACAACAAAGCAAAAAACGTGAAGACGCGACCGACCTTGCCCGAGCGCCAGCCACGGAAAAAAAGCACGGTGCCCGGCGCAATGACAAGCAAAGTTGCCACCAAAGAGATAACCAGAAAACCCGCGCTCGGCATATTGTGATTGCTCGGCGATTAGGGACGGGCCGTCTGTGGAATCTCTTCCTGCGCGGCCAGCGATGTTGCGCTTACCGCCGCGATCCTAGCCTATTTGCCACCCTGCGCCACCTTGGTCTCGGCAACCAGGCGAAAGTAGTCGCCCAGGCCTTCCGGGTCCTTGCGCAGCGCGGCCAGCACTTCCACGTCCGGGCCGCTGCCTGCCTCGCCACTGTCCAGGCAGTTCAGCAGGCGCTGCAGATCCGCCACGGATGCCTTGCCGACAAAATCGGCGATGGTTAACTCGTCCATGCTCCTCCTCGTTCAGTTTGTAATGATGATCCGCGCCCGGCTCCCCCGCGGGGCGGCTGGTCTCTTACGACCAGCATACGCTTGCATAGGCGATCGAATGCCAGCCGCATAACTTTGCAACAAAAGCCCGATCCTGGCAACTGGACAATGCACGGCCGTCGCATGGCGTATCGCCGGCTTGCCGGGGCTCTAAAACACCCACACTTAGTTGCCCGAATTACGTATCGTAGGACTTTATCCGCGCCGGATTTCCCGGCCATTTCTGTTTGAACATCTTATGACCACGACGCGATTGGGCGGTGGGCGGGAACGCTCGTCCCGACATTTCTGCTTGACCCGAGCACGGCCGCCGGGCAAGCGGCGCCGGTCCGGGGCACCGATCGCTGGCTCGATGGTGCGCAAGGACGATGGAATGCCGTGGTCGTGCTCGTGGGCGCCGCAAAAGAGACGCGAAAATGTCAGTTGTTTTATAAGGTGGGGGGATTGCGGGCGCCGCAAAAACCTGTGAAATGCTGTGGTCGCACAAATAGAGTGCGCAAAATGACAGTAGTTTTACAAGGTGGGCGATTTTGAGGTGCGAAGCATTTCTCAACCCATGTTGAATCTCATCTGCCTTGCTTCCCCTCCATGCCGCGCATCGCCAGTTGGCGCCGCAGCACCTTGCCCAGGGCGTTGCGCGGCAGCACGTCGACGAATTCCAGGGTGGTCGGCAGCGCATAGGGCGGCAGGCGCTTTCTAGCGTGCGCCAGCAGTTCGGCCTCGGTGACGCGGGCGTTATAGCGTTTGACAACGAAGGCGCGGATCGCCAGCGCTTCGTCCCAGTCGGGCACGCCGACCACCGCGGCCTCGTACACGCCGGCGTGCTCGTAGAGCACCTCCTCGATGTCGCGCGGGTAGACCGGGTAGCCGGCGGTGAAGATGATGTCCTTCTTGCGGTCGATGACGTAGAAGAATCCGTCCTCGTCCATCTTGCAGATGTCGCCGGTATAGAGCCAGCCGTCGCGCAGGGCCTTGGCAGTTTCTTCGGGGCGGTTCCAGTAGCCCTGCATCACCTGCGGGCCGCGCAGCACCAGTTCGCCGGCGGTCTCGGGGGCGACGGTAATGCCGGTATCGGGGTCGACGATTTTCGCCTCGGTGCTGGGCAGCGGCGAGCCGATCGAACCATGGCGCCGCCGCGCGCCTATCGGGTTGGCGTGGGTGGCGGGGCTGGCCTCGGTGAGGCCATAGGCTTCGACCAGGCGGCCGCGGGTGAGCTTTTCGAACTCCTCCTGCACCTCCACCGGCAGGGGCGAGCCGGAGGAGACGCACAGGCGGATCGAGGCGATGCCGTATTTGCGCACGCCGGGAAAGTGCGCCAGGCTCTGGAACATCAGCGGCACGCCGGGGAACAGAGACGGCTTCTCGCGCGCGATGGTGCGCAGGGTTTCGTCTACGTCGAAGCGCGGCAGAAGGATGAGTGTGGCGCCGATCAGCGCGGCGACGTTGACGCAGGCGGTGATGCCGTAGGAGTGGGAGAACGGCACCACGGCGAGGATGCGCTCCAGGCCGGCGCGCATCTCCGGCGCCCAATGGCGCAACTGCAGCGCGTTGGCGGCGAGGTTGGCGTGCGTGAGCATCACCCCGGCGGCGTTCGCGCCGGTGGTGCCGCTGGTGTAGGCGATCACGGCCAGGTCGCCTACCTCGGGGCCGCGCGCGGGGGCGTAGCGGCTGCCGCGCGCGAGCACCTTGGGGAAGCTGTGGATGGTGGCGCGGCTGCCGGCGTGTTCCTGGTCGCCGCTTTTCATCTCGGCGGCCTGCTCTTCGAGCGCGGTGTAGAGCAGCTTGTCCTTCAGGCTCATGTAGGCCTTGAAGTGGGTGAGGATCACGCTGTCCAGGCCGGCGGCATCGGCGATCGCCTCGACCTCGCCGCGGTAGGAGGAGAGCGCGATCAGCACCCGCGCGCCGGCGTCGCGGATGCGGGTGACCAGCTCGTCGCGCGAGAACAGCGGGTTGACGAATACCGCCACGCCGCCGAGCTTGAGCACGCCGTAGTAGGAGATCAGGGCCTGGGGAACATTTGGCAACACGATGGCGACGCGGTCGCCATGCTGCACCCGGAGCGCGGCCAGGCCGCCGGCCAGGCGGTTCGACAGGCGGTCGAGCACGACGTAGCTCATGCCGCGGCCGTGGAAGCGCAGCGCCTCGACGCGGCCGAAGCGGCGCGCCGCCACTTCCAGGGTGCGGGTCACCGGGGCGATCGGCGGGCGGGTCTCGTAGGGCGTGCGGCTGTCGTAGAACTTGACCCAGGGGCGCTCGCGCTCGATCTCGCGGGCGTGGACGCGGCGCGCGGCGCGCTCTTCCATCAGGCGCGCCGGGCCGATGAAGCGTTCGATCGCGCGGTTCACCGCGTCGGGGCGCTCGACCATCACCTGGTGCGCCGAGACCGGGATCACCACCTCCTCGGCCTCCGGGATCAGGCGGGCGATGTCGCGCTGCGAGGCTTCCTCGAACAGGGTGTCGCGCTGGCCCAGGATCACCAGGGTGGGCGTATGGATTTTCTGCATTAGCGCCGCGCCGTCCCACACCGAGACGGCATGGCGGTATTGGCTGCTGACCACGTGGGCCGGCGGGTAGAGCTTGGCGATCGGCACGATGCGGCGCATCAGGCGCAGCGCCGGGGCGGGCAGTTTGAGCAGGGCGCGGCCGGTCCACTTGAGGCGAAACTGCACCGCCGAGCCGATGATGATCAGGCGCTCGGCGCGCTGCGGGTATTTGTTGACAAAGTAAGTGGCGAGCGCGCCGCCGAAGGAGTGCGCGACCAGCACGAAATGCTCGGGCGCGCCCACGTCGGCGAGGATGCCGACCAGGTCGACGCACAACTCCTCGATGTCGTACAGGCTGCGCGGCGCGTCGCTGTAGCCGTGGCCGCGCAGGTCCATGGCGATCACCCGGCTGTCGTAGTGGAAGTGGTCGAGCTGGTTGTGCCAGTAGGCGGCGCGGCCGCCGAAACCGTGCACGAACACCATGGTGCGCAGGGCGTCGCGCGGGCCGGCGTCGATCACCGAGAAGCGCACCGGCTCGCTTTCCACGCCCGGCCTGGCGGGGGCCGGCAGGCTGACGGTGCGGCGGTACAGGTCGACGTCGATGGTCATGGCGGCCGATGATGCCGGTAAACCGGGGGTGCGGTCAATCGGCCTGGAGGGCTATGCGGGACTTTCGCGAGACCGATCACGCCGCACCACGGCACCTGCCATTCCCGCGCAATCGGGAATCCAGGTCGTCATTCAGAATGAGGCGCTGGATTCCCGCCTTCGCGGGAATGGCTGGAGAGTGCGGAACGCGTCACGGGCAAACTGCAGCGTGGATCAGCCGACGCGGCCCAGGGCGAGGAAACAACAACAGGAGACAAAGCCTGTGACCATGCCTTGCGTCACCGATACGCACGGTCGCCAGCTACCCCACCGGGCGCTGGCTTACAATCCGCCCATGCTGCGCCTGCCTCCCCTCCACGACCTGATCGCCTTCGAAGCGGCGGCGCGTCTGGCGAGCTTTCTCAAAGCCTCCGAAGAATTGCACCTGACCCAGTCGGCGGTGAGCCACCGGATCAAGTCGCTGGAAGAGTTTCTCGGCGTGCCGCTGTTCATCCGCATCAACCGCAACATCGCCCTCACCACTCACGGCGAGCGCTACCTGGCCGATGTGCGCGACACCCTCACGCGCCTGGAGGCGGCGACCAGCAAGCTAACCGGCGGGGCGCGCCAGACGCTGCGCATCTCGGCGGCGCCGGCGCTGGGGGCGAAGTGGCTGGTGGGCAAGCTGGCCAGCTTCCAGCGCGCCCATCCGGAGATCGATCTGGCGGTGTCCTCGTCCTACGACATCGAGCTGATCCGCCGCGGCGAGGCCGACATCGGGATCCGCTACGGCTCTGAGGACTGGGGCGGATTGAAGGCACTAAAGCTGGCGGACGAGACGCTGTTTCCTGTAGCCAGCCCGGCTTACAGCGCGAGCATAGGCGGCCTGAAGGAGCCGGCGGACCTGCAGCGCGCCACCTTGCTGCGCCACCCGCACCTGTTCTGGAAGCCCTGGTTCGAGGCGGCGGGCCTGGATTGGCCGGAGCCGGGCAGCGGCCCGGTGTACGACGACGCGATGATGATGTACGAGGCAGTCGCCGCCGGGCACGGCGTGGCGCTGACCCTCAAGACCCTGTTCGATGCCCAGGCCGGGAGCACGCTGATCAAGCCGTTTGCGCTCGAAGTGTGGGACCGCGCCTACTACATCGTGCTCGCGCCGGACGCGGTGGACAAGCCCCTGACGCGCCTGTTCACCGACTGGCTGCTGGCGACGGCGGGCGCCGAATCCGCGCCGCGTGCACCAGTAGTGTAAATAAACCCCCGCGAGGAGGCTGGCGGGTGTATGATCCGCCCCCGTTTGAAGCGAAGACACACCCGGCCCCATGGACGAAGCAGACGTAGCACAGAATGAAATCGAGTTTCACGAACGCGCGATGCGCGTGGTCAAAGGCGAAGAGCTGGCCGCGATAGGCGAGTGCCACAATTGCGGCGAACCCCTGGGTCCGAACCAGAAGTTCTGCGACCCGGATTGCGAAGGCGACTACCGCAAACGCATGTGGCACACCCGCCAGCGCAACAGCGCGCCGCCGGCTCTTTAGCACCCTTACCGGCCCCTGGCTTTACCTGGGGCCGCGCGGGTCCGCCCCGCGTAGCAGACCCAGCGACCCCGCTCAGGCGCGGCGCCTGGCGCAGTGCGGCGCGCCGCAGGGCCCGCCCGTTGCACGGCTCCGGCCGCCCCGCTTGAATCGGATTCAGGCGAGGGGCAAAACTATTCGTTTGCCGCCGCCCGCCCGCGGCGCGCATTCTTGAACCTGCGCCAACCGCGCATCCGCACTTCGCCGGTCCACCCCCGACCGGCCCGCTTTTCCGCCCACAAGGTATCCCCTGGTCACGCAGCAGCCCCATCGCGGCTGTTCGGGCCAGCCATTCCCGGGCGGCGTCTCCTTTACTGGCCTGTCGTCCGGCACCGATAAGCTAGCAAGGAGAAAACAGATGTCAATGAGCCAAAAAGATGGCTGGATCTGGTTCGACGGCGCGCTCAAGCCCTGGGCGCAGTGCGCCACCCATGTGTTGACCCATACCCTTCACTATGGGCTGGGCGTATTCGAAGGCGTGCGCGCCTATGCGACCCCGCGCGGCACCGCGGTGTTCCGGCTCGGCGACCATACGAAGCGCTTGGTGCAATCGGCGCACATCCTGGGCATCGAGTTGCCTTACACGAAGGATGAACTGGAAGCCGCGCAACTCGAGGTGCTGCGCGCCAACAAGCTCGGCCAGGCCTACATCCGGCCGCTGGTGTTCATGGGCTCGGAGCGGATGGGCATCTCGACCGAGGGGGTGTCGGCCCACGTCGCGATCGCGGCCTGGGAATGGGGCGCATATCTGGGCGCGGGAGCGATCGACAAAGGCATACGCGTCAAGATTTCTTCGTTCGCGCGGCACCACGTGAACGTGCAGATGTGCCGTTCCAAATCGGTGTCTACCTACGCCAACTCGATACTCGCGAACCGCGAGGCGCGGATGGACGGCTACGACGAGGCGCTGCTGCTGGACACCGACGGCTTTGTCGCCGAGGGTTCGGGGGAAAACATTTTCCTGGTGCGCGACGGCAGGCTGATCGAGCCGGAACTGGCCTCGGCGCTCGAAGGGGTGACCCGGCGCGCGATCATCGACTTCGCGCGCGAGGCCGGCATCCCGGTCGAGGCGCGACGCGTCACGCGCGACGAGGTGTACATCGCCGACGAGGCCTTTTTCACCGGCACCGCCGCCGAGGTGACACCGATAGTCGAGGTGGACCGGCGGCGTATCGCCGACGGCAAGCCCGGACCGATTACGCAGATGATGCAGCAGAAGTTCTTCAGCTGCGTGCGCGGTGAGGATGCGAGCCGCGCCGGCTGGCTGACTTACGTGTGAACCGCCGCCGCGCGGCGGGGATCAACCCTTCACCGGCTTGAAGGAGGAGGAGGATTGCAACAGGTGCGGACCCGGGCCATGCCACCTCGCGGCGCAGCCTGGGCTATGCCGACTCGAAGCGCGGACCCGGGCCGTGCTGCCGCCGGGCGAGGATTCGATCCGCCCCGCCATGCGGCGCAATCCCAGGCCGGGCTGCGGCGACGCAAAGTGACAATCCCCCGGCAAAGCCGGGGGATCTCCCAACTGATCAGGCGAGCAGCGCGCCCTCGTGGCGCAGCAGCCAGGCCTTGGTGGCGATGCCGCCGCCAAAGCCGGTGAGCGCGCCACTGCTGCCGATCACGCGGTGACAAGGCAGCACGATGGCCACCGGGTTTTGTCCATTCGCCGCGCCGATCGCGCGCACCGCGGCGGGCTTGCCGATGCGCGCGGCCTGGGCGGCGTAGGTAGCGGTGTGCCCGGTGGGAATGGCGCGCAGCGCCAGCCAGGCGGACTGCTGGAAGGCGGTGCCGCCCAGGCTGACCGGCAGGTCGTTGATCGCGTTCAACTCGCCGGCGAGATAAGCGGCGATGCGCGCGCCGAAGTGCGCGACGGCGGGGTCGCGCTGCTTTGCGCTCCTGGCCTGATTGAAACGATAGCCGCCGTAGCGGCGCTTGAGCAAGCGGTCCATGCGCGATTCATAGCCGGCGAAGTCCACCGCGCACAACCTGCCGCCGTCGACCGCGAACAGCACGGCTTCGAAGGGCGCGCCCCTGGGCGCGGCGACGCGGTCGAACAGCAACTCGGTGGGGGCGACGGATTTCATGCGGCACTCCTGACTTCGTGGTTCCACAGGGTTTGCGCGGCATAGGCGCGCCAGGGACGCCAGCGCTCTGCGTATTGCAGCAGTTCCTTGGGGGTCTGCGCGATACCCAGCGATTTGGCGGACCGCAGCAGGCCGAGGTCGCCGGAGGGAAACGCGTCCGGGTCGGCGAAGCCGCGCATCGCCACGTACTGCGCGGTCCAGGGGCCGATGCCGGGCAGCTCGCAGAACTCGGCGCAGAATGACTCCAGGCCCGAGTAACGGTCGCGCCAGGCCGGGTTGGCGGCGATGTGGCGCCCCAGGCCTATCAGGGTCTCGGCGCGCGCGCGCACCAGGCCGATGCCGCGCAGCGCATCAACGCTCACCGCGCCGAGCACGACGGGCGGAGGGAAGCTGCGGTTGAGGCGGCTGGCACTGGCGCCAGCCGCCGCCAGGGAGATGCCCGGCACGGCGGGGGACATCCCCGCCGCGGCCTTGGACAATCCGCGCGCAGCTTGCGAGGCTTCCTTGATCCCCGAGGAAGCGACCGATGCCACACCGGCCGCTCCGGGCAGCGCCAACGGCTCGCCCAGCAGCGCCACCAGGCGCCCGGCCAGGGTGGTGGCGGCCGCGACGCTGACCTGCTGCCCGAGCACCGCGCGCACCGCCAGCTCGTAGGGGTCCCAGGCGCAGGGCACGCCCAGGCCGGGCTTGCGCAGCGCCGGCGCCAGCAAGGGGTCGCGCAGCAGGTGGGCGCGGATCGCCGCCACCGGGGTGTCCAGGTCGAACATACGCTTGACCCGCGCGACGATCGCCGGCAGCTGCCCGGACTGCGGCACCTCGCAGGCCAGCATCAGGCCATCGGCGCTGGCATGCACCGTGATTACGCCGGCGTCCTGGCCGGCGCGTATCACCCGCGCGTAGTCGTGCTCACCGACCGCCTCGACGCCGGCAAAGGCGCGCGCGCGGTAAAAGCCCAGCAGGTCGGCGAAGCGCCGCGCATCGATCGCGCCCAGGCGCAGCAGCACCTGGGCGCCGGAGGCAGCCGGCGCGCGCCTGCGGCGCAGGCTGCCGGGTGTGCGCCCGTAGGCGCCGGAGAGCGCGGTGTTGAAACGCCGCACGCTGCCGAAGCCGGCAGCGAACGCGATTTGGGTCAGCGGCAGCGCCGACTCCTCGATCAGTTGCTTGGCGAACAGCAGGCGGCGCATCTGCGCCACCGCGATCGGCGAGGCGCCCAGGTGCTCCTCGAACAGGCGCCGCAGATGGCGCGCGGTGACGCCGATGCGCGCGGCCAGTTCTTCGAGCGTGCCCTCGTTGAGCGCGCCAGCGTCGATCGCCTCCAGCGCGCGCGACACCAGCACCGCGCCGCCGCTCTCCTGGCCACGCACCGCCGGCGCGCGTTCCGGGCGGCAGCGCAGGCAGGGGCGGTAGCCGGCCGCGAACGCGGCGGCGGAACTCGGATAGAACGTCACGTTGGCGCGTTTCGGGGTGCGCGCCGGGCAGACTGGGCGGCAGAATATTTTGGTAGTGCGCACGGCGACGAAAAAGCGCCCGTCGAAGCGCGCATCGCGGGTCTCGTAGGCGCGGAACAGCGTCTCCGCGGTGGCGCTTTCGGAATCGTGCTCGCGCAGGGCGGTGCCGAGGTAGCCGCCTGAAGTATCAGCCTGGGTGTAATCCATGGCGGCACTCTACGCCGTGAGGCGGACCCTGACTAGCCGTTTTCGGACATCAATGAAATCGGCCGGTGACAGCGTCGGCCGACACCTACCTTCGAGCGGCAGAAGGTCAATGCAAGATTCGCAGGCAATGGACGGGTGGCGCGCACTCGCCGCAATCGGATAACCAGACACTGCGAGCGTTGGCCTGATCGCGCGGGACCGAGGGCCCGATAGAGCGGTAGAGCGCGAACAGGCCGTGCAGCGGCCCCGGATTGGTTCCGGGCCGACTCTGAATCGACCCCGGATCGACTCTGGACCAGCCGCGTAGCGGTCACTGTGCGTCCCTAGTCGGCCGCCCTGCGCAGCGAGATGTCGCCGTACCAGGCGTGCGCCAGCTCGCCGGTGTTGTCGGTGTCGGTCATGATGCCGATCGCGGTGATCGCACCGGGCTCCTCGCCAAACGCTTTCTTGTAATCCTCGTACAGGTTGCGCCGCACTTCCTGCCAGTGGCCGACCTTGTCGTGCCCGGATTCGGCAACGATCATCTTGATGCGTGCGGTGTGGCCATTGGCGATCACCGTTTCCTTGTGGGCGCGATTTTCCCAGATGTACATCAGGGTCGCGTAGGGCATCTGCTGGCCGCTGATCGCCTTGACCTGGGAAAAGAACATCTTTTCGCCGAAGTCCAGCTTGTTCAGGTCGCCGGCGAACGTGACCACCAGGCGCACCGGCGAATCCTCCAGGCTGCGCCGCGTGTTGTCGGCAGTCTTGATCAGGTCTTCGACCTTCCAGCGCCAGGAGAGCCGGGGATAGTGCTTGGCGTCGAGATCGGCGAGCGGGTGGATCAACCCGGAGGCAGAAGCATCCGCCTTCGCGCTGATCACGGTCTTGCCGTCATCGAGGACCAGCTTGTAGGCGGTGGATTTTTTCATCCGCGACAGCACCCAGGGGCGCCAGCCTCCTGGCAGGACTTCGCCCGGGTTGCCAGTGGAAAAGCGCGTGACGTCGGAGAGCGCGACGCGATCCGGGGTCGGGCCGTGCAGCGCGCAGCCAGCCAGTACCGAAGCCAGCAGCATTGCCGGCAGCGCCCACCCGATGTTCCTCACTCTTGCCCCTCCTCGCAAACTTCCCGGCGATTCCAATGTCATCAACCACGTGCACGAAATTGCGCCGACGCGATGATACTGCAAGCCCCGACGCGGACGGCACAGGTGTTGTGCGCCAGGGCACGAGCGTGGGCACGCGCCAGCTTGGCACGCCGCGACACCCCTCACCCCTTGCTTGCGCATGCCGCGCCTGCACCCGGCGTGCCCGGCACCCGGCGCAAATTGATGCCCAGCCTCATGTTAAGGCTGACGGCAAACTATCAATAAGCAAATGAGCGCCCGATTCCCGCCACATTTGTTCCCGCTGGCAGCCGGTTTTGGCCCGCGCGCGGCCAGCGGCCGGATTTTTAATGGCAGGCATCGGAACCCGCTCCGGGAACCGCCACCTCCATAAAGGAAAATCCCATGTCCGCCGCGCCGCGCAACTCCCGCACCCCGTTCCTTGCCGTCTTTGCCCTGGCCGCCGCCTTGGCCGGCGCCGGTGCCCAGGCCGGCGAGCCGCAGCCGCAAGGCCTGTACCTGGGCGAGGTCGGGCCGGGCAACGCGGTGCTGGTATCGCTCAAGCCCGGGGCCGTTGCCGACGGCGCGCGCGGACCGGCCATACAGGGGGAATATCACTATGCCCGCGGCTGGTCGCCCGACATCCTGGCGCTGAGCGGTGAAGTCGGGTCGGCCCGCCGACTGGTATTGCGCGAAACCCTGGTGGACACCCATGACCGGCCCGTCCGGACCGGCACCTTCCGCGGCCACCTCGCGGCGGACGCCAGTGCCATCAGCGGCACCTGGAGCAGCGCCGACGGGCGCCGCCAGTTGCCGTTCCATCTCGCGCGCGCCGCACAGTGGACTTCCCAGTCGGTCAAGGCCGAC
>Ga0302322_100003997_pt1 | contig 12748 bp, 10 predicted proteins | sample Fen_T0_2_FD_203757 | JGI IMG/M metagenome (GOLD analysis project Ga0302322, IMG submission 203757) | Peat permafrost microbial communities from Stordalen Mire near Abisko, Sweden - Fen_T0_2 | ecosystem: Environmental > Terrestrial > Soil > Wetlands > Permafrost | place: Sweden: Abisko...
CTTCTTCTCGGCGCCCACGACCATCGTGCGAAGCTTGAGCAGCTCGAAATCCTCACCGTCCTTCCCAACGCGCACTTGCCGGTAGAGCACCGGGCCTCCGTCCTCGAGCTTGATGGCGACCGCCGAGGCGGCGAGGAGCGGGCCGGTGACGGCGAGGCCGAGCCCGGCGGCGACGGCGTCGACGGCGCGGTTCACCGCGTGCCCTCCGCCGCCTCCCACGTCGCGGGCACGCCGCGACGCACGTAGTTCCAGAGCGCGACGACCGTGGCCCAGGTGACGAGCGCGTAGTAGCGCGCGATCGGGATTCCGGCAGCGGCGGCGGCGATCAGCGCCACCTGCCCGGCCAGAACGATCCCGTAGGCCCAGCCGTCGGCGACGAGGGCGACGCTCGAGGCGAGCAGCGTCAGGTGCAGGATGCCGCTGCCGTAGCGCAGCAGCCGGTGGGAGACGATCTCGGCCAGATAGCCGGGCGGAAGCCGCCGGAACATGGAGCCGCGCAGGGTGATCTCCCAGCAGTGCTCGAACATCCGCACCTTGCGCCGGTACTCGGTCTCGTTGGAGGGCGTCGGCTTCTCGAAGGCGTGCGCGTTCGGCTCGTAGACCGCACGGCGGCCCTCCTGCACCATTCGGTACGGGAACGAGAGGTCGTGCCCCCAGCGCGGATCGACCTCGATGTAGTCGTCCCGCTTGACGGCGTAGATCGAGCCGTTGCCGCCCGTGATCGAGCCGAGCCGCGACTCGGCCTCGCGCAGCTTCATCTCGTAGCGCCAGTAGGTGCCCTCGCGGTTCGTTCCCGCGGCGTCCTGGAGTCGTAGCTGGCCGCAGACGTAGGCCACCTCCGGATCGGCGAGGCTCGCGACCAGGTGGCGGAGCGCGTCCGGCGACCAGGTCGAGTTGCCGTCCGAGAACGCCACCACGTCCGTTGTCGCCTGGCGCACCGCCCGGTCCTGCGCGGCCACCTTGCCCCCCCGGGGGCAGTCGAGCAGGCTCACCCGCGGCTCACGGGCGGCGACGGCCTCGACGAGCTCGTTCGTGCGGTCGGAGGAGGCGTCAGACGCGACAACGATCTCGAGCCGGTCGGCCGGGTAGTCGAGCACGAGGAGGTTCTCGAGCCGGCGCTCGATCACGGACTCTTCGTTGTAGGCGGGGATGATCACCGTCACGGACGGCTCGGCAGACGGATCCTGCTGCACCGGCCGCAGGCGCAGACGGACCGCGAGGCTCGCCGCGACGGGATACGCAACGTGCGTCCATGCGAGCGCTCCGAGCGAGCCCCAGAAGACTGCCTTTGCCACGGCCACGTGGGCGAGTGTAGCTCGGTCAGAGCCTGTGCCTGACGGAGCGGAGCGCTGATCTACCCGATGAAGCGGCCATCGAGGTGCGTGGGGACGATTCGCACGACCTCCAATGGCGAACGCTCGCCGGCACCCTGTTTCAACGGGGAGAATCCGAGGGCGAGTGCCAAACTGATGAGCACGACGCCGCAGAGCGGGCCATCCACGAGCAGGCCTCGCCCTGGCGAGGAGACCATCCTCGGCGGGATGACCAGATCAGTCTCCGCCAACCGCGTCGGGTCGGCGATCACTCCGGCCTCCCCCGGCTGCCCGACGTCGGCCGTGGTTCAGTAGGCCGGTGCCGACGGCCAGCGGAAGCGTCACCGCCGCGACCAAGCGCCGACTGCGACCCGGATCAGTTCACAACGCTTCCTGTGTGGGGCCACCTGACATGTCACCGTATCGCACCGGTCATCTTCGCCGTCCACCTACTGTGCCTCCGGCACCAGTAGCCATCAGAGTCGGGCTTCCCCGCACCAGCTCAGATTCGCAGGCCCGCGCCCTCGAGGAGAAAGTACCCAGGAACCCTGAGCTGCAGGTGCCGCAGCTTCTCAAGCCGTCCGTGTCTCATGTAGATCTCGTCGCTGTGCGCCGCGAACCCTGCACGCGCTGCGGCCCGCAGAGCGAGGTCGCTTACGGGGAAGCGCATCGGCTTCGTCCGAATCTCACCGACGACCAACTCGGGGTGTTGGATGGCCTGCTGGAACTCGAGCCTTGTCCGGTATTCGCGTACGTGCGTAGGATCGAGCCTGCGCTCCCCGTCCACGTCATAGATCCACCACGCATGCCTGCCTCGCATGACGGTCCCGATGTACCACCAGCCCCCAGGGCGGAGGATACGGGCAATCTCTGCAACCACCGAACGCTCATCCTGGACGTGCTCGATAACCTGGGAGAGTATGACGCCATCGACGGCAGCATCGTCGAGTGCGCTTACCCGCTCCGCGCTGGCGACAATCCCCTTGACGCCCGGTGCGACGCTCTCTGCATGGCGGACCCGCTCGGGTGACAGGTCTACGGCGAACGTCGTTTCCCCGAGTAGGCCGTGACGATGCAATGCCCAGAGAACAGCGCCATCACCGCACCCGAGATCGGCTATGACTCCCGGTCGCGCAACGTCCGCGAGCAGCGGCGGAAGCGTGGTGGTGAGGAAGTGGCGATGCCGGGCGCTGTACTCGGTCAGATCCACTGCTCGATGCCCCGTTCACGAGCCGCCGAGACGACGCCTGGCCATGCACCGAACGGCATAGCGCCCAGGGGGCGGGGGTCAGCCATCACCGGGGGTTCTCGCCCCCGTGCCAAGGAAGCCGGGGCGGCAGCGTTGCCGACGCCAGACCCAGACCTCCCGCGGCGAAATCGGCCATCTTGAGGGCGATGACTCCCACGCCGAGCACCGGCTCCGCGGCAAGCCGGCGCCAGTTCCTCAAAATCGCGGGGCGAAGTGGGGTCAACTGCGTGCGTGCAAGGTCGGGATGTCGCCGCACGTACGGACCAAAGCTCTTACCGTAGTAGTACTTCTTACGGAGATGCGCCCCGAGACGTACGCCCTCCTCGTCGTGCGCGATCAGCGCGTCTTTCGCACGACTGACGACCTCGCCCGAACGCTTCATCCGGGCCGGCAGATCCCAGTCCTCGGGACCTGTTAGCGTGTTGTCGTAGCCTCCGAAACTCGTGAAAGCATGACGAGTGAAGAACCGTGCTGCTTCGATCGTCGGATCACCCTCGTAGCAGCGTCGCTCGAGGGCGCGACATCGAGCCAGGAATCCGCTGCCCATAGTGCGCTCCGGAACGACGACGGCTGCGGCGTGGGTTTCCTGCGCCGCTGCAACGCACGCCGCAACCGTCGCCGGCGCCACCACCATGTCCGAATCGAGGATGAGCACGTACTCGCCCGACGAGAGGGCTACCCCCTGATTTCGCTGAGCGCTCCGTTCCGGACCCCTCGTGACCAGGATGTCGGCGTATTCGGAGGCAATCGACAGGGTGTCATCACTCGAGTCGTTGTCGACGACGACGATCTCGATAGCCGGGTAGGACTGGGCCTGCAGTGATCGCAGCAGTCGCCCGAGCGTCCGCGCCGAGTTCCTCGTCGGCACGACCACGCTGACAAGCGGCGTCCCGCTCACGTATCGGCTCCGCACATCAGACTGGAGAATCGAACGAGCACCGGCCGAGTCTAGCCGGTGAATACCGCATCTCGGCCATGGCGACTGTGTCACGAAACGTGTTGCGGCTGCAGCCGCGCCGAGTACCCTGGCACGATGGCGGCTAGCTCTGAACCGGCGGGTAGGGCCGAATCCGGGGAGTCGCCCTCAGTCCGGCTTCCACGCCGAACATCGGGTATCCGTGCCGGCGTGATCGTCTTCTTCGGCATTGCCGTGGCAAACGCCGGGAACTACCTCTTCCAACTCGTCGCCGCGCGCTGGCTCGGGCCTGGCCAGTACGGCGATCTTGCCGCACTCGTCGCAGTCGCGGCGCTCATCACACTGCCCCTAGGCGGCCTCCAGGCTGCCGTCGCACGAGACGTCGCCACGCTGGAGGCCGAGAAGCGCCACGCGCTCGCCGCCGCACGCACCAGGTACGGACTGGGTCTGGCGCTCGGAGCCGGCGTGATCGCAGCATCTGCCCTCATGCTCCTCTCCGAGTTCATCCGGCAGATGCTCGACATCGCCAGCCTACTTGCTGTCGTATTGACGCTGGCGCTCGTGATCCCGGCGTTCCTGATGCCGCTTCTGCTCGGCTGGCTGCAAGGCGTGCAGCGCTTCGGCCTGTTGTCGGCGACCCTAAGCATCGGCCCAATGCTCCGCATCGCTCTCCTCGCGATTGTTGTCGCTGCGGGCCAGGGTGTAGCGGGGGCGATCGGGGCAACGCTCGTCGCCAGCGCAGCCGCACTGGTGATACCGATGGCGGTGCTGCGCGCCAACCTCGGGCGCGGGATCCCAAGGGCCGCAGGGCGCTTCGACTGGACAAAGGGCCTGAGACGTTCCTTCCCGGTCGTAACTGGGCTCCTCGCCCTCACTGCGCTGTCGACCATCGACATCGTCGTCGCCAACACTGCACTCGACGGGCACTGGGCGGGGATCTACGGGAGCGCCTCGCTTATTGGGAGGGTTATCCTCTACCTCTCGACCGCAGTCGTAACCGTGTTGCTCCCGAAGGTGAGCGAGCGCTCGGCACTGCGGCTCGACACAAGGACGATCCTGAGTGCGAGCCTCATCGCCACGGCCGTCCTCTCTCTGGGCCTGACGCTCGTCTACACGCTGTTCTCCGGAACGATCGTGACACTGACCGTGGGGGGAGAATACGCCGACGCGGGCCCGCTGCTCTGGATCTTCGCCCTCGCCATGAGCGGCTACGCCCTGCTGAACGTCTTGCTCTTCAACGACCTTGGTCAGGGCGGCACCTCGATGGTCAAGCTCCTTGTCGGAGGAACGGCGGCACAGCTCGTGGCGTTCGCGATCTTCCACGACTCGGCTTGGCAGCTCGTCACCGTCAGCGCCGCCACCTCGTTCGTTCTGCTTCTCGTCCACGAGGTGCTCGTCGACCCGAGCCTTACGCGGGGCGTTCGCTCGATCGGAACGGTGACGCGGAACATCCGCAGGACGATGCGATAGCTCGCACTACCTCCTCAGCGACCGGCTGAGATCCGGCGCGGGCGGGGAGGCCCTGAGGTTTGAGAGGAAGACCGATGCCACACGCGGATCGCCAGGCCCCAGCGGTGCAGGCCTAAACGAGGCTCTCAGCGTGAAGCTCGAGGTGCCCGGCGGAACGATGATCGGCCCCAGGCGGATCTTTACGAGCGACGGCGGAAGCGTCGCCGACGCGACGACGCTTCCGTCTCGATCGCTGAGGTCCAGCCGACGCGTGATGCCCCTACCGTAGTCTCCGTTGCTGAATCCCAGACCCTCGAGCCAGATCTTGACGGGGAGATCGGCCCCGTTCTTGACTTCCAGGTCGCCCGTCTCCCTCATCCACTGGAACGGGGTCGGGTACTTCGCGTACGTCTCGGGCGGGTAGAAGCCGCCGGTGAACGACACCGCTGGACGGGCGATGCCGAACAGATCGTCTATCGCCGCCTTCTGTGCGTTCAGGTATCGGTCGAGGTTGATGGGCTTCGCGGTCAACCGATAGACGTGTACGGGCCCGAAGGAGCGGAGGGGACGGACACCGTTCCGCAGACGTGGTGGAACCTGGCCCTGATCTCGATAGACGTCGGCGTGAATGACCACGTACCGCACGCCTTCGGCCGCCAGCACCCTCAGGCTGTTCGGAGTATCAACGTAGCGCGAGACGAGTCGGATAGCGTCCTCGCGGGTGCCTCTCCGCTCGGATCCGTAGATCTCGTAGAGTGGCTGCAGCGTGAAGCGCTGGTAGTAGAGCTCGGACGCCGCGAGAAGCTCGGCTGGGCGCTGGTCGGTCATCAACGGATAGTGGGCCACGATGCCTGACGGCTGACGTGCGAGCCAGCGGTCGTAAGCGGGGGCGCTGCCCACCGAGGCTACGGACAGCGTCCCTGGAAGGAACTCGAAGACGGCGATGGCGACTAGCGCCATGGAGAGGACGAGGCCTCGCCGCGACCGGTTCGCGATACCGCATAGCGCCAGTGCCGCGAGCACCGCGAGCCCGATCTCGACGACGTAGCCGAGGCGTGCATAGATCCTGAAGAAGGTCGTCACGTGTTCGAGGAAGTACGACGGCATCGGGATCCGGATACCTAGCAGAGGCACCTCGCGCTGCATCGAGACGACGAAAGCGATCGGGATTGCGACGGCTGCGAGAACGGCGATACTCCGTGCCGCTGCCCCCGGGAATCTCGCGCTGCCACGGACAAGACGGACGCCCGTCAGCGCAGCGAGCACGAAGACGACGTACCCGACGAAGAGGTATTGCTCATGGAAGGCCCGCCTGAACGTGTCCTGGCTCCTAAGGGATCCCACCGATCCGAGCACCGGGTGGCGCAGGACGGGGAGCAGGTAGTCGGCGGGCGTGGCTCCACCAAGCTGCAGGCTTCGGGTGTCGTGGGACAACGAGGAGGTGACTGTGCTGCTGCCGAGGGCGTAGGCGACGATGCCGGGCGCGAGCGCAAGGCTTGTCACGCCGGCCATCACGGCGAGGAGCGTGAATGTCCAGAGCCGTTCTCCGGGAGACCTCTGCGCGACGAGATCGGAGATCGCAAATGCCACGACGAACGCAGTCGCGAGCAACCCCATGTAGGCGGCGAACAGGAAGCAGAGGCCGTAGCAGAGGCCTGCGAGCATCGCCCAGCGGAGCGTGCGTGACAGTCGCAGCTTCGCGAGGAGGCCGAGCAGGACGATGAGCGTCCAACCGTGCATGAAGGCGACGTGCCCGGAGACGGCCCGCTCCACCATCCAGGGGTTGAAGGCCATCACGAACCCTCCGAAGAGACTCGGAAGCATGCCAAGCCGAGCCCAGTCGAGGAGCGCGAACCCGGCGAACGCCGTCAGGACGAACCCCGCGAGGAGAAACGCGTTGAACGCGGCAACGGTCCCGAGGGGTCCGCGCAATGCCCAGATCACCGAGTGCTGGATCGGCTGGGCAATCACCGGCTGGGTCAGCATCGGCATTCCCTCCGGAGCGCCGTTGAGCGGATCGTGGTGAAAGGTGAACGGCGTGGCTCCCAGGGCAGCCGTGACGTCATACGTCCGGATCGCCTGGGTTGCATCACTAAAGCCGACGAGGACACTTGAACCCGGATGTGCGATCAGCGGCGCGAAGTACGCGCCCGTCACCGCCAGGTATAGAACGAGAGCGAGTCCATACCGCGCGAGACGCCGCGAGAAGAGGATCGCAAGCCCGCCTCGAGGCGCAGGCGGAGCCGCTCCAGTCATCTCCTGTGACACCTGACGACGAATCCTAGCCGGGCATCTCTACGATATCTCCGGCAAGGGAGCGCAGGCAGTGGAGAGCGCCCCCTCGCAGAACTCTGCCGTCGCATCCCAGTCGAGATCGAGAGAGCGGCGCCAGGCCACCGTGCGAAGCCGTTCGTGGAGGCCCGGATCGTCGAGAAGGCGTCGAAGCGCCCGCGCCAGGGCTGCGGGATCGGGCGGAGTGAGCAGACCCGTCCGACCGTCCTCGATCGAGTCCCGGAATCCCGGGATGTCGTAGCCGACCGAGGGCGTGCCGCGGCGCGCGGCTTCCGTCACCGTCAACCCCCACCCTTCTCGAACGGAGCATCCGACGAGGATGTCTGCAGCCGTCAGGAGAGCCGCCTTCTCCTCATGCGAGACGGAGCCGGGCAGCCGCACCGCCTCGGCGAGGCCGCGCTCGAGAGCGAGCTGCTCGAGCCGCTCGCGGTCGCGCCCCTCGCCGGCAATGGTGAGCGTCGCCGACGGATAGGCCTCACGAAGAAGACCGAGTGCCCGGATCGCGTGGTCGTACCGCTTCGAGGGCGTCAGCCGGCCGACGGCAACGAGCCTCCCCTCGAGCGTCCTCGGGCCGAGCTCGTCGACCGCCGGGGTGTCGACCGCCATCGGCATCACACGAATGTCTCCCCGTAGCCCCAGCCGACGGAGGTCGTCACGGGTCGAGTTCGAGATGGTCAGCACGGGCGTGCGACGGTAGGCCTGCAGGTACACGGGTTCGGCGAGGTACCCGGCCGCGGCAATCCCTCGGGGCGCCTCGTACCACCACACCTCGCGGGCGAGCTGGTTGACCCACAGAACAGTCGGTGCACGCGACCACAGCGGCGCGAAATACGGTAGCGTGTTGACCTGCTCCAGGACGACGTCGAAGGTTGTTCTGCGCGCAAACGAAGGAGCTGCGAACCGGGTCGTCACCTCCGTGCCCTGCCGGACAACGCCCACACCGTCGATCCGCTCGTAGGCAGCGGTACCGGGCGGACGCGACGTGAACCACGTCACCGAGTGACCTGCCTGCACGAGCCGGCGGGCCACCTCGTGCGTGAGGTGCTCTGCCCCCCCGGCCCGCGGGCTCCGCACGTCACGCCAGTTCAGGAGAAGGACTCGCATGTCCTCAGGGGCGGAGCAGCCCCTGGACGAAGCCAGCGGCGAAGGACATGTGCGTGCCGACGAGGCCCGGGACGGTGACAGCGCCTACCGCGGGCGAGCGGAACCTCAGTCCCGAGAGCGCAGCGCTCGCGAGGATCACGACGCAGTACACCGCTGCGGCCGACAGCCAGAGCCGCAGCCACGCGTCACCGATGACGAGCGCGACCGGAGCGAGCAAGAGGAACGCGAGGAGCGTAACGGGAAGAACGGTCGTGAGGCGCAACCTCCGTCCCCGGGCCACTCGTACCTGGCGACCGCGACGGATGCCGTACGCTCGGGCCTCCGCGAACCGGGGCGAGAACAACGGCGCCGGCCGATCGCCGAGCACCGTGTCGGGGGTGTAGACGACGGAATCCCCGTTCTCGACCAGGTGACGGCATACCTCGTCGAGTGGGACGTTCCCGAGTTCGAGGAATGGATCACGCCGCACCACCATCGTCTCGTCCGGGAACTCGGTGACGAAGCGGAGGTTGCCGGGTGTAAACCGGAAGTAGAGGGCGCCGCCGCCGAACCGAGACTCGGAGACCGCAGCCGCGCCTCGCTCGAGCAGCGCTCCCGTCAGCGGAGCCATCTTGGGGGCGACGACCGCCGCAACGCCGGATCGAGTCAAGTACGGCACCGTCGCCGAGAGCCAGTTCCCGGCCGGGCGCACACCATCACCGACGAACGCGACGATGTCCGTATCCGCGGCGAGGACGGCTGCGCGCACGGACGCCGCATCGAATCGGTCGACCCTGACGACGTCGATCGACGGCCAGTCGAGCGATCCGAGCACGGAGGGATCGGCCGTGACGATAGTCACCCTCTGGCCCAGGGTTGACGGCTGTACGAGGTCTGCCGATCCGAGCAGCCGCCGCTTGCGCTTGTAGTACCGAAGGATTCGCAGGCGATAGAAGATGGCCGCCGTGTCGACGAGGGCATGGAGCACGGCGAGCGAGCGTACGCCCGAACCGGTGAACTGGTAGTCCAGCGTGACCGGGAGCTCGCGAATGCGCCGGAAGCCGAGCGCACGCGAGACGGCGAGGAGCTCGAGATCGAATGCGTAGCGCTTGACGACGAGCAGTGGGATGACCTCCTCCGCTATCTCGCGCCGGAAGAGCTTCAACCCCACCTGGGTGTCTCTCACGTCGAGGCGGAAGAGGACACGGACATACTGCTGGAAGAGCCAGCTCGCCACGCGACGCGACCGCGGATAGAGCACGTGGGAATCCGGATGGCGTTTCGAGCCGATCGCGAAGTCGAGCTGCTCCGACTCGGCAACGCGAAGGAACTCGGATAGCCGCGACGGGTGAAGGTCGAGATCCGCGTCGATGAACGCGATCCAACGCCCGCGCGCCTCGAGGGCGCCCGTCCGGACGGCGTAGCCTTTCCCGAGGTTTCGGTCGTAGTGGATCGTTCGGACGTTCTCGGAACGCGCCTCCATGAGACGCTCCTCCGTCTCGTCTATGGAGCCGTCGGAGACGACGATCAGTTCGAACGACTCACCGAGGGCGCCTTCGAGGCACCTCCGGATCGTTTCGATGTTGGCGACGATCGCGCCCGCCTGATTGAAGACCGGCACAACGACGCTGAGCTCGAGCTGAGAGGGCGGGGGAGCCGCATGGCGTCGCTCGGGGATCGATTGCACCTGCCAAGCCGTCACGTGCGAACCTTCGCTTCGGCGGATGCACTCTGCAAGGAGCGGAGCGCCGCGTCGACGAGCATCGCGATCAGGTCGGGGAAGGCGACTGCCGGGCGCCATCCGAGCGCCTTCCTCGCCCGCCGCGGATCGCTGACGAGGTCGTGCAACTCGGCATTCCCGCGGCGGAGACCCACGTCGGGCCGTACGTATCGTCGCCACTCGCGACCGATACGAGCGAACTCGTGCTGCACGCACTTGAGGACGCTGTGCGTCTCTCCGGTTGCGATGACGTAGTCCGCCGGCTCGTCCTGCTGGAGCATGAGCGACATCGACCGCACGTAGTCGCCGGCGACGCCCCAGTCCCTGCTGGCATCGAGATCGCCTACGACGAGCTCCTCCCGCAGCCCGAGCTTGATGCCGGCCACGGCGCGAGCGATCTTCTGAGGAAGGAAATCCGACGGTCGCCGGGGAGACTCGTGGTTGTCGAGAATTCCTGACGAGGCGTGCGTCCCGTGTGCAGGTCGGTAGCTCGCGGTGATGTACTGCCCGTACGCCTTCGCCACGCCGTACGGCGTACGGGGTGAGAGCGGCGTCTCCTCGCTCTGTGGCACTTCGCGCGGCTCACCGAAGATCTCGCTCGACGACGCCTGGTAGAAGCGAATCGAGGGATCGACCTCACGGATCGCCTCCACGATGAAGGTCACCCCGACCGCCGCGAACTGCGCGGTGAGGACGGGCTCCTGCCACGAGATCGGCACGAACGAGGCGGATGCCAGGTTGTACACCTCGCTGGGATGCGCATGGCGTAAGGCGCGGACGAGCGACGGCTGGTCGAGCAGATCGGCTTCAGTCAGCGCCACCTGGTCGCGAACGTCGTCCAGGTTCGAGTACTGACGTGGCTGGCGGATGATCCCGAACACCTCGTAGCCCTGCGCCACGAGCAACTCTGCCAGATAGGAGCCGTCCTGGCCCTCCAAGCCCGTGATCAACGCGCGGCGAGTGAGCATGTGCGCATCCTACGGCGAGAGGCCGGACATTGGTCAGCCGTCTTGGTCGACAGCATGGCCGTTCGTCGCGTAGCGTTCCGGCGATGACCGCGGCAAGCGACTCTCTCACGATCCTCATGCCGGTGTTCAACGAGGTCGACACGATCGAGGCCGCTATCGCCGACGCGCTCGGTGCCGAGCTTCCCGTGCGGTCCCGTCAGCTCGTGATCGTGGACGACGGCTCGACCGACGGCACGCGCGAGTGGCTGGCGATGGCTTCACTACCGGACAACGCGGAGGTCGTCGTGCACGCGTCCAACAAGGGCAAGGGCGCAGCGATCCGGACAGGGCTCCAGCACGCACGTGGAACCTACTCGGCCATCCTCGATGCTGACCTCGAGTACGCCGCAGCCGATCTCTGGCCCGTGCTCGAGCCGCTGCTCGCCGGCAAGGCGCGGGTCGTCTTCGGCACGCGCGCCTGGACATCCCAGTCCTCGTTCAGCTTCTGGTATGTGGTGGGCAACAAGTCGGTCACGATGGCCGCGAACGTGCTCTACAACTGCTGGATCTCGGACGTGATGACGTGCCACAAGGCGATGAGCACCGAGCTGTTCCGGTCGCTTCGCCTGCGCGAGCGCGGATTCGCGATCGAGCCGGAGATCGCCGCCCGGGTGTTGCGGTCGGGCGAGCGGATCTACGAGGTGCCGATCGGCTACGCCGCGCGCTCGCGCGACGAAGGGAAGAAGCTGACCGCACTGGACGGTGTTCGCGTGCTCCGAACCCTCGTGCGCTGCAGATTCGGCTAGATGGCGTCGCGGTACGCCGCCACGGTCGCCGCAGTCGCCGCGGACCAAGAGTAACCTGCGTGCGCCTTCTCCCTCCCCGCCGCGCCTAGCCGGTTCCGGAGGGCGGAGTCGGCGAGAAGCTGCTCGAGTGCTGCCCGCAGCGCGACGATGTCACCCTGCGGCACGACGAGGCCTGTGACGCCGTCGTCGATCGCGTCGGCGAGGCCGCCGACGCCCGTTGTGACCACGGGCCTGCCGTACGCCATGGCCTCGCGGGCGGTCACGCCGTACCCCTCGCGGCGCGAGGGCACGCATACGACGGCCGCCCGCTCGTAGTATTGACCGAGGCCGTCGTGCGGGACGAAACCGACTGTCGACGGCACCAAGTCTCGCAGCGGCCCGTCGCCGACGACGACGAGCGGGAGGCCAGCGGCCGCGCCGACGAGTTCGTGAATGCCCTTCTCCTCCGACAGCCGACCGACGTAGAGGACGTGCGGGGGCTCCTCGGGCGCACCGACGTCGGCCGGGATGTCGATTCCGCTCGGGATCACACGGACGTCTTTTGCCCCGAGCGCTCTGACATCGGCGGCCAGTGAGGAGGACGCACATACGACCACGCGTGCCCGGCGAAGCAGCGGCCGGAAGAGCCACGGCAGCCGCTTCGCGAACTCGACGTCCGAACCCCACGCCTGAAGAACGAGCGGCTTCCCGGTTGCGAGCCCTGCGACGGCCGAGGGCAACCAGTGGGCGTGCACGACGTCGGCCCCCCGTGAGGCCCGCCGCGCGGCTCGGGCGAAGGAGAGCAGGAACAGCGGCAGCAGGAGCACGCGCCAGGGCCTGGCCCGCAGGTTGTTCGCGATCCCGTCCCCGTAGGCGATCCCGTAGTGCCGGAACGACGCCGGTGAGACGACGACGACCTCGACCCCGGCCTGACGCATGTGGACCACCGCATCCTCGACGAACAGCCCCGCGATGTCGCCCGGGTGACGCGGGT
>Ga0302322_100003999_pt1 | contig 12747 bp, 8 predicted proteins | sample Fen_T0_2_FD_203757 | JGI IMG/M metagenome (GOLD analysis project Ga0302322, IMG submission 203757) | Peat permafrost microbial communities from Stordalen Mire near Abisko, Sweden - Fen_T0_2 | ecosystem: Environmental > Terrestrial > Soil > Wetlands > Permafrost | place: Sweden: Abisko...
ATCGCCATCGAGCGGCTGGAGCAGGCCCTGCCCCTGGCGGTGGCCCTGCTGAGCGGCGGCATCTCGACCCTGGAGATCACCCTGCGCACGCCCGTGGCCCTGGAGGCCATCCGCTGCATCTGCCGCGCCTTCCCCGATGCCTCCGTGGGGGCCGGCACGGTCACCACCCCCGAGGCCCTGCGTCAGGTGGCCGAAGCCGGGGCGAGCTTTGCCGTGAGTCCCGGGCTGACCCGGCCCCTCCTGGAAGCGGCGGCGGCGTGCGCCATCCCCCTGCTGCCCGGCGTGATGACCCCCACCGAGGTTATGGCCGCCGTGGACGCGGGTTTCCGGCTCTTGAAGCTGTTCCCCGCCGAGCAGGCCGGAGGCATCCCCATGCTCAAGGCCCTGGCGGGGCCCTTCAAGGAGCTGCGCTTCTGCCCCACGGGCGGCATCGGGCCGACGTTGGCGCCCGCCTACCTCGCCCAGCCCAACGTGCTGTGCGTGGGCGGCTCCTGGCTCACGCCCAGGGCCCTGCTGGAGGCTGGCGACTGGCAGGCCATCCAGGCATTGGCGCGTGAAGCTGTGGCCCTAAGGCGCTAAAGTTGGAACGGACCCGCCTTTTGTCTTCGTCCAAACTCTTTCCAGGAGCAGACCCATGGCCATCAAGGTAGGCATCAACGGTTTCGGCCGTATCGGACGGATGGTCTTCCGCGCCGCGATCCAGAATTTCCCCGACATCGAGATCGTGGGCATCAACGATCTGCTGGAGCCTGATTACCTGGCCTACATGCTGCAGTTTGATTCGGTGCACGGCCGCTTCAAGGGCACCATCGCCGTGGACGGCAGCACCCTGATCGTCAACGGCAAGCGCATCCGCCTGACCGCCGTCAAGGATCCCGCCGAGCTCAAGTGGAATGAGGTGGGCGCGGATGTCGTCGTCGAATCCACTGGCCTCTTCCTCACCAAGGAGACCGCCGAGAAGCACCTGGCTGCCGGGGCCAAGAAGGTCATCCTGTCCGCCCCCAGCAAGGACGACACGCCCATGTTCGTCTTCGGCGTGAACGACAAGAGCTACGCAGGCCAGACCATCATCTCCAACGCCAGCTGCACCACCAACTGCCTGGCCCCCGTGGCCAAGGTGCTGAACGACGCCTTCGGCATCAAGCGCGGCCTCATGACCACGGTACACGCCGCCACCGCCACCCAGAAGACCGTGGATGGTCCCAGCAACAAGGACTGGCGCGGCGGCCGCGGCATCCTGGAGAACATCATCCCCAGCAGCACCGGCGCGGCCAAAGCCGTGGGCAAGGTCATCCCGGAACTGAACAAGAAGCTCACGGGCATGGCCTTCCGCGTGCCCACCTCCGACGTCTCGGTGGTGGACCTCACGGTGGAACTGAACACGGCCACCACCTATGAAGCCATCTGCGCCGCCATGAAGGCTGCCGCCGACGGCCCCATGAAGGGCATTCTGGGCTATACCGATCAGAAGGTCGTCTCCACGGACTTCCGCGGCGAGAGTTGCACCTCGGTCTTCGACGCCGATGCGGGCATGGCCCTGGACGGCACCTTCATCAAGGTCGTCTCCTGGTATGACAACGAGTGGGGCTACTCCTGCAAGGTGCTGGAGATGGTGAAAGTCATCGCGAAGTAGCGTTCACCACCGAACCGTGATTCACCGCAGGGAACACTGAGAGCGCAGAGGGAGCCTATTCTCCACGTTCTCGGCGTTCTCTGCGGTTGGCGTCCCGCTGGAAATCACCGGCAGTCGGAGTACTGTGTTCAGGTCCCGGAGTCCAACCATGTTCAAGCGTCTCCTACTTCTTGCGTGTCTCGCCTTCCCTGTTACGGAACGTCCCGCCCTCGCGCAGGTGGCGCCGAGCGGTGCCGTCCAGGTTCCGTCCGACCTTCCCACCGGTGAACGCTGGCTGAAGCACTTCAACGAGGACCTGCTGCCTTTCTGGAATCTGCCGGATGCCTGGGGTACACCCCGGGGCGACTTTCCCACCTTCCGGGGCAACGACGGCCGGGCCGTGGACTGGGCCAAGCCCCCCGAAGAACTGGCCACGGCGCCAGGCTGGCTCAAGGAGAACTTCGGCCGCGAGTTCGTGCGCATGAAGTCGCGCCAGACCTACTTCTATGGCGTGGCCTACCACCTGACGGGCGATCCCAAGATGCTGGCACTGGCCCGCGATGGCGCGACCTTCATCCGGAAGCGGGCCCTGGACCCCGCCACCGGCAGCGCTGTCTCGTACTGGGAGAAGGGGGTGGCTCACCCGGAGGTGCTGGCCCGCACCAGCCAGGATCTGGCCTACGCCGAGCTGGGCCTGGCCATGTACTACTACCTGACCCGCGATGAGGCCGTGCTGAAGGACATCAAGAAGCTCAAGCGGCACATCTTCACCCGGTACTGGAATCCCCAATGGCAGGCCCTGCGCTGGGTGGTGAAGCCGAATACCGAAGATGACCAGCTGCGCCAGGAGCTGGTGGCCCAGTTGGATCAGGTCAACGCCTACCTGCTGCTGCTCGCGCCGCTTCTGCCCTCGGCAGACCAGAAGGCCTGGACCGCCGACCTGCAGCGCCTCGCCCAGGTGATGGTGAAGGACTACCACGACGCGGACCGTCATTTGTTCTGGGGCACGATCCACGATCCAACCCAGAAGAAGCTGGGCTCGCGCCACACCGACTTCGGCCACAGCGCCAAGGCCTACTGGATGCTGGAGCGCATCGGCCGGCTCACGCAGGACACGGCACTGGTCGAGCTGGCCACCACCGGCGCCAAAGCCGTGCTGAAGCAGGCCTACCTGCCGGACTCGGGCACCTGGGGCTCGCGGCTGCGGCCGGATGGCTCGGTGGATTCGGGCAAGGAGTGGTGGATCTACGCCGAGCTCGACCAGCTGGCCGCGACCCTGGCCCTGACGGACCCGGCCCAGGCCGTGCCCCTGCCCCGCACGGCGGACTTCTGGTTTCGCGTGATGGTGGACCACCGGGGGCACGAGGTCTGGGGCGGCGCGGGCGGCCCTGATTTCGAGCCCTACGAGGGCCCCAAGATCCACCAGTGGAAGAGCGGCTACCACTCCGCCGAGCATGCCCTGGTGGGCTACCTCACGGCCCAGGCCCTTCATGGGCAGCCCGCCACGCTCTACTTCGCCCCTTCGAACCCGAAGGTCCTGCTGCGGCCTTATGTCTTCGCGGGAACCGAAACGAAGCGCGCCAGCCTTCCGCTGCCGGGCTTCCCGGGGCGGCGGAAGGTGGCGGTGGCCTTCACCAGGCTGCGCTGATCACTTCTTGAGGACGGCCGAAGTCAGGGGCTGGAGGGTGACCGTGCTGGCACCCGCCGTGGTGACGATCGACACGCCCGTGCCCGGGAGGGTGATGGGTGTCAGGCCGGCCTTGGCACCGTCCACCACCAGGCTGGCCGTGCTGAGGTCCGCGCCTGTGTTGAAGGACTTGGGCGTGCTGTCGGCATTGTGGAAGACGTAGTAGGTCGTGGCATCCACGGTGGAGGCCACACACTTGTAGCCGAAGGCCAGGGTGCTGCTGCCGACCCCGACCGGAGGGATGGCGGTGACATTGGCGGCGCGGACGGCATCCGGCAGGCGGAAGGCATTGCTGCTCTTGCGCAGGGCGATGAGCCCCTGGACGTAGGCGTAGAGCTGGTACCCACTGCTGGTGGTGGCGACGTTCGCGAAGCCGCCGGACAGGGGGTTGCCGCCGGTGTAGACCTGGGACCAGGCCACCATGTTGATGGCGTCCGAGGCGTTGTAAGAGTTGTCCACGAAGACCCGAGAGCCGTTGGTCTTGGTGTTGGAGCTCCCGCCAGGGGCGGTGGTTTCCTTGGTCCGGAACAACTCGTCCCCGGCATGGATGAAGGCCAGGCCCTGGGAGGACAGGAGCACCGCGTTGGCCACCTTGGCCCGCTTGAGGAGGTCCGCATCCCCGGCTGTTCCCTTGGGCGAGTTGGTGGCCATGGCCAGCACATCGTAGAGGCAGAGGTTGTCGTGGCAGGTGAGGTAGCTGACCACGTTGTTGGTGGAGCCCGGCGCGAAGCCGTTGGTGGGCAGGCCCGCAATGTTGGAAAAGAGGTCTCCGGGGGCCCTGGCCAAATTCGAAAGGAAGGCAGGTGCCCCATCGTTGGGATAACCATTCTTGAAGAGGTTCCGGTAGCTGTCGGAGAACATCGCCACGTTCAGCCCGGCGAACTGGGTGGAGTGCCCCTGGTCGGCGCCGCTGGTGGCGTCGCCGTTGTAGTCCGTGGCGGGCCCGCTGTAGTAGCCGTTCCAGCCCTCGCCCAGGAAGACCACGTTGGGGTTGAGCGCCTTGGCCGCACTGTAGGCGGCCTTGACGGTCTGGGTGTCCAGAACACCCATGAGGTCGAAGCGGAAGCCATCCACCCGGTACTCGCCGACCCAATAGGCGATGGAATCCACGATGAGCTTCCGCACCATCTTCGCCTCGGAGCGCACGTCCTGGCTGCCGGCGCCGTTGTTGCTCGTGCTGCGATAGAAGTAGCCCTGGATGCCGGGATCGCCCAGGACGTTGTTGTTGGCGGTGTGGTTGTAGACCACGTCGAGGATGACGCCCATGCCCTGCTTGTGGATCTCGTTCACCAGGGTCTTCAACTCATTGATGCGCGCAGTGGGGCTCAGGGGGTTGGCCGAATACATTCCGGTGGGCGTGAAGTAGTTCTGGGGGTCGTAGCCCCAGTTGTAGTTGGCGCCCGCGGTTTTGGCGGGATCCAATTCCCGGGTGCCGATCTTCGTCTGGTCGTAGGTGTAGTTCTCCAGGGGACAGAGCAGCTGGACGTGGGTGACGCCCAGCTTCTGGATGTGGGGCAGGAGCTCGATGAGGCCTTTGTACGTTCCCCAGGTGTGGCCGGAGGCGAAGCCGATGAGGTTCGGGTCCACTGTCAGGTCCCGGATCCCCGCCTCGTAGACAATGGCATCGCGGTTCGAGCCGTAGGCGAGGGGCGCCGGGGTTGTTCCATCGGTCCCCTTCAGTTTCGAGCCATCGAAGTAGTACGAGCTGCCGGTGTAGGGCGTCCAACCGCCATCGGGATCCACGGACGCGGGGTTCACGATGGCGCCTTTGCCGATGGAGTCCCCGGAGATGCTCGCGGTGCCGGTGTGGATCCATTGCGCCATGGATTTCGCATAGGGGTCCAGCACGTAGCTGCCGCTCACCTTGTAGACGTAGAAGCTCTGGGCCGGAATGGCGATGGCGCCCGTCGTCCAGATGCCGCCCGCACCCCGGGTCATGGCCAAGGGTGTGGCGGAGGATAGGCTGTCATTCCAGTTCGCATAGAGACAGAGCCCCACAGAGCTGGCGTTGGGGTTCCAGTAGTTGAAGGTGACGGTGCTGCCGCTGAAGACCGCCCCCAGGAGGTTGCTGGGGACCTTGTAGTAGGCAGGATCCGCGGCCGGCGTCGCATTGGGATCGCCATCAATGGCCGAAGCGGTGGGTCCCGCCGGGGCCGAGCCCCCACCACCCCCGCCGCCACCACAGCCTGAGAGCAGCACCAACCCGGCGCCAAGGAGGGAAGCGAGAAATCGGGTCATGGGAACCTCCAGGCGAGCGCAAATGGGTCGGCTGCCCCGGCTAGCGGGCGGGGCGCTTCAGGTACATCCGGTCGTAGTACTCATCGAGCATGCGCTGGACGCCAAAGGCGTCCCGGGTGCTCTGGATGGAGGCCACCATCATGTCCACCCAGGCCTCATGGCGGTCGTAGTAGGTGGGCAGCACCTCCTCGGCCAGCACCTTCTTGAAGGCCTTGAAGTCGTGCTTGTCGAGCAGGGCCTCGTCCTCGCTCTCGAAGCCATCACCGAACTGCCAGCCGTTCACGCCGTGATTGCAGGCTTCGGGCCACCAGCCATCGAGGATGGAGAGATTCAGCACGCCGTTCATGGCGGCCTTCATACCCGAAGTGCCGGAGGCCTCCTTGGGACGGCGCGGGTTGTTCAGCCACACATCGGAGCCCCGGGTGAGCATGCGTCCGATCTCCATGTCGTAGTTCTCAAGGAAGACCACGCTGTTCGGATAGCGCTTCGTCATCTCCAGGATGTTCTCAACAATCTTCTTGCCATTGTCATCCAGGGGGTGGGCCTTTCCGGAGAAGACGATCTGGAGCTTCCCGGATTTCAGCAGGGGCTCGATGAATTTGCGGTCCGTGAAGATGAAGTTGGAGCGCTTATAGGGCGCGGCGCGGCGGGAGAAGCCGATGAGCAGCTTGTCCGCGTCGAGCTTGACACCGGTGCGGGTCTCGACGAAGGCGAGGAGCTTCTTCTTGTTGTCCAGGTGCGCCTTCCACAGCGCTTCCTTGGTCTTCTTCGAGCCCTCGCAGGCGGTGGCCAGGTCGAGCATGCGCGGGTCCACCCACGTGGGCCGGTGGATGGCGTTGGTGATGCCGATGATCTCGCAGCGGCCCTCGACCTTCTTCCACATGGTGTTGGCGGTGACCCGGTGCAGGTCGGCCACCGCGTTGGCGATGCGGGAGAGGCGCAGGGCGCCCACGGTCATGTTGAAGGGGCTGCCGCCCAGCTGCTTGAGCTGGGCCTTGGTGAGGCCGAGGTTGGCGCCCATGTAGAGGAAGCGATCGATGGGGTGGGATTCATTGCCCTGGACGATGGGCGTGTGGGTGGTGAAGACCACGTCCTCGCGGGTCTTGGCCCAGGCCGCCTCGAAGGTGGTGCCCTTGGTCATGCGCTGGTGCATGAGCTCGAAGCCGGCGAAGAGCGCGTGTCCCTCGTTGAAGTGGTAGACGTCGGGCTTGATGCGCAGGGCCTGCAGGGCCCGCACGCCGCCGATGCCCAGCACCATCTCCTGGGCCACCCGCTCCTCGCCGAACCAGCCGTAGAGCTGGCCGGTGATCCAGCGGGATTCGCCATCGTTCTCCTCGATGTCCGTGTCCAGCAGGTAGAGGGAATCCACGCCAAAGCTGTTCACGCGCCAGACCTTGATCTTGACGGGCTTGCCCTTGATCTCGATCTCGACCGTGACGCCGGTGTCCTCCAGGAAGTCATGGTTGCCGCTGCGGTAGGCGTCGTAGACCTGGCCGGATTCCGCATCCACCATCTGCTCACCGTAGCCCTGCTTCCAGCGGATGCCAATGCCCACCAGCGGATAGCCGTGGTCCTTGACACCTTTGAGGTAGTCCCCGGCCAGGATGCCCAGGCCCCCCGCATAGATCTTGAACGGGCTTTCGAGGGCGTATTCCATGCAGAAATACGCGACCTTGGGCAGTTTCTTGCTGGACATGCAGGCTCCTTCGTTCGTTCTTGATCAACGCTGTGTTCGCTGGGCGCCATTCGTGCCGAATGGCGTGAAAGTTGACGCTTAGTGGGCTTCGGCCGGGACGCGCTCGAGCAGGACGTACTGGTCGGCCTTGAGGCTGACCTTGCCGTCCGTCACTTTGGCCGTTTGGCCGGTGTAGGCATCGCGCAGGGTCTGGCCCTCCTCGAAGACGCCCGCCACGGTCAGGCTGACCGGGCCTTTGGCACCCATGGCCACCACCACGCGGTCGCCGCTGACAGGTTCCACGCGGCTGAAAGTGTAGGGGGCCTCGCCCAGCTGCTTGTGCTCACCCGAGGCCAGGGCGCGATGCCGGGCCCGGAAGGTGCCGAGCTTGCGCCAGTGGGCCAGGACCTTCGTGTCCGGCGTCGCCCAGTTCATATCGGAACGGGTGGCCTGCTGCTGATCGGTGCGGGGCATGGGCCCCAGGGGCCGTGCGGTTTCGTCACCGTAGAAGATCTGCACACCGCCAGGGGCCAACAGGAGGGCGGCGCCGCCTTCGATGAGCCGGTCCCGCTCGAAGAGCTCTGTGTCGTGGGAGGAGATGTAGTTCAGCATGTGGACGGGCTTGCCGGCCTGGGCCTGGGCATAGCTCTTGAAGAGTTTCTCGGGCTTGGCGAAGGCGCCTTCCTGTTGCTGAAAGTCGAAGTTGAGCATGGCGTCAAAGCCGAAGCCGGTCAGCTTGTGCCTGGTAGGACCGACGCCCCAGTACTCGCCCACCATCCAGAAGGGGGCGTCATCGACCTTGCGGGTGGGGTTCCTGGCCTTGAACCCGGCCAGGGCCTTCAGGGCCTCCGCCTTCAGGGCAGCCCAGGCCTCGGGCTCCACGTGCTTCACGGTGTCACAGCGGAAGCCGTCGATGCCGTACTCGCGCACCCAGTCCGTGAGCCATGTGATGAGGTAGCCGCGCACGGTGGTGTTCGGCAGGTCCATGGCTTTCGAATCAGCCTTCTCCTTGAGGAATTTCGGAAGCTTCACGACCTCCGTGCTCTCCGTACGGAAATCCGGCAAGTAGGCCAGCTGCATGGTGAAGTCGTCGCGGCCGCCATCCAGGTAGCCGGGCAGACCCGCGCGCACCCACGGCTTGCCCCACCAGTCGCCGAACTTGAAGGAGTTGTAGTCGATGTAGTTGTGGTAGTTCCGCAGGAGGTTCGCATCCTTCTCCCAGTCCGGCCACAGGATGTCGATCTTGAGGTCCTTGGCGGTCTGGATATCCAGGTAGCCAGGGTGGTTCATGACGATATCGAAGAGGATGCGGATGCCCTGGGCGTGGGCCGTGTCCACCAGCTCACGCAGCTCCTCGGGGGTGCCCATGTTCTTGTCCAGCACCGTGTAGTCCAGGGCGTAGTAGCCGTGGTAGGCGTAGTGCTTGAATTCCTTCTGACCGCCCTGCACCCAGCCGTGGATCTGCTCGTAGGGGGCCGTGATCCACAGGGCATTGACGCCCAGCTCCTTGAACCAGCCTTCCTTGAGCTTGAGGGTGAGCCCCTTGAGATCGCCGCCGTGGAAGGTGCCCGCGTCATCCTTCGGCGCCTTCTCCCGCTGGCGGCCATAGCTCTGGTCGTTGGCCGGATTGCCGTTGTAGAATCGGTCCGTCATCACGAAGTAGACGATGGGGTTCTCGGCGAAGGTGCCGGGCACCGTGGTGGGTGCGGGGACCTGGGCCTGCGCGGCCAAGCTGACTGCCAGCAGCAGGGCACTCATGGAGGTTGAAAGTTTTTGAAGGGGACTCATGGAGACTCCACGCCGAAAGTAGAACTCGCACGCTTGGGTCGGGCTTTGCCCGATCCAAGCGTGGGGGTGCGGGGGTGTGCGCACAGCGCGGAATCCCCGCAAGGTATTCGCCCTACTTCTTGCAGACGTGGTCCTTCAGGGCCTCTTCCTTGGAGAAGTAGATGGTGCGGTCGTTGTTGACCACCCAGATCGCCTTGTGGGCGTTGCCGTCGAAAGCCATATCCTTGGCGCCCTGCTCCTTGATGTCGCCCTTGTGGATGATGTAGTTCACCTGGGCCTTGGAGCCTGTCTTGAATTCCTCGTAGTCGGCATGCCAGAAGACGCCGAAGTCATTGGTGCCCGTGGGCATCATGGGATTGGGCCACTCGATGTCAGGCAGGGGCATGTTGGGGCTCTTCCAGAGATGCACGCCCCACTTGGCGTAGTTGCCATCACAGCGGTGGTAGTTGATCTCGATCTTGCCATCAGGCGGCGTGGCGAGGACGGGGGTGAGGGCTAGGGCGATCACGGCGATCGCCTTGAGAAGGGTCGAGCGGAGGCTCATGCGTGACTCCTTGTGGGGGAAGGGAGGGCGACAGCCCTCGGTTGGAAACGGGTTCAGCCCTTGCTGGCGCCGGCGGTGAGGCCGGAGATCATCCAGCGCTGGGCCAGGATGAAGACGACGGAAATGGGCAGGCCGGACAGGATGGCCGCCGCGGCGAAATCGCCCCAAAGGTACTTCTGGGCGTAGAGGAACTGCTTCATGCCCGCGGCGATGGTCAGCTTGTCCTGGGAACGCAGCAGGACGGAGGCCACGGGGTACTCGTTCACCGCGCCGATGAAGGCGAGAATGAAGACGACCATGAGGATGGGCACGGCCATGGGCAGGAGCACGTACCAGAAGGCCTGCCAGGGTGTGGCGCCATCCACGGTGGCCGCCTCTTCGATCTCGGCGGGGATGGTTTCGTAGAAGCCCTTGATGACCCAGATATAGAGGGCGACCCCGCCGGAATAGGCCAGCACCAGGGACCAATAACTGTCCACGCCGAAGAGCGGGAAGGCGTGGCCGATGCGCGAGAAGATGGCGTGGATGGCGACCAGGGCCAGGATCGTTGGGAACATCTGCATGAGCATGAGGCCCGTCAACGCGGCGCTCTTCCGGGCGAACTTCAGCCGCGCGAAGGCGTAGGCTGCCGTGGTGGACAGCAGCACCGCCACCAGGGCGGACAGGGTGGCCACCTTCACGGAGTTCCACAGCCAGCGGAGCACGGGCAGGTCGGGGATGATTTCGCGACCATCTGCGTTCACCACAGGCAGGCCCAGGGCGAAGCGCCAGTGTTCGAGGCTGATGGTCTCCGGAATCAGGCTGCCCGATGCGAAGTTGCCCGGCCGGAAGGAAATGGAGACCACCAACAGGAGGGGAAAGATGACCAGGGCACATAGGCAGATGAGGAAGCCATGGGCCGCGACCACGCGCCAGCGCTGGGATTTGTCGATGACGATCGCCATGGCGTGCTCCTCTCAGCGCTTGTCGTCTTGCGAGATCTTCGTGGCACGGATCTGGACCAGGGAGATCGCGGCCACCATCAGGAAGATCACGGTGGAGATGGCCGCCGCCAGCCCGAACTGCTGCCCTGAATCCTGGAAGGACATGCGGTAGGTGTACGACACGAGAATGTCCGTAGTGCCAGCCGGGGTGGCCGTATTCAGGAAATCAGGCAACCCACCCGTGAGGAGGGCGATGAGCACGAAGTTGTTGAAGTTGAAGGCGAAGGACGAGATGAGCAGAGGTGTCAGCGGCTTCAGGATCAGCGGCATCGTGATCCTGAAGAAGTTGGTGATGGGCCCTGCCCCCGCCACCGCCGAAGCCTCGTACAGATCGTTCGGGATCGCCTTGATGAGGCCCATGCAGACGATCATCATGTAGGGGAAGCCGAGCCAGGTGTTGACGATGAGGATCATCGTCTTGGCGAGGAAGGGGTCGGAGAACCAGGTGGGCCGGATGCCGAAAAGGCCATGCAGGATCAGGTTGATCTCACCGCTGTTGTTGTTGAATAGGCCTTTGAACACCAGGATCGAGATGAAGCTCGGGATGGCGTAGGGGAGAAAGAGCATGAACCGGTAGACCGACTTGAAGCGCAGGGAATCCCAGCTCAGCAGGACGGCCAGCAGCATGCCCAGGGACGTGCAGAACACCACGGTCAGGCTGGCAAACACGAGGGTCCACACGAAAATCCGCCAGAAGGGTTCCCGCAGGGCGGCGTCGGTGAAGATCTGGACGTAGTTCTTCCAGCCGATGTCCACCTGGTAGCCCGGATCCACGGTTTCGCCGGTGGCGGTTTCGTAGAAGCCCGTTTTGGGATTGGGCCGGATGACGCTGTGGTCCTGGTTGTTGGTGAGGCTGCCGTCCTTGTTGCGGGTGTACTGGAGGCGGGCCGGGGCGAACTCCCGCAGACCAGTCATGCGGACCTGCCCGCCGTCCGGCATCACCACGGTGAGGCCCTTCAGGAAGGTCTGATGCTCGATCAGGTCCCGCATGGGCATTTCTTCGCCCGGCAGGGGCTCGGTGATGGCGGCGGCTTTCAGGGTCTGGGCCTTGTCGGGCCCGAGGACCAGCGGCTCAGTGGCGAAGGCCGCGCCGCTGTCGGCGTCCTCCAAACGGAGGCGCCAGCGGCTGCCATCGGCATGGATGGTCGAGTTGTAGGTGGCGCCTTCGGCGCGGTAGGTCTCATCCAGGAGGTAGGCCGTGGCGCGCGGGAAGGTGAGCAGGTTCTTCGAGCTGTAATTCGTGAACCCGATGCGCACGGTGTAGAGCATGGGGAAGACCACGAAGATCAGCGCCGCGCCGATGCCCGGAAAGAGATAGCGGTAGGCGTAGGTCTTCGCGGAGGTGTAGATCCAGATGAAGCAGGCCAGGGTCACCAACATCACACAGGCCAACAAGGTTTCACCCGTGGCGTAGACCAGGGTGACGACATAGAGCCCCACCAGGCCCAGGAGGATCATCAGAGCGGGTTGGAGGAGGCGCTTGAAGGCCGGTGGCATCAACATGGGGCGTCCGGATCGGAGAGGCGGGGGCGGACCGATCGGCCCGTCCCCGCTGGTGTTCGCTTACTTCAGGATCCGCTTGGCGGCGGCGTCCAGCGCTTCCTTGGGGGTCTGCCGGCCTTCGGTCATGTTGTTCAGGGCGGACACCATGGCGGCCCAGAAGCGGCCCATCTGCGGGTTGTTGGGCATGACCACGCCATCCTTGGCGCTGGCCATGGAGACCTGGATGAAGGGATCGGCTTTCATCTTGGCGAAGGCGGCCTTGCTGGCGGGGGTGCCGATGGCCACGTCGGCGTTGATGGTCTCCAGGCCTTTCTGGCTCAGCATGCTGTTCTCGATGAACTCGCGGGCGATGTCCACATTGCCCACGCCGGAGGCGGCCTTGGTGATCATGGCGCCCAGGTAGCCCACGAAGGGCGAAGCGGCCTTGCCGCCCACGCTGGGGATCTTGGCCACACCGAAGTTGATCTTGGCCTTCTTGAGGTTGTCCCAGGCCCAGGGGCCGCTGATCATCATGGCGAGCTTGCCCTGGGCCATGTTCGATTCCATGTCGGCATAGGTGGCGCCCTTGGGCATGACGCCCTCCTTCACCAGCCGGGTCAGCATCTCGGCGCCTTTGAGGGCCCCGGCGTTGTTCACGCCCGTATCCTTGGCATCGTAGGTGCCGTCGGCCTTCATCTTGAAGGCATAGCCGCCGTTGGCCGCCAGCATGGGCATGGT
>Ga0302322_100004003_pt1 | contig 12740 bp, 9 predicted proteins | sample Fen_T0_2_FD_203757 | JGI IMG/M metagenome (GOLD analysis project Ga0302322, IMG submission 203757) | Peat permafrost microbial communities from Stordalen Mire near Abisko, Sweden - Fen_T0_2 | ecosystem: Environmental > Terrestrial > Soil > Wetlands > Permafrost | place: Sweden: Abisko...
TGGATCGATCAGAACGTGAAAAAGAGTATGGGATTCTAATTTCCCGCTCATAAATCAAGTGAAAAACAAGGTATAAAAAAGTGGCTGCGGACAAAATCCGCAGCCACTTTTATTTGATTTTCTTTACGATAATTAAAAGATGATTTTCCGTTCGACCATGGCGGCAACTTCCTGCTGAGAGTAGCCTAACAGGTCTTTGAGCACATAGTCGTTATTCTCGCCGATGGAAGGAGCAGGCCGCCGGATGGTCGGCGGCATATCCGCTAAACGCATGGGGTTATTATATACATATTCGGTCCCGATGATGGGATGCTGAATTTCAACATTAACCTCCCGCTCACGGAAATGCGGGTCGCTGAACTGATCTTCGCAGTTCATCACCGGAGTTGCCGCAACATTCACTTTCTGCAAAATATCAGTGATATCATATGCGCCGTGCTGCGCGGTCTTCGCGGCAATCAACTTGTCCAATTCTTCCCAATGCTGCCGACGGGCGTTTTTATCGGCGAAGCGTTTATCAGCGATCCATTCCGGCGCCCCCAGACCCGTGCACAGATTCTTCCATTCTTCTTCAGTATCGACAGCAATGGATACCCATTTGTCATCACCCTGGCAGGGGTAATTGCCGTGCGGGCATAGTGTGGGATGGCGATTGCCCTGTAATCCCTGCACGCGGCCGTTCATTTTATAGTCCATGATCGCTTCGCCGAGCAGGTTGGTGACCGCATAAGACTCAGCTAATGAAACATGCTGCCCTTCGCCGGTTTGCTCACGGTGCCACAGCGCGGCCAGTACAGCAAATGCGCCATGCATACTGGCATTGGTATCGCCGTAACCGGGCGCCAGGTTCATCGGGATTTTATCGCCGTAATAACCCAGCAGGCTTTCCAGTCCGCCGAGGGCGATGATCAAGGGAGCGTAAACGAGGGTATCTCGCATCGGGCCGAATTCACCGCAACCGGTCAGGGTGATGGAAATGATGTCCGATTTGATCTTCTGCAGCTCCGCCTGGTCCAAACCCAACCGCGCCATGACGCCCGGACTGGAGTTATCCAGCACTACATCGCTAATCTTAACCAGCCGTTTAAAAACATCCATCGCGCCCGGCTGTTTCAGATTGATGGTAAAGCTCAGTTTATTGCGGTTGGTGACATGGAACATCGGCTGCATATCCAGCCATTTGCCGTCGTCGCCGCCGGCAATATCATCGCCGACAATGGGCCGGCCTAACCGCAGTCCGTCCGGCTTCACCCGTGTTTCGATCTTAATAACTTCCATACCCAAATCAGCCAGCAGCTGTCCGACCTGCGGCCCGGCCAGCGCGGTACCGAAATCCAGTAATCTATATCCTTCTAGAGATTGCATGCAAATCCTCCGTTGTTAAATCTGAGTTCTAAATTACACCCGACTTTTTCATTGCAGCGATTTCGTTTGGCGAATAACCCAGGCGCTCGCCGAAAACCTGCGCGTTATTTTCACCGAGCAGCGGCGCGGACTTGTTCCACTGCCAATCTGTTTTTTCAAACAGGCACGGCCCCTTGGGATACTGCAGTTTGCCTGCTTCCGGGTGGTCGAGTTCGACGAAGAAGTTCATGGCCTTGATCTGACGGTTGTTCATTACTTCTTTAATGTCATAAATAGGAACGCACGGCACGCGGTTATCCTGACAGGCCTTGAGAATCTCCTCCTTGGTGCGCGCCATCATCCAAGGGATGATCAATGCGTTAACTTCATCCGGATATTCTTCCGCCATGGCGCGGCGGTTGCGGTAGCGGGGTTCTTTGCTCCATTCCGGATTGCCCAGCACTTCCACAAACCTGACCCACTGCTCGATCTGGGGCGCAATCAGGCTGATATAACCGTCTTTGCAGGGGAAGATCTCGCAGGGGTAAACCTGCGGTCCGTGGGTGCCTCTGCGGATACCGGTGACGCCGCGGTACAAGAAAGTCAGAACATATTGTCCGGCGTGCGTGGTTGCCCAGACTTCAACTTCAGAAATATCGATGAATTGGCCCTTGCCGGTTTTAGCGCGGGCTAATAAAGCGGCTAACACGGCGGTCGCGGCGCTTAATCCAGCCTCATAGCCACCCTGGGAAAGGGGCATAGTCAGCGGCTCCCGGGCAGGGTCGCCGATGCCGATAGACATGCCGCCGGCGCCGCAGGAATTGATGTGATAAGCCTTGTAGTCCTTGTAGGGGCCGGTTTGCCCGAAGGGGGTGATACTTACCATCACCAGCCTGGGATTAATCGCTTTCAGGGTCTCGTAACCCAGTCCCAGGCCGTCCATGTAACCGCGGATATTATTTTCCACGAGCACATCCGCAGTTTCGATCAATTTCTTGAAGACGTCTTTACCCTTTTTCTTCTCCAGGTTCAGAGTGACGCCCATTTTGTTAGCGTTCAGAGACAGGTATAATCCGCTCTTTTCCGGATGCGGCACATCGCCGGGGAAAGGCCCATTGGCGCGGGCTTTATCGCCGCTGCCAGGGTTTTCCACTTTGATCACCTCAGCGCCCAGCCCGGCCAATAATCTGCCGCAATAAGGCGCGGAAATAATCTCACCGTATTCAATTACTTTGAGTCCTTCAAAAGGTCTTTTTGCCATTAATCAAACCTCGCCTGTTAGTGTATTTGGAAATCATTCCGGCGGTGTGGGTCAGGTGTTTTAAACTGCCGGGTAGTTAATGATCCGGGGAGGATAACCACAAATTTATCGTAGCACAAGGGTTTTTTAGAATCAAACTTGCAGGCTGAGAATAGAGCGGTCAGCGGTCAGCAATCAGCTTTTTGAACCTCATTACATTGCTTTGAAGACTCCATACCTTACTTCGAATTGCTGTATAAAGTACTATTTATTACTCGTAACTGGAAACTAATCTTTGATTTCTGCCAGTTTCTCAAGCGTCGTTTCGGCCAGTTGGCGGAAAGCTGCAGGGACATCTTTATCTTTCTGCAACCGGGACAAAGTAGTTTTCATGCGTTCTTTACGCTGTTTGCGGTCATACGCTACGGCTTTACTGCCGCCGTACTGTTCTTTGTAGATCCTGACCATAAATTCGGTGATTTCAGCGTAGGAGTAACCCTGCTTTTGCCAGGTCTGCACCTCACGGATAAAACCGGCGTAAGCCTGCTCCAGCAAATCCGCTATTTTTAGTTCCAGTTGACTGTCTTTCGCCCGGGCGCTGTCTATATCGGAGCCGTAACCAAGCGTTTTTAACAGGTCGCTGTCCGCCGGTAAACCGAATGGCAGGATGCGGCTGCCGAGAAACTCTTCGCCGTGCCCAGGTTTCACCCGGACGACACTGAAATTCCCCTTCAATGCTTCCTTGACAGCCATGTCCTGCTCGATCACGGTAACGCTACGAAAGCCGCGGCCGGCAAACAGGCTTTTTACCCGATATAAGCCGCGCCGGATATAGAAAGAAATGCCTTTCATTTTGCGGTCGAAGAGAGGGCCGCGCATCAGCCAGAGGTCGCCGGAAAACAGGATGTCGTCGGAGGGACGGTATCCTTGGGGCGCTTCCGTCTCAGGCCGGGAATGATCACGAACGGAGTAGATCGAAATTAACTGGTCGCGGGTATGGGTGGCCTCGCTTTCGGGAATAGAGAGAATATCCAGTCTCGCATTGCCGCCGAAGGAGACCGGCTCGGCGACGCGGGGAAAATCCAGACCGCTGATTTTGACGGAGCATCCGCCTTTTTGCGAGGAAAGGTATTCAATTTTGCATTGTTTCAGTTCTTGCGGATTACGCAAACCGAGTAAATTCCGTTCAAAGATGTTGCGGTTGGCTTCGATGGCGTCTTCAAAATTATGGTGCACCATGATAGTCGCACCGGAAGGTTTGGCCAGGATGTGCGCCAGTCCGTAGTGGTCGGGGTGGCTGTGCGTGATGATAATCCTTTCGATCGCTTTCGGGTCGACATTAGCCTCCTCCAGGAGGGGCATGATACTATCGCTGTGCCGTTTATCGCCGGTATCGATCAGGGTGTGTTTGCGAACTCCGTCCTTTTGATAACTGAAGATATAGATATTGCCGCCGTAACGGAAATAAATACTGGTCAGTTCAAGGCCGCCGGGGCCGAGTTGTTCGTGAATTGTTTTAATCAACATGCTTTTCATCTCTGCAATCTAATCCTTTTCCGCTGTCACTGCGTTTTGTTTTTACTTGAGGTTGTCCATCCACTCCCTGATCAGCCCGTTCACTTCGTCCGGTTTTTCCATGGCTACGCTATGGGTAGCGTTTTTAATGATGACCATTTTCGAGCCGACGATCCTATCCGCCAGGTATTGGGCGAATTTGACCGGGGTCATCTCATCTTCCGCACCGACAATGATCAATGTCGGTATGCTTACATTGTGCAACCGCTCCATGACGTTGAACTTGTCGCAGCATAATAAATCGTTAAATAAAACCGCCGGACCGATGCGGATCTTCGACTCGGTGGCAGGTTGCAACCGGGGGTCAAGGACGGCAAATTTCTCGTTGTATTTGCGCCAGGCTACCTCGTCGTTCAGCATGCTCTTCACAGCATTATAGTAGGCATGACTAGCCTTTAATTTCGCCCCGGAACCGATTAAAATCTGTCCCCGCAGTTCCTCCGGATATTGCAGTGCGTACATCAGCGCAATCGCGCTGCCAAAGGAATGCCCGGCAAGGACGACATCCTGATAACCGCGACGGTGAATGTAGTCATGCAGCCACCCAGTATATTCCTCGATGCTGTCCAGCGGTTTACCTGCGGGATGACCGGGCAGCGAAATGGCCTCGGAACCCGGGAAATAGGAGGTTTGTAAAAGCCAGTTTTCCTCCCCGGCGCCGGATGGGGGAATAAATAGTAACTTCAAAATACCCCTGCTTTAAAAATAAGAATCCCCTCTTTCACACAACGAGGGGGAACAACCGCATATAAAAATGTATCCTATTAATTATTCTAGGCGGAATGTGGAGTTAATTCAAACCGGGGGAGACGAGAAAGAACAATAAATAAGGAAACTAGCTCTATAAACACAAAAAAGCCCCTCTCCTTGAACAGAAGAGGGGCTTTTAAATTAGTTAATCTAATCGGTTAAGTGGTTTCCATATGGGCGACGGCGACGACGTGGTCACCTTCGTCCATGCGCATCAGGCGCACGCCCTGGGTGCTTCTGTCCAGGATACTGATCTCTTTGACCGGTGTGCGGGTAACGATACCGTTGGCGGAGATAAACATCACCTGCTGGGTCGGGGAGACAATCCTGGCATCGGCCAGTTCACCGGTCTTATCGACCAGTTTAATAGTCCGGACGCCGCTGCCGGCGCGGTGCTGCTTGGGATAACGTTCGATCTGGGTGAGTTTACCGTAACCTTCGGTCGATACCACCAGCACGTAAGAGCCGGGTGAGGCGATACCCATGCCGACGACTTTATCATTATCAAAGAGTTTGATACCCTTCACGCCGCCGCTGGTGCGCTGACTGGTGCGGACACTCTCGACGGAGAAGCGGATGGACTGCCCTTTCTGCGTGACCATGACCACATCATCCTGTTCGGTGGCGATGCGCGCGGAGGTTAATTCATCGTCTTTTTCGACATCCATACCGATGAGGCCGCTGCTGCGCACGGCGGTAAAGTGGTCCAGCGATGTTTTCTTGATCTCACCGTTGCGGGTGCCCATCAGCAAGTACAGGTTGGGGTCAAAATTGGTGATGACCACCATGTCCGCCACTTTTTCTTCGGGCGGAATAGAGAATAAATTCACCACGGCCAAACCCTTGGCGACGCGGGAAGCATCCGGCGGGACCTCATAACACTTGAGGCTAAAGACCCGACCGCGCGTAGTGCATAATAACAGATAATCATGCGTATCGGCGATGGCTAGGAGCCGAACGGCATCTTCCTCACGGGTGACCATGCCGATGATGCCCTTGCCGCCGCGGTGCTGCGATTTGTATACTTGGGCGGGCACGCGTTTGATAAAGCCACGGTTGCTGAGGATAACGGCCATTTCGGCGTGCGGGATCAGGTCTTCCTCGCGGAATTCCTTAATCCCTTCGCGGTTAATTTCAGTGCGGCGTTCATCGCCGAATTCATCTTTCAGTTCGTTGGTTTCCTGTTTGATCAGAGCCATGATCCGGCTGGCATTTCCCAGCAGGTCTTCCAGATAGGAGATCGTCTTTAAAACCTCGGCCAATTCGTCCAGGATCTTCTTTCTCTCCAGACCGGCCAAGCGGCGTAACGGCATTTCCAGGATGGCATCGGCCTGTAACTTGCTCAAGCTGAAACCGCTCATCAGGTTTTGCCGGGCCAGATCGGTGGTCTCGGATTTGCGGATAATGGCGATTATCTTATCGATGTTGTCGAGGGCAATCTTCAAACCTTCGAGGATATGGGCACGAGCTTTGGCGCCCTTCAATTCAAATTTAGTGCGGCGGGTAATCACCTCGCGGCGGAAATCGATGTAGGCCTGCAGCGCTTCGCGGATATTAATTACTTTAGGCTGACCGTCGATAAGCACCAGCATGTTGGCGGCAAAAGTAGACTGCATGGCGGTGTATTTATAAAGGTTGTTCAGCACCGTTTCCGGCTGGACATCCCGTTTCAATTCGATGACGATACGCATACCCTGGCGGTCGGATTCATCACGCAGGTCGCCGATACCAGTGATCTTCTTGTCACTGACCAGTTCGGCGATCTTTTCGATGAGCGCAGCCTTATTGACCTGGTAGGGCAATTCATTGACGATAATCTGGCGGCGGGTGCCGTCATGCATATCGCTGATATAGGCTTTAGCGCGGACGATCATCCTGCCGCGGCCGGTGGCGTAACAACTCTGAATACCGTCCTCGCCCAGAATAATACCGCCGGTGGGGAAATCAGGCCCTTTGATAAACTGGGTCAGTTCTTCGATGGTGGCATTGGGGTTATCGATCAGGTAATCAATACCTTCGCAGACTTCTGTGAGATTATGCGGCGGAATATTAGTAGCCATACCGACGGCAATACCGGAACTGCCGTTGACCAACAATTGCGGCAAACGGGAAGGTAAAACCATTGGTTCTTTCAGACTATCATCAAAGTTGGATTGAAAGTCGACGGTATCTTTGTCAATATCGACGAGCATCTGCTCAGCAATTTTGGTCAGACGGGCTTCGGTGTAACGCATGGCAGCGGCGGGATCATCATCGATACTGCCGAAGTTGCCCTGGCCGTCCACCAGCATGTACCGCATGGAGAAGTCCTGGGCCATACGCACCATGGCATCGTAAACAGAGGAATCGCCGTGGGGGTGATATTTACCTAAAACTTCACCGACAATACGGACACTTTTCTTAAAGGCGGAATTATGGGTGAGTCCCAGTTCAGACATGGCGTAGAGGATGCGCCGGTGCACAGGTTTCAGGCCGTCCCGCACGTCCGGGAGGGCGCGGGCGACGATAACGCTCATCGCATAGTCGAGGTAAGAACCCCGCATCTCGTCTTCGATATTTACAGGTTTAATTCTATCAGTAACCATTTTTTTTAAATCTCCGGGTCATCGTCTACACGCAGGTCATATACACTCGAAGTAAATTTTGAGTGTAGAGGATGCTAAACAATAATACCATATTTTAGGCTATTCCCGATACTCCGAGTCCACCGGTGAGGTGATAGCGAAGCTATGCGAACCTGCGGAAAATTAAATTGCGCAACACGAAACAAATCCGGATTCAGGATATAGAAAGACGATCGCGATTTGGAGGGTAGCGATTTGGGTTTTGGGCCCAAATGGGAGTAATTTCCGCGAATTAAAGGTTAAAATAATCAGGTTCCATTTACGGGGTAAATCCCCCTGTATCCCCCCTTTCTCGAAAGAGGGGGTCCCCATGACCGAGGGAAGCAGATTATCCTCATAATCTGAAAAATCCGTTATTTATCCTTTACTGGGCGCTTTCGGGGTTGGTTCTGACGTGAACTACCGCCTAACTTTCTGTCTCCCAATAAGGGTACGGATAAAAAGCTAAGCCGGACTACTTAACGCTTTGCTGGTCATAAAGTAATGGTCCTTCCAGAATACCCAAATTGACCCCAGCGACCAGAACATGACGGGGCATTTTTATTGCGATCTCGCCCAAATACTGAGGTTATTGTAAGGCGGGGAAGGAAGGGGGAGTCAATAGAAAATTGTCGCACTTTTTAACTGCTGTGTATCCCTTTCGTACATTTCGACTGCGGTCGAAAGTATTTCGTTGAAGACTCAAAGGGGACTAACCGAAATTGGCAGGCTCCGCTTCACCCACCCTTGTTTGCCTTGTAATGGGGCGACGATTCAGTACTTAAGTTTCCGAGTCGTCGTCGAAATCATCGTCCATCGGCGATTCCGCCAGCGCTTCCGGTTCTTCTCCGCCGACTACCGTGTAACCAGGGTCGCCGTTTAAGGCGTCTTCCTGCTCCAGTTCGCGTCGAAGAACGCGGTCGGTGATATCGGGACGGGCGGCTTCGATGCCTCTGGTCGGGAACGAAAGCTGGCCCATCTGGCCGGGGGCCATATATGTTTCACGGATGATCGCGGTTACGGTTTTATCGGTCGAGCTGACGATGGCGGCGGAATAGCGGTTACCGCCGTTGATAAGACGTACAAGGCGCTGGCCGTGGCGCGGTTCGACGGTTCCCAGTACTTCTCCACGGGAACTCAATATGTTCAGATTTTTGTCGTTGACTTTCAGGTTCACAACGTCGCCGGCGACCAGGCGTGCGAGCACCGCCGGTTTGGCCAGGTTGTTTAGCTGCACCACACCGGCCTTGCCGATTTCTTCGATAAATTGCTGCGGTTCGAGTTTATGGGTATTGGTTTCCGCTGAAGCTTTGGTCTTTTTGAGATAGGAAAGCCGCTGCAGGTTTTTCTGGGCAATAGCATTATACTGGTCGATTTCCAGCGTTTTCCGGTACGCGGCTTCTGCGTCCTTGTATTCCGCCAGTTCCATGTGTGCCCTGCCGAGACGGTTAAATGCCTCAACATCGTTGGGAAACTTTTCGATCAGGCTTTTATTGATGGCAATCGCTTCTTTCCACTGCCCGGCCAACGCGAGGGTAATGGCTTCCTTACTGGCTTGTCTTCTAAGCCTGGATTGTTCTTCTTCTTGATAGGTCATACCGGGTCACCTCAAATTAACACAAGAAACGCTACCGTACTTAACTATAGTTACCACACTTTAAGGAAAAAAACCTAAAATGTCAATAGAGAATAAAATATTTTTTATACTTCTACTTCAAATGCCTTATGTAGAGCACGGACCGCTTCTTTTACTTTCGATTCTTTGATAATGCAGGTAATTCTGATTTCCGATGTGGAAATCAATTCGATGTTGATGCCGTTGGCGCTGAGGGTATCAAACATCTTGGCGGCAAAGCCGGGTGTATTCTGCATACCGGTGCCGACAATGCTGACTTTGCCCAATTCAGAATCAGCGACAATATCACTGGCGCCGAGTTTTTTCGCAATCGGTTTGGCTACCTTCATCGCTTCGATAATCTGGTCTTTAGTCACGGTGAAAGTCAGGTCGGCGATCTTATTTACGCTGGAGTTCTGTACAATGGTATCGACACTGATACCGGCTTTGGCCAGCGCCACAAATAATGAGGCGGCGATGCCGGGTTTATCCGGAATACCGAGCACGCTGATTTTGGCTACATCCATATCATAACAAACACTTCTGACTTTGTTTCTGACTTCCATTGAAACTCCTCCGTGAATTAGAGTACCCGGATTATCATTAAAACTTGAAGCCACCCTGATGGGAATATTATATAACTCCGCCAGTTCGATAGCGCGCGGCTGCATGACTTTGTTGCCGTAAGTGGCCAGTTCCAGCATTTCCTCATAGCCGATTTCTACCAGGCGGAACGCCTCCGGCACCACCCGGGGGTCTGCCGAATAAATACCGTCGGTATCGGTCAGACGTTCGCAGATCCTGGCGCCCAGCGCCGCTGCCAGGGCAACCGCCGAGGTATCCGAACCGCCGCGGCCTAAAGTGGTGACATCCATGTCATCGGTAATACCCTGAAAACCGGCGACGATGACAATCTGCCCCTTTTCCAATTCTGCCAGGATGCGCTTGGTTTCTATCTTAATAATCCTGGCTTTGCGGTAGGTGGTATCGGTCTTAATACCGGCTTGCGCGCCGCTCAGACTGATTGCTTTGTAACCTAAATTCTTGATCGCCATCGCCAGCAGTGTGGAGGCAACCAGCTCGCCGGTGGAAAGGAGGACATCCATTTCACGCGGGTGCGGGTCAGAAGTGACCTGACCGGCCAGTTTGATGAGGTCGTCGGTAGTATCGCCCATGGCAGAAACTACTACTACTACCTGGTCGCCACCGTCAAAAACCTTACCGACGCGCTGAGCGACATTTTTAATTTTTTCCGCGGTGGCAACTGACGACCCGCCGTATTTTTGTACTACTATTGCCATCGTTTATCCCCTGATCAAAGTATTCATGATTTTATGTCCCTGATCGACCATTAATCCAGTTTTTGCGGCTTCCGCTTCGGTAAAGCGCTTCGCGCCGTTAGCTTTGAATCCAATGCCCCATAACAAGAAAGGCACGGGGTCGCTGGTATGCACCCTTGCCTTCACCGGAGTCGGATGGTCGGACATGACCTGGATGCGCAATTTGTCCTGTTTCCAGTTGCGTATCCGGCTGACAACCTCTGCGTCGATTTTTTCGATCGCTTCGATCTTTTTATCTACCAGTCCGGCATGACCCGCTTCATCCGGGGCTTCTATATGTATTATTACTATATCATAGTCTTTCAACGAATCAAGACCACCCTGCCCCTGTGCCGCGTAATTGTTGTCCGGGCCGTCGGTGACGCCGGGAATTTGCAGTAGTTTCATCCCGGAAAATTCCCCCAGACCGCGTAACAGGTCGACGCCGGTGGTGACGGCCGCTTTCAAACTGTAGACCTCTTTGAACGGAGGCAGTGAAGGCATTTTGTCACTGACCCAGAATAACCAGATACCCGTCGCCGGTAACTTGCCCTGGGCAATGCGCTTTTTGTTGACCGGATGGTCTTTGAAAACCGCTTCCGAGCGCGTCATTAAATCCATGATGTATCCGGAGCCCTTGCCGCGCGGCAGATATTCCGCGATGGGCTTGCCGGGGATGTCATGCGGCGGGGTCAAAACCGCCTGCGCGGTGTCCGGAGCGCCTTTCACCTTTAAAATGTTGCGGTAGCTGACGCCGGGGTAGAAATGAATCTTGTCGTTCCCCAGCTGCTCGTTCAAGGCCGCCATTAATTGGTGCCCTTCTTCAGTGCTGATCGAACCGGCGCTGTGGCTAACCATGATGCCGTTCTGAATTGTCACAGGATTACAGCGGAAGAGCACTTCGCCCTGCGTAAAATCAATGCCCAGACTTTTCGCCTCAATGGGCGACCGGCCGGTGTAATAGACCGCCGGATCGTAGCCGAAAATAGACATGCAGGCGACCGCGCTATCCGGGTCCATTCCCGGCGGGACATTGTGCCCCAGTCCCACCATACCACTCGAAGCCATGGCATCGAGGTTGGGAGTGCGGGCCAGTTCCAGCGAGGTCTTGCCGCCGCGTTCGGGAATCTGTAAACCGGCAGAGCCGTCCATGATTAAAACAACGTATTTCATATTCAGTCCTTGCTAATTACCCGCCATTCAGCCTATAATAAATTCTTGCGGGGCGTAGCGCAGTCTGGTAGCGCGCTTGGTTCGGGACCAAGAGGTCGGCAGTTCAAACCTGCCCGCCCCGACCAACTATCAATTAACAGTTCGTTTACCCTCCAAAAAGCTAATACACTCCAAAAGACATTTTAGACTGGCGTTTCTCGTAAGTCAATTTATTTTTTCGAACTATCACTTTAAAAGCGGCTCCCGTACGATATTATTCATTTTCTCAGCAATCTTGCGGTCAGTTCTTTGTCCTAAAGCCAATATAGCTGATGCATGGATAGATGCCACACGCTCATTCAACGTAGAAGGAAGAGTCCCTCGTACCGTAATACGATACCTATGTATCTTTTTCGCCATAAACGCCAGCCATTATACTAATAATCGTTCTTATTTTGGGGTCGGTTTCTTGTCACCCTTTTCAGTTTTGGAAATCCCGATAATTTTTTGCGATCGAGCATGTTTCCATCCCCCATAGCAGATATATGCATTTTTCTGGTCAAAATGGCGGGCAAAATGGACATTCAGCTCGGTCAAAAAGAAACGGTTAAGTTCTCTTTTGGTTGATTTGCCATTTTTGAATCCTCCATAATGTGGCTGTGTTTACTAACAGCCAGATTCAGTCGAACAAGCAAAAGAGTTAGGTGAGACAGTTTATTCCGAAAAAAGGAGATTGAAATGAAAAATGTAATCATACTCGTTGGTGCTGAATCGATTGGTCAGGCGATCGCGCGACGAATTGGTGCAGGCAAGCAAATTCTACTGTCTGATTTGCGACAGGAAAACGCCGATACTGCTGCAAAGGTCCTCAGTAATGCTGGATTCTAAGTTAGCACCGCAATCGTCGACATTTCCTCGCGCATGTCAGTCCATGCACTGGTCGAAACAGGAACTCCACTCGGCAACATAACCGGAGTTATCCATGCTGCGCGTGTTTCCCCAAGTCAAGTTTCCCCGGAAACGATCCTAAAGGTCGATCTCTATGGTACCGCATTTGTTCTCGAAGAGTTTGGTAATATAATCGCATTCGGTGGGCGGTATTATACGAAAGCTAGAACCTTTGAAGCTACTGTAAACCTATG
>Ga0302322_100004004_pt1 | contig 12738 bp, 14 predicted proteins | sample Fen_T0_2_FD_203757 | JGI IMG/M metagenome (GOLD analysis project Ga0302322, IMG submission 203757) | Peat permafrost microbial communities from Stordalen Mire near Abisko, Sweden - Fen_T0_2 | ecosystem: Environmental > Terrestrial > Soil > Wetlands > Permafrost | place: Sweden: Abisko...
AGGCTCGTGGCCCTGACTTGGATCCGCACGCACGATTGGGACACCGACACCTGGCGCAGCCGCTCGGCCTGCCGTGACTCCGACCCCGACGTGTTCTTCCCCATCGGGGTGACCGGCAACGCGCTCGAGCAGATCGAGACCGCGCGTCGCATCTGCACCGCCTGCACCGTGGCCCGCGAGTGCCTGGAGTTCGCGCTCGCCACGAACCAGGAGGCCGGCATCTGGGGCGGCACCACCGAAGAGGAGCGCCGCAAGCTGCGCAAGGGCTGGGTCGCCCAGCAGCGCGCCACCGCCTGACCGGATCCTCCGGTTGCCCGCCGCTCAGGCGGGCGACCGGACCGGGACCCGCACCACCGCCACGGCGCCGCGATCGTCGCGCAGCTCGAGCGAGCCATCCATCTCGCTCGTCACCAGGGTCTGCACGATCGAGAGGCCCAGGCCCGACGACTCCTCGAGGTCGAATCCCGTCGGCAGGCCCACGCCGTTGTCGGCCACCTGCACCACCACGTCCCCGCCCTCCCGCACGAGCGTGACCCGCACCCGGCCCTCGCCCGATCCCCGGAGCCTCCCGGCCGGGAACGCGTGGTCGACCGCGTTCTGCATCAGCTCGTTCAGCACCACCGCGAGCGGGGTGGCCAGCTCACCCGGGATGTCGCCCACCTGGCCGTCGACCTCGAAGCGGATGCGGAAGTCGGGGCCGGCCGACGCCTCCTCCACCAGCCGGGCCAGCGGCCGGACGATCTCGTCGAAGGGCACCACGTCGGACGCGTCGCGAGACAGCGTCTCGTGGACCACCGCGATCGACCGGATGCGCCGCTCCGACTCCTCGAGCGCCGACCGCGCCTCGTCGGACTGCAGCCGCCGGGCCTGGAGCCGCAGCAGCGCGGCGATCGTCTGGAGGTTGTTCTTCACCCGGTGGTGGATCTCCCGGATCGTCGCGTCCTTGGTCACGAGCATGCGGTCACGGCGGCGCAGGTCGGTCACGTCGCGCACCATGACGATGCCGCCCACCACCCGGTCGGCTTCGAGCAGCGGGACACCATGCACCACCACCGACGAGTCGCCCCGCTGCATCTCGACCATCACCGGAACCTGGGTGCGGAACATCGCATCGACCGGACCCTGGTCGAACCCCACCTCGCCGAGGCGCAGCCCCGTGGTGTACGCGTGGATGCCCATGCGGTGGAGCGCGCTCACCGCGTTCGGGCTCGCGAACCGCACGCGGCTGCCTTCGTCGAGCACGATCACGCCGTCGCCGACGCGCGGGGCCTCCTCCAGCTCCACCTCGCCGCGCTCGAACGGGAAGCTGCCCTCGACCACCATCCCGGCGAGGCGCGCGAACACGTCGACGTAGACCCGCTCGAGCTCCCCGGGGCGGCGACCGGAGGTGGTGGCCGCCTCCACGCTCACCACTGAGACCACCCGTCCGCCGTGGCGCACGGGGATGCACTCGAGCCGCGCACCCTCGGTCGCTCCCAGCACGGGCGCGACGCCCCCGGTGATCTCGCCGAGATGCCAGGCCCGAGCCGCCAGGGGACGGTCTGCCTCGCCCACCACCCGGCCCACGAGGTCCTCCGGGTACAGGGTCTGGCCGGTGGTCGGCCGCACCTGGGCGAGCACCAGGAACCGGCGCCCGACGTCGCTTTCCACCGGCGCGAGGAGCAGGAGGTCGGAGAACGAGAGGTCGGCCAACACCTGCCACGACGCGACCAGCCGGTGCAGGTGCTCGAGAGCCTCGTCACCCAGGCCGGTGTTCAGCCTCGCCAGCTCGACCATCGGCACGGACACGCGTCGATGGTAACTGCATCCCGAGGAGGCACTCCCCGATGCGGGCGAGGCCGGCGACGTCGTGGACGTCGTCGGCAAAGCTGGGGACAGTGGCGACCACGTCAGGCACCCGCGAGAGCTGCGCGCGCATCTCGGCTTCCCGCGTCGCCACCACCGCGAAGTTTCGGAACGACTGGCCGACGGTGCGCAACACGCGGGTCACCGCGACGGAGTCGGCCAAGGCGTCGATGCCCAGGCCGGAGAGCCTCGCGGCAACGGTCTCGGGCTCCTCCACCAGCCGGGTCGCCGCCGCCGCGACGTCGACGTCGGCGAACGACTCCGGCAGCACACGGTTCAGCACGAGCGCGCCGAGGTGGTAGTCGCGTGCGGTGAGCTCGGCGCAGAAGAACTCCGCCTCACGCAGCGGCGCACCCTCGAGCGTGGTGACCACGGTGAACGCGGTGCGCCGGTCGTGCAGGAGCCGCTCCACCGCGCGCGCCCGGGTGACGAAGCCCGCGTACATCGTCTCGAAGTTGAGGAAGAACACGGCGATGTCCTGGAGGAACTGGGTGCCCAGGATGCGATCGGCTACTTGGTAGAAGGGCCGGGACGCGAAGTTCACCAGCCGGGCCCCTCGGCGTCCACCGAGCCGGTAGGGCGCGGTGAGCCACCGCAGGAGTCGGCCGCCGAAGAAGTCGGCCATGCGCTGTGGTGCGTCGAGGAAGTCGAGCGCATTGCGGGTGGGCGGCGTGTCGACCACGATCAGGTCGTACGTGCCCGTCGAGTGCAGGTCGTACAGCCGCTCCATCGCGATGTAGTCGTGGCTCTGCACGAACCGACTGGTGAGGTTCTCGTAGAGCCGGTTGTCGAGGATCTGGTTCGCGGTCTCCGCGTCGGGAGCGTGCCGCAACACGAGGTCGTCCCACGACGCCTTCGTGTCGAGCATCGCCGCCCACAGCTCGCCGCGGGGCGCGAGCCCGGCCGCGCGCAGCACCTCGTCGGGAACGCGCCGCTCGATGTTGCCGATGCCTTCGATCCCGAGCGCGTCGGCGAGCCGGCGAGCGGGGTCGATGGTGACGACCAGGACCCGACCGCCCACGTGCACTGCCGCCGCGAGCGCGGCAGCAGCAGCAGTGGACGTCTTGCCCACGCCACCCGAGCCACAGAACACCAGCACCTCGCGCGACGCGAGGAGCGATTCCAGGCTCGCCGACGGTGCGGACGCGCTCCCGGTCACAGGCCCAGCTCCGCGCCGAGGGCGTCGGCCACCATCCGGGTGACCCGCAGCCCGTGGTCGCGCACGAAGAGGTACGGCAGGTAGAGCAACGGGAGGTCGACCGCAGCGCGCAGCGCGTCGAGGTGCGGCACCCGGGCACGGCGCAGCGCCACCGCGAGCCGCGCCGCGTCGAACACGCCCTCGGCGCCCTCCCCCAGCTCGTCCACCAGCGCCGCCGCAGCCCGCGGCGTGCTCATCGCCGCGAACACCGGCTCGTCCTCGACGGTGAACGGCTCGGGCAGCACGCGGTTCACGATGACCGCGCCGAGGGGAACGGTGGTCTCCTCGCGCGCGCGAGCCACGAGCTCGATCGTCTCGTTGACCGGCATCTCCTCGGGCGCCGTGACCACGTTGAGCGCGGTGAGCGCGGGATCGGAGAGGATCTCGATCATCCACTCGGTCTGACTGCGGATCGGGCCGGTGTGCACGAGCTCACGGATCGTGCGGGGCGCGTCGAGCTGCGCGAGCACGTGGCCGGTCGCCGCGGCGTCGACGATGACGAGGTCCCAGTCGGCCCGTCCCTCGACCGACTCGCGGACCTCCCAGCACACCTTCCCGACGGTGAGGATCTCCTTCACCCCGGGCGCGGCGTTGGCCACGAAGTCGAAGATGTTCGCGATCGGGCCGATCCGTCCGACCATCGGGATTCGCAGGTTGAGCTTGAGGTACTCGCGCAGCGAGGCCTCGGTGTTCAGCTGCATCGCGAACACGCCCGGGTGCACCTCCCGGGGGTCGAAGCCCACCGGCGGGTGCTCGAACAGGTTGGTCAGGTTCCCCTTGGCGTCGACCTCGACGAGCAGGACCTTCTTGCCCTGCTCGGCCGCGATCAGCGCGGTGGCCGCGGTGACCGTGCTCTTGCCGACGCCGCCCTTGCCCGTGACGAAGAGCAGCCGGCGATCAAGGAGATCGAGCACCGTCGGGAAGCGGGGGTTCGACCCCGCTCAGCCCCGTCCGAACCCGACGCGCTTCGCGGCGCCGTCGGGCTCGATCTCGACGTACGCGATCCGCTCCGACGGCACGCCGACGGTGCGGCCCTGCTTGTCGGTCAGCCAGAGCACGCCGTCGTCGTCGGCCAACGCCTCCTTGACGGCCTTCTTCACGTCGTCGACCGAATCCTCGATCTCGAGGGCGATCTCCTTGGGCGTTTGGACGACACCGATGCGGATTTCCATGCCCCCGAAGATAGTGGGGCATGGGAACCGGCTACGCGTCGAGCGTCTCGGCGATCGTGCGGAACGCCACCGCGGCTTCGTCGTCGGGGTGGGCCACGACGATGGGTTCGCCGTCGTCGCCGCCTTCGCGCAGCGCCGGCACCAGCGGGATCCGGCCGAGCAGGGGAACGGTCAGACGGTCGGCGAGCTCCTGGCCACCGCCCGAGCCGAACAGCTCGTAGCGCGTGCCGTCGTCGCCGGTGAACCACGACATGTTCTCGATCACGCCGACGATGTCGAGGTTCACCTTCTCGGCCATGGCCGCCGCCCGCTGGGCGACCCGCTGGGCCGCGGGCTGGGGCGTGGTGACGATCACCACCTCGGCGCGGGGGATGAACTGGGCCATGGAGAGCGCCACGTCGCCGGTGCCCGGCGGCATGTCGATCACGAGGTAGTCGGGATCACCCCAGTAGACATCGGTGAGGAACTGCTCGAGCGCCTTGTGGAGCATCGGACCGCGCCAGATCACCGCCTGCTCCTCGCTCGCGAAGTATCCCATCGAGATCAGGCGCACGCCGTTGGCCTCCGGCGGCACGATCACGTCGTCGATCAGGTCGGGCGGGTTGCGAACACCGAGCATCCGGGGCATGGAGAAGCCCCAGACGTCGGCGTCGACCGCGGCAACGCGACGGCCCCGCTGGGCGAGGGCGATGGAGAGGTTCGTGGTGACCGACGACTTCCCCACCCCGCCTTTGCCCGAGGAGATCGCGAGCACCCGGGTGCGGGCGTCGGTGAACGGGTTCACCCGCGGCTCGGGACGGGCCGGCGCGTTGACGTCGATCACCCGCAGCGGGTTGGGCGGGGGCTCGTGCTTGAGCACCCTCGCGCAGGCCACGAGCTCGGCGGGCTCCATGGCCCGGAGGTCGACCTCGACCCGGGCGAGGTCGGTGGCGGCGAGCACCGCGGCGGCGACCCGTCGGTGGATCGCCTCGGCCCGCTCGTCCCCCGACAGCGGCAGCGCGATGGCCACCACGGCGGTGTCGCCATCGATCGCGATGCCTTTCACCATCCCGAGGTCGACGATCGGGAGCCGCAGCTCGGGCTCCTCCACGCCGGCCAGCGCGGCGCGCACCTGGGTCTCGTCGGTCACGGTCATGCCACCTGACGCCATCTCGTGGCCGGGTCCCGGGTATCTCGCGGCGGCCCCACCTGATTTCCACTATCGGCATAGGTAGAATACCGACCGTGCCACCGACCGCCCCCACCGCCGCCGCCACCGCTTCGACCGGTGAGCGAAGCCTCAGCGCCGACGAGTTCAACGCCGCGGTCGCCGCGGTCACCAACGCGTTCGGCGATCCGACCCGCCGCGAGATCTACCTCTTCGTGCGCGACCGCGGCGTCGAGGGGGTCACCGCGTCGGAGGTCGCCGAGCAGTTCGAGCTCCACGCGAACGTCGCCCGTCACCACCTCGAGAAGCTGACCGGCGGCGGCTACCTCGTCGTCGAGGTCGGTCGACGCGCCGCCGACACAGGTGCACGCGGTGCCGGGCGACCATCGAAGCGGTACTGCGCGGTCGAGCTCGACGACACGTTCTCGCTGCCGCTCAAGCACGACGACGTGCTGTCGAACCTCCTGGCCGCCGCGCTCGACGCCCTCGGCCCCGACCACGCCGCCGGGCTCGCCGACACCGTCGGCTACGAGTACGGCCTCAGCCTCGCCGCTCGGATGGACCCCAACGCCGGCCACCGGTCGGTGCGCGCCGCGGTGGGTGCCGTGGCCGACGCGCTCACCGCGCACGGCTTCGCCGCCCACACCGAGGAGAAGGGTGGCGAGCTCTCGATCGTCTCGGAGTGCTGCCCGTTCGGCGAGACCGCGCACAAGTACCCGCACGTCGTGTGCGCGCTCGACCGCGGCATGATCCGCGGGATGCTCGCGGGCCTCTACGGCGAGACGTCTCCCCGCTTCGAGGCGAGCCGGCCCGGCGGCGACGACTTCTGCGTCGCCCGCGTCTGAGCGGGCGCGATGTCACGCGCGTACCTCGACCACGCGTCGTCCGCGCCCCTGCGTCCCGCGGCACTGGCGGCGATGCTCCCGTTCCTGGAGGGCCATCCCGGCGACCCCGGACGGCTCCACGAGGAGGGCCGCACCACCCGGGTCGCCGTCGAGAACGCCCGCGAGCAAGTCGCGGCGCTGTTCGGCGCGCGGCCGCGTGAGGTCGTGTTCACCGCGACCGCCGCCGAGTCGGTGAACACCGCGATCTGGGGTGCCGTCGAACGGGCGCGGGAGCAGGGTGGCGGCGGGCACGTCGTGACCACGGCGGTGGAGCACTCCGCCGTGCTGGAGGCCTGCGGGCGCGCGCCGGTCGAGCTTTCGGTCGTGGGGGTCGACGGCGTCGGGCGCTTCACCGCCGATTCGGTGATCGACGCGCTCCGCGACGACACCACGCTCGTGACCATCCAGCTCGCGAACCACGAGGTCGGCACCGTGCAGACCGCCGTCCCCGAGATCGTGGCCGCGGCCCGCGATCGGGGCATCGTCGTGCACGTCGACGCGTGCGCGGCATCGGGCCACCTCCCCGTGCACTTCGGCGAGCTCGGCGCCGACCTGTGCTCGGTCGACGGCCACGCCTGGGGCGCACCCAAGGGCGCGGCCGCGCTGCACGTGCGGCGCGGGCTGCGGTTCCCGCCCTTCGTGGTGGGCGGCGCGCAGGAGCGGGCTCGCCGCGGCGGGATCGAGGACGTGCCCGCGATCGTGGGCTTCGGCGCCGCTGCCGCCGAGCTGACCGCCGACGACGGCCTCGCCCGGGAAGCCGCCGCGGCCGTTGCCTACACCGATGCCCTCGCGAGCGCGGCCACCGCGGTGCCGGGCGTCATCCGGTTCGGCGACCCCGCCGCCCGCCTGCCGAACCTCGTGTGCGTCGGCATCGACGGCGTGGAGGCCGAACCGATCGTGCTCGGCCTCGACCAGCGCGGGGTGGCGGTGCACTCGGGCTCGTCGTGCTCGAGCGAACTGCTCGAGGCGTCTCCGGTGCTCGCGGCCATGGGGGTGGACGCCGACCGCTCGTTGCGGGTGAGCGTGGGCTGGTCCACCATGGACCGCGACGTCGCGGCGTTCGCCACGGCGTTCCCCACAGTGGTCGAGAGCCTTCGGGCCCTGAGACGAAGTTGAGCATCCAATGATTCCGGTGCAGCGACTCAATCACGCCGTCCTCTACGTGCGCGACGCCGCCGCGTCCGCCCGGTGGTACTCGGAGCTGTTCGGCTTCGAGATCATCAGCGAGATGCCGGGTGCTGCGTTCCTCAAGGCCGCCGGCACCGACAACCACCACGACCTCGGCCTCTTCTCGGTCGGCGCCGGAGCACCCGGCCCCGAGCGCGGGCGGGTCGGCCTCTACCACCTCGCGTGGCAGGTGGGCTCGGTCCGCGACCTCGTCGTCGCGCGCACCGCGCTCCGCGACCGCGGCGCCTACGCGGGTGAGAGCGACCACGGGGCCACGAAGTCCCTCTACGGGCACGACCCCGACGGCAACGAGTTCGAGATCATGTGGATCGTTCCGCGCGACCAGTGGGGCGCCTACGAGCACGACGCCGTGATCGAGCGTCTCGACCTCGACGCCGAAGTCGCCCGTTTCGGCTGAGCCGTCGCCGAAGACGCGGTCCGGGGACGCATCTATGCTCCCGCTCCATGACCACTGACTGGAACGCCCTCGCCACCTCGCTGACCGAGTCCCTCCGACTCCTCGCGCCCCCGATCGCCATCACCTTCGCCGACGAAGCCCCCGCGGGCGTGCATGCGTTCGACGCGCCCATGAGCGCCCCCGCCGACGACGGCCGCACCGGCCGCGTGCCCGCCGGGTGCGTGTTCTGGATGAAGGGCGCCGAGAAGACCTTCTCCACCGTCGCCGCGGACCACGGCAACTGCAGCGTGGGCAGCGTGACCCACGGCTTCAAGACGCTCGAGGAGGTCGGCAACAACTCCGACGTCGCGGCCCTCCTCGAGAGCGGCTGGGTGACGATGGACGTCGTCCCCCAGATCCCGGTGGTCACCCAGAAGCCGGGCGCCGTTGTCTACGGGCCGCTGGCCGAGACGCCGGTCGACCCCGACGTGATCCTGCTGCGGGTCAATGGCAAGCAGATGATGACCATCTCCGACGCCTGGCCGGGTCTGCGCATCGAGGGCAAGCCGCAGTGCCACATCGTCGCCATCGCGAAGGAGCAGGGCGAGCCGGCCGCGAGTGTGGGCTGCGCGCTCAGCCGGGTGCGCACCGGGATGAACGTCGCCGAGATGACGATGGCGATCCCGGGGTCGCGTCTGGCCGAGTTCGTGACGACGCTCGAGCAGACCGCGTCGGTCGACAACGTCGTGGCGCGCTACGCCGCCGACGACGCGAAGCGCTTCGCCTGATCCGGCGCTTGCCGCGACGCGTTCAATCGATCAGCTCGGCGATCAGGCCCAGCGCGGTCGCCGCATCGGCCTGGGCTGGGCCGGCGGTGACGAACGTGAGGCCCCGGTCACCGGCAACTCGGCGCCCATCGAGGTCGGCGACGGCGAGGTGGAGGGCATCGAGCGACCGCACGGGTTGATCACGGACGATCACCCGGGCACGGTCCACGATCCTCCCGAGATCGGAGCGCAACGCGGTGACCGGTCCGTCATCGCCGAGGTCAGCGGCGAGCAGCTCGCTGAGCGCGTTCCCGGTCGCCGGCGTGATGCGTCCACTCCGCACGCCGCGTCGGAACGCCGAATCACACTCGAGGAGCGCGAGCTCGCTCGCCAGCAACGGGCGCTCGCCGGCGAACACCGCCGAGTGCGCGGCGTCGTGATTCGGTTCGTCGCGCAAGTAGGCCCGGACGAGGACGCTGCTGTCGAGGAATCCGATCATCGAGGCCCCCGGTCCGCATCGAGAGCTTCGGCGGCGAAGGACCCCACGCCCGCCGTCGCCCTCACGGTGGACTCCCGGCGTCCGGCGTCACACGGGATCCCCGGACGCGACGCCAACACGCCGAGCAGGCGAGCCCGAGCCTGGGTGCGTTCGTGCTCGTCGACCGCGACCTCGTCGTCACCGGTGAGGAGACGTTCGATGGCCTCGACGACGAGGCGGTTGACCGAAGTGCGCTCGGCGTCCGCACGCGCCCGCAGTCGAGCGTGCAAGCCCTCGTCGAGACGGGTGATGAGTTGCTTCACCGTGTGAAGCCATCAGATAGCATCACACGGTCGGGGCTACTTCTTGGCCGACTCGAAATAGGGGTTCGATCCGGAGGCGTGGTCGGTCACGTCGACCACTTCGCTGATCTCGGGCACGTTGTCGAGGATGGCGACTTCGATTCCCTGGCTCAGCGTGACCGAAGCCATGCCGCAGCCCTGGCACCCTCCGCCGAGACGGAGGTAGACGATCGAGTCCTCCACCGCCACGAGGTCGGCACGTCCACCGTGCGAAGCGATCGCGGGGTTGATCTGCTCCTCGAGCACCTTCAGCACGGCCTGCGCGACGGCACCCGACAGGTCGGCGGAGGGCCGTGGTGCGGCGACCCGGGGCGCCGGCTTGTTCGGGTTCTGCATGACCATGCCGGTGGCCGAGAAATCGAGGGTCGCCCCGGCGAGGGCCTCGACGCTGCCGCCGTCGATCACCACCGGCAGGTCGTCGTGGTGCTGCACCACCTCGATCTCGCCGGCGTCGTCGAGCGCCCGGAACGACATGTCGTAGGTGTAGGCGCCGCTCGCCTCGCCCGTGACCGTGACCCACAAGGCCAGGGTCTCGGCGTCGGGCTCGGCGGCCCGCACCTCCAGGATCTTGTCGCGCGCGGCGTCGGTGAGGGTGAGGATCGGCTCCACCAGTTCGCTCATGGGTAGGTCCTGTCGCGTTCGGGGCCGGATGTGCGGTCCATGATAGGGGAGTGCGCGTCGTCCTGATCCTGCCCACCTCCACCTACCGAGCCACCGACTTCGTCGCCGCGGCGCGGGCGCTCGGGGCCGAGGTGGTGGTGGCGTCCGATCGGGTCTCCCCCGTGCTCGACCGCCACGGCACCCGGGCCGTCGAGGTGCCGTTCGACGACCCGGAGCGGGCGGCCGCGATGTTGACGAACCTCGACGACCGCGGGCCCGTCGACGCGGTGATCGCCGTCGACGACCAGGGTGTGGTGCTCGCGGCGCGCGCGGCCGAGTTCCTCGGGCTCCCCCACAACCGACCGGAGGCCGCCGCCCGAACACGCGACAAGCGTGACCTCCGCCGTGCCCTCGACGCGTCCGAGGTGCCCCAGCCCAGCTGGGCCCAGATCGACGACGTCGACCACGTCCCCGACGTCGGCTTCCCCTGTGTGGTGAAGCCGGCCGGGCTCTCGGGCAGCCAGGGCGTGATCCGGGCCGACGACGCTGCGGCCGCACGCGCCGCGGCCCACCGCGCGTCGGACATCGCGTGCGGAGGACCGCTGCTCGTCGAGGAGTTCGTACCCGGCGCCGAAGTCGCGGTCGAGGCGCTCATGCGCGACGGCGTCCTCGACGTGCTCGCGGTGTTCGACAAGCCCGATCCGCTCGACGGCCCCTACTTCGAGGAGACGATCTACGTCACGCCGTCACGACTCCCTGACGTTGCTCAGGCGCAGGTGGCCCGCGTGGCGCGCGATGCCGCCGCCGCGCTCGGCCTCACCGAGGGTCCGGTTCACGCTGAGCTGCGGATCGACGGCGACCGTGTGCGGGTGATCGACGTCGCGGCCCGGTCGATCGGCGGCCTGTGCGCCCGCGCGCTGCGCTTCGGAGCGGGCATCTCTCTGGAAGAGGTCATCCTGCGCCACGCGCTCGGGCTGCCGCTCGACGACCTGCGCCGCGAGGCCGGGGCGAGCGGGGTGATGATGCTGCCGATCCCGGCTACCGGCACGCTGCGCGCGGTCCACGGGCAGGAAGACGCGCGGGCGGTCACCGGCGTCGTCGGGCTCGAGATCTCGATCAATCCCGGGCGGCCGGTCATCGCGCTCCCCGAGGGCGACCGCTACCTCGGCTTCCTGTTCGCCCGCGGCGAGACGCCCACCGCAGTGGAGGCCGCGTTGCGACGTGCGCACGCCCGGCTGGACATCGTGATCGAACCCGCGCCGTAGCCTGGCCTCGTGCGCGTCCTCTTCGTCGGCTGCTACGAGCTCGGCCACCAGCCGCTCCAGGTCGCCGCGCCCGCGGGGCGCCTGCGTGCCGACGGGCACGACGTCCGGGCCATCGACCTGTCGATGCAGTCGTGGGACCCCGACCTCGCGGCGTGGGCCGACCGGGTCGCGATCTCGGTGCCCATGCACACCGCGATGCGGATCGGGCGCCGGGTGATCGCGCTGATGCGCGAGCAGCGGCCCGACGTCCCGGTGTGTGCCTACGGGCTCTATGCGCCGATGCTCGCCGACGTCGCCGACCGCGTGATCGCGGGTGAGGCCGATGCCGCGCTGATCGAGTGGGTCGGCGGCAGCCACGACGCGAACGTGATCTTCCTCGACCGCACCGCGGCGACCGCCGGCGCGCCGCTCCCCGCCCGCGACCTGCTCCCCCCGCTCGACCGCTACGCGCACCTGGCCCTGGGCGGCGAGGAGCGCCTGGTCGCGTACGTGGAGGCAAGCCACGGCTGCGCGCACCGCTGCCGGCATTGCCCCGTCCCCGTCATCTACGACGGGCGCATCCGGGTCGTCGCGGTGGAGGACGTGGTCGCCGACGTCGCCCAACAAGTGGCCGCCGGTGCGCGGCACGTGACCTTCGGCGACCCCGACTTCCTCAATGGCGTGCACCACTCGTTGCGGGTCGCCCAGGCCGTGCACGAGCGCTTCCCCGACCTCACCTTCGACTGCACCGTCAAGGTCGAGCACATCCTGGGCAACCCCGACCTCTGGGCCGAGATGGCGATGCTCGGCTGCCTGTTCGTCGTGTCGGCGTTCGAGTCGACGAACGACGCGATCCTCGAACGGCTGGACAAGGGCCACACCGTGGCCGACGAGGCGCTCGCCGTCGCGCTCCTGCGCGAGCACGGGATCGAGATCCGCCCCACCTGGCTGCCGTTCACGCCGTGGACGACCCGCACCGACGTGCAGGACCTGGTGCGCTTCGTGGCCGAGCACGACCTCGTGGGCAACGTCGACCCCGTCCAGTACACGATCCGCCTGTTGATCCCCCGCGGCTCGCTGCTGCTCGAGCTCCCCGATCTCGCGAACCGCCTCGGCCACTTCGACGACAACCGCGGCGCGTACCCGTGGGCGCCCGACGATCCCGCGGTCGACGTTCTCCAGGTCGCGCTCACCGCGCTGGTGGAGGGCCAGATGGCCGCGGGCGCGTCGACCGACGCGACCTTCGCGGCCGTGTGCGACGCGTGCGGCGTGGATCCCCGTCTGGTCCCGGTCGGCTCCACCGAAGGGAGGCCACGGCTCACCGAGCCGTGGTTCTGCTGAGCGGAGCCGACCGCGAGCCAGTTCGGCTCGCTCGACCCAGTGTGACCGCCGGCTACTGGCTCCGCAGCACGTTGAGCGCGGAACCGGCCCGGAACCAGGCGATGTGCTCGTCGCTCATCGTGTGCGTGGTCTGGAT
>Ga0302322_100004005_pt1 | contig 12737 bp, 13 predicted proteins | sample Fen_T0_2_FD_203757 | JGI IMG/M metagenome (GOLD analysis project Ga0302322, IMG submission 203757) | Peat permafrost microbial communities from Stordalen Mire near Abisko, Sweden - Fen_T0_2 | ecosystem: Environmental > Terrestrial > Soil > Wetlands > Permafrost | place: Sweden: Abisko...
TGGTCGAGCAAAAGCGAGGCGTCGACTTTGAGGTTTCCGACAGAGATCCACTCAAATAGTTTTTGTGTAGCAGCGCGGTTGGCGCCAGTGTGACTGTGCATTGCCATGAATTCAGAGACTCCAACGCCAAAAGCTGAAGCTGAGACGAGCGTTGCGAGTATGTGCCCCCACTTATCTGCAATTCGACCGAGAAGAAGCAGAAGAGCCGAGCTAAAGAGGGGAAGAGCGATGAGGTAAACCAAATGGCTGCTAGTTCTCATTAGTTCTTCAACAAACTGGCATCATCAACTGATGCCGATCGACGGGAGCGGTAAATGGTGACGATGATGGCCAGGCCTACAACCACTTCACAGGCGGCAACCACCATGGTGAAGAAAGATGCAACTTGACCATCGAGATTGCCATGGATTCGGGAAAAAGTAACGAGAGCCAGATTAGAAGCATTGAGCATAAGTTCGATGCACATAAAGATGACGATGGCGTTGCGACGAATCAAGACGCCGAGCGCACCGATGGTGAAAAGGATGACCGAGAGGTAGAGGTAATTTGAAATATCCATTTAGTCCTCCTGCTCTTCGATAGCATCTAGCGCAAAAGGTGCACTAGTAATGATGTCTCCGCGCGAGCGAAGAGTTTGCGAAACGGAGGTGGGGGCCGGAGAACCATCTGGCAGGAGCGCTGGAACATCGACGGCGTTGCGTCGAGCAAAGACACCAGAAGCAGGAAGACCTGCGGCATCTCCCAGTGAACTCTTGCGGAAGCGCGCAATAGAGAGGTCGCGCTGCGCGTAAGGCGAGCGTACTTTCTGAGAGTGCGCCAAGACCATGGCACCAAGTGCTGCTGTAATAAGCAGTGCCGAAACAACTTCAAAGGCCCAGACATATTGGGTAAACAATAATTTTGCAATTCCTTGCACGTTCCCATCGGCGTTAGCTGTTTGTAGTCCAGCCGCCGGTGCGGAAACCGTGGCTCGGCCAAGGAGCGAGACCATCAAACCACCAAGGCCAACAGCAGCCACAATTGAAGGAATTCGCTGCCCCTTAATGTTCTCTACAAATGACTCAGAGCTATCAACTCCCACCAGCATCAAAATGAAGAGGAAGAGCATCATGACTGCTCCGGTATAAACGATGATCTGAACGATTCCTAAGAAGAGCGCATCTTCGGCAATATAAAAGATGGCGAGTGTGACCATCACCCATGCCAGTAGGAGCGCAGAGTGAACCGCCTTTTTTACGACCAAGATTCCGAGCGCCGCAATTACCGCTAGCGGTGCCAAGATCCAAAATTGCACCGCCTCAGGTGTAGCGGTACGCCCGACCGTAAGTGCGAAGTGGAAGCTGTTATGCAACATTTTATTTCTGCTCCTCCTTTGCCTGCGAAGGATGCGATCCGGTGATTTCACCTTTGTAATAATTTAAATGGCTGGAATCTGGATACATAGGATGCGGTGGCGCGATCATTCCTTGACGCAACGGTGCAAGGAGATCGTCTTTCTCAAAGATTAACTTGGCGCGCTCATCATCGGCCAATTCATATTCATTGGTCATTGTGAGTGCTCGGGTTGGGCAGGCTTCAATGCAGAGACCACAGAAGACACAACGCAGGTAATTAATTTGATAGACCTGGCCAAAGCGCTCTCCTGGAGAGAAACGCTCTTCTTCAGTGTTATCGGCGCCTTCAACATAAATCGCATCTGCTGGACAGGCCCAAGCACAGAGTTCACAGCCGATGCACTTCTCGAGACCATCTTCATAGCGATTGAGTTGATGACGTCCGTGGAAACGCTCTGCAGTTGGCTCTTTGACCTCTGGATATTGGACGGTATTGACCTTCTTAAACATGGTCGCAAAGGTGACCCAAAATCCAAGTAATTGCTCCGAGAAACTCTTCGCTTCATCAGCCATTGTGGTTCTCCAGTTCTGTAACCACGAGCGTTTGATCGATTGTTAACTGATTGGCCGCCGCTTGTCCAGGTAGCGCAGGAACTGGGAAAGAAGGTGGAGGCAAATCTGGCAGAACCGCCGCCGCCTTCGCTTTAGCAGTGGTTCGGTCATACAGCGTGGTTATTAGTACCACGAGCAAAACCACGCCAACGCTAAATCCAAGGACAATAATCCGGCTCACTGCGCGTTGTGACATGACGCGCAAGGTAGCGAGGATCAGAATCCAGACCAAACTCGTAGGGATCAATACCTTCCAACCAAACTTCATAAACTGGTCGTAACGCAGGCGGGGTAACGTTCCGCGGAGCCAGACGAAGAGGAAGAAGAAAGAGACAACTTTTCCGACGAACCAGAAGAGGGTGAACCAACCGCCCAACCAACTCTCGGTAAATGTGAGACCAGGCAGCGCGTGGTAACCACCCATAAAGAGCGTTGTTGCCAGCGCAGAAACCGCGACGATGTTTACGTATTCCGCCAAGAAGAAGAGTGCGAATTTCAGTGATGAGTATTCCGTATGGAATCCACCTACAAGCTCGCCTTCAGCTTCGGCTAAATCGAAAGGAGCGCGATTGGTCTCGCCGACCATGGATATAACATAAATGACAAATGATGGGAACAAGATGACCGAGAACCACCACTTGTGTTGAGCGGCAACGATTTCTGAAGTTGACATGCTTCCTGAATAAATAAAGACAGCTACAAGCGATAGACCCATCGCTACTTCGTAAGAAATAACCTGTGCACTCGAACGCAATCCTCCGAGCAACGGATAGGTAGAACCGGAAGACCAACCTGCAAGAACAATCCCATAAACTCCTATGGAGGCTATGGCCAAGATATACAGAACGCTCACTGGAAGATCGGTTAATTGCATCGCAGTCTTGTGACCGAAGAGCGTTACCGTGCCAGTAAATGGGATGACTGCAAAGGCCATAAAGCAGGTGGTGGCTGAAATTATTGGAGCGATGATAAATACAACTTTGTCAGCAGCGGCGGGAATCAAATCTTCCTTTAGGGCTAACTTCACGCCATCTGCTAGCGCTTGTAACAATCCAAACTTTCCAACTCGGTTAGGTCCGAGACGCATCTGCATGCGAGCTACAATTCTGCGCTCACCCCATACAGCCATCAAGGTGCAGACAACACAAAAGACAAATATCAAAAGTCCCTTTACTAAAATTATCCAACCGGGATCTTGGCCAAGCATGGCTGCTGTACTCATCGCTTCGCCACCTTAACTGATCCAGAGGTGAATCCCAGCGAAGGAATTACTTGAGACCCTTCGGAATTCCGCGGTACCCAGATCAAATGATCCGCGATATTTCGAATCGAGACCGGAAGTTCAATAGCTCCGCGCTCACTTGAGATCAGAACGAAATCTTCTTCGGTAACGCCGAGCGAGGCCGCAGTAGCGCTGGAAATATGTGCACGAGCCGGTTTTGCGGTTCCGGCAAGGTTTGCCTCCCCTTGCTGAAGCGAACCCAAATCGAGCAAGAAGCGCCATGAAACCAAGGTGAGCCCATCAGCAGAAAGTGGCGATGCCGCTCTCTTAGAGAAAGTTGGATGTTCGCCATCCCAGGTACCGAGCGATTCAATTTCACGGGCAGTGGCTGTGACCGTTGGAAGATTAATTGGCTTGCCCATCTCGTCAGCCAAGATTGAGAGGATACGCACATCGCTGCGCAGATCGACATCCTCGATTCCCTTACCAAAGCTACGGGCAATCCCGCGCCAATCAAGGTAAGAACCGCTCTTCTGGACCACAGCGGCAACCGGTAGAACTACATCCGCTATGGCTGTGACAGCGCTATTCGATATTTCAAGTGAGACAACAAAGGTATTGAGAAGTTGATTTAAGGCATCAGCCGAAATATCCATCGGATCGACGCCACCAATGAGAACCGCGTCGAGCGATTCATCGTTGAGGGCAGCCAAGATTTCTGATGTAGACCGTCCCGGATTTTCAGGAAGAGCAGTTACTCCCCAAGCGCTCTGCAGATCCACGCGCGCTGCGACATCTGTCACGGGGCGATGACCTGGAAGTAAGTTACCAATTGCGCCGGCGGCGAGTGCTCCGCGTTCTCCGGCACGACGTGGAATCCATGCCAACTTCGCACCAGTCGATTGTGAAAGTTCGAGCGCTGCCGAGAGAGTTCCAGCGACTTCAGCAGCGCGCTCACCGATCAGGATCACGCTCTGCGCCGTAAGACCAGGAATTTCGGCGACGCCTTTTACCAAACGTGCAGAAAGTTTCTTGGATCCGCGGCTTGCAAGAGGAGCATCAGATGTAACAACAAGTCCGCGCTTTGTTACCTGACGATAGATACGTAAGAAGACAATTGGTGATTCTTCCTCTGGCTCGAAGTTCACCAAGACCACATGATCGGCGTTATCAATATCGATATAGGTCGTCTTGAGATCGATGACAACGTTTGCCAAGAAATCGCGTTCTTCATCGCTATGTGGACGGGAACGGAAGTCAATGTCATTGGTCCCAAGAGCGACACGGGCAAACTTGGAATAACCATATGCATCTTCACGCGTTAAACGGCCGCCAGCGAGAACGCCGACGCGCTTTCCCTTGAGTCCTTCTGCGGCTGCAGCGAGCGCTTCTGGCCACGATGCTTCGTGGAGTTCGCCATCGGCACCACGAACGAGTGGAGCTTTTACGCGTTCGCGCGAAGTCAGATATTTAAATGCCCAACGTCCTTTGTCGCAGTTCCACTCTTGGTTCACTGCTGGGTCATCGCCCGCTAGTCGGCGCAGCGTTTTGCCGCGACGAATATCAGTACGCAGATCGCACCCCGAAGCACAATGTTCGCAAGCCGAATTTACGGAAACTAAATCAAAGGGGCGAGCACGGAAACGGTAGGAAGATCCAGTGAGAGCGCCCACCGGACAGATCTGCACCGTGTTGCCGGAGTAATAAGACTCAAAAGGTTGGTTTTCATAGATACCTACTTGTTGCAGCGCACCGCGTTCGTTGAGGGTAATAAATGGATCACCGGCAATCTGCTCGGAGAAGCGAGTGCAGCGCGCGCAGAGCACACAACGCTCACGATCGAGAAGGACTTGCGAAGAGATGTTTATAGGTTTTTCAAAGGTGCGCTTCTCGCCCTCAAAGCGCGACTCGGGGCGACCGGCTGACATGGCCTGATTTTGCAATGGGCACTCGCCGCCTTTATCGCAGATCGGGCAATCTAAGGGGTGGTTAATTAACAAGAACTCCATGATTCCCTCTTGTGCCTTTGCGGCAACAGGAGAGGTGAGTTGGGTATTTACGACCATGCCATTTTCGACGGGCATGGTGCAAGAAGCTTGTGGCTTAGGAAATGCGCGTCCATTAATAGAAACATCTACGAGACATTGACGACAAGCGCCTTCAGGAGCAAGTAAAGGGTGATCACAGAAGCGTGGAATCGCAATTCCCAACTGTTCGGCGGCGCGAATGATGAGAGTTCCTTTTGGAACCGTTACTTCTGCACCATCGATTAGCGCGGAGACAGTTTCAACCGCAACGACTGCTTGCTCGGGCGTCATTTATGCACCTGCCGTTTCAAAGAGCGTCGATGCAACCGGATCAAAGGGACAACCGCCATTGGTCTGGTGCAAGATGTATTCAGCGCGGAAATATTTAAGTGAAGAGATGATCGGTGAAACGGCACCATCGGCCAGAGCGCAGAACGAGCGACCAGCGATGTTGTCGCAGAGGTCGAGAAGTTTCTCAAGATCAGCTTCAGTTCCCTTGCCAGCTTCTAGATCCTTCATTATTTGCACGAGCCACCACGTACCTTCGCGGCAAGGGGTGCACTTTCCACACGACTCATGCTTATAGAACTCAACCCAACGCAAAGCGGCGCGCACAACGCAGGTGGTTTCATCAAATATTTGCAAGGCTTTTGTTCCAAGCATTGAGCCCGCAGCAGCAACGCCTTCGTAATCCAACGGTACGTCGAGGTGCTCCGCAGTAAACATTGGAGTTGATGAACCACCTGGAGTCCAGAATTTCAATTCGTGGCCGGCGCGGATTCCTCCAGCGAGTTCCAGAATTTGACGGAGTGTGATGCCTAGCGGCGCCTCAAATTGTCCAGGATTAGTAACATGGCCCGAAAGTGAATAGAGCGTGTATCCCTTGCTCTTCTCGGTTCCCATGGCTTGGAACCAATCGGCTCCATTAGAAATAATTGAAGGCACCGAAGCAATTGATTCCACATTGTTAACAACGGTTGGCATTGCATAGAGACCAGCGATTGCGGGAAATGGTGGGCGCAGGCGTGGTTGGCCCCGGAATCCTTCAAGAGAATCGAGAAGAGCAGTTTCTTCACCGCAGATATAAGCACCAGCACCAGCGTGCAAGGTGAGTTCTAAATCAAAGCCACTTCCCAAAATATTCTTTCCAAGAAGTCCTGCCGCATAAGCATCATCGATCGCCTTCTGCACTCGACGGAAGACATGGACGACTTCTCCGCGAATATAAATAAATGAGTGGTTTGCGCGGATTGCATAGGAGCCGATGATGATTCCTTCAATAAGTGAATGTGGATTTGCTAGGAGCAGCGGAATGTCTTTGCATGTTCCAGGTTCTGATTCATCGGCGTTTACAACTAAGTAATGTGGCTTGTTATCTCCCTGTGGAATGAATCCCCACTTGCTTCCCGTAGGGAATCCAGCGCCACCGCGACCGCGAAGTCCTGACTCTTTGATGAGCGCAATAACCTCATCGGGGGTGGATTTAAGGGCCGTGGCTAGCGCCTTGTAACCTTTATGACGTTTGTATGCGGCGATCGTAAATGAATCGGCTTCATCCCAATGCGCGGAGAGAACGGGCTTTAAAGTGCTCATTTTTTACCCTGTGACTTTGCAATATTTAACCCAAGGAGAGATGCCTCGCCGGCTTGAACGCCCTCTTCAGCGCGGCCATCTGACAAACCTGCGAGAACAGCGGAATTCTCTTTCCACGTTTGCAACTTTGTAGGACCGCGTGTCGGAGCTGGTGGGTTGCCTTCGCGGATCGCGTCAACCAAATTATTAACTGAGGCCGGAGTTTGATTATCGTAAAACTCCCAATTGACCATAACTACGGGTGCATAATCACAAGCGGCATTGCACTCGATGCGCTCAAGTGAAACTTTTCCGTCTGCGGTAGTTTGATCTTTCTTGATACCGAGATGATCGCAGACCGATTGATAAATAGCATCTCCGCCCATGATCGCGCATAAAGTGTTGGTGCAAATTCCAACGTGATACTCGCCGACTGGTTCGCTCTTATATTGGGTATAGAAAGTTGAAACAGCCGTAACTTCTGCGGTCGCCAAGTTTAATTTTTCAGCGATGGTTTCGATCCCACGTGGCGTGACATAACCATCGAGCGATTGCACGTAGTGCAAAAGCGGCATGATGGCCGAACGACTTTTAGGGTAACGAGCAATGATGGAATCCATCACGGCGAGTTCTTCATTGGTAAAGGACATTAGCGGTCAACCCCACCCATCACTGGATCTATCGAAGCAACTGCTGCAACGACATCGGCGATCATGCTGCCTTCGCACATTGCAGATAAAGATTGCAGATTATTAAATGAAGGTTCGCGGAAGTGAAGTCGATAAGGATGCGTTCCGCCATCAGAGACGAGATGAACCCCAACTTCTCCTTTAGGAGATTCGATGGCTGAGTAGACCTGTCCGGCCGGAACTCTGAATCCTTCAGTAGAAATCTTAAAATGATGAATCAGCGCCTCCATAGATTGCCCCATGATGTGAGCGATGTGCTCCTCGGAATTACCCATTCCATCTGGTCCAACAGTGAGATCTGCCGGAGAACCAATCTTTTTATCATCGATAACGACGGGCGCGCCGGCCGATTTCTCGAGTCGAACGCAGCATTGCTCAATGATACGAAGTGATTGTTCGAGCTCTTGCATCTTGATTAGGAATCGCCCGTAGGTATCGCACCCGTCATTGGTAATGACATCAAATTCGTAATCTTCATAACCACAATATGGTTCTGATTTACGCAGATCCCAAGGCAGGCCCGTTGCCCGAAGAATTGGACCAGTAATGCCCAAGGTGATACAGCCGGCTAAATCGAGATAACCAACGCCTTGAGTACGTTTCATCCAGATCGTGTTACCGATCAAGAGCTTGGCATTATCTTTAAAGTTTTGGCGTAACTCTTTTACCGTCTCTCGAATCTTGGTAAGCGCGCCATCTGGAAGATCTTGCGAGACTCCCCCGGGACGGACGTAGGCCATATTCATGCGCAGCCCAGAAATCATTTCAAAAATATCAAGTACTTTTTCTCGCTCGCGGAAGGCGAAGAGCATCGGCGTAAGCGCACCAAGTTCGAGCGCACCTGTCCCGAGCGCCACCATATGAGAAGAGATCCGGTTGAACTCCATCATCATCACGCGAATTTCGCTGGCACGTTCTGGAATCTGATCAGTTACGCCAAGAAGTTTTTCAACGCCTAAGCAATAGACGGTCTCATTAAAAATTGGTGATAAGTAATCCATGCGGGTAACAAAGGTGGTCCCTTGAGTCCAAGTGCGGTATTCGGCATTCTTTTCAATTCCCGTATGTAGGTATCCGATGCCAGCTCGAGCTTCAGTAACGGTTTCGCCTTCAAGTTCCAGAATGAGTCGGAGTACTCCGTGTGTAGATGGGTGCTGCGGACCCATATTGACGACAACGCGTTCTTCCTTCGTCGCTCCAATTTCGGTAACAAGAGAGTCCCAATCATTTCCGGTAACTGAGTAAACGCGACCTTCAGTGGTTTCGCGCGATGATGCGTATGGATCGTGGGTTGTCATCGGTAAGACCTGCGCTCTGATGGAGGTGGAACTGTCGCACCCTTGTACTCAACGGGAATACCACCAAGTGGGTAATCCTTACGTTGTGGATGGCCCAACCAATCATCGGGCATCAAAATTCGAGTCAGCCCAGGATGGCCATCAAAAACAATTCCAAACATGTCAAATGTCTCGCGCTCGTGCCAGTTGTTGCCACCCCACAACTCAACGAGTGAAGGTAGATGCGGGTTGCTATCTGGAACACTGACCTCTAATCGAATGCGGCGATTGAAGGTCATTGATAAAAATGGGTAGACGCAATGCAATTCGCGATCTTTATCGGCTGGGTAGTGAACTCCATTAACACCGAGGCACATTTCAAAACGTAAAACGGGATTATCACGAAGCACTTGGGCAACCTGAAATAAGCGCGCTGCCTTTACATGAAGGGTAAGTTCTCCGCGGTCTACAACTACACGTTCAATATCTTCGTTGAACTCGGGGTAGGCACGCTCCAGTTCATCGACCATCTCATCGAAATAGCCACCGTATGGACGCTCCGCCGAATCCGAATTGTGGCTCTTTCGAACTAAGCCGCCATACCCTGATGTATCGCCGGTTCCCTTGGCGCCAAATAATCCGTGTTCGGCGGTCATGACTTCAGCAGCCCTTGAATCTGGAAGGTCGGCTTGGAAGCGAGCGCTGCGGCCTCTACTTCACGAATAATTGCTTCGCGGTTAGCGCCGAGCTTGGTATCGCTGATCTGTTCGTGCAATTTGAGAATCGCATCCATCAACATTTCAGGGCGAGGAGGGCAACCGGGGAGATAAATATCGACCGGAATTATGTGGTCAACACCTTGAACGATCGCGTAATTGTTGAACATTCCACCGGAAGAGGCGCATGCGCCCATAGAAAGCACCCATTTCGGGCCGGGCATTTGATCGTAAATTTGGCGTACAACTGGAGCCATCTTCTGTGAAACGCGCCCAGCAACAATCATCAAATCCGCTTGGCGTGGTGAGGGTCTAAATACTTCCATTCCAAAGCGGGCTAGGTCATAGCGCCCGCCACCAGCTGCCATCATTTCAATCGCACAGCAGGCCAGCCCAAAAGTTACCGGCCAAAGCGAACTCTTTCGCATGTAACCAGCGAGTCCTTCGACGGTGGTGAGTGCAAAGCCCGCGGGTAGTTGTTCTTCTAGACCCATCTTTAATCCCATTCCAATCCGCCGCGACGCCATACATATGCATAAGCGACGAACACTGTAAGTATGAAGATCACCATTTCAACGAGGCCAAAGAGCCCCAGTTGATTAAAGGAGACCGCCCATGGATACAAGAAGACTATTTCGATATCAAAAACGATAAAGAGCATCGCGGTGAGAAAGTATTTAACGGGAAAGCGTCCGCCGCCCGCTGCCACAGGTGAAGGTTGAATTCCACACTCATAGGCCGCTGCCTTGCTCCGGTTGTAGCGTTTGGGCCCGGTGATTGCAGCCGCAAGAACTGAGATTGCAGCGAATCCGAAGCCAATCCCGCCGATGGCAAGAATCGGAACATAAGGATTCATGCGGTGAGCATACGGCTGGAAAAGCCGTAAGAATAGGAGGTGTGCTGACCGTCACAATTTCTCATGATGCTATTTGAGAAGCTCTGCGACCTTAGAACCCAAAGTAAATGGGTCTATTGGATGTGAAACAACAGCCTCAGCCCCGGACCACTTGGCCAGCCAACTATCTTGTGGCCGTTGAATGATGACCATAATTGGGGGGCAGCCAACAATCTCGTCCTTGAGCGCGTGAGCCAATCCCAGGCCGCCTTCGGGAACTGCTTCGCCATCAAGAATAAAGAGGTCAACCTTCCGCTTTTCTGCCAAATAGAGGCGCAGGGCATCGGCGGTCGCAAAATCCACGACCTTATGCTCGCGATTCTCACCGGGCAACTGCTTACCTAATGCGGAAGTCACCGCGGCGCGCACGCTCTGATCGTCGGAGTAGACAACTATTACAGGAGTGAGGGTCGACCCTTGCAGCGCTGGATCCCCATAAACGGGAGCGGCATTAATGGAGTCGTAAATATTTACTTCCATATTTAAGAGTCTAGTGCCCAATGGGCCGTTAATAAAGGCGACTTCAGCAACCACTTTGTTATCTAATTCTACGATCGCGCGAGCAGGTCGATGAGCTCTTCGAACTCTTTCAGCGATGAAGTGGGCTTATCCCGCACCTTTGCGAGGTCATCCCAGAGGCGCACATGTACCGCATCCTCTGCTCCCTCTCGAGATATAAATTCAATAACCTCGTCTTGATTGAGTGGTCCCCCTTGCATGTAGAGGGTTTGCACACTGGCATGGGAGAGCTTTGAGAGGTAATCATGTTGAGTGGTAACGAGATAGCGTTTAGCGGCCACGTGAAGCCGAACCGGCTCACTCACCTCGGCGGGAAAGCGGGCTTCAAGCCACCATGCTCCTACGACATCATGGTGCAAATCAATACCTGATTCCTGAGATGCAGGCGGATTCTCAACTAGTAAGTGGCCAATATCGTGAAGTAGGGAAGCGATCACCAAATATGGAGGTGCACCCGCCGACCGCGCAAGATCCCCACACTGCAACATATGTTCCACGAGTTTTACATCTTCACCTAAATACTCTTCAGCAATACCGGTGGAGAAGATTTTTTCAATCTCGCGGTATACCTTGCTCATTACTCTACAGCCCGTGCCCTATTAAGCCAGAGAAATCGATTACGGTCGAGCGCTTCGCCCGCTGCTAACTCAACATGAAATTCGTTTGCCTTGCGACGCTGCCAGTGGTTAGCGGAGAGTAAACGTGAGAGGCCTGCTAAATGTACGGGACTCGTGAGATCACTCGTCGCCTCTGTAAGATCAGTCGGACTTTCGTGATCGATAAGCGAGGTGGCAATAACGATCCGACCTTGATCTTCTAAAATTTCTACGAGACGGCCTTGCTGTGGCCAATCGATGAGAGACGATGTCATGATCTGCCAAAAACCATTTACGCCTTGCTCGCCGATATATTTCACACGATTATCATGATCGTGACCCGCAAGCCAGAGAATGATGCGGTCGTGTTTGAGCAACTCTTCCGTCACTTCAGTAATACCTATTCGCCGACTAGCTCCCAAAGGGGCATAATCATTAAACAATGTGTGCAACGGGTGATGAGAGAGCAATATAAAGTACTTTGGCGATGAATCAGCCAACTCTTCCTTGAGCCAATTAAATTGGATCTCATCTAGTGACCCTTGCCAACCGCCATAAATATTGACCGTATCTAGCGATATTAGTCTGGTGGAGCCCAAATCTTTTGCCCAGTACTTAGTACCGCGCGCAGCGTTCTCTTCCGTCAACCCGTGGCCGTCATGCCCACACCCAAGATGCAATTTCGCCCAATCCTCTGGCGCGTTTAACCGGCGACGCGGATCAGCGGTCAGTTCCTGATAAGTACCAGATACGGGTTCGGCGTATTTGGCGGGACCAACCATGTTCCAACCACTAAATGTTTTCTGCAGGTCAATATCCGGACCGAGATCGACGAGCCGAGAGTCACCGATCGCCACTAACTTCAAAGCGTCATCCGGTGGCACAGTTCCTTGCAAGAGCGCATCGTGATTTCCGTGAGTTGCTAACCAACGATGACTTAAACCCGTTGCATTGAACGGCTTTCTTACGGCAGCTGTTAGTCCCTTAACAGCTGGCAAGCCGTAGAGAGAGCGCGGAAAATCATCTGGGCAACCTTCAGGAGTTCCTTCGGGATTCCAGTAGTTGGGATCATATTTCTCTGGATCTTCCGATGCGACACCTTCCCATTTTGAGAGGTCTCCACTATCAGGGTGAACCTCTCCACCATCCATCAACGTCAAGTACCACTGCAATTCATTAGCCTGTGCATTATCTGTAACATCACCTGTCGCAACGACAGCATCGATGGGGCGATCCGAAAATATTCCAGTCTTAATTGCATTAACTGTCAAAACCATG